>Ga0078972_1001458_pt1 | contig 88268 bp, 92 predicted proteins | sample YelNatPaOPGAMG01_FD_67568 | JGI IMG/M metagenome (GOLD analysis project Ga0078972, IMG submission 67568) | Hot spring thermophilic microbial communities from Obsidian Pool, Yellowstone National Park, USA - OP-RAMG-01 (SPADES assembly) (version 2) | ecosystem: Environmental > Aquatic > Thermal... | reverse complement strand
TGGCGTTCTCTGGATTCGGTTGAACGCTGGTCGTGTGCAACACCCATGTTCAACCATAATGGCCTTCAAGGTACCAGAAAAATCTTCACCGAAGTGGAAATTACTTTTGGCAATCAGTCTAACCACCAAACCAACCCGACCAAGCACATTGCAACAGGCATTACGTCGCACAATATATGTTATGTCTAATTATTGATGCTCCGGGTAGATTGAAGGATTGCAGTGTGTGTGCATATTAGACCTGCCAATTCTCAGCTACAAAACGGTCATCGGGGATTCGAAATCGGATCTCCCGAGCGCTTGGAATGCGCTCCAAGACCACTCCGTCTCGGTTCAATTGCAGGTAAAATCCCGCTTCTACCCCCGGCTTCCAATGTAGAACTCTGAAGGGTATCGCGATTTCCAGAATCTGTCCGAGAACGGCTTTACAGCCGGCAGTAGTGATATTCAGGACGTAACAATCCAGTTCGCCCACTCGCAACTGCGGGATTTCCACGACCGTTAATTGGGGTTCGGTGACCGTGATCCGCAGTCCGGTCTTGCCAGTCAAAGCCACATCCGCACGAAGATTGACCCGAAGGTAAAAAGTGTCCGAGTCGGTGCCGAATAACACCGCCTCGACCGGGCGAGTCGTTCGCGCCATGGCCGACATCCCTTTATCCGTCTCGTACACGGCCGCCCCGGTCCATTCGTAGAACGACGTGACCGCACCGTCAATTTGCGGACTGATCAAGGCGGCCATCGGTTGATATTCCTGGTCGTGCATCTCGGACCGGCAGATGCGCATTTGCAATTCATCCGGGACGGGGACGCCGCAAATCCGGTAAACGTTCTGCAGGTGCGACCGGAACAATTGATCGAACAACAGGTCATTATCCGTAACGAAATCGCCGCCATACCACCAGAACCAGTCGCTGCCTTCGGCGGCATAAATGCTCTCCAAGGCCCGGCGGTGTTGTTCCTCGGTGATTTCATGCCGGTCGGCCTTGCCTTGCAGGAAGGCGCGCGTTTTCCCGAGCAGTTCCCAAGCCCGGTTCTCTTCGGGGTCGCCGATCCAGATATCGAAGTCCGCGTTGATCCACGAGCCGGTCTGCAACTGCGACAACGCCCGGCGCGGCGGGTGTCCCTGAAGATATGCGTGAAAGCCGGTCGGTCGCAATTGGTCGTGGCGGCTGATCCGCCGGTACAGCGCGTCCAGAAATGCCCGGCCGCCGTCGGTAAAATGTTCCCAGCAATTTTCACCGTCGAGGATGATGGCGCACAACGGATCATCCTCGCCGGAATGACGTGCAATCTGTTCGAGGTGACCGAGGAGGAAATCGGCCGCGCGATCCGGGGCGTTCCGGGCCGCGGTAAATCCGATGAAGTCGCTCAACGAGCGTTCCCGGAACACCGCGCTGACTTCCGCGCCGCCCTGCTGGACCCGGTAGGCTTGGTACAGGTCGTTGCGGTTTCGCTGGCCGCCGAGGCTGCGCCAAAGGATTTCCTCGTCGGTGGCAAACCATTCCAGGCCCAAATCGTGCAAGATCGGCACCAGTTCCGGGCAGACCGAACCTTCCGAAGGCCAGATTCCTCGCGGGGGCGCGCCAAACACCTCCGTATGTTGGGCGACCGCGGCCGCGAGATGCGCCCGCGCGTCTTCCGGATGTGAGAATCTGGGCGGCAAAGCCCGGCCCGGCATGCACCGCCGCGCGAAGTCGGAATCGTACACCAACGGCAGGATCGGATGGTAAAACGGGGTGGTGCTGATTTCGATCTGCCCGCGTTCCGCGCCGGCCTTGTAGTGCCCAAGCAGACGCCGAAGCACGTCCTGCTGGCAATCGAGCACGACACGCTTGTCGTCCTCGGTAAATCCCCTGCCCTTCTGTTTCAAGTCGCGGAGTTGGGGATACAATTCATCGGCTGCGTAACCGAACCAGGCGAGATTGAACCAGACTTGCAAATCCCGGTAGTCCTGCGCGCTGAACTGGCCGGCCACCCGCGCCAACTCCGTCACCGGGGTGCGCATCCCGCGTTGCTGCAGCAACGCCCAGTACCGGCTGTGTGGTTTGACCATGGTTTCCCAGTTGGCCTTGAAGAAATGCTCGAGGATGCCGGTTTTCTGCGGTCCGGTGAGTTCACTGGCCGGCACGGCTGCGAGGTCCCGCCACAAGTCACGCGCCTCGCCGTCCACGAGTTGCCGGATTTGTTTGATCAGGATCGGCGTCAGGTTGAACGTGCAACGAAATTCCGGGTGTTGTTCGACATGCCAGATCATGTCGAGGTAGCCTTTCGTCGCGTGCAGCCGGACCCACGGCATCAAGGCGGCGCCCAGCGCCGGATCCACATAGTCCGGCTGGTGCATGTGCCAAAGGAATGCGACGTGCAAGGGCATCGCGGCTAGACCGTGATTTCCCGGAGATACTTGGCGGCTTCTTCCGGTGGCGTCGGGTTGATGTAGAAGCCCGAGCCGACCTCAAAGCCGGCAATCAACGTCAAACGCGGCAGGATATCAATATGCCAGCGGAAATCCTGATCAATGCTCGTCCAGTATCCCTGCCGGGGGTACCGGGCCGGAGCGGTGTTGATGATGTAGTTGTACTGCGGTTGGTTCAACGCCTTGTTGAGCTTGAGCAAGGTCACTTTCAGCATGTCCGCCAACAGCAGAATTTCGTCAGGATGAATGTCCTGATAATACGCCGATTGTCGCCGCGGCAGGATCATGATCTCAAAGGGAAACCGGGACGCATACGGACAAAACGCAACGAAGCCGGCATTCTCGTACACCAGCCGTTCGCCTTCCTTGATCTCCTGGCGGAGGATGTCCTCGAAGATGCACCGTTCCTTGAACGCAAAGTACTGCATCGCCCCGGTCAGTTTCTCCCGGATCCGCTTCGGGGTGACCGGCGTGGCGATGAGTTGGGAATGCGGATGTCCAATCGTCGCGCCCGCCTGCCGGCCATGATTCTTAAAGATCAGAATGTACCGGAACCGGGCATCGCGCAGAAGGTCGGACATGCGGATCTTGTACGTCTCCAGCACGCGGGCAATCCCCTCCACGTTTTGCTGTTCGAGTTGGAGTGTCGGGTTGGGGGTTTCGATGATGACCTCGTGGGCGCCGATGCCGTTCATCTTGTCGTAGAGGCCGTGTCCTTCCTTTTCCAGCTCGCCTTCCACGCGCAATGCCGGAAACTTGTTCGCCACCACGCGCACCTGCCAGCCGGGACCGTTGGGGCGGCTGTGCGGATCACGAAACGCAAAAATCTCCGGCGGCGTCATGTGTTCGTTGCCCTCGGCAAAAGGATTGCGCGCAGGGTCCGGCACCTCCACGGGTGCCGACGCGAAATCGCCGGGCCGGCGACCGCGCTCCGTGGAAATAATCACCCACCGGCTCACAATCGGATCTTTTCGTAATTCAGGCATACATTCTCATCCCTCTTCGTTGCCCCCCGGGACAAATCGCGTCCCTTTCACATGCAGCAAGACGATCCAAAAACGGTACAAATCGAGCCGGTCGCCCAGCCGGGCATAGTTCTTCTTGATCAGGTCACAAACAATCCGATCCATGTCCGGGAACTTCCAACCGGTGCGGATCGCCAGCGCCGGCAGATCAACATCTGCCTGGAGTCCCCATTTCCCGTGCAACACCGCCAACACAAAATCCACGGCCGCCCGGTCCAATCCCATGGCCGGCGCGCAGGCAAACACGTCGTCCGGAAACCGCAGCCACTCGACCAATCGCTCCGGGACCGTTGCGGGAAACGCCACGCGTCCGACATAAGTCTTCTCGGTCACGACCACCGGGACTGGGACTTTCTCAGCCATGACGCGCAACGTAGCCCCACCCCACCCCGCTGCGCAACGAGAAAAAACCGCCCCCCGGTCGGCGAGGGGCGGTTTCAAGAATCCGCTCTGAATGGCGTTACTTCTTCTCGGTCTGGGCCGGTGCGGGAGTCGTGACGGCGGTCCCTGTCCATTGCAGAATCGCCATTTCGGCGGCATCGCCACCTCGGGGACCGACTCGGATAATCCGAGTGTAACCGCCTTGCCGGTCGGCGTGTTGCTTGCCGATCTCGGCAAAGAGCCGTTTCACGGCCGAGGGGTTGCCCAAAAAGGCCAGCGCCCGCCGCCGGTCGTGGAGCGTCCCGCCTTTGGCCAGGGTCACCATCCGGTCGGCCCACCGCCGCGCGACTTTGGCCTTGGGCACCGTGGTCGTGATCTGGTTGTGCAGGATCAGAGAGCACACCATGTTGGCCATCGTCGCCGCCCGGTGCTGCGACTTCATGCCCAGTTTTGTTTTCCCTTTTCCGTGTCGCATGGCTCTTAGTCCTTCTTCGCTTCCGCCGGCGCTGCCGACAAGACGTCTTCAATTTTGCCGACCGGTGCTTGCAACAAGGCTGGATCGAATTTCATGCCGAGCGACAACCCCAACGCGGCGAGCTTCTCTTTGATTTCGTTGAGCGACTTCTTGCCGAAGTTCCGGTACTTGAGCATTTCCGCCTCGGTCTTCATGGCCAACTGCCCCACCGTCGTGATGTTCGCATTATTCAGGCAATTCGCCGCGCGCACGCTCAACTCGATCTCGTTGACGCTCATGGCCAGCACCTTCTGCAGCTTCGATTGCTCGGCGCTGATCTTCTGCGACGACTCCTCGAACTCGATCACCAGGCTCTTGTCGTAATCGCAGAACGCATCAAGGTGGTGCCGCAGGATGTTGGCCGCCTGCACCATCGCGTCTTCGGGCTTGATCCGCCCGTCGGTCCACACCTCGAGAATGAGCTTGTCGTAGTCGGTGCGTTGCCCGACGCGCGTGTTTTCCACCGCATACCGGACCCGGCGGACCGGCGAGAACAACGAATCAATCGCAATGACGCCGATCGGTTGTTCGGGCTTCTTGTTTTCCTCCGCCGGACAGAACCCGCGGCCAATCTTGACCTCCAATTCGGCTTCGAACTTCATCTTCTTATCCAACGTGCAAATGTGCTGATCGGGATTCAGCACCTCCACGACCTGGTCGCCCTTGATGTCGCCCGCCGTGACCGCACCGGCTTTGTGGACCGACAGATACACCATGTGCGGCTCCCGGCTGTGCGACTTGAGCAGCACCTTCTTCAGGTTCAACACGATTTCCGTCACATCTTCCACCACGCCGGGGATCGAGGTGAACTCGTGCGCGGCCCCCTCGATCTTGACCGAGGAGATGGCGGCGCCTTCGAGCGAGCTGAGCAACACCCGCCGCAGGGAGTTGCCGATGGTATTCCCATAGCCGGCTTCAAACGGCTCGGCTATGAACTTGGCATACGTCGCCGTGACGCTGGCATCATCACGGACAACACGTTTTGGCATTTCGAACCGACCCAGACGGACTGGCATGACACTAACCTCCAGGAGTTGGGTTTCCCGCGCTCTAGAAACGCGGACCAACAACTCGTTGAGTTTCGTTATCTAGAATAAAATTCCACCACCTGCTGTTCGTTGGCGATTGGCTGAATCTCGTCGCGGGTCGGGATCCGCACGACCTGCGCCCGCAGTGCATCCTTGTTGAAACTGATCCACTCCGGCACGGGCCGGATTTGCGCCGACTCCAGACTCTTCGCCACCAATTGCTTCGTCACCGCAGTCTCTTTGACATCCACAATGTCGCCGGCTTTCACGTTGTACGACGGCGAGTACACCCGGTGCCCGTTGACGAGGATGTGCCCGTGGGTCACGAGCTGTCGCGCAAACGGCCGGGTCGTGGCGAAGCCGATCCGGTACACCACGTTGTCCAACCGGGTTTCAAGCAACTGCAACAGCGTCTCGCCCGTCACGCCCCGTTTCTTCAGCGCCTGTTCGTAAATCCGGCGGAACTGCCGCTCCAATAATCCGTACTGGAACCGCAGCTTCTGCTTCTCCGCCAACCCCAGACCGTAGTCGCTCAGCTTGCGCCGGGACTTCGGACCGTGCACGCCGGGCGGATACGCCTTGTGTTCCCGCATTTTGGCGGCAAACACCGGCTGGCCAAACCGCCGGTTGATGCGAACTCGTGGACCTGTATATCGTGCCATTCTGAAACTCCTGCTCTTTCTCTTGCGCTACACGCGGCGCCGCTTCGGCGGCCGACAACCATTGTGCGGCACCGGCGTCACGTCTTTGATGACCGTGATTTCCAGCCCAACGGCCTGCAACGCCCGGATCGCCGCTTCCCGGCCGCTGCCGGGGCCTTTGACCCAGACTTCCACTTCCTTCAATCCATGCGCCATGCCTTGCCGGGCCGCGTCCTGCGCGACCAACTGCGCCGCGTAGGCGGTGCTCTTGCGCGAGCCTTTGAACCCGGCCCGCCCGGCACTCGACCATCCAATCACGCGGCCTTTCATGTCGCTGATGGAAACGATGGTGTTGTTGAACGTCGCCACGATGTGCGCAATGCCTTGCACCACATTCTTGCTGTGCTTGGCCTTGACGACCTTCTTGACTTCGCCCTCCCCCAATTCCGGGGGGACCGCGCTGGTCGCCGCTGGGGCGGCCGGCGCGGCTGCCGCCGGCTGGGCTTCTTCAGCTTTCGCGACCGGTTTCTCTTTGGCTTCGGCCGGTTTCTTTTCGTCTTTTGCCATCGTGTCCCTCTCCATTCACTCAAACAGTGCCGGCTTTGGCTTCCTTGCTGCGGATGACGCCGACCGTCTTGCGCGGGCCTTTCCGCGTTCGCGCGTTGGTGGAAGTCCGCTGCCCGCGCACCGGCAAGCCCTTCTTGTGCCGGATGCCCCGGTAACAGTTGATGCCCATCAGCCGTTTGATGTTTGTTTGCACCTCCCGCCGCAGGTCGCCTTCGATCCGGTAGCCCTGCAAGGCGGCGTTCAAATGCGACAATTGCTCGTCGTTGAGGTCCTTCGCCCGGATGTTCGGGTCCACGTTGGCCTTTTCACACACCTCCAACGCCGTCGTCGGTCCAATCCCGTAGATGTACCGCAACGCAATCCCGATCTTCTTTTGATCCGGCACTTCGACACCGATTAAACGCGCCATAGTACTCCCCTACCCTTGCCGCTGTTTGTGCCGCGGGTTGGTGCAGATGATCCGCACCACACCTTTGCGCCGCACCACCTTGCAGCGTTCACACAACCGTTTGACTGATGGTTTGACTTTCACTGGTTTCCTCTACTTCTGCCGGAACGTAATCCGGCCTTTGCTCAAATCGTACGGCGACATCTCGACCATGACCTTGTCCCCCGGCATCAGGCGGATGAAATGCAACCGCATCTTGCCGGAGATATGCGCCAGAATCCGATGTTTGTTCGGCAGCTCCACCCGAAACATCGTGTTCGGCAGCAACTCCACCACCGTGCCTTCGACTTTTATGGCTTCTTCTTTTGCCACGTCAATATTTCCGCTCCATCTTCCGTCACCAGCACCGTGTGCTCAAAATGCGCGCTCGGCTGGCCATCGGCAGTCACCACCGTCCAACCGTCGCTCAACATCTGCACCTCATACGTGCCGGCATTGATCATCGGCTCAATCGCCAACGTCATCCCGACCTTCAACTTCGGGCCTTGCCCGGCTGCGCCAAAGTTCGGGATTTGCGGCTCTTCGTGCATCTTCCGCCCGACACCGTGCCCCACAAACTCCCGCACCGCGCTGAACCCGTGCGCCTCGACCGTGCTCTGAATCGCGTGGGAGATGTCCCCCACCCGATGGCCCGGGCGCGCCATCGCGATGCCGGCCGCCAACGCCTGCTCGGTCACCTGCAGCAACTCCTGCGTCCGCGGTGCCACCAACCCCACCGGCACCGTCCGCGCATTATCGCCGACATAACCGTCGAGGACGATGCCGACATCCAGGCTCACGATGTCGCCGTACTGCATGCGCCGTTTGCCCGGGATCCCGTGCACCACTTCTTCGTTGACCGACACGCAAATGTGACCGGGATAACCCCGGTAGCCCAGAAACGGGCTTTTCCCGCCGAGCTGTCGGATCAACTCCCCGGCCGCGTCATCCAACTCCTGCGTCGTCCGCCCCGGTTGCACCAGCGCCGCGACGCCGGCCAGCACGTCCGCCGCCGCCTGACAGGCGGCCCGCATTCGTTGCCGTTCGTCCTCCGTTCGGATAATCATCGTCTGGGGCGGAGACTTATGGGGCATCCGCCGTCGTTTGTCAATGAACCGCTACCGCCGGCCGCTGAGCCGGCCCTTTCGCAAAAACCCGTCGTAATGCCGCATGATCAGATGCGACTCGACTTGCCGCATCGTGTCCAGCAACACGCCGACCGTGATCAACAGGCTCGTTCCGCCAAAGAAACTCGCCGTCAAATACGGCAGCCGGAAATTGTGCGACAAAATGTACGGAATCACCGCAATCACCGTCAGGAAAATCGCCCCGGCCAACGTAATCCGCGTCATCACGTGGTCCAGATGCTCCGCCGTCGGCCGCCCGGGGCGGATTCCCGGCACATAGCCGCCGTACTTCTTCAAATCATCAGCGATCTGCAGTGGGTTGAACTGCGTGGCCACCCAGAAATATGAGAAAAACAGGATCATCAACCCATACAACACCAAATACACCGCCTCCCCTTCCGTCAACGCTCGTGCCATCTTCTGCATGACCGGCCACTGAACCATGGAAAACAGTTTGGCGGGAAACAGGAGGATCGCCTGCGCAAAAATAATCGGCATCACCCCCGAGTAGTTGATCCGCAACGGCATGAAGGTCTGCCCGCCGCCCAACATCTTCCGCCCGACCATGCGCTGGGCATATTGGACCGGAATCTTGCGTTGCGCCTGCGTCAACGCAATCACCCCGGCCACCACAGCCAGAGCCATCACCAGCAACAGAATCGCATGCAAAATGTTAAACTGACTCTCGCCGCCACCGCTGGGGAAAAACATCTGCCAGGCCTGCGCAATCGCCCTGGGCAGCCGGTCCACAATCCCGATGGTGATGATGATGGACACCCCGTTGCCGATGCCCCGCTCGGTGATCTGTTCCCCCAACCACATCAACAAGACGGTCCCGCTGGTGATGGTGATCACCGTCAACAACTGGAACGGCAGACCGGGATTCACAACCAACGTGCCGGTAAAACCGGGAAAAAGCACTTCCGGACGCTCGAACGCCTTCGCCAGCATCCAGCCCTGGATGACGCACAGCCCGACCGTCATGTACCGGGAGTATTGGATGATCTTCGCCCGCCCGGTCTCACCTTCCTGCCTCAATTTCTCCAACGACGGCACCACCGCCGTCAACAACTGCATGATGATCGAGGCACTGATGTACGGCATCACCCCCAACGCAAAGACGGCACATTGCTGGAGCGCGCCGCCGGTCAGCAGATTGGCCAAACCAATGATGCTGCCGCCAACCTGCTGCTGGATGTCCGCCATGTATTTGTTGAGTTCGGCGGGATTGACGCCGGGGCACGGAATGTTCGCGCCGAGCCGCACCAGCACGACGATCCCCAACGTGAACAGGATCCGTTTCCGCAACTCCGGGATTTTCCAACTATTGAGGAAGGCCGAGAACATCGCGCGCTACTTGGCTGCCGGTTGGTGATGGATGCCGGGCAGGGGCAACTCTTCGCATTGCCCACCGGCCTTGGTGATCTTCTCTTTCGCCGACGCGCTGAACCGCTGCGCCTTGACCGTGAGTTTCTTGGTCAACGCGCCGTGGCCGAGGATTTTCAACCCGTCGCCCACCTTGTGCAACAGCCCGCGCTCGACCAACAACTCGGCCGTCACCACGGTGCCGTCGGCCAGCTCGTTCAATTGCTGGACGTTCACAATGGCGAAGTCAGTGCCGAAATCCTTGTTGTTGAATCCCCGCTTGGGGATCCGGCGGTACAACGGCATCTGCCCGCCTTCAAATCCCAACCGGATCGTCCCGCCCGCGCGCGCGGTCTGGCCTTTGCCACCCCGACCGGACGTGCCGCCATGGCCCGACCGGTCCCCCTGGCCCAATCGTTTGGTGCGGTGCTTCGCGCCGGGACGCGGCTTCAAATTGTGTAAACGCATCGTCATGTCAGTTCGCTCCTGCCGTGCTGCTCAAACCGCGCACGCGGTAAATCTCCTCGCGGGGCCGCAACTGCCCCAGCGCCGCCAACGTCGCCTTGACCACATTGACCGCATTGCTGGATCCGAGCGACTTCGTCAACACGTCGCGGATTCCGGCCGCTTCCAGAACGGCGCGAACGCCGCCCCCGGCAATGATGCCGGTGCCCGGCGACGCCGGCCGCAACAGCACCCGGCCGCCGCAAAACTCGCCAATCACTTCGTGCGGAATCGTGTGCCCCTTCATGCAAACCGGATTCATCGCCTTCTTCGCCTGCTCGGTACCCTTGCGAATCGCGTCGGCCACTTCGTTGGCCTTGCCAAATCCGCACCCGACCTTCCCCTGGCGGTCGCCCGCCACCACCAACGCGCTGAAATGAAATCGCCGACCGCCTTTGACGACTTTGGCGCTGCGGTTGACAAAGACCACTTTCTCCACCAACTCCGGCCCGGCTTCGCCGAGACTGAGTTCTTCCTCCACCACGCCCGGGACATCCGTCTTCTTCGGAGCCACCGGCTTCGCCATTCTGGGTCGTTTATCCGCCATATTAGAATTTCAATCCTGCTTCGCGAGCCGCATCCGCCAGCGCCTTCACCCGGCCGTGATACTTCAGGCCGCCGCGGTCAAACACAACTTCGCTGATGTTCTTCTCTTTGGCCTTTTGCGCCGCCATCGCGCCCAATTTCTTCGCCCCGGCCACCGTGGCCTTGGTGCCTTTGGTTTCCGGGGACAACGTGCTGATCGCCGCCAGGGTCTGGCCGACCGTGTCATCAATGAACTGCACGTACAAATGCCGCCCGGTCAGACAAACGCTCATCCGCGGCCGGGCCGCCGTGCCGGCAATCTTCTGCCGCAACCGGAGGTGCCGCCGTTTTCGTGATTCAATTCGTGTTTTGGGTCGCATAACTCGTCTTAGCCTGCCGTCGTCACGGTCTTGCCGGCCTTGCGGCGCACGTGTTCATCCACGTACCGGATGCCTTTGCCCTTGTACGGTTCCGGCTTGTAGAACCGCCGGATGCTCGCCGCCACCTCGCCAACCTGTTGTTTGTCGCAGCCCTCAATGGTGATCTGCGGTTTTTTGTCGGCCGTGTCGGCGACCGTGATCTTGATCGTCTTCGGAATCGGGAACGAAATGGGGTGCGAGTATCCGAGCGTGAGGTTCAGGTTCGGCCCCTGCACCGCCGCGCGAAAGCCGACGCCCTCGACGAGCAACTGCTTCGCGTACCCGTCGTTGACGCCCTTGATCATGTTGGCCAACAGACTCCGCGACAGCCCCCACCGGGATTTCCCCGTCCGGTCGAGCTGCGTGGTGGTCGTGACCAGCTTGCCTTCCTTGACCGCCACCGTAATGGGCGGCGGCACCGTCCACGAGAGTTTGCCCTTCGGCCCTTCGATGACGACGGTCTGGCCTTTTACTTCCACCTTGGTTTTCGGCGGAATCTCAATTGGTTTCTTGCCGATTCGTGACATAACTCACCACACGTACGCCAACACTTCGCCACCGACGTTGGCCTTGCGCGCTTCGCTGCCCGTCATCACGCCGCGCGAGGTCGTGACGATGGCAATCCCCATCCCGCCGAGCACCTTTGGCATCTCCTGCGCGCGGACATATTTCCGCAGCCCCGGCTTGCTGACCCGGCGGATGCCGGTCACCGCGCATTCCTTGCCGACGATCTTCAACTGGATTTTGAGCACGGCGCGACCGGCTTCGTCCTTCTGCTGATAAAAGTCCGCAATGTAGCCTTCGCGCTTCAACACGGCGCAGATCTGCGCTTTCAACTTCGAGGCCGGGGACTCGACATCGGTCTTGAGCGCCCGGTAGCCGTTGCGGATGACCGTCAATAAATCGCCAATGGGATCGGTGACATTCATGCTTACCAACTCGCCTTCACCACGCCGGGGATTTTGCCCTGACTCGCCAGTTCCCGGAAACAAATCCGGCAGATTTGGAACCGCCGGATGAACGCGCGTCGCCGGCCGCAGTTCTTGCACCGGTTGTACTTCCGGGCCGAGAACTTCACGGGCCGTTGCGCTTTGATTTCCCACGTTAACTTTGCCATACGTTTGCGTCCTCTAGCTGCTGAAGGGCATGCCCAACAGCTTTAACAACTCCTTCGCCTCCTCGTTCGTGTTCGCCGACGTCACGATCGTCACGTCCATCCCGAGGTTGTGTTTGATTTTGTCCAACTCGACTTCCGGGAAGATCGTCTGGTCTTTCACGCCCATCGTGAAACTGCCCCGGCCGTCGAACCCGCGCGGGTTCACGCCGCGAAAGTCGCGGATCCGCGGCAGCGCCGCGTTGAAGAACCGCTCCAGAAACTCGTACATCCGCTGGCCGCGCAACGTCACCTTGCAGCCGACCGGCATCCCCGCGCGGACTTTGAAATTCGCGATGCTTTTCTTCGCGTGGGTCACCACCGGCTTCTGGCCGGTAATGGTCGCCAACTCCTGCTGCGCCTCGCCGAGCACCTCCTTGTCGTGATTGGAGTTGATCCCCATGTTGATCACGACCTTCTCGACCTTCGGCACCTGCATCCGGTTGGCGTACCTGCCGCTTTTCAACAACTGCGGCACCACCTCGTTCTTGTATGTTTCGTAAAGCTGGCTCATGTCCTTACACCTGCGCGGCCGGCGCTTGCCGCCGTTTCTTCCGCATCTCGTAACGCTCCTGCAACATCACCTTCGCCGCCGCGATCGGCGCTTCCTTCGCAATGATCCCGCCCTTGGGATTGTCCTGGGACTTCCGCAGCGCCTTGCGCACGAGATTCACACCCTCGACCAACACCCGGCCCTTCTCCGGATAGGTCGCCAAAATCTTGCCGACCTTGCCCTTGTCCTCCCCGGAGAGAACCACCACCATGTCGTTTTTCTTCACGTGGAGCGTGTTCATCGTCACAGCACCTCGGGCGCGAGCGAAATAATCTTCGTAAAATTCTTTTCCCGCAACTCGCGGGCGACCGGCCCAAAAATGCGCGTCCCTTTCGGGTTGAGCTGGTCGTCAATAATGACCACGGCGTTGTTGTCGAACCGGAGATACGACCCGTCCGGCCGCCGCAACGGCGACTTGGTCCGCACCACGACGCAGGTCACCACGTCGCCCTTCTTGACGGTCCCGTCCGGGGCGGCTTCCTTGATGTGCGCCTTGATGATGTCGCCGACGCGGGCATACCGCTTTTGGTGGCCCAACACCCCAATCGCCCAGGCGACCCGCGCCCCGGTGTTGTCCGCCACGTCCAAATGTGTCCGAATCTGAATCATACGACTGCCTTCTCCGGTCTCGTCGCCTTCTCGACCACCGCTTCCAACCGCCACCGCTTCAACTTGCTCAGCGGCCGCGTCGCGACGATGCGCACGGTGTCGCCCAGGCCGGCTTCCTGTTTCTCATCGTGGGCGTAAAACTTCTTGTGCTTCGTCACGACCTTCTCATAGCGCGGGTGCCGGACGCGGCGGCTGACCCGCACCACGATGGTTTTGGCCATCTTGTTGCTGACCACTTCGCCGACCAGTTTGCGCTGTTGGGGTTCGGTTTTCTGTTGCTCCGTCATGTTCGGCATTCCCGGTTACTGGGCCGCTGGGGCCGCTTTCAATTCCCGTTCCCGCAACACGGTCTGCAGCCGCGCGATGTCGCGGCGCACGTCCCGCACGCGGCTCGGCCGTTCCAGCCGCTGGCCGGTTTGCTGTTGCAGGCGCAGGTTGAACAATTCCTGCCGAAGGTCGCGCAGTTTGGCGTGCGCCTCGGCGTCTGTCAACTCACGAATCTCTTTGGCGTCCATCGCTCGTGACTCACTTTCGCTTCACAAACCGGGTGGTGATCGGCAGCTTCGCCGCCGCCAACCGGAACGACTCCCGCGCCAGCGGTTCCGTCACTCCGCCCAGTTCAAACAACACATTCCCCGGCCGCACGCGCGCCACCCACGTGGCCGGCGGCCCCTTGCCTTTGCCCATCCGCGTTTCCGGCGGCCGCGCCGTCACCGGCAGGTCCGGGAAGATCCGGATCCACAACTTGCCGCGGCGTTTCATGTGCCGCGACAACGCCACCCGGCAGGCCTCGATCTGCGTCGTGGTAATCCACGCCCGCTCCAGCGCCTGCAGGCCAAACTCGCCGAACGCCACTGTCGCGCCGCGCCAGGCGGTCCCCGCCCGGCTGCCGCGCTGGGCTTTGCGGTGCTTTACTCTTTTGGGCATCAATGGCATGACTCAAAATCCTCCTATGCCGCGGCCCCGCCGGCGGACGCGGGACCGACCGGGGTGGCGACCGGCTTCGTGTCCTTCCGCTCGCCTTTGCCAATCCACACTTTCACGCCAATCTTGCCGTACACCGTGTTGGCCTCGGCAAACCCGTAATCAATGTCCGCCCGCAACGTGTGCAGCGGAATCTTCCCTTCCCGGTACTTCTCGCGGCGCGCGAGTTCGGCGCCGCCGAGCCGGCCGCCGGCCAGCACTTTGATTCCCTGCGCCCCCATTTGCATCGCCGTCTGCACGGCGCGCTTCATCGCCCGGCGGAAACTCACGCGCCGCTCCAGTTGCAACGCGATGTTCTCCGCGACCAGTTGCGCGTCGGTCTCCGGCTGTTTCACTTCGACGATGTCCACGTAAATCTCTTTGCCGGTCATCTTCGCGAGGTCTTCCTTCAACTTGTCAATCTCGGCGCCTTTGCGGCCGATGACGATCCCCGGCCGCGCGGTGTGGATCGTGATCCGCACCCGGTTGGCGTACCGCTCGATCCCGATTTTCGGCACCGCCGCCGTTTCGAGGCGTTTCTTGACCAGCTCGCGGATCTTGATGTCCTCGAGCAGCAGCGGCGCGAACTCCTTCTTGTCCGCATACCACTTGGACAGCCAATCTTTCGTGACTGTCACGCGCAAACCAACCGGATTAACTTTTTGACCCATAATTTACTTCCCGTCCGTCACCACGATCTGAATGTGGCTCATCCGTTTGATGATCGGCCCCGCGCTGCCGCGCGCCTTGGGCTGCCACCGTTTCAACCGCGGCGCCTCGTTGGCCACGGCTTCTTTGACTTTCAAGGCTCCCGCGTCGAGCTTGGCGTTGTTCGTCGCGTTGGCAATGGCCGACTTCAGCGTCTGTTCCACGAGCCGCGCCGATTTTCGCGGCACCGCCCGCAACACTTCCAACGCCCGCGCCGCCGGCAACCCCTGAATCAACCGGGTCACCTGCCCCACCTTCGCCGGACTCATCCGCGAATATTTTGTTGTCGCTCTGACTTCCATAAATCCAAAATTATCTGCTCGAACTCCGCGCCACCCGCGCCGCATCACCGGCCGCCAGCGTGACGCCCTTGTCAACCTCTTCGATCCTTGCGCCGCACACCTGCCGGCGCACCTCGACCACGCGCACCCGGCCAATCAGCCGGTCGCCGCGCAGCACCAGAAACGGCATCCCGATCCGCACCCCTGCTTCCCGGCCGACGTTCAACACCACCACCTGCAACCGGGCGTTGACGTCCACCACTTGCGCCGTTTCCAACGTACCGGGGTCAACCCCGGTCACTCCCCACGTCCCAAAGAACAACACCGCCGCAACCACCGCCAGCCAGGGCCGGGCGGGCATGGTTACTTCGCGACAACCTTCTCGGTCGCCGCGCCGTGCGCCCGGAACGTCCGCGTCGCCGCGAACTCGCCGAGCCGGTGGCCCACCATGTTCTCGGTCACAAACACCGGCGTATGCACCTTGCCGTTGTGCACCAAAAACGTGAAGCCGACAAACTCCGGGATGATGACCGACCGGCGCGACCAGGTCTTGATCGGCTTCTTGTCGGCCGGGTTCATCGCTTCCACCTTCCGCATCAGGTGGTCATCCACGAACGGACCTTTTTTCAGTGAACGTCCCATTTATTTCTTCCTTCGCTGCAAAATGAACCGGTTCGAGTACTTCTTGCGTTTCCGCGTTTTGCCGCCCTTGGCGAGCTTGCCCCACGGCGAGACCGGATGGTGCCAGCCGCCGCCGCCCTTGCTCTTGCCGGCGCCGCCGCCCATCGGATGATCCACGGGATTGCGCGCCATGCCGCGCGTGATGCCGCGAATCCCCAACCACCGGCTGCGTCCGGCCTTGCCGAGCGACACATTCATGTGATCCGGATTGCCGAGCTGGCCGATCGTCGCGTAACAATCCCGATGCACCAACCGGAGTTCGCCCGACGGCAACTTCACCGTCACATAATCACCCTCGGCCGCCATCACGGTGGCCGCCAGACCCGCGCTCCGGCAGAGCTGCCCCCCCTTGCCTTTGTGCAACTCAATATTATGAATGGGCAACCCCGGCAATACCCGCCGCAACGGCAGGGCGTTCCCCACGGACAACTCCGCCTCGGGACCGCTCATCACGGTCGCGCCGACGTTCAACCCCTGCGGCGCGAGGATGTACCGCCGCTCGCCGTCCTTGTACTTCAACAACGCGATCCGGGCCGACCGGTTCGGATCGTACTCGATCGCCTCCACCGTGGCCGGCACGCCAACTTTGTCCCGCTTGAAATCAATGATCCGGTACCGTTGCTTGTGGCCGCCGCCGATGCCCCGCGCGGTCGTTCGCCCATACATATTCCGGCCGCCGGTCTTGCGTTTGGCGACGGTCAGTTTCCGCTCGGGGCGATGCTTCGTGATTTCCGCGAAATCCGGCAACTGCGTCCAGCGCAGCGACGGCGTCAATGGTCTGAAAGTCTTGAGTCCCATGGCTGATTACGCGACCTCGATCTTGTCGCCTTCCTTGAGCGTCACAATGGCCTTTTTCCAATCCGGCGTGAACCCGCGCTGCCGGGTCTGTTGCCGGCGCGCCTTGCCGCCGACCTGCTGCGTGTTCACCCGGAGCACCTTGACTTTGAACAATTTCTCGACCGCGTGCCGGATTTCGAGTTTGTTCGCGTCCTTCGCCACGACCAACTGATACTGGTTGTGGGCGGCGCTTTGCGCGGTGCCCTTCTCGGTGACGCGAATGGTTTTGACAACTGTGTAGGGATCTTTCATTGCAACCGCGCCTCAATGGCGGCCACCGCCGCCCGGGTCGCCACGATTTTGTCGAACCGCAGCAACTCGTACACGTTCACGGAGGCCGCCGCCGCGACCGCGACCGACGGCAAGTTCCGTGACGCCCGCTTCAAATTCTCATCCACCTTGTCCGTCACGACCAACGTAGACTTCGCCTGTGGCGCCAGCCTGGCCAGCACCCCGGCAAACTCCTTGGTCTTGTGGTTCGCCAACTTCAACTCATCCACCACCACGACATCACCGGCCAACAACCGCTCGCTCACCGCCTTGCGGAACGCGAGCGCCTTGGTTTTTTTCGTGATCTTCAGCGAAAAATCACGCGGTTGCGGCCCGAACACCACCGCGCCGCCGCGCCACAACGGCGATTGGAACGACCCGGCGCGGGCACGGCCGGTGCCCTTTTGCCGCCACGGTTTCTTGCCGCTGCCGGCCACCTCGCCCATTTGCTTCGTCTTGGCGGTGCCCAACCGTTGGTTGGACCGGTACGCCAGGACGGCGTCATGGACCGCCTGCGTCCCCTTGCCGTTCTTGATGAGCAACTGGTCGGCGATCTCCACCTCGCCGGCTGCCGCTCCCGAAATATTGACCACGGAAAGTTTCATCGCTCTACGCCTTTGCCGCTACCGGTTTCGTCTTTTTCTTGGCGGGGCGCACCACCAAGACCGCGCCCCGCGGCCCCGGCACCGCGCCTTCGACCATCAGCACATGGTCCGCCTCGCGCACCTGAATAATGCGGAGATTCTGGATCGTCCGCCGCACGTGCCCCATGTGTCCCGGCATCCGTTGGCCGCGGAACACACGCCCCGGGGTCAACCGTTCGCCAATCGCGCCGGACCGCCGGAACCATCCTTTCTGACCGTGCGAGGCCGGGCCGCCGGCGAATTTGTGCCGGCGCACAACCCCTTGAAATCCCTTGCCCTTTGTCATTCCGATCACATCCACATATTGAGCTGCGGCAAAAAGTTTGACAGTCAGCTTGTCGCCGACATTCCACGCGAGGGTGCCGTCATGCCGCACCTCGTGCAAATGTCGGGCCGGTGCGGCGTTGGCCTTCTTGCAGTGGCCGACCAGGGCTTTCGTGGCGTGCTTCGGTTTGCGTTCGCCAAACCCGATCTGATACGCCTCGTAGCCGTCGGTTTTGACCGTTTTCTTCTGCAACACGGTCCAGGGACCGGCTTGCAACACGGTGACGCCCACGAGGTTGCCCTTGGGGTCGAACACCTGCGTCATACCAATTTTTTTTGCGAGCAATTCCATGGCGTCAAATCTTGATGGTGATGTCCACGCCCGCCGGCAGGTTCATCTTCTTCAGTTCGTCCACCGTCTTGGCGGTCGGATCAATGATGTCGAGCAACCGCTTGTGCGTTCGCAACTCAAATTGTTCCATGGACTTCTTGTCGGCGTGGGGCGAGCGGTTGACCGAGTGCCGCCAGATGTCGGTCGGCAACGGAATCGGGCCCGCGACCTTGGCGCCGGTGCGCTTGGCGGTCTCGACAATTTCGTGCGCCGACTGGTCGAGCAGCCGGTAGTCATAGCCTTTGAGGCGAATGCGAATGCGCTGTTGATTGTTCATTTCTTCTGCTGCCTTGTCCCGCCGGAGCGGGCGTTGGTGTCCAAAATCTGTTCGAGGATGTTGTCCGGCACCTTCTCGAAGTTCAACGGTTCCATCGAGTAACTCGCCCGGCCCTTCGTCAACGACCGCAGCGCCGTCGCGTATCCGAACATCTGTGCCAACGGCACGACGGCGTGAATGATGGTTGTGTTCGAGCGCGGCTCGATGTGCCCGATCCGACCGCGCCGGCTGTTGAGGTCGCCGATCACGTCGCCCATGTGTTCCTCGGGCGTGATCACTTCCACGTCCATGACCGGCTCCAACAGAATCGCCCCGGCCCTGCGGGCGGCCTCCTTGAACGCAAAACTGCCGGCCAGCTTGAACGCAATTTCCGAGCTGTCCACTTCGTGGAACGAGCCGTCCACAATCTCGACGTGCACGTCCACCATCGGATAACCGCCGAGCACCCCGGTCTGGGCGGCGTCCAAAATGCCGTCTTCGACGGCCGGGATGTATTCCTTCGGAATCGTGCCGCCGACAATCTTGTTCTCGACGACGACGCCGCTGCCCTTCTCGCCGGGTTTCATGTTGATGACGACGTGACCGTATTGGCCGCGGCCGCCGGATTGACGAATAAATTTGCCTTCGACATCGGTGACCGACTTGGTGATCGTTTCCCGGTAGGCGACCTGCGGTTTGCCGGCGACAGCCTGCACGTTAAACTCCCGGAACATCCGGTCCTTGATGATGTCGAGATGCAATTCCCCCATGCCGGAGATGATGGTCTGACCCGTCTCCTGATTCGTGGACAACCGGAAGGTTGGGTCCTCTTCCGCCAACCGTTGCAGGGCGGCGGCCATCTTGTCCCGGTCGGCCTTCGTGTTCGGCTCGATTGCCATTGAGATGACCGGCTCGGGGAACGTGATGGATTCCAACAGGATCGGATGTGCCTCGTCACAAATCGTGTCGCCGGTGGTGACATTCTTCAACCCGACCAGCGCGCCGATGTCACCGGAATAACAGACTTCGATCTCCTGGCGGTGGTTGGCGTGCATTTCCAGCAACCGGCCAATGCGTTCCCGCTTGTTGTTGCGCGGATTGTAGACGGTGACGCCCTTGCTGACCTTGCCGGAATAGACGCGGAAGAAAATCAGCTTTCCGGCGTACGGATCGGTCCAAATCTTGAACGCCAGCGCGCAGAACGGCGCGTTGTCGTCGGCTTGCCGGGTCTCCGGATTCTTCGTGTACGGATTGATGCCTTGGACATCGTGCACGTCGAGCGGCGACGGCAGGTAATCCACCACCGCATCGAGCAACGGCTGGACCCCTTTGTTCTTGAACGCCGCGCCACAAATCACCGGCACGAGTTCGTTCTTCAACACCAACCGCCGGATGCCGGCCTTGAGTTGGGTCACCGGAATGTTGTGCCCTTCGAGGTAAAGATGCATCACCTCGTCGTCCTTGTCCGCCACCGCTTCGATCAGACGGGCATGGCCGGCTTGCGCCGCTTCCTGAAATTCCGCCGGAATGTCCACCACTTCGTACCGCGCGCCCAGTTCCTCACCGGACCAGACCACCGCGCGCATTTCCACCAAATCAACGACGCCCCGGAAATTCGCCTCGCTGCCGAGGGGCAATTGGATCGGCACCGCGTTCGCCGCCAACCGTTCGCGCATCTGTTGGACGGCCGCCTCGAAATCGGCGCCCGTGCGATCCATCTTGTTGACGAATGCGATCCGCGGCACCCGGTATTTGTTGGCCTGACGCCAGACGGTTTCCGATTGCGGCTCGACGCCGCCCACCGCGCAGAACACGGCGACGGCGCCGTCCAACACCCGGAGACTCCGCTCCACTTCAACGGTAAAATCAACGTGACCGGGCGTGTCAATGATGTTGATCCGGTGGTCGCGCCAGAAACAGGTCGTGGCGGCGCTGGTGATGGTGATGCCGCGTTCCTGTTCTTGCTCCATCCAGTCCATCGTGGCGGTGCCTTCGTGGACTTCGCCGAGCTTGTACACCTTGCCGGTGTAATAGAGGATGCGTTCGGTGGTGGTGGTCTTGCCGGCGTCAATGTGGGCACAAATCCCAATGTTGCGGGTACGGTCCAGCGGCACCTGGCGGCTGGCGGCCGACCGGCTCGTCTCTCCCGTAACTTTGTTCGATTGTTCCACGACTGCCTGCATTTCTTGTTTTTGCCGCCCCGCGCGCGGCGGGGCGACGCTGTTGATAATCTTTCCTGGGCGCTACCACCGATAATGCGCAAATGCACGGTTCGCTTGCGCCATCTTGTGCGTATCTTCCCGTTTCTTCACGGCCGCGCCGGTATTGTTCGCGGCATCCATAATCTCCGCCGCCAACGCTCCCGTCAGCCCCTGTCCTTTGCGCGCCTGGGCATACTGAATCATCCACCGCAACGCCAGGGCTTCCTGCCGTTCGGGCGACACCTCCACCGGCACCTGATAGTTCGCGCCGCCGACCCGGCGGGACTTCACTTCGAGGCGCGGCTTGACGTTTTCAAGCGCCGCCTGAAAGACCTCAATCGGACTCTTGTCTTTGACCTTCTCGCTGATGCGGTCAAACGCGCCGTACACCAGACGTTCGGCGACGGATTTCTTGCCGCCCCGCATCACGCAGTTGATCAACCGCGTGACCACCGGGCTGTTGTACCGCGGGTCCGCCGGTCGAGGTCGTTTTTCTGCTCGTCGTCTGCGCATAACTCTCCTACGCCGCTGCCGGGGCGGCGGCCTTGGCCGGAGCCGCGCCACCCTTCGGCCGTTTCACGCCATACTTGCTCCGGCTGCGCCGGCGTTTCTCCACGCCCAGCGCGTCCAGCGTGCCGCGCACGATGTGGTACCGGACCCCCGGCAAATCCTTCACGCGGCCGCCGCGCACGAGCACGATGGAGTGCTCCTGCAGGTTGTGTCCCTCATCCGGGATGTACGCGATGACCTCGGTCCCATTGGTCAAGCGGACCTTGGCCACCTTGCGCAACGCCGAGTTCGGTTTTTTCGGCGTGCGGGTCATGACCTGCAAACACACACCCCGTCGTTGCGGACAGCGACCCAGCGCGGGCGATTTCGATTTGCCCTGCACTTGCTGGCGACCTTTGCGAATCAATTGATTTATCGTCGGCATTCGTTGTGTTTTCCCTCTTCTGCGAAACAAGGGGCGCGCAAACTACCATGTGCCCTCCGGGAACGCAAGCAATTTACATCGCTCCTCCGCTTGTTGCCTCCGGTTGCGGTTCTTCCGGCGCGATCGGTTGTTCCACCGGCTCGGCCAACGGCACCAGCTTCACGTTGCGGAGCCGCCGGAATCCGGTGCCGGCCGGAATCAAATGTCCCATGATCACGTTTTCTTTGAACCCGTGCAAGTGATCCACTCGGCCCAGGGTCGCCGCTTCCGTCAACACCCGCGTCGTGTCCTGGAACGACGCCGCGCTGATAAAACTCTCCGTCTCCAACGACGCCTTGGTAATGCCGAGCAACACCGGTTGCGCCTCGGCCGGCTTGCCACCGGCATCGGTCACCCGACGGTTCTCTTCTTCGAACCGGAATTTTTCCACCTGATCGCCCCAGAGAAACTGCGTATCGCCCGGATCAATCACGCGCACCTTGCGCAACATCTGCCGGACAATGATCTCAATGTGCTTGTCGTTGATCTCCACCCCCTGCAAGCGATACACTTCCTGAACCTCGTTGACGAGATACTCCTGCAAATCCTGTGGCCCGCACACCTCGAGAATTTCATGCGGCACCACCGGGCCTTCCGTCAATTGCTGTCCCTTCTTCACATTGTCGCCGCGGAACACGATGATGTGTTTGGAGTGCGGGATGAGATGCTCTTCCTCGGCACCCGTCTTCGGATCCTTGACCACGATCCGGCGTTTGCCGCGCACGCTGCCGGCAAAGTCCACCACCCCGTCAATCTTCGCGATCTCCGCCGCGTCCTTGGGCCGGCGCGCCTCGAACAGCTCCGCCACGCGCGGCAGACCGCCGGTGATATCCTTCGTCCGAAACACCTTGCGCGGCGTCTTGGCCAACAATGCGCCCGGCTGGATCGCGTCGCCTTCCTCCACCACGATGTGCGCGCCCGCGGGGATCCCGTAAAACGCCGCGACCTCGCCAGCGTCGTTGAGCACATCGATCTGCGGATGCAAATCTTCCTTGTGCTCGATGATCACGGTGCCCATCAAACCGGTCGCTTCGTCGAGTTCCTTGCGCATCGTCACGCCTTCGATGATGTCGTGGAACTTGATTTTGCCGCCGACTTCCGAGAGCACCGGCACGTTGTACGGATCCCACTGAACAAACGTTTCGCCCTTTTTGACCCGGCCGCCGTCCGCCACGGTGATTTCGGCGCCCACCACCACCGGGTAGCGTTCCAATTCCCGCCCTTCGTCGGTGCAGATGGCAATCTGGCCATTCTTGTTGAGGACCACCCAGTTGCCTTCCGCACGGCGGACCGCCCGGACTTCGTGGTACTGAACGACGCCGTCGTTCTTGGCCTTGATCTGCGGTTGTTTGAAGACCTGACTCGCGGTGCCGCCGATGTGGAACGTCCGCATCGTCAACTGCGTGCCGGGTTCGCCGATGGACTGCGCCGCGATGATCCCCACCGCTTCACCAAGTTTGACCAGCTTGCCGGTCGCGAGGTTCCGACCGTAGCACATTGCGCACACGCCCCGCCGCGACTCGCAGGTCAGCACCGACCGGATCTTGACGCGCTCGACGCCGAGTGCGTTCAGCATTGCTGCCGCCGCTTCATCAATCTCCGTGTTGGCTTTGACAATCTTCTTTTTACTGACGGGATCCACCACGTCTTCCGCCGCGATGCGGCCAATGACGCGCTCGCTGAGTTTGACAATCTCGTCTTCGCCCTCGTAGATCGGTTTGACCCAGATACCGTTGACGGTGCCGCAATCTTCGGTGTGGATGATGACGTCCTGCGCCACGTCCACGAGTTTGCGGGTCATGTAACCGGAATCGGCCGTCTTCAGCGCCGTGTCCGCCAACCCCTTGCGCGCGCCGTGGGTCGAAATGAAGTATTCCAAAACGGTCAACCCCTCGCGGAAGTTGGCCAGAATCGGGCTTTCGATGATTTCGCCCGACGGTTTGGCCATCAACCCGCGCATGCCGGCCAGCTGCCGAATCTGTTGTTTCGAACCGCGCGCCTTGCTGTCCACCATCATGTACACCGGGTTCAACTCGCGCCGCCCGTCGTTGTGCTCCATGGCGGCGTACATGATCCCGGAAATCTTGTCGGTGGCGTGCGTCCAGATATCAATGATCTTGTTGTAGCGTTCGCCATCCGTGATGATGCCGCGCCGGTACTGCTTCTCGACGTCGCTGACATCCTTGAGCGCATCGTTGATGACGTTCTGTTTTTCCTTGGGCACGATCATGTCGTCAATCCCGATGGAGATACCGGCCTGCGTCGCGCTTTCGAAGCCCAGCGACTTCAGCCGGTCGAGCGCTTCCACGGTGCGGGCATGTCCGACAGTCCGGTAACACTGCCAGATCAATTCGCTCAGCCGGGACTTGTCCATCGTCTTGTTGACGAAGCCCAACTCCGCCGGCCAGATCTCGTTGAAGACCACCCGGCCCACCGTCGTCTCGATGACCTTCGCCGTCGCGTCGCCATACACGGTCTGCCGTCCGTAGTCCGGGTTTTTCAGTCGGATATGTTCGTGAACGTGCACGTCGCCCTCGGCCCGCGCGAAGAAGACCTCCTGCGCGTCGCCAAACAGCTTCAACCGTTTCCCGCCGTTCATGTTCGGCCGCCCGCCGTGCGTGAGGTAGTACGCCCCCAACGTGATGTCCTGCGTCGGCGTGGTGATCGGCTTGCCGCTCGACGGCGAAAAGATGTTGTTCGTCGCCAACATCAGCATCCGCGCTTCCATCTGCGCCTCGACCGACAACGGGACATGCACCGCCATTTGGTCACCGTCAAAGTCGGCGTTGTACGCCGTGCACACCAGCGGGTGAATCCGGATCGCGTCGCCTTCGATGAGTTGCGGCTCAAACGCCTGAATGGAGAGCCGGTGCAACGTCGGCGCGCGATTCAACAACACTGGATGCCCCTTGCTGACCTCTTCCAGAATGTCCCACACTTCCGGCGACTGCCGTTCGATGAGTTTCTTGGCCGACCGGATCGTGTGCACCAGCCCCATTTCGCGCAACCGGCGGATGATAAACGGCTCGAACAACACCAGCGCCATCTTCTTCGGCAACCCGCACTGGTGAAGTTTCAACTCCGGCCCGATCACAATCACCGACCGTCCCGAATAATCCACGCGTTTGCCGAGCAGATTCTGCCGGAACCGACCGGACTTGCCCTTCAGCATGTCGGAGAGCGACTTCAGCGGGCGTCCCCCGGCCCCGGTCACCGGCCGGCCATGCCGGCCGTTGTCGAAGAGCGCGTCCACGGCCTCCTGCAACATCCGCTTTTCGTTGCGGATGATGACGTCCGGTGTCTTCAATTGCAGCAGGTTTTTCAACCGGTTGTTGCGGTTGATCACCCGCCGGTACAAATCGTTCAAATCGCTCGTCGCAAACCGGCCGCCTTCAAGCGGCACCAGCGGCCGCAGGTCCGGCGGAATCACCGGTAACACATCCAGAATCATCCATTCCGGCCGCATCTTGGCAGTCAAAAACCCTTTGGCGACCTTCAACCGTTTCGCCAATTTCTTCCGGGTCTGCTTGCTCTTCGTGGCATCCAGTTGATGTTCGAGTTCCCGGGTGAGCTTGCGCAGGTCAAGGCGCGACAACAAATCCTTCACCGCCTCGGCGCCCATCTTGGCGACAAAGCCATCACCGTATTGTTCGCGCGCTTCCCGGTATTCCATCTCCGTCAACAACTGTTTTTCCTGGAGCGGCGTCTTGCCGGGGTCAATGACGATATAGTCTTCGTAATAGATCACGCGCTCGAGTTCGCGCCCGGTCATGTCGAGCATCAGCCCCATGCGGGAGGGCATGCACTTGAAAAACCAGATATGGCTGACGGGCACCGCCAGCTCGATGTGGCCCATCCGTTCCCGGCGCACGCGCGCCAGGGTCACTTCCACGCCGCACCGGTCGCAGATGACGCCGCGGTGCTTGATGCGTTTGTACTTGCCGCAATTGCATTCCCAGTCGCGGACCGGCCCGAAGATGCGCTCGCAAAACAGGCCGCCCTTTTCGGGTTTAAACGTCCGGTAGTTGATGGTCTCCGGATTCTTCACTTCCCCGTGCGACCACGACCGGATCGTCTCCGGCGAGGCAATGCCGATGCTGACCTGGTCAAACGCCTCGGCCTTTTCCAAACCGAGCGCCGCGCGCGCTGCCGCGGTTGCCGCCGCAATCGAACTGGGATCCGCGATGGTTTCTTTGGCTGTGCTCATGCTCTACTTCTCGCCTCCGCTCTTCCCGACGCGCACGTCGAGACAGAGACTCTGCATTTCCTTCATCAACACGTTGAACGATTCCGGTGTGCCCGCATCGAGCGTGTTCTCGCCCTTGACGATGCTCTCGTAGATCCGGGTGCGGCCCTGGACGTCGTCAGACTTCACGGTGAGCAACTCCTGCAGCGCGTAGGCCGCGCCGTAGGCTTCCATCGCCCAGACTTCCATTTCACCGAACCGTTGGCCGCCGTATTGTGCCTTGCCGCCGAGCGGCTGCTGGGTGACCAGCGAATAAGGCCCGACCGCCCGCGCATGAATCTTGTCCGCCACCAGGTGGTGCAGCTTCATCATATAGATGCAGCCGACCACGACTTCCTGGTCGAACCGCTCCCCCGTCCGGCCGTCGAACAGGACGGTCTTGCCGGTCGGCTTCACCCACTGGTAGCCTTCCACTTTCCGGGCTTCTTCGACCATCTCCCGGATCTCTTTTTCCTTGACGCCATCAAACACCGGCGAGGAAATCGCAAGCCCCAACGCCTTGGCCGCGATGCCGAGATGCGTTTCCAACACCTGCCCGACGTTCATGCGGCTGGGCACACCGAGCGGATTCAATACGATGTCCACCGGCGTGCCGTCGGGCAGAAACGGCATGTCTTCCTCGTGAAGAATCTTCGCCACCACGCCCTTGTTCCCGTGGCGGCCGGCCATCTTGTCGCCGACACTCAATTTCCGTTTGCTGGCGATATAGACCTTGACCTGCTTGATGATCCCGGGCTCGATGTCTTCGCCGCTCTCCAACTGCTCGCTCTTGCGGTCCCGCTCCATTTCCAATTCGTTGAACCGGTGCTCAAACTCGCCAATGATCTCGCGGATCTTGATGCGGATCGGCGACGGATCAATCTCGATGTGGTTGTAGACCGACGCCAACTTCCGCAGCAGCGTCTTGGTGATCTTCCGATTGGCCGGTATGATGATCTCGCCGGTCTCGGCATTCACCACGTCGAGCGGAATCTTCTCGCCCAGCAGGATGTTCGACAATTTTTCCGTCAACTGCTCGCGCAACTCCGTGGACTTGGCCTTGTATTCTTCCTCGATGGACTTCTTCGACCGGCGCATTTCCGTGGCGGTCAATTTCGGCCGCGTCGGTTCCTTGCGGGCGGAAACCTTGACATCCATCACGATGCCGGCCACGCCGCTCGGCACCCGCAACGATGTGTCCTTCACATCCGCAGCCTTCTCCCCGAAGATCGCCCGGAGCAACCGCTCTTCGGGGGCCAGTTCCGTCTCGCCTTTCGGCGTGATTTTGCCGACCAGAATGTCGCCCGGCTTCACCTCGGCGCCGACGCGGATCACGCCGTCGTGACCGAGGTTTTTCAAGGCTTCTTCACCGACGTTGGGAATATCCCGCGTGATCTCTTCGGGACCGAGTTTGGTGTCGCGGGCGCCGACTTCGAACTCCTCAATGTGAATCGAGGTGTAGACGTCCTCGCGCACGAGCTTCTCGTTGACCAGGATCGCGTCTTCGAAGTTGTAGCCGCCCCACGGCATGAACGCCACAAGCACGTTGCGGCCCAACGCCAGCTCGCCCCCGTCGCAGCAGGGACCGTCGGCAATGACCTGTCCCTTCTTGACGCGCTGGCCAAGTTTGACAATCGGCCTCTGGTTGAAACAGGTGCCGGCATTCGTGCGCATGAACTTCCGCAATTCGTACACCCAGAGGTGATTCGCCGGGTCCGTGACGAGTTTGCGCCTGCCCTCCGGCAATTCGCCGTCCTTGGTGATGACGATCTGCCGCGCATCCACGCTGGCAACCACGCCGGCTTCGTCCGCCACGATGCAAACGTTGGAGTCGCGCGCCACCTGGCCTTCGAGACCGGTCCCGACCAACGGCGCCTCGTTCTGCAGCAGCGGCACCGCCTGCCGCTGCATGTTCGACCCCATCAACGCCCGGTTCGCGTCGTCGTGTTCCAGGAAGGGAATCAATCCGGCGGCGATGGACACCAGCTGTTTCGGCGAGACGTCCATGTAATGCACGCGCTCCGGCTCGACCTCAATAAAGTCGCCCTTGTACCGGCAGGAAACTTTCGCCGCGAGAAAACGCCCGCGCTCATCCACGGGCGCGTTCGCCTGCGCCACGACGAAATTCTCTTCCTGGTCGGCGGTCAGATAGTCCACCTGATCCGTCACCCGGCCGTCTTTCACTTTCCGGTACGGCGTTTCAATGAACCCAAACTCGTTGACCCGCGCGTAAATGCTCATCGCGCTGATCAAGCCGATGTTCGGACCTTCAGGGGTCTCGATCGGACAAATCCGGCCATAGTGCGACGGATGAACGTCGCGCACTTCGAATCCGGCCCGGTCGCGCGACAGACCGCCCGGCCCGAGCGCGGACAACCGGCGTTTGTGCGTCAACTCGCTCAACGGATTCGTCTGATCCATGAACTGGCTGAGCTGGCTCCGGCCAAAGAAATCCCGGATGACCGCCGACAATGCCTTCGGATTCACGAGTTGCTGCGGCGTCATCGTGTCCGTCGTCACGTCGAACAAAGTCATCCGCTCTTTGACGACGCGCTCCGTGCGCGCCAGCCCGACCCGGCATTGGTTGGCCAGCAGTTCCGCCACCGTCCGCAGCCGCCGGCTGCCGAGATGGTCAATGTCATCCACCGTGCCTTCGCCCTTGGCCAGGCTCAGGAGGTACTTCATCGCCTCGATGATGTCCTCCTTCTCCAGAATGCGGAGGTCGAGTTCGGTTTTGCGGTTTAATTTCTGATTGATCTTGTACCGGCCGACGCGCCCCAGGTCATACCGGCGCGGATCGAAAAACAGCCGCTTGATCAGCGCATTGGCGTTGGCCACCGTCGGCGGATCACCGGGCCGCAACCGCCGGTAGATCTCCTTCAACGCTTCTTCCTGATTCTTGCACGGGTCTTTGCGGAGGCATTTGACAATGACCCCGTCGTCCACCGCGGTGTCCACCATCTTGACCTTGTCAATGCCGAGATCCACCAATTGCTTGCACAGGGCCTTCGTCAAGGGCTCAAACGCGCGGGCCACGACAACTTCGCGCTCTTTGTCCACGACGTCGGCGACAAGCACTTTCGCGCTTTCGTCATCGCCGGGTGTGAAGTCTTTCAACTTCACGTCTTCAATTTGGTAAAACAACTTGAGAATGTCCTCGTCCGTCGTGTACCCCAGCGCCCGGAGAAACATCGTCGCCAGAAACTTCCGGCGCCGGTGACGCCGGTCGAGATAGATGTTCAACAGATCGTTCTGGTCGAACTGCATTTCCAGCCACGTGCCCCGGTCGGGGATGATCCGGAACCCATACAAAATCTTGCCGCTGCTGTGGACGGTGGATTCGAAACAGATACCGGGCGAGCGGTGCAACTGGCTGACGATCACGCGCTCGGCGCCGTTGATGACAAAACTGGCGGAGGGCGTCATGAGCGGGATTTCGCCCATGTACACTTTTTCCTCCTTGGTGCCGTGCGCGTCCTTCAACCGAAACGTCACATGCAAGGGGGCGCTGTACGTCAGCCCCTCGCGCAACGAATCCAGCCACGAGACTTTCGCGTCGCCGATCGTGTAATCCACAAAATCCAGCGTCGCCTGCCCGTCGTAGCTCTCGATCGGGAAGACCTCCTTGAAGACGGCCTGCAAGCCGATGTTCTTGCGCTTGTGCGGCGCCACGTCAGCCTGCAGGAACTCCTCATACGACCGGACCTGCGGCTCGATCAGCGGCGGCGTCTCGATCACTTCGCTCAACTTGCCGAAATATTTTCGCTCAGCCATTCCCACATCCACCTGGGCCTACCCAGCCCGTTGCTCCGTTGCGGTTCTGTGGGGGCGGCCCCACCGGCCGCCCCCACCTAATCCTGCATCCACTACTTCAATTCGACCTTGGCGCCCGCGGCTTCGAGTTTCTTCTTGATCTCTTCCGCTTCTTCCTTGGTCGCGCCTTCCTTCACGGTCTTCGGGGCGCCTTCCACCAGATCCTTGGCTTCCTTCAGCCCGAGGTTGGTGACCGCGCGCACTTCTTTAATGACGGTAATCTTGTTGGCCCCGGCTTCCTTCAGCACAACGTCGAAGGTTGTCTTGGCCTCTGCGGCCGGCGCCGCCGCGCCGCCACCGCCCGGAGCGGCGGCCACCGCGACCGGTGCCGCGGCGCTGACGCCCCACTTCTCTTCGAGTTTCTTGCTGAGTTCGGCCGCTTCCAACACGGTCAACGCACTCAACTGTTCCACCAGACTGTTCAAGTCTGCTGCCATTGGCTTACCCTTCCTTTCGGTATCGTCGCGCCCCAAAGCCTCGGGGCAATTCTCGCCGGCAGCCGCCGGCGCGACGGATTCCTGTTGGTTTCTAGGCGGCCGCAGCCGGTGCCGCAGCGCCTTCCTTGTCTGCGTGGGCTTTGATCACCCGCGCAATTTGTCCGGCTGGGGCGCCCAGCACCACCGCGAGCCGCGTGGCCGGCGTCTGCAACAGGCCAATCAACCCGGCCCGCAAAACGTCCAGCGACGGCAAATCCGCCAACGCGGCAATCTCCGCGGCACCGAGCACCTGTTGCCCCAGCAACCCCAGTTTAATCTTGGGTTTCTCAAATTCCTTGGCAAACGTCTTCAACACCTTCGCCGCCGCGCTGACTTCCGCCTTGTCGGCGCCGACCACCAGCGCGGTCATCCCGGTCAACGCGCTGTCCACGACCGGCAACCCCGCCGCTTTCGCCGCGTGCCGCAACATGCTGTTCTTCACCACGTGGCATTCGGTCTGCACCTTCCGCAGCCGCTTCCGCAACTCGGCAAACTGCGCCACCGTCAGACCGGTATAGTCGGTCAACAACACAAACGGCGAGGCCGTCATCTGTTTTTGGACTTCTTCGACGATCAGTTTCTTCTCAGCTCTCATGGCAATCCTCAGTGGACGGCAAACTCCGCGATATCAATTTTGAAACCGGGACTCATCGTGCTCGACATCGTGCACGACTGGACAAACGCGCCCTTCGCCGTGGCCGGCTTGGCGTGGAACACCGCGCTGATCACCGCCTTGGCGTTTTCCTCGATGGCCGCCGGCTCGAACGACAACTTCCCGAACACCACGTGCAGGTTGCCGGCCTTGTCCATCTTGAACTCGACCCGACCGGCTTTCACTTCCTTGACGGCCTTCGCGGTGTCTTCCGTGACGGTGCCCGTCTTCGGGTTCGGCATCAGGCCTTTGGGGCCGAGCACCTTGCCGAGCTTGCGGACTTCCTGCATCGCTTCCGGTGTGGCAATCGCGACATCAAAATCCGTCCAACCGCCCTGGCACTGTTTCACCAAATCGTCAAACCCGACATAGTCGGCCCCGGCATCCTTGGCGGCCTGGGCGGCGGCACCCTTGGCGAAGACGACGACGCGCACCTTCTTGCCGCTGCCGTGCGGCAACGCGACGGTGCCGCGCACCATCTGATCGCTCTGCTTCGGGTCCACACCAAGTCGAAACGCCAATTCCAACGTCTCGTCAAATTTCGTCTTCGGCAGTTTCTTGAGAATCGCCACCGCTTCGGCCAGCCGGTACTTCTTGTTGGCGTCCACCTGTTTTGCAGCTTCGTTGTAACGTTTGCCGTGCATAAATCTACTCCGTCACCTCAATGCCCATCGAACGGGCGGTGCCCATCACCATCCGGGCGGCGGCCTCTTCATCCTTCGCGTTCAAGTCGGCCATCTTCGCCTTCACGATTTCCATGACCTGTTTCTTCGTGACTTTGCCGACCTTGTTCCGGTTCGGTTCCGCGCTGGCCGTGGCGATGCCGGCGGCCTTTTTCAACAGCACGCTGGCCGGTGGCGACTTGGTGATGAACGTGAACGTCTTGTCTTTGTACACCGTGATGATGACCGGCACGATTGTGCCCGCCATCTTTTGGGTCGCGGCGTTGAACTCTTTGCAGAACTGCATGATGTTCACGCCCTGCTGGCCCAACGCCGGGCCGACCGGCGGAGCCGGGTTTGCCTGCCCTGCCGGGATTTGCAGTTTGATCATGCCGGTAATGGGTTTGCCTGCCATGTTATGCCCTCTCCACTTGCCAGTACTCCAACTCGACCGGCGTTGACCGACCAAAGATGGATACCGAAATCTTCAACTTGCCCCGGTTGGGATCAACCTCTTCGATCACCCCGGTAAAATTCTGGAACGGACCGTCGTTGATCTTGACCGTCTCGCCCGCCTCGTACATCACTTTCGGCGCAACCTTGTCCTGCCGCTCCTCAATCTGCGAAAGGATGTTGTTCACTTCGTCCTCTTTCAACGGCACCGGCCGCTCGCCGCCAATGAATCCAATGATGCCAGGCGTCTCGCGAATGAAGTACCACGACCGCTCCACGAGCTGGTTCTTCTCGTCGAGCAACTTCATGTGCAGCAGGATGTAGCCGGGATAAAACTTCCGCGTCGTGGTGGTCTTCTTGCGGTTCCGGACCTCGGCAACTTTTTCCGTCGGAATCAGGACTTCCTTGATGAGGTCGCCCATTTCCTCGACTTTCAGCCGTTTCTCAATGCTGTCCTTGACCTTCTGTTCCTGGCCCGACAGGGTGTGCACCACGAACCACTGGAAGTCAGACTTTGTTTCCTGTTTTGTTTCCTCTGGCATCACGCACCATTTCTCAAGTTGACTGCAGCAAGACCCGGATAATCTTCACCAACACCACATCGGCCACCGCCACGAACACCCCCAGCACCAGCATCGTGACGATCACCACCAACGTGGAATCCACCAACTCCTTCCGGGTCGGCCACGCGGATTTCTTCAGTTCGACAATCACCTCGCTGATGAAGCTGCGGATTTTGACAAACGGATTCGTCATGAATGCTCTCAAGCCTTCCGCGACTGGCACGCCAGGAGGGACTTGAACCCCCAACCTACGGTTTTGGAGACCGTCGCTCTGCCAATTGAGCTACTGGCGTAACCGGTCACCACGCGTTTTACTTCGTTTCCTTGTGACTGACGTGTTTCCCACATTTCGGGCAAAACTTCCGTAACTCCAACCGCTCGGCCCCCTGTTTCTTGTTCCGAGACGAAATGTAGTTCCGGCCCTTGCACTCCGAACAGGCCAGCGTAATGGATTCGCGCGGCATCGTGTTATTCCAGAATCTCCGTCACGCGCCCGGCGCCGACGGTCCGCCCGCCCTCGCGGATGGCAAAACGCATCGTCTTTTCCATCGCGATCGGCGTGATCAATTCCACTTCCATGTTCACATTGTCGCCCGGCATCACCATTTCCACACCCTGCGGCAACGTCACCTGACCGGTCACGTCCGTCGTGCGGAAATAGAATTGCGGCCGATACTTCGTGAAAAACGGCGTGTGCCGGCCCCCTTCTTCCTTCGACAACACGTACACTTCCGCCTTGAATTTCTTGTGCGGTGTAATCGAACCCGGCTTCGCGATCACCTGGCCGCGCTCCACACCGTCTTTGTCCACACCACGCAGCAACACGCCAATGTTATCGCCCGCCTGCCCTTGATCGAGCAGCTTGCGGAACATTTCCACGCCGGTCACCACCGACTTCGTGGTGTCGCGCAACCCGACAATCTCCACTTCATCGCCGACCTTGATGACTCCGCGTTCCACGCGCCCCGTCGCCACGGTGCCACGGCCGGTAATTGAAAACACGTCTTCCACCGGCATGAGAAACGGTTTGTCAATCTCCCGAACCGGATCCGGGATAAAGGAATCCACCGCCTTGATCAATTCGAGGATCCCTTGCTCTGCTTCCGGATCACCCGCCAACGCCTTGCTGGCGCTCACGCGGACAATCGGCGTCTTGTCGCCGGGGAACTCGTACTTGTTCAGGAGATCGCGAATTTCCATTTCGACAAGTTCCAACAGATCCTTGTCGTCCACCAAGTCCACCTTGTTCAACGCCACGACAATCGCCGGCACGCCGACCTGACGGGCCAGGAGGATATGTTCCTTGGTCTGCGGCATCGGGCCGTCCGCCGCGCTGACCACGAGGATCGCGCCATCCATTTGCGCCGCACCGGTGATCATGTTCTTGATGTAATCGGCATGGCCGGGGCAATCCACGTGCGCATAATGACGTTTCTCACTCTGATATTCCACGTGCGCGACCGCAATGGTGACCGTCTTGGTTTCGTCGCGAACCGTGCCGCCCTTGGCAATGTCAGCGTAGCTCTTCACTTCCGCTTGTCCCTTTTTCGCCAACGTTTGCAGGATGGCTGCCGTCAACGTCGTCTTACCATGGTCAATGTGACCGATGGTCCCCACATTCACGTGAGGTTTCGTCCGCTCAAATTTACCCTTTGCCATGTTGTCTTCCTCCTGTGGTTGTCCTTCCTCTAGTTTCTACGGTTTCGTCCTGCTTACACATCTGGAGCCCACGATCGGGCTTGAACCGATGACCTCGTCCTTACCAAGGACGTGCTCTACCGACTGAGCTACGTGGGCAGTTTATATATCCCTTTCCTTTTCCACGCCACACGCGTCCAACCGCACATCAAATTCTCTAAAGACAAAAAGACACTAGAAAACCACTTTCCCGTTTCCCAATCTTTTTTTCTTTTGACTCCGGAAACCGGCTGTAGGCTTTCCTGCGTACTTTATGCTGTTATCTCTACCAACTGCTGGCCCACAGTATAGCGGGCAAAGAAAACCTGTCAACACCAATTATCGGAAATTAAATTTTGGTCCCGGCCGGTACAATTGCATTCTTCGGAATAATCACAATCCCATCGCGGACGTAATAATTGGGGCCATCGAAGTTTGGCGATTGGCTCTTGTCCGTAATGACGACATTGTTGCCAATGTGAACATTCTTATCAATGATCGCTCGAGTAATCCGGCAGTCGTGCCCGATGCTCATGTGCGGCATCGTCACGCCTTCGTCCTCACTACCGACAGGCGGCGAGGAGTAGTAGTCGCATCCCATGATGATGGTTTCCCGCAGTTCGCAATTCTGGCCGATGTACGACCGAAACCCGACCACGCAATTCTCGATCCGTGACTTCAAAAGCACGCAGCCATCGGCAATCACGGATTCGCGAATGGTACAGTCCAAAATTTTGGATGGCGGCAGGAACCGCGCCCGCGTGTAAATCGGTGACTGACGATCGAACAAATTAAATTCCGACTGCAAACTGCACATGGCCAAATTCGCTTGAAAAAACGACCCGATGGTGCCGACGTCTTCCCAATACCCCTGGAAGACGTGCGCGAAGACCCGGTACCGATTAATGACCTCAGGAATGATGTGCTTGCCGAAGTCGCTCTTGTCATTGTCCAGCGCCTTCACCAAAACATCCCGGTTAAAGAGGTAAATCCCCATCGAGGCCAGCAACCGGTCGCCTTCGCCTTTGACGCCCAGATCCGCCCGCATCGCGTCGGAGAGCCGCAATTCATCCAACTGCTGGTCGGTCTTTGGTTTCTCCACGAATCGCACGATGCGCCGGTGGTCATCAATCTGCATGATCCCCAACTCGCGGGCCTGGGCAGGCAACACGGGGATCGTCGCAATCGTGATCTCCGCCCCGGCATTCATGTGGGCGGCCCACAACTTCTGAAAATCCATCCGGTAGAGCTGGTCGCCGGATAAAATCAAAATATACTCGCAGTCATTCTGCAAAATGAACCGGAGATTCTGGCGCACCGCATCGGCGGTCCCCTGATACCAGTGCGCTCCGCCCACCGTCTGCTGCGCGGCCAAGATTTCCACAAACCCCCGCGTGAAGCGGTCAAACGCGTAGCTCGAATGAATGTGACGATGCAGCGATGCCGAGTTGAATTGCGTCAGCACATAGATTTGCCGGATCTGCGAGTTGATGCAATTGCTCACCGGCACATCCACCAGCCGGTATTTCCCGCCAATGGGCACCGCGGGTTTGGCGCGCTCCTTCGTCAACGGAAACAATCGCGTTCCGGCGCCGCCTCCCATGATGACCGCCAGGATTTTGGCCGGTCCATTTGTGACGCTCTCAGTTTCCATCGCGCCGCGCAGTATAGCCACCGGCCGCGGCGCGGTCAATCGTCGTTGCGAGCACTTGCGCCACCGACACCAACCTCATGCACTCCATCCGCGGCTGATGATGGCAAACCGGTTTGAGGCACGGCGCGCACGGAACCGCGGCGCGCAACACGGCGTGGCCAGCCCCGTACGGGCCGGTCAACGCGGGATCCGTCGGTCCAAAAATCGCCACCACCGGCGTGCCGACGGCCGCCGCCAAATGCATCGGCCCGCTGTCGTTGGTCACGACCACCGCGCACCGCCGGTACAACGCCGCCAACTCGAACAAGTCCGTCTGGCCGGCCAGGTTCCGGCAGCCCTGCGCCAGCGTTTCAATCCGCGCCGCGTCCGCGGCGGTGCCGGTCACGATGACCCGGTCGCGCGGCAATTGCCGGATCAATGCCGCGAACCGGTCGTCGCCCCACAGTTTCGTGGGCCACCGGGCCGAGGGATGGATCGCGATCCAATTTTCGCGCGGCGCGTCCGGCACGCCGAGGGGGAACTCCACCGGCTGTTCCGGAGCGCCCAGATGCCGGGCCACCCGCCGGTACCGGTCCACCGCGTGCGCCCGCGGCACCGGCACGATTTCGTTATAGAACCAGCGCGAGCCTTCCCGGGCGTCGCTCAGGCCGATGCGCCGGCGCGCGCCGGTGACTCCCGTCATCAACCCGCTGCGGAACAGCCCCTGCAAATCCACGACGAGATCAAACCGTTCCCGGCGCAACCGGGCAAACAACGCCCCCCACCGGGCCGCGTCGTGCCGGTGAAACTCGATCCGGTCGTTGATGACGGGGCAGCAACGCAAGAGCGAGGCGAGGTTGGCGTTGATGAGCCAACTGATGTGCGCGGCCGGGAATTGCCGCCGGATCAGGTTGACCGTCGGCAGCGCGTGCACCACGTCGCCGAGGCTGCTCGGCTTGATGACGAGGATTTTCACCGCCCCAGCGCCAGCCGGTCGGCCAGCGATTCCGGCAAGCCCGCCGCGCGGATCTTTTTCTGGACCGCGGTGAAATCGTAGTCCACCCGGTGGAGTTCGATGAGGTTCTGCGTCAAATCAAACGTGACGTACGCCGCTTTGGGATTGCGGTCGCGCGGCTGGCCGATGGAGCCGGCGTTGATGAAGTATTTTTTGCCGGCCTCGATTTTGATCTTTGAGTACAGCCCGCCGATAATGCCGGTCGGCCCGCGCACGAAGGCCACCGGCACGTGGGTGTGGCCGTTGAAACAAACCGGTGTCCGCTGGTAATTGATGCTCGCGGCGGCGGCGAACTTGTCGAAGACGTATGCCCATTTCTCCGGCAAGTCGAGCGTGGCGTGGACGATGGCGAAGGACTCAACATTGCGCATGTACTTGAGTTCGCGCAGCCAGGCTTTTTCGTCTGCGGTGAGCTGGTCTCGGGTCCACTTGATGCCCTCGCTCGCCATGGGGTTGAAGCCGGTCAGGTGCAGGTCGTTGCAGGCGTATTCGTCGTGGTTCCCCATCACGACGGGGCAGTGGAGGTCGCGGACCACTTGGAGAACTTCGCGCGGGTTCGGGCCGTAGCCGACGATGTCGCCGAGGCAAACGTAGTGGGTGCACTGCTGTTGCCGGGCGTGCTCCAGGACCGCCTGCACGGCTTCCAGGTTCGCATGCAAATCGCTGAGGATGGCGTATTTCATGGGCGCGATGGCAGAAACACTCGCTCATTCTCCGGTATCTTCAACTCATTTTCCAATCGTTTTACTTCTCGTTCCACCACATTCCAGGCTTGGTGCGGCTGATTCTTGTTTTCCCACAACATCTTCCAATATGCATACGCGTCGCGTTTCCGACCGGCTTTTTCCAACGCGTGCGCATACAGCCGGCCGATGGAAAGCGGCGCATCCGGGAACGCCAACGCCCTGCCGAAATACTCCGCCGCGCGCGCGTAGGCCTCCGGCTGCCACTTGCTGAATTTCTGCCAGTATAACCATCCCATTGCAAAGTATAAATTGTAACGGTGCGGAATATTTTCGATCCCGCGCTGCAGAAACTCCCGCGCCCGTTCCTGCCATTCGCGCTCGCGTTTGATGCCTGCGGCTTCCGTGCGGTTGGCCGGGTCCGTGCGCGCGCCGTACGCGATGTTCCACGCCATGTGCCATTGCCCCACATCCCAAAACAACACCGACTGCGGCTGCAACAACGTCACCAGTTCGATATTCCGGTACTGCCGCAGCCATTCCCGCTTTTCCCAAAACGTCTGACTCTGAATCCACAGAAAATCCGCCACCACCCCGCGAAACCCGGCCAGCAACGCCATCGCCGTCCCCTGCCCGATCACCTCCCGCACCTGCCGGGTCACGGGGATGCCGCCGTACTTCAGGTGCTTCCGCTCGGCCTGAATGCGGCGCTCGACCGGCGCCAACAACAGGGCCGGCCCCACCACCACCAACGCCGCCAGAATCTTCGTCCGCATGAATCCTCAAATCTCGCGCCGCGAAAAAATCAGATGCGCCGCCCACACCAGGATCACAATCCGCACCAAACCGTACCCGGCCACCAGGCCGACGTGGCGCCACGGAATCACGTTGCCGATGATGATGTCGTCGGCCACGTTGAACGCCCCCAAATCCGGCACCGCCGCCAGCAACGCCAGCGCGACAGGCCGGTGCGCCCACATCTCCGCCGCCGGCCCGCGCAGGTGACCGGCCACAAACACCATCAGCGTCACCGCGACATTGAACACCATCGAGGTCGAGAACGTGGAGACCAGCAACGTCACCGCGGCGAGCAGCCCCAGTTTCACGAAGATCAACAACGCCCCTTTCACCAGGTCGGAGTCAAACGCCTCCGCCCGGATTTGCCGGATCGTCTGCGGCAGTTCGTCCGCCGGCACGCCCGTCGCCCCGGCCAGCGCATCGGCGACGAGTTTGTGTTCCTTGAACCAGAGCACGCCTCCGAACATGACCGCCATGATCAACAGGCTGACGCAGATCAACAACACACTGCCGAGATATTTCCCCAGCACAAACTCGAAGCGCCGCACCGGCTTGGCCAGGATGGTGTAGAGGGTCCGGTTCTCCAGTTCGGCCGGCAACATCTGCGCGGTGCCGACAATCGCGATCAACGCCCCAAACACCGACAGCGCCCCGAGGCAGAAATCCTTCACAAACTTCAGTTGCTCGCTGAAGCTGAACTGCGCGAAAAAACTCGCGCTGGCAATCGCCACCAGCGCAAAGATCAGCAGAATGTTGTACACCTTCTGCCGGACCGATTCCGTGAACGTGTTCACGGCAATCGTCCCCACCCGGCCCATCGAGAAGCCGACGCGCTCAGTCATGATGCCCCATCCCCCGCCGATCTTTTCGGAGCGCGTCGAGGAACAACGACTCCAACGTCGTCTGCGGATGCTCCACCGCCACGACGCGCCCCCCGGCGGCGCGCACGGCTTCCTCGACCCGCGCCCGGCCGTCGGCCGGCAGGTCTTGCACGGTGAAACTCAACCGGCGCTGGTCGCTGATCAACGTGTTCACGTGCCCCTCCAGAATCATCTGGCCCAGGTTCAACACGCCGATCCGGTCGCACACATCCTGCACCTGCGCCAGCAGATGCGAGCACAGCAGCACCGTCTTGCCCATCGCCTTCAACCGCAAAATCAAATCCCGGATGTCCCGGCTCCCGATGGGATCCACCCCCGCCGTCGGCTCGTCGAGCAACAGCAGTTGCGGATCATGCATCAACGCCTGCGCCAGCCCGATCCGTTGCAACATTCCCTTCGAGTAGCCGGCCAGCCGGCGGTCCCGCGCTTTCGCCAGCCCGACCAACTCCAACAACTCATCAATCCGCCGCCGCAACGCCGCCCCCTTCATCTCGCAAAGCCGGCCGTAGAACTCCAGCGTCTCGGCCCCGGTCAGGTACCGGTAGAAATAGGGGTTCTCCGGCAGAAAGCCGACGCGCAACCGCGACTCCACCTTGTCGCACGGCACGTCAAAAATCCACGCGTTGCCCTCCGTCCGCGTGATCAGGCCGAGGATCAACTTCAACGTCGTGCTCTTGCCGGAGCCGTTCGGTCCGAGCAGACCGTACACCTCGCCCTCGCGGACGCGCAGGTTCAACCGCTCGAGGGCCAGCAACTTGCCGCGGCGCCAGCCCAGCGCGTACTTCTTCGTCAAATTCTCGGTCCGAATCGCGTCCATCGGCTACAACCGAATCTCGAATCCTTTGAACTCCCCGGTCGCGGCCGACCAGCGCGTCTCGCGCCCCCGGATGTACGAACCGAGATGACTGGCGTCCAGCGCGTCCAAAAACGCGCGCACCTCCGCTTCCTCGCCTTCCGCCACCAACTCCACCCGGCCATCCGGCAGGTTCTTCACGAATCCGGCGACTTCGTAACCACACGCCACCGCGCGCGTGCTGTAGCGGAAGCCCACCCCTTGCACCCGCCCCGAATAAATCACCTGCGCGCGGCGTTTCATGGAATGCGGCCAGACTACCGGCAATCCCCAACCCGGTCAAGCGCCCCTATTGCCAAATCCCCGGCATCGTGCCATAGAATGCCCGCCCATGGAATCACTGGAACAACAACTCGACAGCTTCGACCCCGCCGTCCGCCGGCGGGCGCTGGAGCAACTCGCCGCCGCCACGTCGTTCCCCCCCGCAACGGACTGGATCAACCTCCACAGCCACACTTTTTTCTCCTACAACGCCTACGGATACTCGCCGTCGCACTTCGCCTTCCTCGCCAAACAACGCGGCCTCGCGCTGGCCGGCATCGTGGACTTCGACGTGCTCGACGGCCTCGACGAATTCCTCGCCGCCTGCCGGCTCCTGAACCTCAAAGGCACCGTCAGCCTCGAATCCCGCGTGTTCGTCCCGGAGTTTGCCACGCGGGTCATCAACTCGCCCGGCGAACCCGGCATCGCCTACCACATGGGCGTCGGTTTCCCCCGCGCGCTCCGGCATCCCCTGCTCGACCGGATGCGCCGCACCGCCGAACAACGCAACCGGGAACTCGTCGCCCGCGTCAACACGTTCACCGCGCCGGTCACGCTCGATTACGACCGGGACGTGCTGCCGCTCACCCCTGCCGGTAATGCCACCGAACGCCACATCTGCGCCGCCTACGCCAAAAAAGGCTCACCGGAGTTCTGGCGCGCCAAACTCGGCGATTGCCCGGCGGACACCGCCCAACTCGAGGCGTTGATCCGCGCCAAAACGATGAAAAAAGGCGGCGTCGGCTACGTCCCGCCCGGCCAGGGCTCGTTCCCGTTGCTGGCCGATATGAACCGGTTCATCCTCGAGGCCGGCGCGATTCCGACGTTGACCTGGCTCGACGGCACCTCCGACGGCGAGCAGTGCCTCGAGGAGTTGTTCGCCGTCGCCCGGGCCAGCGGCGCCGCCGCGCTCAACATCATCCCCGACCGGAATCTCTCGACTCCGGAAAAAATCAAGAACCTCCGGGCCGTGGTGGCGCTCGCCGAACAGCACGGCTTCCCGATCATCGTCGGCACCGAGATGAACGCCCCCGGCAACAAGTTCGTGGACGATTTCAATCACCCCGTCCTCAAGGAATTGCTGCCGGTTTTCCTCAAGGGCGCGTACATCGTCCATGGCCACACCGTCAGCCAGCGCCGGGACGGCCGCGGCTACCTCAGCGACTGGGCCCGGAAACAATTTGCTACCGTTGCCGCCAAAAACGAGTATTTTGCTGCCATCGGAAAACAACATCATGATTCCTAAAACCCAACGCGCCATTCAACTCGTCGGCCCCGACCAACTCGTCCTCAACGAATCCAAACCGGTCCCGGTGCCGGGCCCGTTCCAGATTCTCGGCAAGATCGAGGTCGTCGGCCTGTGCTTCTCCGACCTCAAACTGCTCAAACAATTCAGCAGCCACGCCCGCAAATCCGAAGTCAGAGCCGGCATTGACCCCGCCGCGCTGCGCGAAATCCCCAGCTACGTCCCCGGGGAGAAACCGACGGTGCCGGGCCACGAGGCCGTCGTCCGCGTCGTTGCCGTCGGCGACAAAGTGAAACAGGCCAAGGTTGGCGGCCGGTACCTCGTGCAGACGGATTACCGGTGGCTGCCCACGGCCAGTTCCAACGCCGCGTTCGGCTACAACTTCGAAGGCGCGTTGCAGGAATACGTGCTCATGGACGAGCGGGTCATCACCGCGCCCGACGGCGAAAGCATGCTCATCCCGGCGCCCGAAGACATCGCCGCCTCCGCCATTGCCCTGTGCGAACCGTGGGCCTGCGTCGAGGACGCCTACGTGAACAAGCAACGCCGGACGTTGCGCGACGGCGACATCGTGTATCACGGCAGCAACGCCGACGCAGTGGAGAAACTCTTCGCCCAACTGCCGGCCAACGGGCTGATGGTCATTTGCCAGCACGGCGGCAAGTTCAACCGGCCGGTCACCGTGCCGGTCGGGCGCGTCCACTACGGCAACATCCGCATCGTCGGCACCACCGGCGACAACGTGGAGGACGCCCTCGCCGCCATCCCGGCCACCGCCGAGATTCGCCCCCACGACAAGATCAACATCATCGGCGCCGCCGGCCCGATGGGCACGATGCATGTCATCCGCGACCTCTGCCAGGGCGTGCCCGGCGTGACCGTGTTTGCCGGCGACCTCAGCGACGAACGGCTGACCATGTTGAAGAAGCTGGCCGCGCCGCTCGCCGCCCAGCACCAGCTCACCTTGCGCCCGTACAACCCGTCCAAGGAAAAGCCCGCCGAGAAATTCACCTACATCGTCCTGATGGCCCCGGTGCCCGCGCTTGTGACGCAGGCCGTGCAGGATGCCGGCCCGCGCGCAATCATCAACATCTTCGCCGGCATCCCCGCCGACAAGACCGCCGCGATTGACCTCGACACCTACATCGCCCAACAAGCCTATTTCGTCGGCACCAGCGGCTCGACGCTCGACGACCTGAAAGCCGTGTTGCGCAAAGTCGTCACCCGGCAACTCGACACCAATCTCTCCGTTGCCGCCATCAGCGGCCTCGACGGGGCGATTGACGGCATCCGCGCCGTCGAAAAAAACCTGATCCCCGGCAAGATCCTCGTCTACCCCGACAAGAAGGGCCTCAAGCTCACGCCGCTGGGCGACAAACGCTGGGATAAACGGGCGGAAGAAGAACTCCTGAAGTAAATCCGAAACTCGAAATCCGAAATCCGGAACAAATCCGAATGGCAAGAAAGGCAAACTCGAAACTCGAGGTCCGGGAGGCGGGGGTCACGTACGGAGCCAAGCGGCACGACTTGGAGGAGCGAACATTTCAGTTTGCCCCAGAGGTCCGGCGGTTCGTCAAGTTGCTCCCCCGCACGGTCAGCAATCTCGAAGACGTGAAGCAGTTGATTCGCGCCTCTGGTTCGGTGGGCGCAAACTACATCGAAGCCAACGAAGCCCTCGGCAAGAAGAACTTCCTCCTGCAAGTGAAGATTGCGCGGAAAGAGGCCAAGGAATCCCGGTTCTTCCTTCGCCTCCTTGACACTGGTGGCACGACCGGTTCTGACCGGGACCGCCTGATCCAAGAAGCCACCGAACTGATGAACATCATGGGGGCAATTCTACGCAACCGCCAATGAACTTTGGGCTTCGGATTTCGGATTTGTTTCGGATTTCGACATTCGGATTTCGGATTTTAGGAGGACGACCATGACTCTGAAAAACAAAATCGCCATCGTCACCGGCGGCGGCCAGGGACTCGGCGCGGCGCTGTGCGAGCGGTTGACCGCCGAAGGCTGCACTGTCATCGCCGCCGACATCAAAGGCACCGACCACAAAGTGGATGTGACCAACGAGGCCGACGTCAAAGCGTTGTTTGACAAGACCGTCGCCACGCACGGCCGGGTGGACATCGTCGTGGCCAACGCGGCCATTCTCATTGCCGAGCCGATTGACACCGCCGATGCGGAGAAATGGCGGGCGGTGATCAACGTGAATTTGTTCGGCAATTTCCTGACCATGAAACACGCCTGCCGGGTCATGAAACCCCGACAGTCCGGCAGCATCATCCAGATCAATTCCAAATCCGGCAAGCGCGGCAGCGCCGCCAATTCCGCCTACGCCGCCAGCAAGTTCGGCGGCATCGGCCTCGTGCAAAGCGTCGCGCTCGAAATGGCCCCGCACGGCATCCGCGTCAACGCCGTCTGCCCCGGCAACCTCCTCGACTCGCCGCTCTGGACCGACCCGGTCAAAGGGCTATTCGTCCAGTACCTTAAAGCCGGCAAAGTCCCCGGCGCCAAGACCGTCGAGGATGTCCGGCAGGCCTATCTCAATCAGGTCCCGATGAAGAAAGGATGCCGCTACGAGGACGTGGCCAATGCCGTCGTGTTCCTGGCCAGCGACGCCGCCAGTTACATCACCGGCATCAGCCTCAGCGTCACTGGCGGACAAGAAATGAACTGACCGCCGGCGCCAGCTCGCTGAGCCACATCCCTTCGTACGTCAACACGGCCGCCTCCACGCGCAGCACGTAAATCCGGGTCTCCGTCGGCAACCCGGTGGCAATGGCGTCGAACGTCCGCCCCGCCCGTTTCTCCAACAACCGCCGCACCCGTCCTTCGCCGCCGTTGTACGCCGCCACCGTCAACCGCCAATCCCCAAACTTACCGTAGAGATAATGCAAATACTCGGCCGCCGCGCGCGCGTTCTTCTCCGGATCGAGCCGCTCGTCCTGCGGTGCCGTCGCCAAACCGAGCAATTCCGCCGTGCCCGGCATCAACTGAAACAACCCGACCGCCCCCATTTGACTCCGGGCCGACGGATTGAACCGCGACTCGACATGCGCCATCCACACCAACTCCGCCGGCACGCCGGCCGCGACAAACACCGGCTTCAGCCGCGGCACCCACATCCGCGCCGCCGCCGGCCACGCGGCACTCCGGTCCGTCGCGCGTCCCCACGGTGGCGCTGCCGGCGGCACCGGCGGCGCCGCCGCCGGCAGGCGCAACGACGGCACCGGCAACACATAGTCCAAATCCAATTCCAGCCCCAGCGCGTCCATCCATTGCTGCACCTGCCGCGCCGTGGCCCGGATCTCCGCTTCCTTCAACCCGGTCAGCTCCGTGACGGCGTCCATGTCCAACTCGCCGAGCAAATCCTCCAACGTCACCGGCGCGGCGTGCACGGAAACCGCCGCCACCACAAAACAAAATACCCGCCACATCATCGCCGCAGTCATGCCGCGGACGGGACCTGTTTGTCAACGTCATTGACCTGCGCCGCCAAAAACCCCATGCTGCCGGTGGCGATGACGAACGAACGACCGCTGTTGGACTGGCTGCTGGCGCGATACCCGGACACGCCCAAAACGCGCGCCAAACAATGGATTCAAGCCGGCCGCGTCCGCGTCGGCGGGACCGTCATCCGGCAACCGCACCGGCAGCTGCCCGATCCGGGCGGCGCCTTGCATTTGGCCCACCGGGCGGCCGTCGCCCGCTGGCGCATCCATCCCCGCGTGGAAATCCTGTACCTCGATGCGGCGCTGGCCGTTGTCAACAAAGGCCCCGGCCTGCTGTCCGTTTCGGCGCGGCCCGGAGAGTTGTCCGCGCAAAGCATTCTCGCCGACTTCCTGGCCGGCAAACTCCGCAGCCGCCACCCGGTGCCCCCGCCCTACCGGCGGTTGCGGCCGTTACCGGTGCATCGGCTCGACCAATACACCAGCGGCGTGTTCTGCCTCGCCATGAACCCGGTCGCCCGCCGGCAACTCATCGCCCAAATCCAGAGCCACACCGTCCAACGCGAATATGTCGCCTACGTCGAAGGCCGGCCCGCGTCGCCCACCGGCACCTGGCGCCACTGGCTCAAACTCGGCGCCGCCGAACTCCGGCAGACGGTCGTCCCCCACTCCGCCGGTGCCCGGGCAGCCGTCACCCACTACGAACTGCTCGAAACATTCGGCGCGGCTGCCAAACTCCGGTTGCGATTGGCGACCGGCTGCAAACACCAGATCCGCGTCCAGGCCGCGCACGCCGGTCTGCCGCTCATCGGCGACCGGACCTACAACCCGCGCGGCCGGATTCCGTTCGGCCGGCAGGCCCTGCACGCCCAGACGCTGGGCCTGGAACATCCCGAGACGCGGCGCGTCATGACGTTCACCGCCCCGTTGCCGCCCGATCTCCAACAACTCGAAGCCCGCTTGCGATGACGCCGCGCGCCGGCAACGACTGCCCCGTCCGCAGCGCTTCGGGGAAACCGACACGCGGCGAACCCAGCGCGCGCAACCAACCCGACGCTGTCCCGCGCGTGTCCCCGGCCGGACAGTCAGGCGACCGGATGACCGGTTATCTCGCCGCCGAAGGTTTTGTGGACGACCTCGTCGCGGAACTGGGCACGGTGGCGGAAGTTCATGGGCGGCTGGTCCTGGCCCCCGGGCCGCCGCGGCCTGCCGCGTGGGCCGCCAACGTCTGGCTCGATCCGGTCCGCGTGCCGGTCCAATCCATCAACGACGCGGCCCGGCAGTTGCGCGCCCGCGGCCGGCACTGGGTCCCGTACTCGTTTCACCTGCACCGGCGCACCCAACACATCGCGCAACAATTACCGGCCGTGGACACGGCGCCGCTGCCGTTTCCCGCGCCCCGCCCGGCGCGCGCGCCGGGGTCGTGGATGCTGCTCGATGAACACACCGTGTTGGCGGCACCGCATTGCACATCGCCGTGGCCGAATGGCGAACTGACGTTTCAGGAGAACCACACCGCGCCGCCGAGCCGGGCGTACCTGAAGTTGTGGGAATTGTTCACCCGCCTCCAAGTCTGGCCGCAACCGGGCGAGCGGTGCGTGGACCTCGGCGCGGCACCGGGCGGTTGGACGTGGGTGCTGCACAACCTCGGCGCGAAAGTTTTGGCCGTGGACAAGGCGCCGTTGGCGCTCACGCTGCCGGGCGTCGAGTATCGGGCGGCCAGCGCGTTCGGCATCCGCCCGGAGCCGGCGGACTGGTTGTTCAGCGACGTGATCTGTTATCCCGCCCGGCTGCTGGAATTGGTGCGCCGGTGGAACTGCCCGAACATGGTCTGCACGCTGAAGTTTCAAGGGCCGACCGATCACGCCACCGCGCGGGCGTTCGCGGCCATCCCCGGCTCGCAACTCCTGCACCTCCACCACAACCGGCACGAGCTGACCTGGGTGCGGCTCGCGTCAGCGCGCCAACAACCGGCGTGATTTGGGCGACCGGCCCACTTGCTCGTCCCAAAACCGCCACAACAACTGCCGGGCCTCCTGAAGTTGGGCGTCACTGAGTTTCACCCGCCGCACCCCGGCCAGAGTGGCCGCCCGCAACGAACCGAGCACGCGTTCGGCAGCCGGCCCCGACTTGCGCCACGGCGGCGTCCAACCGGCCGCCTGCAGCAGTCGCAATTCGAACCAGACCAGAACCACCGCGGCCGGTTGCGCCGCCAACACGTCCAGCGTCCCGGCCAGCAAATCGAAAATGTCCGGCGCCGGATCTTCGGGTTCCGTGATCACCTCGACGAGTTCCGCCGCGTACGCCGCCGCCGTCAGGGCCGCCAGAGACGACCGGAGGTTGGCGCGCGGGTTTTCCAAAAAACAGTCGTGGAGCAGATGCAGGTCGCTGCGCCGGCTGCGGAGAAACAAAATCTCGTCCTGGTAGAACAGGTCAATCTTGCCGCGCATCGGGCTTTTCGGGCGGCGCGCGCCTTTGGCCAACGTCTTCAGCTTGCCGAACTCGCGCGTAAACCACGTCACCAGCAGGCTCGACTCGGTGACCGGCTGGCGGCGCAGCACGATGGCATCGGCGCGTTCGGTATCCATCCGGTCAGGGGGGCGGCGGGTACGGCGGCACGACCGAACCGGCGGAGATGATCATCTTCATGCCCTCGGCCACGGTCATGTCCAACTCGATCACCTGATCGCGCGGCACGAGTACGAGGAACCCGCTGGTGGGATTCGGCGTGGTCGGGATAAAGACGCTGATGACTGGTTCGCGGGTCCGGATTTGGGGTTCGCCGGTCGCCTCGCTGGTGACAAAGCCGACCGCCCACATTTTGGGCCGGGGAAACTCCACGAGGACCGCCCGTTGAAACATCGTTTTCTGGCCGGTCAGGACGGTATGGCTGATTTCCTTGACGAAACCGTAGGTCTTGTTGAACAGCGGCACCCGGTCAATCAGCCGCTCAATCACCGCCACCAGCCGCCGGCCGATCACCAACCGCGTGATCCACCCCACCGCGGTCGTCAGCACCACAAACGCCAGCAACGCCGCCAACCGGTAGAGCGGCGTCCAGACCTCCGTCCGCAACGAGGCCGGCAACAGGAAATCCGTGACGAACGTAAACAACCACAACACCAGGAACACCGACCCCGCCAGCGGCACCACCACCAGCAACCCGGCAAAAAATGAATTGCGTAAACTCCGCCAACGGTCATTCATGGTGTCCACATCATAACATGACGGCCTCCCGATGCAATTTCGCTCTGTGGCTGTTCCTCGGCTCGGCAGTTGTCGCCGAGCGGGGTTAGACTGATTGCCATAATTCCTTTCCGATAATGTGCCGTGGGTAGGGCGCGGTGGCTCACCGCGCCGCCGCAGTTTTCTTGGCGATTCCGCGGCGGGCTGGACCAGCCCGCCCTACCATTGCGGAAATAACTTTTGGCAATCGGTCTAACCGTGCCGGAGCGGGAAGCGCACTCGGGCACCTCCACCAACGCAATGTTCCGGCATTTGACGGCGCGCGCGCTCTGCGAAGCCAGGCGGTGGTTGAAAGATCGTGACCCGCACACGGCAGACCGGTTCTATAACCCATCCGGAAACCTCTTTCCTGAATAATGTCATTCTGAGCGAAGCGAAGAATCTCTGCTGTTTTTAGCGGTTTGATGAACGACAGAGACCCTTCGCTTCGCTCAGGGTGACAATCGGAGGGGGTCGGATGGGTTCTACAAAGCGTTGGTCAACCGCTGCAGCGCGACCGCGCTCGGCAAGGAAGCTGACAAACGCCGGTGGTTTCCACCGTTGCCATGAATCGCCGTTCCGCGGCGCGCATCCGGCGGCGCTGGGCGGGCGTGCGGTCGTCGTAGCCGTGCAAATGCAGGATGCCGTGGATGACGTACAGCGCCAGTTCCCGCGCCGGCGTGGTGCGGAACCGGCGGGCGTTGGCGATGGCGCGTTCGGTCGAGATGATCAGTTCCCCCATCCCCTCGTAATGAAACGCCAGAACGTCCGTCGGGCCGGACCGGTGATGGAACTGTTCATTGTAGCCGGCCATCGCGGCGTCGTTGACGAGGATGATGCCGAGCGCCGCGAGGGTGGAGTCCAGTCGCGCCAACGTGCGCGTGGCCAACCGGACCAGCGCGGCGCGCGGCACGCGCAACCGCCGCTGCCGGTTGCGGGTGAAGACGACGGTGTTCATTGCGCGCCGCTGGCGGCCTGCCGGCGGCGGTCGCGCTCTTCCTTGAACTGCGTGTAGGCTGCCACGATTTTCTGCACCAGTTCGTGGCGGACCACATCGCGGGCGTCGAAATAACTGAAGGTGAGGCCGGGAATGTTCTGGAGGACGTTTTGGATTTCGATCAGGCCGGAGACTTTGTGGCCCGGCAAGTCCACCTGCGTGATGTCACCGGTCACCACCACCTTGGAGTTGAAACCCATCCGGGTCAGGAACATCATCATCTGTTCGCTGGTGGCATTCTGCGCTTCGTCGAGGATGACAAACGCGTTGTTCAAGGTCCGCCCGCGCATGTAGGCGAGCGGCGCGATCTCAATGACGCCCCGCTCCATGTTCCGCTGAATCTCGTCGGGGTCCATCATGTCGTACAGCGCGTCGTAGAGCGGGCGCAGATACGGCGTGACTTTTTCTTCGAGCGTGCCTGGCAGATAGCCCAGCGCCTCGCCGGCTTCAACGGCCGGTCGGCACAAAATAATCCGCGCCACCCGGCCCGTGCGCAAGGCATTGACCGCCATCGCCATCGCCAGGTACGTCTTGCCGGTGCCGGCCGGTCCGATGCCGATGACGATGTCGTGGGTGCGGATCGCCTCAATGTATTTCTTCTGGCCGACGGTGCGCGGGGACACGGCGCGTTTGCGGCTGGAGACTTCGACGCGTTCATCGGCCAACTCGCGCAACGGCGGCACCTCGCCGCGGGTGATGGCGTTGACGGCCTGGCTGAATTCCTGCCGGCGGATTACCGCGCCGCGCTGCACGGCGCGCTGCAACTCGCCAAACAGCCGCTTGGCAAGCGCGACGTTCCCCGGCTCGCCGTCGAGACTGATCCAGTCTTCCCGGGCCACGACCTTCAACTGGAGCAGGTCTTCGAGGAGCCGGAGGTTCTTTGGTTCGTTGGCGTAGAGCGACTGCGCAAACCGGGGGTTGTCGAAATGTAACGTTTCAGTGGCCATCGGGTCATCCGCCGGTGTTCACACCGGTAGGGTGCGCCACGTGCCGGGATTTTGCAAATCCGCGCCCGGTCAATCCTGCGGGATCACCAGGACCTGGTTGACGTAAATCCGGTTCGGGTTCTTAATCTTGTCTTGGTTGGCCCGGTAGATGCGCGGCCACTTCAACGGATTCCCGTACACCTTGCCGGCAATCCGCCAGAGGGAGTCGCCCTTTTTGACGACATATTTGGTGGGCTTCGCCGGAGTCTCCACTGTCGGCGGTTCGCTGGGCACGATGGTCGGCGGCGCGGGCGGCAGCGGTACTGCTTGGGTTTCCACAACCGGCTCGGTTTGCGGCGCACGGCCAACGATATACCCGCGATTGCCCCACTGCCCGCGGTCCACCCAGTAATGTCGGCGCCAATTCGGGTAATTATCTTTCACCGCGTCGGCCCATTCCGGCTCCAATTCCGGCTGTTCCTTGATGGACTCGAGTTCCTTGACAAACTCGCTTTGCTTCTTCAGGGCCTCGGCTTTTTGTTTCTCGCCGACCGGCTCCAGGCGTTTTGGTCCTGTGGCGCAGCCCGTCACCACCAACGCCAGCAACAGGGTTAGGAATCTTCCATTTAAATTTTTCATATCGGCACCCATCCTCCTTGATCAGGTTTGCTGGGGGCTATAGCACCAACGCGCGGCACCGTCAACGTTTTTCCGTGTTGAATGTGGCTTGCCAGCGCGCCTGGCAATGGCATACCATCCGCTGGTGATCAAGCGCAACGAGTTGGGCTCGTAGCTCAGCGGTTCAGAGCGGAGGACTCATAATCCTTTGGTCGTAGGTTCGAATCCTACCGGGCCCACCACTTCCCCGCCCTTGCAACACAAGGGCTTTCGCAATCACGCGGCAGCACACCCGAAACACCCCACGGGGCGAAATATACCCGAAAATATACCCGGCCCCTTTGGACTGGGTATATCGGCAGCCTTGAACGCCCCGTCAGGATCAAGGGGTCAACTCTCCACACTTGACAGAGAAGATTGGAGTTTGGCGCGTGATTCCTCGTTGCCGGCTCGTTCTGGTTCGAGGCGTTGATCACTGGGCTTGCTCCAATGTCGTTTTTGAAGCCAAGCGACTCACGTCAACTCCGCGATTGCCGTCGAGTTTGACGCGCGCCCACCTCTTGATGAGGGAATCACCGGGATAACTCTCCATACTGCACACTTCATACTGCACACTTGGGCTGTTGCCTGCGCCGCAGCACCACTGCCGACGCGATTATTACCGCCTCTACATCCGGAGCCGGGAGCGGTTTCCTTCTCATTATCTGTTCGCGCAGGGACGTTAATACGCTGCAGTGCGGATCGGAAGAAGCACCGGCTTGGACAACTGGCCGGTTAGCCGTTACGCCGGAGTGCCGGAGTGGAAATTGACTGTTGCTTCTCACTTTTTCCAACCGCGCGCGCATAACAACGCAGCTCGCCGCCCGAACCTATCACCGTTCGCCGCGGCCGCTCGTATCGCCGCCGCACCTTGGCGCAACCTACGCGGCGTCTTTGGACTGTTTTTTGCGGATGAGCGGTTCGCGTTGGCCGGTCACCACGGCGCGGTTGATCGTCACTTCGGCCACGTCGTTCCGACCGGGGATGTCATACATCAGATTCAACATCAATTTTTCCAGCAACGACCGCAGGGCGCGCGCCCCGGTGCCCTTCTTGATTGCGGCTTCGGCGAGGGCATGGAGGGCGTCCTTGGTAAAGGTGAGGTTGACGCCCTCCATCGCGAAGAGCTTGCTGTATTGCTTGAGCATGGCGTTCTTCGTCTCGGTCAAGATCGCGATCAACTCCGGCTCGGTCAGCTCGGCCAGCACCGACACGACCGGCACGCGGCCGATGAACTCCGGAATCATCCCAAACTGGAGCAAATCTTCCGGCTCCACCTGTTCGAGCAGGGAGACGCGTTGGGCGGACGTCAACGACTGCGCATCCATGGCAAACCCGAGGGTGTGCCGGCCGATGCGCCGCGCGATGATTTTATCCAGACCGATAAACGCGCCGCCGCAGATGAACAAGATGTGCTCGGTGTTGACTTGGATGTATTCCTGCTGCGGATGTTTCCGGCCGCCCTGCGGCGGAACGTTGCAGACGGTGCCTTCGAGGATTTTCAGCAACGCCTGTTGCACACCCTCGCCGGACACGTCGCGGGTGATGCTGGCGGAATCGCTCTTGCGGCCGATCTTGTCAATCTCGTCAATATAGACAATGCCCATCTCGGCGCGTTTCACATCGTAGTCGGCGGCCTGGAGCAACCGCAGGATGATGTTCTCCACGTCCTCGCCGACGTAGCCGGCTTCGGTCAACGTCGTCGCGTCGGCAATGGCAAACGGCACGTGCAACGCCCGCGCCAGCGACCGGGCCAGCAACGTTTTGCCCGAGCCGGTCGGGCCGATCAGCAGGATGTTGCTCTTTTCGATCTCGACATCCCGGTGTTCTTCCAGCGGCGTCTGCTGGAGGCGCTTGTAGTGGTTGTGAACGGCCACCGCGATGGTTTTTTTGGCGTGTTCCTGGCCGACGACGAACTGATCCAGATGCGCTTTGATCGCGGACGGTTTGGACACCGTCAGCGGCAAGTTGCCGGCTCGTTTGGGCGCTGCCGGTGGCGCGCCGAATTCCTTGTCGAGGATGCCTTTGCAAATGTTGATGCAACTGTCGCAGATAAACACGCCCGGCCCGGCAATGAGTTTGCGGACTTCGCCGTGGGTCTTCCCGCAGAAGCTGCACATTGTGGGCAGGGGCGGTCGGGCCATGGGGGGAACCTAGCTCGCTTTCTTTTCCAGTTCGCGCCGGGACTTCACGACTTCGTCCACCAACCCGTACTCGCGGGCCTCGGCCGCCGACATGAAGAAATCCCGGTCGGTGTCCTTGGCAATGGCTTCCACGCTCTTGCCGGTGTGGAGGGCGAGGATTTCGTTGATCCGGTCGCGCATCCGCAAAATCTCTTTGGCCTGGATGCTGATGTCCGACGCTTGTCCCTGCACGCCGCCCCACGGTTGATGAATCATGATCCGGGCGTTCGGCAGCGCGTAGCGTTTACCCTTCGTGCCGGCGGCCAGGAGCACGGCGCCCATGCTGGCGGCCTGGCCGACACAATAGGTGTTCACGTCGCATTTGACGAATTGGAGCGTGTCGTAAATCGCCAGCCCCGCGGTCACCGAGCCGCCGGGGGAGTTGATGTAAAGGTTGATGTCCTTGGCCGGGTCTTCCGACTGGAGAAACAACAACTGGGCAATGATGATGTTCGCCACGTTGTCGTCAATTGGCGTACCGATGAAAATGATCCGTTCCTTCAGCAGCCGGGAATAGATATCGTACGCCCGTTCGCCGCGACCGGTCTGTTCGACCACCATCGGAATCAAAATTTGGCTGTGTTCCATCTCGTTATCCTCCCGTTTCCACCTTAGCATTGGCGACGAGGAAATCCAACGTCTTGCTCACCCGGACCTGTTCCTCGACTTCGCCCAGTCCGTCCCGTTCCGCCAACATCGCCCGCAACCGGTCCGGCGTGGTCCGGTAGCGCACTGCCATCTGGGCGATCCGTTGATCAATCTCGGTTTCCTCGACCTTGATGCCTTCCTTCTCGGCAATCGCGTCCAGAATGAACGACACCCGCAACCGGTCCTTCGCGCTGGCGGTCGCCTGCCCGAACAACTCGTCCTTCTTCGCTTCCAACTGTTCCTTCGTCACGCCGCGCAACGAATTCTCGCGGACCACGTCGTAGATGATGCTCCGCGTCTCGTGGGCCACGAGTGATTCCGGCAAATCAAAACTCACCCGGGCCAGCAACTGATCCACAATCTGCCGGCGCACGTCGCTGTCCGCCTCGGCGGCGCGTTCGGCCGCCAACTGCTTGCGGATTTCCTCCTTCAATTTCTCGACCGATTCCACGCCCACCTTCCGGGCAAACTCGTCGTTGACTTCCGGCAACTTCTTCTCTTTGATCCCGGTCACCGTCACGAAGTACGTGGCTTTCTTGCCGGCCAGCGGTTTCTGCGGGAAATCGGCGGGGATGTCCACCAGCACCTGCCGTTTCTCACCGGCCTGCGCGCCGAGCAATTGATCGCAGAACCCCGGCAGGAATGAATCCGCGGCGATCAACATCCAAAACCCTTTGTTCTCGCCGAGCACCTTGGCGTCCGGCGCGAGTTCGCTGACCGGCTTGCCGTCCACGATCCCGGTATAGTCGAGCACCGCGAAATCGTTCGTCTGCAACCCGCGGCCGGTCACGTCCACAAAGTCCGCCTGCTGGTCGCGCAACGAGTCCAGGGTCCTTGTCACATCCTCGTCAGTGACCGGGTGCTCGTGTTTTTTGACCGGCAACCCTTTGTAGTCCGGCAGCGCGAATTCCGGCGCCACGTCCACCTCGGCGGTGAACGTCAGCGGCTGGCCGCGCTGGCACTCCAACGACCGGACCGCCGGGTTGCCGACGACGCGCAGCTTGTGCAGCGTCAGCGCTTCCCGGTAACTCTCCGGCACGAGGCGCCGTTGCAATTCCTCGTCAATTTCCTTGGCGTAGCGTTTCTCGACCAGCGGTTCGGGCGCGTGACCGGGGCGGAAGCCCGGCAGGCGCGCCTCCTTCTTGAATTCGCGCAGCACTTCGGCGCGGACCCCTTCGACACGTGCGGCTGGAACCTCAATGCGCAACGTTTTGCGGCACGGCCCGGTATGATCAATGGTGACTTGCATAATGGGCGGCTACCGTAAGGAAAGCACCCCACCCCGTCAAGCGCCGTCTCCGGGCTGCGCGGGCGCAGGCGGAATATTTTCCGTGTCGAGGTACAACTTCCGCTCATCGGCGTTGTAGCCGAGCAACTCGGCGTACCGGCCCCAGCGGACAACGTTGCGGAACATCGTCTGCGGACGCTCGGTCGGCAGCCAGACGGCGAGTTCTTCCATGACGATTTCTTCATCCAACGACCGGCTTTCCTGCCGGCTGAGAATCTCGATGAGGCGCTGGAACAACGGCAACGCGCGAAGCTGCGCGTTCAACAGCACCTTGCGCAACCGGACTTTGGCCTGCAAATACTGCCGGCCTTTGGCAGTCAACACCACTTGATCCTTCGGCGTCTCCACGAACGCCAGCAATTCCGCCGCCTTGACCGCCGCCAGCATCTTCCCGAACTCCCGGCCAATCTCCACCGACAAATCAAAAATGTCCGCGCGCCCGCCGACATCGTCGAGCCGCTCCAGCAACCCGGCAATTTCGCCGGGCGTGACGTTCGGCAACGGCAAAATCCTTGCCGGCACCGCGGCCGGCTTTGCCGGTTCGTCCGGGATGAGCGCCTGCGTCAGAATCTGGTGAATCCGGTCGGCCAACGCCCGGAACTCCGGCTCGTGCGGCGACCGGGGGAACGGCAACGGATTGTCCAGCACCGTCCGAATCTGACCGGGGTTTGCGCCCATCACCACGATCCGCGTCGCCATCGTTACCGCTTCCTGAATGTTGTGCGTGACCAACACCACGCTGTTCGGATCGCAGGTCGCGTCTTGCCACAGGCTCACCACCTCGGCGCGCAAGTTCTCGGCGGTCAGCACGTCCAGCCCGCTGAACGGTTCGTCCATCACCAGCAACTCCGGCTGCGCCACCAGCGCGCGGGCGATGCCGACCCGCTGTTTCATGCCGCCCGACAACTCTTTCGGATACGCCTCCTCGAATCCTTCGAGGCCGACTCGGTTAATGGCTTGCTGCACCAATTCCCTTCTGCGCGCCGGCGGAACACCGCGACCGTTCAATCCCGCCGCAACGTTCTCCGCCACCGTCAGCCACGGATAGAGTGCAAAATTCTGAAACACCATCGAGATCGCCGGGTTCAACCCAACCAGCGGCCGCCCGTGCACAAGCACCTCGCCGCGGCTCGGCTCGATCAGCCCCACCAGAATCCGCACCAACGTGGATTTCCCGCAACCGCTCGGTCCGAGAATCGCGGTCACATCCTGCCGCCGCACATCGAGCGTGATGTTGTCAAGCACCATCAGGTCCTTGCCGTCCGGCAACGAGTAACTCTTGCCCACGCCACGCAACTCGCAAATCGTGTCGTGATTCGTGCTCATGGCTTCGTCACCAGCGGATTGATCCGCCGCCCCGACCGCAACGCGCCCGCCGGCGGTTCCCCGACGGTGAGCGGATCAAGCTGCCGGAACAACTCATCCAGGTCCGTCTCGTCATACAACGCTGTCAACCCTTTGATCGCGCCGGCGGCAATCTTGCGTTTCACGTTGGCGATGTGTTTCTTGTCGCGGTCGAGTGAAATGAGAAAAAATCTCGACTGCGGGAACAGATTGCGCAATGCCAGCGCCTCCAGATCGGCCTGTTTGTATCGCTCACGGAGACTCGTCTTCGGACTCAATACCACCGGTCCGTGCTCCTTCGTGAACAACACCACGTCGTAGAAATTGTTCGGCAACTCCCGAAACTCCGCCTGCCAATATACCGGCCCCTGGCCGCGTTCCAACAGCGCCACGAGCAAACTGTACTCCATTGCCGTCCCGGCCAAGTTGGCGATGGACTGCGGGGATTTCCCGTCCTGTGCCGCCTGCATGCGCAACCGCCGGTCGGTCTCCCGCACAAAATGCCCCACGCCTTTCTGCAAATCCTCCAGTTGAACCGCCGCGTGATAAAGCTGCGCGACCGTTTTGCGCTCGTCCTTCTCAATTCCCAACCGCACCAACACCGGCGCCGCCTGTTCCGCCGCCCCCGCACCGCTCGCCATCAGCAGCACCGCGGCCAGCCCGGTCGTCGCGATCCAAGTTTGTCGCCATTTCATCGTTCGTTCCTCCCGGCGTTATTTCGTCAGACTGAACCGGTCTTCGGCGAGCCGGTAGAGCCGTTGCCAAACGACGCGGTTGATACCGACCACCGTCACGCACATCAACACCACGCTCGCTGCCAACATCGGGAAATCGCCCCGGTCCGTCGCGACACTGATCATTGCCCCCAACCCTGTCGCCGTCAAGGCGTCCGCGCCGAAATGAACATACTCCGCCACGATGCTTGCATTCCACGCGCCGCCCGTCGCCGTCACCCAGCCGGTCACCAGATGCGGGAAAATGCCCGGCAGAATCAACCGCCGCCACCGTTCCCACCGGCTCATGCGGTACACCACCGCCGCCTCGCGCAATTCCTGCGGAATCGCCATCGCCCCGGCAATCACGTTGAACAGGATATACCATTGCGTGCCGAGCATCATCAGCACGACCGAACCGAAATTGATGCCCACGCCGGCCCACTTCAACGCCAAGATCACCAGTGGATACACCATCGGCGCCGGAAACGACGCCGCAATCTGGATCACCGGCTGCAACACCCGCGACAACCGCGGATTCAACCCGATCGCCACCCCGACCGGAATCGTCCACGCCGACCCGATCACCACCGCCGCCACCACCCGCAGAAACGTCAGCCCGGTCAGCCCCCCCAACCGCCGCCAGTCCGCCCCCGGCAACTGCGCCAGCAACTGCACCAACCGCATCGCCCCCCACCCCACTGCGATCACCAGCAGCGCCGCCACCGCCCAGCCCAATCCCTGCCCGATCAACGCGCCCTGCCGGTCGCGACTGGCCACCGTGCTCCGCGGTTCGCCCCACTGGACCAGCGGTGTCCACAACTTCGTGTCCACCCAACGCAACAGATACGATTTCTGGAGCAAGTCGAGCACCCACGACCCGGCCGCCACGCTGGCTTCGCTCTCCTCGAACTTAAACTTCTGCGACCAGGCCACGATCGGCCGCCAGACGAACTGGTCCACCGCCACAATCATCACGATCATCGCCGCCACGCCCCAAATCATCGCCGGCACGTTGCCCTGCTGAATCGCCACGCTCATGAACGAGCCGATGCCGGGCAACCGAAAATCTTTCTCGCCGAGCACGAACGCCTCGCAGACCGTCAGAAAGAACCAGCCCCCGGCCATGCTCATCATCGAATTCCACACCAGCCCGACCGTCGCGTAAGGCAATTCCAGTTGCGTTAACCGTTGCCACCAACTCAGCCGGTACACCCGCGCCGCCTCGCGCAATTCCGCCGGGATCGCCCGCAGCGAATGATAGAAACTGAACGTCATGTTCCACACCTGCCCGGTGAAGATCATCAGGATGCACGCCAGTTCCAGGCCGACATTGCTGCGCGGGAATAACGCCACCAACGCCAATACCAACCCCGGCAAAAACCCCAGCACCGGGATGCTCTGCAGAATGTCGAGCGCCGGCACCATGACCGCCTCCGCCCGGCGGTTGTAGGCGGCGATGTAGCCATACACGAGCGTGAACGCGAGCGACAACAGATACGCGGCAAACCCGCGAAACAAAGAAAACAACGTGTAGCGCGGCAACGCCCACGGTGAGAGACTGATCTCCGCCACCGGCCGCAGCGTCCCCGTCCATTCCCGGCTCAGATCAATCAGCCCATAGACCACCGCCCCAATCCCCAGCAACACCGCCACGTCCACGAAGACATGGAGCGGCAGCAGTTTCGATTGCGGTCGAACCCCACTCATGCGCGCCGCCGTGGATACACCCCGCCTCCCTCACATGCAATCTGGTGTCACCGCGACACCGGGTGCTGGCGGTACCAGGCAACCGCCTTTTCGATCCCTTCCCGGAAACTCACGCTGGGCTGCCAGCCGAGCAGCCGGGCGGCCTTCGCGATGTCGGCCTGACTGTGCAACACGTCGCCGGGGCGGCGCGGGGCGAACTTGGGCGCGATCTGTTTGCCGAGGATGCCGTTGATCGTCGCGATCAAATCGAGCAGCGAGATGCGGTCGCCCCCGGCAATGTTGAACGTTTCGCCGACTGCTTCCTGCGGCGCCGCGCACGCGGCCAGATTGGCCTCGATCACGTTCTGGACATGCGTGAAATCCCGCGACTGCGTGCCGTCGCCAAACACCGTCGGCGGCTGATCGTTCAGGAGGGCCGTGATGAACCGCGGGATGACCGCCGCGTATTGCGACTGCGGGTCCTGCCGGGGACCGAACACGTTGAAATACCGGAGCGCCACCGTTTCCAGTCCGTACAACCGCCAGAAAATCCGGCAATAGTGCTCGCCGGTCAGCTTGTGCGCCGCGTACGGCGAGAGCGGCGCCGGCGTCATGTCCTCGCGTTTCGGCAACGTCGGCGTGTCGCCGTACACGGACGACGACGAACTGAACACCACCCGCTGGCATTTCGCGTCGCGCGCCGCCACGAGCAGGTTCAACGTGCCGGTCACGTTGATGTCGTGCGAGACCACCGGGTCCTCCACCGACCGGGGCACGCTCGGCAACGCGCCGAGATGCAGGACGTAGCGGACACCCGCACACGCCCGCCGGCAGTCGGCCGGGTGGCGCAGGTCGCCTGCGATCAGTTCCACGCCCGCCGGCACATTGCCGCGTTTGCCGGTCAGGAAATTGTCCAGCACCCGCACCGTCTGACCGGCGTTGACCAGATGGGCCGCGATGTTTGAGCCAATAAACCCCGCGCCACCGGTCACCAGATATTCAGTCGTCATAACGCACCTCGAATTGATACCGGCCCGCGCCGATCCGGTGTGGTTTCGGTTCGCCCGGCAACCGCACCGTGGCCGTCGTGTTCGGCGGCACCGTCACGGCGAGGCGGAACTTGCCGCCGGCGATGTGCCACGCGCTTTCGACGGTGCCGTGCAACGTCGCCAACCGGGCTTGGGCGCGTTTCAGGCCGCCGCCGGGATGCGGTTGGATGCGGATGTGTTTGTAGCCGGGCGCGCCGATTTCGATCCCGGCCACCACGGCGTACAGCCACGCCCCAATCGCGCCGTAGGCGTAGTGGTTGAACGAGTTCATGCCGGGGTCTTGGAACCCCTTGTCATGCGTCCAGCCGTCCCACCGTTCCCAGATGGTCGTCGCGCCCTGGGTGACGGCGTAGAGCCACGACGGCCATTGTTTCTGGAAGAGGAGCCGGTACGCCACGTCGAGCCGGCCGTTGTCGCTCAACACCCACGGCAGGTAGGAGCTGCCGACAAAACCGGTGCTCAATTTGTTGCCGCGTTTCTCGATGTCGCGCACCAGATTGGCCACCGCGACCGGCCGCAGCCTGGCCGGCAAGAGGTCAAAGTGCAGCGCGAGGACATAGCTGGTCTGGCTGCCGTTGCCCACCAGTCCGGCCGGCGTCACGAAGCGCCGCTGAAACGCGCGGCGGACCCGCGCGCTCAAGCGCGCGTACTTCGCCGCGTCCGCCCGGTTGCCCAGCCGGTCAGCAATCTGCGCCAGCAGCCGGGCGCTATAAGCAAAATAGGCTGTGCCGATCAAATCTTTCGGCGTCCCGCCGAAGGAATTACCGGAACCATCCTGCGCGAGCCAGTCGCCGAACCCCTGCCATTTCGCCCCGTCGTAGGCCCGAATCAGGTCGCGGCTTTCCTTGTGCAGGCAATCCACGAACCGGCGGATGCTCGTGTAGTGGTCGCGCAGCAACTGCGTGTCGCCGTAACACAGGTACATCGTCCACGGGCAAATGACCACGGCATCCGACCACGCCGGGCCGCCCTCGTGTCCCCCGAGGACGTCGGGCGCGACCGACGGGATGTTGCCATTCGGGAACTGCGCGTCGGCGAGGTCGTTCTGCCATTTCGTGAAGAAGCCGGCGACGTTCATGTTGAACGCGGCGGTCCGGCAAAACACTTGCGCGTCGCCGGTCCAGCCGAGCCGCTCGTTGCGTTGCGGGCAATCGGTGGGCACTTCGAGGAAGTTGCCGCGCTGGCCCCACTGGATGTTGTGCTGGAGCTGGTTCACCAGCTTGTCCGCGCACGAGAAACTGCCGGTCGGCGGCGTGTCGGAATGCACGACCACCCCGGTCAACTCCCGCGGTGGCGGCCCGCTGACCTCGACGTACCGGAACCCGTGGAACGTGAACCGCGGTTCCCAGGTCTCCGTGCCCTTGCCGGCCAACGTGTAATAATCCGTGGCGCGAATCCCGCGCAGGTTTTCCGTGTACAACCGGCCCCGCGCATCGAGCACCTCGCCGAACCGAAGCGCCACCGTCTGGCCGGCCTGGCCGCGCACCTTGATGCGGACCCAGCCGACCATGTTTTGTCCCAAATCGTACAGCCACTTGCCGTCCACCTTCTGCGGCGGCGCGATCGGACTGAGTTCGATCATTTTGCGGACCGGCGGGCCGCGCCGGGCCACCAACATCGCGGCGGGGGCCGGGAACAAAACCACCGGTTGCCAGTGGATCGGTTTCAACCGGGCATCGTAGCTTTCGCCCACGAGGAAATCGGCTTCGAGCAGGGGCCCCGGCGCGGCCTGCCACGATTCATCGGTGACCACCACCTGCCGGGAACCGTCCGCGCACGTGATTTCCAACTGGGCCAGCAACCGGGGCCGGTCCACGTGATATTGCCGGTCGTGCCAGCAGACATAGCCGACCGCCCATCCGTCGCCGAGAATCGCGCCGAGTTCGTTCCGCCCGCGCCGGAGCAGTCTGGTCACGTCGTACACCTGATACTGGATCCGCTTCCGGTACTCCGTCCAGCCCGGAGCGAACACCTGATCGCCCACGCGCGCGCCGTTGAGCGAGCACTCGTACAAGCCGAGTGCCGTCACGTACAACCGGGCCGCCACCACCCGGTCGGTCACGCGAAAGTGTTTCCGCAAATAGGGACACGGCGACGTCGTTTTCGGTCCCCCCACCCACGGCGCGCCGATCCATTGGGCCTGCCAGTCGTCGGCCGCCAGCAACCCCATCTCGAATGTGGCCGGCGCGCTCCACGCGGACACCTGGCCGTGGGCATCCCACGACCGGACTTTCCAGCAGACCCGCTGCCGGGATTGCAGCGCCGGCCCGGCATAGGGGACATGCGTGGTCTGGTCCGACCGCACCCGGCCGGTATCCCAGCCGTTGTCGGTGACGATCTGATAGGCGGTCTGCCGCGCCCCCCGGCGCGCATCGTTCAACTGCCAGAACAACCGCGGCGACCGGCAATCCAGTCCGACCGGGTTGACTTCGTACTCACAACGCAAGTGGTGCGGGGCGCGATTCATTGTTCGGCGGAGTATGTCACCGCGCCGGCAAAGTGCAAGAGCGGACCCGCGCGCGGCGACGGCTCCAACTAATTCTTTTCGCGCCCCGGTGAATTGTCTATGCTGCGCCGCCGATGACTGAATCCGCTCGCACCAACGTCACCCGGTCCGCCCGGACGGTCAGCCTCGCCGTGCTCGGCAGCCGGGTGTTGGGGCTGGTCCGGGAACAGGTGCTGGCCGGCTTGTTCGGCGCGAGCCGGGAGTTCGACGCGTTTGTCACGGCGTTTCGGATTCCGAATCTGTTGCGCGACCTCTTTGCCGAGGGCGCGCTTTCGGCGGCGTTCGTCACCACGTTCACGAAGAAGGTCACGACCGAAGGCGACCGGGCTGCGTGGCGATTGGCCAACCTCGTGTTGAACGCCTTGGTGATCGTGCTCGGCCTGATCACGCTGGCCGGTATCTTTTGCGCGCCGTGGCTGGTGCGGGCCATCGCGCCCGGCTTTGCCGAAATCCCCGGCAAGACCGAGCTGACGACGACGTTGACGCGGATCATGTTTCCGTTTCTGCTGCTGGTGGCGTTGGCGGCGCTGGCGATGGGGATGCTCAACGCCAAACACCGGTTCGGCGTGCCGGCCAGCGCCTCGATGATGTTCAACGTCGGCTCCATCGTCGGCGGCGTCGGGTTGGCGTACTGGTTCGACCCGCGGTTGGGGCCGGCGGCCATCACCGGCATCGCGTGCGGCACCTTGATCGGCGGCGCCGCGCAATGGCTGATTCAGGTGCCGAGCCTGCGGCGCGTCGGCTACCGGTATGAAGCCGTGCTCGACTGGCGCGATCCCGGTCTGCGCGAGGTGCTGCGGCTCATCGGCCCGGCCGTCCTCGGCGCGGCGGCGGTGCAGATCAACATCTTCGTCAACAACTGGTATGCCTCCTACTTCGGCAACGGGGCGGTCAGCTTCCTCAACTGCGCTTTCCGGCTGATGCAGTTCCCCATCGGCGTGTTCGGCGTCGCCATCGGCACCGCCACGTTGCCGACCATTAGCGGTCACGCGGCGCGCGGCGACCTGGTGGAATTCCGCAAAACGCTGGCCCGGTCGCTCCGGCTGGCGACGTTCCTCTGCATTCCGTCGGCGTGCGGGCTGGCGGTGTTGGCCGAGCCGATTATCAGCGTCATCTACCAACACGGCAAGTTCGACGCCGCCGCCACCGCGCAAACGGCGTGGTGCGTCCGGGCGTTTGCGATTGGGCTGGCCGGCTACGCCGGCATCAAAGTGATCGCGCCGACGTTCTACGCGCTCGGCGACGCCCGGACCCCGGCCAACGTGGCGCTGGCGTCCATCGTGGTCAACGCCGGTCTCTGTTACCTCTTCGGCGTGACGCTGGAAATGAAGGCGACCGGCCTCGCGTTGTCCACCGCCTGTGTCGCGTTGACGAATTTCTTTCTGTTGCTGGCGTTGATGCGGCGCAGGATCGAACGCATCGAAGCCCGGTCGCTGCTGACGACACTGCTCAAAGTCGGCCTCGCCTCGGTGTTGATGAGCGCGGCGGCGTACGGCGTTCACACTCTGTTGGCCGCCAACCGGTATCTCGACGTGGCCGGCTCCATTGCGGTGGCGGTGGTGGTGTTCGGTGCCTCGTGTAAGTTGCTCCGCGTCGCCGAACTCGGTGAACTGCTCGGTGTGCTGCGGTTCGGCAGCCGGGCCGACATCAAGGCTTGAAATCGCGCCGGGCGAACCGCCGGGCGCTCACTGCCAGAAAGACCGCGGCCAGCGACAGCAGGTAAATCACCGAGGTGGCGGTGTCCGACGGCAACGTCAACCGGGACATGGAGCGCAGCCAGCACGCGAGGTGGTAGCTGAGTAGCCATTGGTCATACACGTTGAAGAACGGCACCATCTTGATCACCGCATCCAAGAAGAACACCGCCAACGTCGCCACCGTCGCCGTGGCCGGCTTCATGTTCAGGCACGAGAACAGGAACGCCAGCGCCGACACCACGTGCATCACGACCGCCAGCAACAAGATGCCTTTGGCGTATTGGACCAGACCGGCCCCGGTCTCGTAGGTGGACATGAACATGAGTTGCCGGGGATGTTGACCGTAGATGACCGCCAACTTCCCCAGCCCGCCGCAACACGCCGTCGCCAGCACCAGACTCGTCAGCCCGATGAAGAACACCAGTGCGAACGTGTAGATGGACGCGGCAAGCCATTTGAGCGTCCAGAGCCGCATCCGGGAAATCGGCCGGGCGAGGATCATCCGCATCGTGCCATCCTCGACCTCCTTCGCGACGATGTCGCCACACACCAACGCCAGATACAGCCCGCCGAGCAACAGGAACGTAAATGTCACCGTCAACTGCGCCGCCGTCAGCCCCAGGAAATACTCCGCCATGAAATCCTTGTTGCTCCGGCGGGTGATCCCCTCGAAGGCCTTTTGCGCCACCGGCAACCGCCAGAGAACCAAGAACACCAACTGCGCGGCCACCGCCCCGCCAAATCCGAGATACGTCCGTTTCCGGGCGAAGAGTTTCACCAATTCGTTCTTCAATTGGAGCAGGAACAGGCTCATTTCACCTTCTGCAGATAGAACTCCTCCAACGATTGGCCGCCGCCGGCTGTGCGCCAGTTACCAGCGAAGATCAGCCGGCCCTGCTTCAGCAACGCCACGCCGGTGCAGAGTTGTTGCACCTCGCTGAGCATGTGCGACGACAGCAGAATGGTCAGCCCCCACTCTTCCCGGAGCCGCAGGATCAGGTGCCGCATCTCATGGACGCCTTCGGGGTCAAGCCCCTCCATCGGTTCGTCGAGAATCAGCAGTTGCGGGTCCGGCAACAACGCCTGCGCCAACGCCAGTCGTTGCCGCATCCCGTGCGAATAGGTGCCGACTTTCGCGTCGAGGTGGTCTTGCAGGTGGACGAACCGGACAATCTGCTCCAGCCGGGCGGGATCGGGCACCGCCGTGTATTCGCAGAAGATCCGGAGGTTGGTCCGACCGGACAGGTAATTGTAGAAGGCCGGTGTCTCGAAGATCGCGCCGACCCGCGCCAATGCCTGCCGGCGGTCGCGGAACACATCGTAGCCGTTCACGGAGACCGTGCCCGTCGTGGGGAACACCTGACCGAGAATCATGCCGATCACGGTGCTTTTCCCGGCCCCGTTGTGGCCGAGCAGGCCGAAAATGCTGCCGGGCGGCACCGTCAGGTCCAACGCCTGCACCGCGGCGCGCTTGCCGAAATTTTTCGAAACCCCTTCGAGAAGGATCATGCCGTTGCGCCAGAGACTGCCACAGCGCGGACAAAATGTAAAACGTTCGCGCCGGTGCGCCTACTTTTTCCCGAACACGTTGCGGACGGCTTCGAGATATCCATAACCCCACTGCTGGTCCGGTAAGAGATAGCTGCCTTCGGTCCATTCGTTCCAACTGTTGATCGTGAGCAGCGGCGTTTGTTGGGGACGAGCATCGAGCCAGTCTTTGGCTTGCCGGAGACACGCCTCGAAGGCGGTGGGATTGGAATTGGTGACCACGCATTCCCGCGCGAACGAGGGATTGCGCTGGGTGTTGTCCCAACCGATGGAAACGTGCGGGTAAAAGGTGCCGTACACCGCTTCGAGTTTGGGCCAGCGGGCAATGGCTTTGTTGGCCCATTCCGCATAGTCGCCGCTGCCGCCGGCTTCCATGCAGAATTGGTAGCACGTGGCGCTGTCCAAGCCGAGTTGCCGGGCGGTCGCCGTCTCGGCTTCGTCGCCGATGCGGGTGCGGATGCGGGCAATGACTTGGAGATCGAGGCCGGCAAAACGATGCGCCGCGCAGCGTTCGCGCATCCAACGGAAAACGTCCGCCGTTGGCTCCACGCCGCCGAGTCCTTTGGTCAGCGCGTGATAGTCAAAAATGGAAAAAACGGGGTTGCCGGCAATCCGGTAATAGTTCGGGTGGTGAAAGTATTTGTTGATGATGCGCTCGAACATCGGTTCGAGTTGTTCCCGGGGGACGTGGGCGCTCCAGAGGATTTTGCGCGGCCGGTCCCAATGGGTGTCCTCGTGCATGTTCCAGAGGTTATCCACGTCGTGGTTGGCCCACATGAGGTAAAACCGGCAGTCGGTCCCCGCAAGCGCAGGCAGCAAGCCTTCGTTGAGTTGGCGCTCGAAACACGGGGCGTTCTCATACCAGTACCAATCCACGATAAAGACATTGATGCCGTGCGCGAGGGCCAGTTCGACGTGCTGGCGCATGACCTTGGGATCGGCTTCGTCTTGATAACCGAGCAGCGGAATCTTCGGCATGTGGTGCCCCGGGAAGCGCGGTGTCCCGCGCCGAACCGTGTACCACTCGCCGTCCTTCTCCGGCCAGAAATGTTCCACGCGCGGTTCGTAGTGGTAGGACGGCCAGATGTAAGCGGCGACATCGTATTGTTTCATGGCAAAGTTATATCAGGCGGAGCGATTGCCGGAAAGAAGCGATCTTGCTACAACGAGGACATGGAAGCTGTCCCTTTTACAGCGGTGACCATTGCCGACCGGTTTTGGTCGCCGCGCCTGCAAACCAACCGGCAAGTCACGCTCCCAACAGTGTACCGGCATTGCCAGGAAACCGGCCGGATTGACGCCTTCCGGCTGAACTGGAAACCCGGCCAACCGAACCCGCCGCACATCTTCTGGGACTCCGACGTCGCCAAATGGGTCGAAGCCGCCTCGTATTCGCTGGCCACCCATCCCGACCCCGACCTCGCCCGGCAACTCGACGAAGTCGTTGACCTCATCATCAGCGCGCAGCAACCGGATGGTTACCTCAACACCCATTACACCGTCGTTGAACCCGACAAGCGCTGGACCAATCTCCGCGATTGCCACGAGCTGTACTGTGCCGGTCACCTCATCGAGGCCGCCGTCGCGCATTTTCAGGCGACCGGCCAACGCAAACTCCTCGACGCCCTCTGCCGGTATGCCGATTACATCGGCCAGACGTTCGGCCCCGACAAGAAACGCGGCTACTGCGGCCACGAGGAAATCGAACTCGCCCTCGTCAAACTTTACCGGGTCACGGGCGAACGCCGGTATCTCGATCTCGCCCGGTATTTCGTGGACGAACGCGGCCGGCAGCCGCACTACTTCGACATCGAAGCCGCCGCGCGCGGCGAAGACCCAACCAAGTTTCGCTTCAAGAACTACGCCTACCTGCAGGCGCACGTCCCGGTGCGCGAACAAACCCGCGTCGTCGGTCACGCCGTTCGCGCCATGTATCTCTACTCCGCCATGGCCGACCTCGATTACCCGTGCGACCCGCTCTGGAATCACCTCGTGACCCGGCAGCTCTATTTGACCGGCGGCATCGGCATCACGAACAACGGGGAGGCCTTCGGCAACGATTACGATCTCGGCAACGAAACCGCCTACGCCGAAACCTGCGCCGCCATCGGCCTCGTGTTTTGGAGTCACCGGCTCCTGCAACGGAACTGCGACCGCCGGTATGCCGACGTGATGGAACGCGCGCTCTACAACGGCGTCCTCAGCGGCGTCGCGCTCGACGGCCAGAAGTTCTTCTACGAAAACCCGCTGGCCAGCACCGGCCATCATCACCGGAAAGACTGGTTTGGCGTTGCCTGTTGTCCGCCGAACATCGCCCGGCTGTTCGCTTCGCTCGGCAACTACATCTACTCGCAAAACGGTCGCGACTTCGCCGTCCATCTCTACGTCCAAAGCCGCGTTGAGTTGCCGGGTTTGGTACTCCGGCAAGAGACCGATTACCCGTGGGACGGACACGTTACGCTCCACGTCGAACCCGCCGCTGAAACCCGTTTTAGCATCCGGCTCCGCATCCCGGGGTGGTGTCGCCGCACGACATTGCGCGTGAACGGCCAGCACGCGCCACTGAAACTTCAGCGCGGCTACGCCGTCATCACCCGACGATGGGTAGCCGGTGACCGGATCGAATTGGACTTGGCCATGCCGGTCGAGCGCGTCTATGCGAACCCGCGTGTCCGGCAAAACTGCGGCCGCGTCGCCCTCCAGCGCGGGCCGGTGGTGTATTGCCTCGAACAAACCGACAACGGCCCCGACTTGAACGCGCTCAGCTTACCGGCCACGTCCAAGCTGACGACCCGTTGGCAGCCGAAATTGCTCGGGGGCGTCGTGACGATTCAAGGTCGGGCGCAACGCGAAGTCGGGGGCAAACCGCTTTACAGTTTCGCGCCATCAAAACGAAAGCCGGTCGCGTTGAAAGCGGTTCCCTATTACGCCTGGGATAACCGCTCTCCCGGTGAGATGTTGGTTTGGATCAGGGAAGGTTAACGTAAAAGAGTGCGCCCGCGAGCCAGCCGCCACTGACGCCGCCTTCGGTAAGCCGGCCGGTCGGCTGGCTCGCGGTTCGCTCCACTGGAGCTGCCGGTTTGCCGAACGACTGCCTTCATCCTTCCTCAGGCCGGCGTTGTACCGGTTTTGCCGCGACGAAGCAAGCGACCCCGATTGAACCGGCACGGGGTCTCCGCTAGACTGCCGGCAACGTGAACCTGCGTTCCAAAGTCCGTGAATTGCCCAATAAGCCGGGGGTGTACTTGATGCGCGACCGGCTCGGACGGGTGATCTACGTCGGCAAAGCCCGGTCGTTGCGGAAACGGGTCGGCCAGTATTTCCAGTCCACCCGGCAAACCCGGTGGGATCCGAAGACCCGGGCGCTGGTCGAATCCATCGCTGACATCGAGACGTTCGTGGTGCGGAGCGAGGCGGAAGCGCTGCTGCTCGAAGGCAAACTCATCAAGGAGTTCAAGCCGCACTACAACGTCCTGTTCAAGGACGACAAGCGGTTCCTCCTGGTCAAGGTCAATCCCCGCGAGGAGTATCCCCGGTTCAAGTTCGCCCGGCTCCGCAAGGACGACGGCGCGCGGTATTTCGGGCCGTTCGCCCACGCCGCGTCGGTCCGGCTGGCGATGCAATGGATTCGCAAAAAATACGGCGTCCTCGTCCAGGGCAGCGGCGCGCCGAAAGCGAAAGACTTGAAATACTCGACCTATCTCGTGCCAGTCCCGCTCAAAGACCTGCCCCGCGAGGAATACCTGCGCCGGGTGGAGTTCGCCTGCGCCTTCCTCAACGGCCAAAACCCGGAGGCCATTGCCGAACTCGAAACGCAAATGCGCGACGCGGCCCGGCAACACCAATTCGAGAAAGCCGCCGAACTGCGCGACGTGGTCGCCAGTCTGCGCGACATCGCCCGGGCCGCCCGCGAACGGAAGTTTGCCCGCGACCTCAGACCGAAGCTCGACCGGCAAGCGGAACTGGCCGACTTGCAGCGCGTCCTCGGATTGCCGGTGGTGCCGTCGCACATTGAAGGATTTGATATTTCAAACATCTCCGGCACGCTCAGCGTGGCCTCGACGGTCTGTTTCCGCGAGGGTCTTCCGCACAAGGAACATTATCGGCATTACCGGATTCAGACAGTGACCGGCAGCGACGATTTCGCCTCGATGGCGGAGGTCGTCCGCCGCCGGTACGGCCACACGGCGGAGCGACCGGACCTGGTGCTGGTGGACGGCGGACCCGGCCAGTTGAACGCGGCGCTCTCTGCCCTGCACCAGATCGGTGTCCGACTGCCGGTGATCGGATTGGCCAAGCAAATGGAAGAAATCCACCTACCGGACAAGGCATTGCGGTTACCGGCCAATTCCCCCGCCCTGCATTTGATCCAGCGGTTGCGCGACGAAGCCCACCGCTTCGCCAACGCCTACCACCAGAAACTCCGGCAGCGGCGCATCCAGGAAAGCGTGCTTGACGAGCTACCCGGGCTCGGTCCGAAACGCAAGCAGGCATTGCTGCGCCGGTTCGGCTCACTGGCCCGGCTCCGTCAGGCCAGTGTGGCGGAGATCGCCACCGTGCCCGGAGTCGGTCCGATGCTGGCGGAGCGCATCCACCGGTTCCTGGCCTGAGTGCTCGCCCCACACGAGACCGAACCGCCGCTGCGTCCCCGCAGCCACTTTTCCTCTTACGTGCAACATATGTTGCACGTAAGAGGGGGATTTTGGGGGCGGCGGGCGTGTGGGGTTTGTTTTGACAGGTTGGAGACGGAACGGTATAAGAACGGCCAACTTGTTAACCAGAGAGGGGTGTGAAAGAACTTGTCGGAAGTTAAACTGAAAAAAGGTGAGCCGGTGGAAAAGGCGCTGCGGCGGTTGAAGAAGAAACTCGACCGCGAAGGCACGCTCCGCGAAGCGCGGGCCCACCGGCATTTCGAGAAACCGAGCGAGAAGCGGCGCCGCAAGGCCCGCGGACCGCGAATCTTTTTCGGCGGCTACTAGGCGCCGGACGTCGTGAGCGAGGCCAACGCAGCGCCCAGCGCCGGCGTTGGCCTCGACCATTTTATGTTCGCTTTTTCAACCTGCTGGAACTCGCACCGGCACACGGACGGCCGGGCCATGTTGCTGGAAATCCGGGAACTCGGCTACGAAAACATCGAATTGAGCCACGGCTGCCGGCTATCGTTGTTCGACGGCATCCAGCAAGCCGTCGCCGCCAAGGAAGTGCGGATCGTTTCGGTGCACAACTTTTGCCCGCTGCCGGTCGGGGTGGACGGGCCGGCCCCCGATTACTACCTGCCCAGCGCGCGCAAAGATTGGGAACGACAAACCTACCTCCGGCACACCCTGCGGACACTGGAGTTCGCGGCGGGGCTGGGCGCACAAGCGGTGGTGCTGCACCTGGGTCTGGTGCCGATGCGCCACTACACATTGCGGCTGGTGGAACTCCACCAGGCCGGCCGGGCGGCCACGCCGAAGTTCGAGCGGATCAAGACCCGGGCCCTGGCCAAACGCGCGCGCCGGCAACCGAAGTATTTCGAGGCGGTGCTGACGACGCTGGAGGCATTGGTGCCGCGCGCCAAGGAACGCGGGCTCCGGTTGGGCCTGGAAACCCGGTTTGGCCTCGAAGAGATTCCGGATGCCGACGAAATCGAACAGTTGATCCGGCGCTTCGGCCCCGAGGTGATGGGGTACTGGCACGATGTCGGGCACGCGCAGATCAAGGAGAATATCGGCCTGGTGACGCAGGAAGCGATGCTCGAACGGTTCCGCGGGCGGACCATCGGGATGCACTTGCAGGACTTCACGCCGCCGTTGCACGATCATCAGCCGCCCGGTCACGGCACGTTTGATTTCCGGCGGCTGGCGCCGTTTCTGACGCCGGGCATGATCCTCGTTTGGGAGTTGCATCCGGAGTGGGTGCCGGAGCAAATTACGAACCACTGCCGGCAGGCCGAGGCCCTGCTGCAGGGGACCAAGCACGCATGAAGAATCAACTGGGATTGTTGCTGCGGGTGGTGGTGAGCGTGGGCATCCTCGCCTATCTGTTCAACAACATCTTGCAGGACGAAACTGAAACGGCGCTGCAACCGCTGGCCGCGGCCACCGCTCCGCCGGTGGCTGCGCCACATGGCCTGACGGCACCCCAGGCCCGCCGGATTTACACCGCGTGCCGGGAACTGGACCCCGAGGGCCGGCCGGTAATCAACCTGTCCAAACTGCCGCGCCGCGAACGGCTCCCGCTCGTGTGGAAAATCGGTCCGGGCCAACTCCGGCAGTCCTTCCAAAAGGTCAGCCTCGGATGGTTTGTGCTGGGCGTCGCCTGCATGGGGCTGGTCTGCTACTGCGGCGTTGTCCGGTGGCAGTGGATTCTCGGGGTCCAGGGGTTGCGGCTCCCCTTCTGGCGCACGGCCTCGATCTTCTTCGTCGGGCTATTCTTCAACGCGTTCATGCTTGGCTCCACGGGCGGGGATGTCATCAAAGCCTGGTATGTCGCCCACGAAACCCATCACAAAAAAGCCGAGGCCGTCGCCACTGTCGTTGTTGACCGGGTGATCGGGTTGCTCGTGCTCTTCGTCATCGCGCTGATCATGATGGCGGCGTTTTATCACCGGGTGTTTGACGACGTGAAACTGCGCTGGTTTGCGGTCATCACTTTGGCTGTGGTCGTGGTCACGGTGGGCGGCACGGCGTTGACGTTCTGGCGCGGGTTTGCCGACCGGGTGTTTGGGCTGCGGGGCTGGCTCCAGAAACTGCCGAAATACGACACATTGCGCCGGATGGTGGAAGCCTGCCGGGTGTACGCCCGCCACCCCGTTGTGCTCGGCCAGACCGCGTTGATCACCGTCGGCGTCCACCTGTTTTCGATGCTGGCCATCGTCTGCATCGGCAACGGTCTGGGCGTCCGCTGCGCCCACGGGCTTGTGGACTACTTTCTCTACCTGCCGATTATCAACTCCGTCACCGCCATCCCGATCAGCATTTCCGGCTTCGGGGTCCGCGAAGGGATGTACTCGGTCATGTTTGGCCAAGTGGGTGTTGCCGCGTCGTTGGCCGTCGCCATGTCGCTGCTCGGCTATCTCGCGACGTTATTTTGGAGTCTCGTCGGCGCCGGGTTCTATCTCACTCACCGGAAGGAGCTCCCGCCGGCCGGGACGATGCCCCCTGATGCGTGAAGCCGCCGTCACTCTGGTCCGGCAACTGCAGGCCGCCGGCCACGTTGCCTATTTTGCCGGGGGCTGCGTTCGCGACATGATTCGGGGCGTGCTCCCGCACGACTACGACATCGCCACCAGTGCCACCCCGGACGAGGTCCAACGCCTGTTTCCGCAAACCGTGCCGGTCGGCGCGCAATTCGGGGTCGTGCTCGTGCTCGCCGCCGGCCACCCCTTCGAGGTCGCCACGTTCCGCAGCGACGAAGCCTACGTGGACGGCCGCCGGCCCACCGGCGTCCGGTACGGGTCACCGGCGGAAGACGCCCAACGCCGGGATTTCACCATCAACGGCATGTTCTACGACCCGGTCGCCGACCGGGTGCTTGATTTCGTCGGCGGCCGCGCGGATCTGGCCCGGCGGGTGGTGCGGACAATCGGCGATCCCCGGCAACGGTTCGCCGAGGACAAACTCCGGCTGCTCCGCGCCGTCCGGTTCGCGGCGAATCTGGATTTCGAGATTGAACCGGTCACGTGGGCGGCCGTGCAGGCGATGGCCGAAGAGATCCGCGTCGTCAGTGCGGAGCGGATCCGGGACGAGTTGATCAAGATTTTCACCCGCCCCCACGCCGGGCGCGGCTTGGAACTGCTCGACGCCACCGGCTTGCTGGCGGTGATCCTGCCGGAGGTGGCCGCAATGAAAGGCGTTGAACAACCACCGGAGTTTCATCCCGAAGGCGACGTGTTCACGCACGTAAAGTTGATGCTCGACCAGATGCCGCTCGGCGATCCGATTCTGGCGTTTGCGGTGTTGCTGCACGATGTCGGCAAGCCGGTGACGATGACGCGGACCGACCGGATCCGGTTCAACGAACACGACAAAGTCGGCGCGACGATGGCGGAGACGATCCTGCGCCGGTTGCGGTTCTCCAACGAGCAAATCGCCCAGATCGCGCTTTGCGTCGCCGAACACATGCGCTTTCAGCACGTCCGGGAGATGCGGCCGGCCAAACGGAAACGGCTGCTGGCGCGCCCGACGTTCCCGGTCGAGTTGGAGTTGCACCGGCTGGATTGCGCGGCCAGCCACGGCAAGTTTGACAACTACGAGTTTCTCAAGACCCAAGCCGCGTCGTTACCGCCTGAAGTCGTGAAACCCCAACCGTTGGTGACCGGCGATGATTTGCTCGCGCTGGGACTGAAGCCCGGTCCGCTGGTCGGGCAGATTCTGCAGGAGATCAGGGAGCAACAATTGGATGACCGGTTGCACTCGCGCGCGGCGGCGCTGGCGTACGCACGCAAGCGCGCCGCCGCGCTGGCTTAATGCGGGGTTGAACGCCTCCTGGCGGGGCGCGCCCACACACGTGTGACTGTCGCCGGCGGGGATTACTCGACGAGGAATCTCGTGTAAGCTTGGGAGAGATCTCCGGAAATACCCAGGATTTGGAGGTTCCCTTGCCAGTTTCTGCCTTGAGCAGTTTGGTCGAGCAGCCGGGCGGTGATGAACTGATAAATGAAGACATTCCCCTGGCCATTCGGAAATGTTCCGAGGATCACGGGCAAGACGACAATCGGATCAATGGCCTTGCGAGCATTCCAGGCCTCGGTGAGGTGCGCAAACCCCGGATCCGTCGCGACGTCAAACACCGTTTGCCCATTCACCACAGTCTGCGGACCAATCGTTCCCGAGTAGCCATACGTGAACGCCTCGACCCAGTCATTGGGGTTCCTTAAGACGTCACCAAAATTCAGCTTCCCCCAGTTGCCGGGGTCGGTACTGCTCGCCGCCAAGGTGCTCCCGACGCCGTTCGTGCCCAGTGCCACTGCCGAGGTGCCGAAGGGCACCAACCGCGAATTGATGATTGCCACGGAATGGATATCCGGTGCCATGCTGCGCGCGCCCACCACCGGCCCGAAATAGAGCGGCACGACGCGTTTCGCCGAAACGCGGACGGCATTCGCCGGTGTGCCGTTCGGCGTGAATGTTTTTGTCGTGCTGTTCCAGGTGCCGACCTGCACCCCGCGGAGGGCGCTGGCGGAAAACTCGTTTGTCGCAATGCCATTCGCCTGCGCGACGGCTTTCGCCGTCGCAATCGCGGCGGCCTGCGACGTCAGCAGATCCCAGACCCCGGCATACGCGCCGGCATCGGTGGCGATTTGCATCCGGCGCACTTCGTAATAGACCCGCGCCACGTCAATCGAGAGGGCAGCGAATCCAAAGAGCGCAACGCTGAAAACCGTGACCAAGACCAGTGTGTTGCCACTGCGGGAATCTCGGCGGAAAATTCGTTTCACGGCACCCATCCTTTCTGGTTATTTCATGGTGGACGTTTTCGTGATGGTCATCGTGGCCGGCAAAATCCCGCCAAACAGACTCGGAGGAAGAATCATCGGCAGATTGTAGGTGACCGTCATGGTCTGCGCCGTGCCCACGCCGCTGATCACGGTCGTGCCCAGGGTCGCTGTTCCCTTGGCGGGGTCCAGCATCGGCGCGAGGGCCGCGAGCGCGACCGCCGGTGCATCATTGGTGGACCCAATCCAACCGGCGCGGCGCGCGCCGATCGCCGACGCTTGTTGCACGGTAATATGCGCGGCAATAATGAACCCGAACTGGATAATGGCGAACACCAACAACGCCAACAGCGGCAAGACAACCGCAAACTCCACAAGTGCTTGTCCGCGCCGCCGGGAAATGGAAGATTCATTGGTATTCATATTCACCCTTGGGGCATAGTTTAGCCCCAGAGCGCCATTTTGTCTAGTGGCACTTGCGCTCCACCCGCCCGGTGGTAGGATGCCGGCCCATGGACACGATTCTCGTCGTGGATGACGACGCCGATATCCGCCGGGCGTTTCGGCGGAGCTTGGAACGGGACGACTTACGGGTCATCGAGGCCGGCAGCGGTGAGGAGGCCATCCGCCAGATCGCCGCCGAGCGGCCGGCCCTGGTCGTGATGGACATCCGGATGGGCGCGACGAACGGCCTCGACACGTTGCGCAAACTCCGCGAACTCGATCCGAAACTGCTGGTGATCATGATGACCGCCTACGGCACGACGCAGACGGCCATTGAGGCGATGAAACTCGGCGCGTTCGATTACGTGCTGAAACCGCTGGATGTGCCGAAGTTGCGGGCGCTCGTCGAGTCGGCCCTGAAAGCGGCGCGCGCCATGCGCGAGGTGGTGAGTTACCAGCCGTTGCTGTCAAAGGAGGAGTACGCCGAGGGGATCGTCGGCAAGAGCGAGGCGATGCAACAGGTGTTCAAGCTGATCGGCCAGGTGGCGCAATCGGACGCCACCGTGCTGATTACCGGCGAGAGCGGCACCGGCAAGGAATTGGTGGCGCGGGCGATTTACCACCACAGCAAGCGCGCCGGAGCAACGTTCCTCGCCATCAACTGCGCGGCCATCCCGGACCAACTGCTGGAATCGGAATTGTTCGGCCACGAACGCGGCGCGTTCACGGGCGCGACCGAGCGGCGGATTGGCAAGTTCGAGCAATGCGACGGCGGCACCATCTTCCTCGACGAAATCGGCGACATGCCGGCCGCGACACAGACCAAGATTCTCCGCGTCCTCCAGAATGGCGAATTCCAACGGGTCGGCGGCAACCAGACGCTGACGACCGACGTGCGGGTGATCGCGGCGACAAACAAGGCCCCGGAACGGCAGATCGCGGAAAAGAAGTTCCGCGAAGACCTGTACTACCGGCTCAACGTGGTGCGGATTCACCTGCCGCCGTTGCGGGAACGCCGGGAGGACATCCCGGTGCTGGTGGACTACTTCCTGCGCAAAACCAAGATCAAGCGGATCAGCCCGGCGGCGTTGGAAATCCTCACAAAACAGGACTGGCCGGGCAACGTCCGCGAGTTGGAAAACGTCATGGAGCGGGCGGTGGTCATGGCCCGGGGCGACACGTTGTTGCCGGCAGACCTGCCGGCGCCGCGGCCGGTCGCGGCGGAAGCGGTGACGACCTCGCTGGACGCGGCGGTGGCGCAACTGTATGCGCTGGCCCGGCAGGACAAGAAGTTCAAGGTGTTGCCGGCAGTGGAACGGGAGATGATCATCCGGGCGCTGGCGGAGACGGCCGGCAACCAGGTCCAGGCGGCAAAATTGCTCGGCATCACGCGGGCAACGTTGCGGAAGCGGATCGAGAAGTTCGGGATTTCCCGACGTTTAGAAGTGTCCTAACCCAAATATTTCACAGTTTTGTTGAACAAGGAGCGGCGCGGCCGGTCAAATAGCTTGGAATCAAGGAGCTGCTCCGATGACCAACACCCGCCGTTCGGCGACAGACTGTAACCACCAACCCTCCTCTTTCAAGACCTCAACGCGTGGCGCGTTATCGGCAAAGCCGAAGTGATGGCGGCGGGCGTACGTGCAGTTGAGCAGCGCGTACCCGTGGCGGTCGGCAGCGGTTGACCGGGGGCACAACGGCGGCGGAGCGGCGAACGGAGAGGCCGTGACGGTAGTGGTGTGTCTCTGGGCGGGCAAAACCGCCTGGGGAAGACTTCTTGAGGCGTAGGAGGTTGCCGGCCTGCTTGGAGTGCCTCCCCAACCCACCTTCTGTCTCGTTTTCCCGGTCTGTTTCGTCCCCCAAACCGCGTTTCAAGCCCGAGTATGAAAGGGTGTCAGTGACACTTACGATGGACAACCTTGCGGAGCCGGCAATACCATTGCAGCGCGAGCCCAGATTTTCGTTGTATCCTCCCGGTAACAGCGTTCCTACCGCGATCGGACAACGGCACGCCGCCAGCCGGCCCGAGGCCATTGCTCTATCCAGCTTCATTTGCAGGGCCATCGACCGGCGCAGGATCGAGACCGGCCACCGGAAACAGACACGCCGACGTCCGTCGCTGTCACGCGGTTGCGGCCCCGCCACGTCGCGCGAGAGATGTCACTGACACCGATGAGCAGTTCCGGTAACCAGTGGTGGGGGAAGGCTGCTTCGTTGAAGCCGTGAAAATACCACCGAATTCGCCGACACGCAGTGTCAGCCTGCACCAGCAAAACTTCCCACTGCGCCCTGCCACAGTTCTTGAGTTGCCGCGAGCGCCCCCCTGCGAGAAAGGCTGAGAAAAGCGGAAACAATCTCCATCAAAAACTAGCCTTCGGGACGCAACTGGGGGAACAGAATGACATCGCGGATGCTTTCCACACCGGTCAGCATCATCACCAGCCGGTCAATCCCCACGCCCATGCCGCCGGCGGGCGGCATCCCGTGTTCGAGCGCCGTCAGGAAATCCTCATCCAACTTCTCGGTGTGACCGGCCGCCTGGGCCTCGAACCGGGCGCGCTGGATGACCGGGTCGTTCAACTCGCTGTAGGCCGGGGCGATCTCCTGCCCGTTGATGACCAGCTCGAACACGTCCACCACACTCGGGTCTTCCTTGTTCGGTTTGGCCAGCACCACCAGCTCGGCCGGCAGGTGCGTCACAAACGTCGGATTCAACAGCGTCGGCTCGATCGTTTTCTCATAGACGGCATTGCTGACCTCGTAGTCCGGGGCGTCCTTCGGGAACTCCACGCCCATCGCCATTGCTCGTTGCCGGCGCTCGGCCGCCGAAATCGTGAACCAATCCTTGCCAACCCGTTCCTCGACCAGATCCCGGTACCGGATGCGTTTCCACGGCGGCGTCAGGTCAATCTCGGCGCCGTCGTACCGTTTGACAACGAGCGTATCGAGCACGTTTTCCGCGACGCTGATGATCATGCCTTGCACGAGGTCCATCATCGTCTCGTAATTGCCGTAGGCCTCATAGACTTCGAGCATCGTGAACTCCGGGTTGTGCCGACGGGAAATGCCTTCGTTGCGGAAGTTGCGGTTGAGCTCATAAACTTTCTCGAACCCGCCGACGAGCAGCCGTTTCAGGTACAACTCCGGCGCGACCCGCAAAAACAAATCAATCCCCAACGCCTCGTGATGCGTCTGGAACGGCTTGGCCGCCGCGCCGCCCGGGATCGGCTGCATCATCGGCGTCTCGACCTCGACAAATCCCCGGTCATCCAGAAACTTGCGGATTTCCGCCACCACCCGGCTGCGCAGCCGGAACGTCTCCCGCACCTTGTCGTTCAGAATCAAGTCGAGATACCGTTGCCGGAGCCGCGTCTCGATGTCCTTGATGCCGTACCATTCCTTCGGCAATGGCCGGATCGCCTTGCACAAAATCTGGAACCGTTCCACCCGCACCGTCAACTCCCCGGCATGGGTCACAAACAGTTTGCCGGTCACCCCGACGATGTCGCCGAGGTCCACGAAATGTTTGAACAGATCAAACTGCTCGTCCGCCAGCACCTTTTTCTGCACGTAGAGCTGAATCTTGCCGGTCGAGTCCTTCAAATCGGCGAACATGCTCTTGCCCATGTCCCGGTGGCTCATGATCCGCCCGGCCAGTGTCACTTCCCGCTCGGCGTCCGGCTTTGCCCGCGCCTCGGCGACCGACTCGCTCACTTCAAACCGGCCGCCGTACGGATCAATCCCCCGCTCCAGCAATTGCCGCCGTTTTTCCAATCGCGCCTGCATCAATTCATTGGCCTGTTCCATAACGCCGCGAGCATAACCATCCCGCGGATTGCCGGGCAACGAAATTCCGGTTATTCTGGCGCCGTGGACATCATCCTCGCCACCCTCAACGCCCGCTACCTTCATCCCGCGTTCGGCCTGCGGTACCTGCGCGCCAACCTCGGCGCGCTCCGCGACCGGGCGCAGATTCTGGAGTTCGACATCCATCAACGGCCGCTCGACATCGCGGAGCGGATTCTGGCCCACCGGCCGCGCATCGTCGGCTTCGGCGTGTACATCTGGAACGTCACCGAAACCACCCAAGTCGTCGCCGCGTTGAAAAAGATCAGCCCGGCCACCACGATTGCCCTCGGCGGCCCGGAAGTGAGTTACGGCACGGACGATCTGGAGATTTGCCAGATGGCCGACCACATCATTCCCGGCGAAGGTGAAGTGGCATTCGCCGAGTTGTGCCGGCAACTCGTGGGACGGGCTTCCAGCCCGTCCCTTCCCAAGATTGGGACGGGCCAGATGCCCGTCCTACAGGATCTCACCCTGCCCTACGACCTCTACACCGCCGATGATCTGGCGCACCGCATCACGTATGTCGAGGCGTCACGAGGTTGTCCCTTTGAATGCGAGTTCTGTTTGTCGGCGCTGGACGCGCCGGTCCGGCAGTTCCCGCTCGACCGGTTTCTGGCGGCAATGCAATCGTTGCTCGACCGCGGCGCGCACCAGTTCAAGTTTGTGGACCGCACCTTCAACCTTCACCTGCCGACGGCGACCGCCATTCTCGACTTTTTCCTCGAACGGTACCGGCCGGGATTGTTTCTGCATTTCGAGATGATTCCCGACCGGCTGCCGGAAACGCTGCGGGAAATCATTGTCCAGTTTCCCCCGGGCGCGATCCAGTTCGAGGTCGGCCTCCAGACCTTCAACGAGGAAGTCGCCGCCCGGATCCATCGCCGGCAAGACAACGCGCAAGCCATCGCCAATCTCCAGTGGCTGCGCCAGCACACCGGTGTCCACATCCACGCCGACCTGATCGCGGGGTTGCCGGGCGAGAGCCTGGAGAGTTTCGCGGCCGGGTTTGACCGGCTGGCGGCGTTGCGGCCGCACGTGATTCAAGTCGGCATCCTCAAACGGCTGCGCGGCGCGCCGATTGCCCGGCACGATGCCGACTGGCAGATGGTCTATAACCCGGCACCGCCCTACGACATTCTGCAGAACAACCTGATTGATTTCCCGACGATGCAACGCCTGAAACGGTTTGCCCGGTACTGGGAGATCGTCGTCAACCGCGGGCATTTCCCCGAAGCGGCGCCGCTCCAATCGTTCGCCCGGTTCTGGGAGTTCAGCGACTGGCTCTACGCGCAGACCGGGCAGACCCACGAAATCGCGCGGGCCCGGCTGGCCGGGTTGCTGCGCCGCTATTTAGGAATGGCCCGGTAAGGATGCGGCGAGACGACCGGAGTTTCCCAGTCGAGGTTGGTGACTGCGACCGGGATGTAGCGCCACGTTGCGCCGTGCGTCCGCCACCACTCGCGCCACGCCGTCGGGTCGGTCCCCAAATTCTCGCGCGTGGCGACCTTCAACGCGGTGGCCGCGGCGTTGCGGATGAGCGGGTTGATGTCGTCGAGACCGGCCGCAAACCGCTCGGCGTCGCGCTGGACCACGTCGACCGGCGTCACGTCAATCGTCATCGCAAAGTGCGCCACGTCGCGGGCGTACCAGAACGCCCGGCCCAGTTCCACCGCCAGCACCAGCAACGCCACCAGCGGAAACAACAGCAGAATCATCCGGTAGGGCCGACTCCGTTCGATCCTCCGTCGGCGCGGCCGGATCGAGTAGCGATCAGATCGGCTCGGGTAACGCATGGGTGAATGATACCTCAGGGGGAGGCCTGTGGCGAGGAAATCGGCGGTGCGGCCACGACCACATAGGGCCGGATTTTCTCCAACAACGACGGGCCGATGCCCTTGACCCGCCGCAGATCATCCACGGACCGGTACGGCCGGGCGGCAATGATCCGCCCGGCCAGGGCCACGCCAATCCCCGGAATCGCCTGCAATTCCCGGCTGCTGGCCGTGTTCAAGTCCACCGGCATTGTGGGCGTGGCCGGCTTGGCGGTGAGCTGGCGCAGTTTCTCCAACTCCTGTTGCTCGGCCTGCTGGACAACCGCTTGCCGGGCGATTTCCGCCGGATCCGAGTGTTGCCAGGCCCCGACCCGTTGTGCCTTCGCCTGCGCTTCCAGGGCGCGGAGCCGGTTCGCCATCGTGACCGCCGCAGTCCCGTCGGGTGCCGCCCGGCGGCTGCCGTAGGCCCGGGCCAACCCGTGCGCCACCAGTTCCGTCGCCAAATCCTTCCCTGCCGCCGTCACGACAAACGCGTAGTATCGTTTCGAGGACGACCGGCCCATCGCGTCCGCGTAGGCCGTGTACACCGTGAAGGGCCGGGCGAGTTGGTTCTCCGTGAACGCCTTCGCCTGAAGGCCGTACTCAATGACCTCGGCCACGTTGGTCAACCCGAAGTGACCGGCCTGTTCGCGGACCCGTTTCGCGTCGGCATCGGTGACCACCACGGTCTCCGGGCAATCCACGAAATACAGCCGCAAATGCAACTGCCGCTCCCCGGCCTGCACGATGAAGCTGTCGCCGTCATTGGCCGGGTGATGCGCCACAAGCACCACGTTCGTCAGTTTCGCCAACTCCAGCGCGCCCCGCGCCGGCAGAATACCTAGTACTACGAGGTATCCGACACCAAGCCACCGACACACGCGCCTCATTTTGTCTGCTCCTCGAACATCTCCAGCGAAAAATCAATGGCACGCGCGGAATGCGTCAGCGCGCCGACGGAAATGTAGTCCACCCCGGTCGCGGCGATGGCGGCGACATTGTCGAGGCGGACGCCGCCGCTGGCTTCCGTTTTGGCGCGGCCGGCCACCCACACCACGGCCTGCCGGAGTTCGTCGAGCGACATGTTGTCCAAGAGAATCTGGTGCGCGCCGGCTGCCAGCGCGGCCTGCACATCCTCCAACGTATCGGCTTCGATAATGACCGGCAGACCGGGCGGCACGCGGCGCACCGCGTCGGCCAACGCCTGCGGACCGAGCCGGGCCAGAATGGCCCGGTGGTTGTCCTTGATCATCACCGCGTCGAACAACCCCATCCGGTGGTTCGTGCCGCCGCCCACCGCCACGGCATATTTCTCCAGGACCCGGAGCGTCGGCGTGGTCTTGCGCGTGTCCAGAATCTCGGCGCGCGTCCCGGCGGTCAACTCCACGAATTGCCGAGTCAACGTGGCGATCCCGGACAATCGCTGGAGAAAATTCAGCGCGGTGCGTTCGCCGGTCAGAATGGCGCGCACCGGCCCGTGCAACCGGCACACCACGGCCCCTTTCGCCACCACCGCCCCGTCGTCCACCAACCGGTCCATGACAAGTCGCACATCCAGTTCGGCGAACACCGCGGCCACCAGCGGCAACCCGGCCACCACGCACGGTTCTTTGGCCACGATCGCAGCCGTGCCGCGCAACTCGGCCGGCACACTGACTTCCGTGGTGATGTCGCCCGCGCCGACATCCTCGGCCAGGGCGAGCCGCACGATTCGTTGAACAGTCTCCGTGGACAGAGTCATCGTCGGCACACCTTATAGCCGGTGACACGTACCGGACAAAGTACGAAATGCTTCAGGGGGACTTCGATGCGTGTGGCCACCAACTGGACCGCTGCGCGGCGGCCTTCGCCTGCGAGGCAATGATCCCCTCGCGCAGCCGCTTCATATCGTCGGCGACTTGAGCGGCCAGCCGCTGGTGAATCGCGGCGACCTCTTCCTTGGCCTGCTTCAACTTTTCGGCGAGTTCCTCCTTCTCGCGGGTCAGGGCGGCGACCTGTTCGCTGAATTGCCGGGCCTGTTCGAGTTGGCTGGTCGCGGCGTCCAATTGCCGGCGCAACTCATTCAGTTCTTCCCATGAGTTTTCGGCGCCGCTCGCGCGCTGTCTGCTCAGTTCCTGCCGGGCCGCCTGCAATTCCGACCGGGTCCGCGTCAATTCGGCGCGCAGCGTCGCCAGTTCCGTCTCCATGCGTTTCTGCCCCGCCGGCTCCGCCCGCGCGCTCTTTTCCTCCCAGGCCAGCAGTTTGGCTTGGAGCACGCTGACTTCATGCATCAATTCGTTGTTCCGCCGAGTCAACTCCGGCACGCGTTGCGCGCGTTCTTCGAGACCGGCGGCGGTTTCCTTCCAGCGCTGCAGTTCGGCCGCGCCCGCGGCCAATCGTTCCCGGGCTTGTTCCACTTCCCGGTTTGTTTCGGTCAGTCGCCGCTCCAACTCCTGGGTCTTCTGCCGGCTGGCGTCCCGCTCCGCCGACACCGCCGCGAGTTGCTGTTGCAGTTGCGGCATCGGCGCGGCGGCGCGTTCAGCGAGAGCGCACTTCTCCCGCGCCGCGGCCAACTCCGCGGTCAAGGCGGCCAGGCGCTGTTCGAGTTCCGGCACCCGCGCCGCGACTGGCTGCACGGCCGTCAACTGCCGGGTCAACCCGTCGCGCTCCTGCTGGCTTTGGGCGGCAGCGTGCTGGGCCGCTTGGAGAGCCTGATGAGCCGCCGCCAGTTCCCGCGTCAACCGCTGCTGGTCGGCGGCGAGCGTGGCCAACTGGCGCCGGTAACCCTCTTCGCGCGCGGCGGATTGCCGCAATTGTTCCGCCAACTCCGCCGTCTGTGCCCCGGTCCTGGCGGCTTCCGCCCGCAACGCAGCCAACGCCGCCTCCGCGGCGGCCAGTTGCGCGCGCGTTGCGGCCAATTCCTGTTCACGCCGCGCCGGCTCGTCCGGCGGCGGGGCCGGTGGCGCCGGTGTTTCCTCATACCGGAACTCCACCGCGCCCAGGCGAATCCGGTCGCCCGGTTTCAGCCGCGCCTCTTCAACGCGCTCGTCGTTGACGAAGCTGCCGTTGGCCGAATGGAGGTCGCGGAGATAATACTCGCCGCCGTTGCGCACCAGAACCGCGTGGTGGCGCGAGACGGAACCATCGAGCACGGAAATGATGTTGTCGGTTTCGCGACCGATGCTGACGCGCTCGGCGCGCAACGGCGAAGCCGCTCCTGCCGGCCCGCCGGTCAGTTGGATCAACGTGCGCATCGTTTCGCTTCCGAAACTGATCATGCCCATGCCGCCGCGCGGAGTCAAACCTCAAGTGCGGGGCTGGCGCCGCCGGGACACGACGTTGACCTTCAACCGCCGGTGGTACCGCACGGCGCGCGGGGCCGGAACCGGTGATTCTTTTTTCAATTCCGCAATCTGGTCGCGAAGGAGGGCGGCTTTTTCGAACTGGAGGTTCTCGGCGGCCTCGAGCATTTCGGCTTCCAGTTCCCGGAGCAATTCCGCCTTGCGGTAACCGCCCGGCGTCTCGCGGACGACCGTCGCCTCGACCTCCCGGGCCTTTGTCAACTCCGCGAGACTGAGTTGCAGCTCGCGTTTCACCGTCTTCGGCGTGATGTGGTGTTCCTTGTTGTAGGCCAACTGCTTCGCCCGCCGGTATTCCGTCGTTTCGAGGAATTTCTTGATCGAATCGGTGATCACGTCGGCATAGAGCACGACCTCGGCGTTGATGTGCCGGGCGGCGCGGCCGGCCGTCTGAATCAACGACGTGGCCGACCGGAGAAAACCCTCCTTGTCGGCATCGAGAATCGCCACGAGCGAAACCTCCGGCAGGTCCAATCCTTCCCGGAGCAGGTTGATGCCGACGAGCACGTCGAAGTCGGCGCTCCGCAGTCCCCGGAGAATCTCGACGCGCTCAATGGCGTCAATGTCGCTGTGCAGGTACTGCACCCGAATGCCGACCTCGCGGAGATAATCCGACAAATCTTCGGCGGTGCGTTTCGTCAACGTCGTGACCAACACCCGCTCATGGCGTTCCGCGCGTTGCCGGCAGCGCTCGATCAAGTCGTCAATCTGACCGGCCAACGGCCGGACGGTGACCGGCGGATCCACCAGGCCGGTCGGACGAATGATCTGTTCGGCCACGACCGCGCTGCGCTGCAACTCGTACGGTCCCGGCGTGGCGGAGACGAAGATGACCTGGTTCATCAACGCCTCCAACTCGGTGAAGTTCAGCGGCCGGTTGTCCAGCGCGCTCGGCAACCGGAACCCGTGTTCGACGAGCGTCATCTTGCGCGACCGGTCGCCGGCATACATGCCGCCGAGTTGCGGGACGGTGACATGCGATTCGTCCACGATGAGCAGGTAGTCTTTGGGAAAAAAGTCCAGCAGGCAAAATGGACGCTCACCGGCGGCCCGGCCGCTGAGGTGCCGGGAATAGTTCTCGATGCCGGCGCAAAACCCCATTTCTTGCAGCATTTCCAGGTCGTACATCGTCCGGGAATGGATGCGTTGGGCTTCGAGCAGTTTGCCTGCGCGCTCGAACTTCGCCACCTGCTCGGCGCACTCCGCCTTAATGGCCTCGACCGCCCCGGCAATCTTGTGGTACGGCGTGACCCAATGTTTGGCCGGGTAGATTGAGGCCGTGGCGATGGCCTCCAGCTTTTTGCCGGTCAATGGATCAAACCGGCGGAGTTGCGCGATCCGGTCGCCGTCGAACTCCACCCGCACCGCGTCGTCGCTGTAGCCGGGGCAGATTTCCACCGTGTCGCCGCGCACCCGGAAGTTGCCGCGGGTGAACTCGTAGTCGTTCCGGTTGTACTGCATGTCCACAAGTTTGCGCAGCAAATCGTCCCGGCCCATCGCGCTGCCGACGGTCAGCAACGCCATCATCTCGAAGTAATCCTCCGGCGACCCCAGCCCGTAAATGCACGACACGCTCGCCACGACCACCACGTCCCGGCGCGAGAGCAACGAACTGGTCGTGGACAGCCGGAGTTTCTCCAACTGCTCGTTGATGCTGGCGTCTTTCTCGATGTAGGTGTCCGTCTGCGGGATGTAGGCTTCCGGCTGGTAGTAATCGTAGTAGCTGACGAAATACTCCACGGCGTTGTGCGGGAAGAACTGCTTGAACTCCGAGAACAACTGCGCCGCCAGCGTCTTGTTGTGCGAAATCACCAGCGTCGGCCGGTCGAGCTGGGCGATGACGTTCGCCATCGTGAACGTTTTGCCGCTGCCGGTCACGCCGAGCAACGTCTGATAGCGGTGCCCCGCCCGCAGCGATTCCACCAACGTGCGAATCGCCGCCGGCTGGTCCCCGCGCGGCTTGTATTTGCTGACCAGTTGAAACGCCATCATCCCCATCTTACGCGAATGCTGCCGTCGCTCAATCTCGATTCGCCCCCTGCCCGTTGTTTATGTTATAAATCCAGAGTGCACAATGGACGTGGAAGCATTTCTAATTTTCGTCGTCGCCGCCATCGCCATCGTCCGCATTGCTTTCGCGGTAACCGATTGGTGGCGGCAATTTCCAGTTTCTCCCGACCCATGGGACAACACCATTACCGAAGCACTCAAAGCCCCGGATTGCATCCCGGTTTGTCACCGATGCCTGACACCTCAGGAACACGACAAGTGGTTTTGCCCAGAATGCGGTGCCGTCGTCGGACCGTGCATTAACTATCTACCCTATACTCGCGTATTCTCGGAAGGTGAAGTGCTGTGGAATGGAATCCATCACCATGTGAAAAGATCGGCTCTGTTATTATCGGGTACATCGTTTACTCGGTGTTTGCGTACAACGTCTTTGCGCCCGTCTATTGGTATCGCCTCTACGGGAACATGAAACGCGCACTGCCGCTTGATGAGCCGATTGCCGATCGCTGACCGCCGCGTTACAACGTCTCGCCGAGCCAGTCCACGATGGCGGTGATGACGCGTTGTTCCCAGACGTGCTTGCTGAAGGTGTGATCGGCTCCGGGAATGACGACTTTCTTGACGACGCGGTGGGCGGCGCGCGCGGCGTGTTCGTACTGGTCGGCCTGTTGGCTGGGCACAAGTTCGTCTTTGCCGCCGTGCACAATCAATATCGGCGATGTGCCCTGTGCCAGTTCGCGCACCGGCTTCATCTCGGCAAATTGGCGAATGAACGCCACGCCCACGAGATTGCCGCCATAATCAGCGATCCCGGTCTGTGCCAACGACGAAACCGCTTCCGGCGTGGATAGGCCGTCAAGAATCCCGGCGCCTTCGGCGACCGGCGCGAGCAGAACCATCGTCTGGATGCGTTTCTTTTCCCGCGCCGCCACAAACGCGGCGATCGCGCCACCCAGGCTGAACCCGATCAACCCAATCCGACGCGAATCAATGCGCCGTTGCCGACCCAGAAATCGCAACGCTTCCACCGCATCGGCAATTTGAGAACGAATCGTGTGGTCTTCAAAGTTGCCGGCGCTGTCGCCGCACCCGCGAAAATCAATCCGCAGACTCGCCACACCGTGACCGGCCAACGCGCGGGACAGTTTAACGAACAACCGGTGCGTCTCGCTCTTTGTGCCGGTAAACCCATGCAACAACAGCGCCGCCGGGAACTTCCCTGTCCCCTCCGGCAGGTGCAGCATCCCGACGATTTGTTGGCCTTTGCACGCAAACGTGACCGGTTCTTCCATAAGCACGATAGTAGGTGCGGCCACCGGCATTGTCAACGCCACCCCCTGCATTTCCCTCTTACGTGCAACATATGTTGCATGTAAAAGGAAGACTGGTTGACGCGGGGACTTGGCAGGACGCGGTCCGTCGGCTACAGTGCGCGCCCCATGATTCACGGCGATTTTCACCTGCACACGCCGTTGTGCAAACACGCGACCGGCCCGCTCGAAGCGTACGTCGAACACGCCCGCGCGCTCGGCCTGCGCGCCATCGGCTTCTCCGACCACAATCCCCTCCCCAACGGCCTCAACGCCTCCGTCCGCATGGACGAGGAGGAGTTGGACTACTACGTCGAACGGGTCACCGAACTCCGGTTCCGGTACCGCGGCCAGATGGACGTGCTGCTCGGTTTGGAACTCGACTAGACTGGTTGCCAGAAGTCATTTCCGAAAAGCGCAGACGGAGGCGGTCTTGGGTGCGTCGTCAATAAAGCTTTTCAGTGCGGTGCAGAGCCGCTCCATTAACTCCTCGTCGCTCCGAGCGATGTAGTCCCAGAACCAGTCCGCTTTCAGCCGCAGCCACAAGCGCTCAAT
>Ga0078972_1001457_pt1 | contig 88271 bp, 77 predicted proteins | sample YelNatPaOPGAMG01_FD_67568 | JGI IMG/M metagenome (GOLD analysis project Ga0078972, IMG submission 67568) | Hot spring thermophilic microbial communities from Obsidian Pool, Yellowstone National Park, USA - OP-RAMG-01 (SPADES assembly) (version 2) | ecosystem: Environmental > Aquatic > Thermal... | reverse complement strand
GGGAAATCCGGCCGGATTACCTGGTCCTGCGCATGCGGCATCCGGGTGGACCTGACCACCAGCGCGTGGTAGGCGCTATCAAGCTGTTCGGTGAAAAGGTGTTGCCGTATCTATGATTGAGCACTGGGGGAAGTGCTCTGAGTCGAAAGTGGGACGGGCGCAACAGGGGCTGTATCGGGTCTTGAACCCGGTACCGGAGGGGATTTCGCGCGATGGCAGCGCAGACACCCACAATTCAAACTGAGAATCTGCTCCGCGAGGTTTCCTCGTTTCCCCTGCTGGACGCGATATTCGGCCGGCGAGCGCGGCGCTTTGGGCTGGGAATGACGATTCCCGACGGTCCGCTGGCCTATCGGTCAAGCGAACCGCCGGTCCCGCTCAGCGAGATCGAGCGCATGCTGCTCGTCCTGTGCGGCACGGGCATCAGCGGATGGAACACCGGGATAGAGCACACTACCGCAGGGCAGCCGGATACCGGATGCAACTATCCGATGCGGCTCCTGGGTAGAACATTTCCGAGCGGCGCATCGATTTACGCTTCGGAGTTGATTTTCACGGACGACGAGGGCACCTACCTCACTCGGCTGCGCGACCTTGATCCGCAAACGTTGCTGGAAGGCCAGCCGGTTACCGATCTGAGCGCGCTCGTCGAGCGGGTGAAACGGCACTGCGTCCGGCTTTCCCCCGCACGAGTCACAGTTCCAACCGATCCGCCCCACACCAGCGCGCACAATGTATGGAACGCCAACAAGCCCGGAACAACGCTGTTTGCCCCGGTCATCGATCTGACCCAACAGATGATGGATTTGATGGCGGTCTATCTGGGCATGGGGTTCACGCCGTTTGATCCCCAAAACGGGCGCGTATGCGGGAACCTCGAGCGCTTTGTCCGCAGGGGACTGCTCGACAGCGGCAAGCGCTTTTCCATCCTCGAGTTCGACCAATACTGTCTGGCAACCGGGGCGATGGAGCTGGCTCTAATCTGCCACAATATCGTGCTTGCGATGCAGGCGATGGGCCTTGGCGGCTGGATGTACACGGGGATCAATCCGGCCAGCCTGATGGGGGCGTTCGCTGACAAGGGGATCCCGGGCCTCGGCTTCCGTTTCGTGCAGAACGAGCGCTGGGCCGTACCCAATCCGGTCGGGATTGACGGGCACTTCGAAGGTCTATGCCCGCCGTACTGCGCCGACATGCGTGAGGCGGTCCAGAGGTTCGTCGACATCAAATTTGGACCCGGTGGAACCTTCGATCCGCAACGCCCAGGCCCGTACAAAGACAACGCCGGCGTCAAAGCGAAAGTGGAGCGCTACACCGCAGAGTTCATCGAAATGATGGCCGAGGTTGCGCAATATATCCACGATACATTTGGACGATTTCCAGCCACGGTGCCGAGCTTCTATATGCGCGTATACACGCAGGCGCAGCACTGCGATTTGGAATTCTACAGACGGTTCTTCGGCAGTGAGTATTACCTGGAGACACATGCGACGCACATGTCGCGATGGCACGGAATCGAACGTTGAAGCGTCGCGCTATCGGAGGGAACGAAGCGTTCTCTGCAGGGAGTGACCACTATGCTCTTTATGTTAAAGGCCTACATTTCCAAGCCTGCAAACGTCAGTAACAAGGAATTTTACGGCGTCTGGGTTCAGGAGGCTGAGGCAGCCCTCGCCGCGGTAAAGGCTGGCGCTATCAGGGGAATCTGGAAGGTGGCGGGACGACCTGAAGTTATCGCCATCCTTGACGTACCAAGCGCCGACGATCTCGATCGCGCCATACACCAACTTCCGATATGGCGTCTCGGCTATTCACACATAGCCACCGACCTTCAGATCACCGCGCTCAGGCCCTATGAGAACTGGGCCGAGGATCTCAAGGAACTGGCAAAGGGCTAGGACCTGGCTTGACGAACGTTCGCGCACTCAAAGCCGGATATCCTCTTGCCGAGGCCGCCAGGGCAAGAGCAGCCGGCGGGTGCGCTGTGGCTTTGCAACGGCGGCTCGTTTGGCCTCTATGAGCGGGGAGCGAGATCTATGAACTTCGGACTGATTTTATTTTTCCGCAATCCGGGAGGGAGAAAGGCATTTACCGAAATCTATCGAAATGAACTCGACCTTGCGGTCCTGGCCGAGGAGCTCGGTTACGACACCGTCTGGCTGACAGAGCATCACTTCGTGGATGACGGCTATTCGCCCTCGCTGTTGCCGGTAGCCGCGGCGATTGCGGCCCGGACCGCAAAAATCCGCATTGGCACGTTCGTTTTGCTGCTCCCCCTGCACAATGCCTTGCGGGTGGCCGAAGACGCGGCCACGGTTGACATCATTTCGAACGGACGGCTGGATCTGGGAGTCGGTCAGGGTTATCGAGTCCCGGAGTTTGTCGGCTTCAACATTCCACGAAGCGAGCGTGGCGCCCGGCTTGAGGAGGGCACGGAGGTAATTCGGCGGGTATGGACGGAATCCAACGTTACCTTCGAAGGACGTTTCAACCGCCTTACCAACGTGACGGTTGTTCCGGGACCGGTTCAGAAACCGCATCCGCCGATATGGATGGCAGCGCGCGGGCCGAAGTCGATCGCGCGGGCGGCACGCAATGGTTATCACCTGGCGGGGACCGGCGGAATCGACCAGCAACAGATGTACGACGCGGCCCTCAGGGAATGCGGGCGTCAGCCGGCTGATTTCAACATTGCTCAATTGCGCACGGTGTTCGTCGCCCCGCGCCGCGACGATGCCTGGGATGCGGCTGAGGCCGGTGCGCACTACATGATGAGCTGCTACGGAAAGTGGTTCGTCGAAGCCAACGACCTGCCTGGCGACCGGGCCTACGGGATAAACGTTCCGCCGGTTGGCGAACTCCGCCATTCCGAGACCGCTACGCTATTCGGCGAGCCATTGATTATCGGCAGGCCGGAAGACGCGATTCGCATGATCGAGGATTATCGGGAGCGAACCAGGGTTACCCATCTGGTGATGGCGATGGCGCTGCCGGGGGTCGAGTATTCCAAAGTGCGGCAGAGCATGGAGCTGTTCGCCAGAGAGGTGATGCCGCACTTCAGGCGCTCCGGTAGCGCCAGGTAAACAGCGAAAGCATAATCGCCCGTGAGTCGCAATAAGGTGCAGGTTGACATTGCTGCAGCGAGAATGAGGTAGGCGGCCAGTACGGACTGGCTAAACCGTTTAACGTTTGCAAGAACAGACATGTGAGAGTGAGCAATGGGGAACGGCAAGGCGAAACGGATGTGGGTATTGCCTGGGGCTGAGCTGACAGTGCCGAGATCGCTTCTGATGCACGGGGGAGACGAGACGCTGGTGAATCTTCCGTGTCCGTCGTTTTTGATAGAGCATCAGAAGGGGCTGGTTTTATTCGACACGGGGTGCAATCCGAAGGTAATCGACGATCCGGTGGGGTACTGGGGCGAGTTCGCGCGCAATCTACCGTTGAAGTGGAGCAAGAGCGAGACGCTGGACAAGCAGATCGAAGGGCTTGGATACAAGACGAGCGATATCAAGTACGTGGTGCTGTCGCATGCGCACCTGGACCACGCAGGCGGGCTTAGCTATTTTCCCGGGGCGAAGTTCATCGTGGGTGCGGGTGAACTGCGCTACGCGTACTGGCCGGATCCGGATCGGCGCTGGGCGTTCATCCTGGAGGACTACGTACCGACGCGCGGCTTCGACTGGCTGGAACTGGACCGTGACCTTGACCTGTTCGGCGACGGTGCGCTTCAGTTCCTGCTGACGCCGGGGCATACGCCGGGGGAGTGTTCGCTGCTGGTGAATCTGCCGAACCGGAGTTTTCTGCTGGTGGGCGACACGACCCATCTGCGCGAGGCGGCGGAGAGCGAGGCGACGATGCCGATCGATACGGATCCGATCCGGGCGGTGCATTCGCTCAAGCGGATCAAGGCGATTCGCGACATGCAGGGTGCGACGATGTGGATCACGCACGATCCGGTGGACTGGAAGGAGTACCCGCACAAGGTCGAGTAGCCGGCGGGGGAGGAGGAGTGCGGGGATGCCGCTTTACGAGTGGCGATGTGAGGCGTGTGGCAGCGCGTTTGAGGCGCTTGCGGCGCTTTGGCGTGCGCGCCGGGCAGAGCGGTGTCCGCGGTGTGGAGGAAAGGCGCAAAGGATCATGTCCGCGCCAGTGCTGGGTATCGGGCGGGCGCGCCGGGAGCTGGGCGATGCGGGGTTGGGCGCGGGCCGCCGCGGCGGCGAGGATTTTCCGATTCCTCCGATGGCGCGGCTGTGCGGGATGGACGACCAGTCGGCACGGCGTCTGGCCGCGTACAAGGCCGGGCGAGGGCACGAGTACGACGACCGCCAGGGGGCGCTGGAGGAGCTGCGCAAGCGCGAGGGTGTTGAGCCGGCGCCGAAAGCGGGGAATAGAAGCGGGCTTCACGCAAAGCGATGACGGCAAGCGAGAAACAGGATAAGCCGGGCAGCCCGTTCGGGGCGATCCGGGTGGTCGAGTGCGGGGCGGGAGTCTCAGCGGCGTTCGCGGCGCGGATGCTGGCCGACCTGGGAGCCGAGGTTGTCAAGGTGGAGCCGCCGGAGGGCGACTGGACGCGACGGCGCGGGCCGTTTCCCAAGAACGAGCCGGATCCGGAGAAGAGCGCGCTGTACGCCTATCTGAATATCAACAAGCGCGGGGTGGTGGCGGACCTGACGCGGGCCGAGGGGCGCGAGCTGCTGGGCCGGCTGCTGGAGCGCGCCGACATCCTGCTTCACAACGTGGCGCCTGCCGAGCGTGCGGGCCAGGGGCTTGAGAGCGGGGCGCTATGCGCGGCCTATCCGCGGCTTATCGTGACTTCGATATCGATGTACGGCGACAGCGGTCCGCGGGCGAATTGGCGGGGCTACGAGCTTAACGCCTCGAACGCCGGCGGATGGGCGTACCTGAGTCCGGGCGCGTCGCCCTATCCCGAGCTTCCGCCGCTCAAGGCCTTTGGGCATCAGTGCGACTTTCAGGCGGGAGTGCACGCCGCGATGGTGGCGCTGGCGGGGTACCGGGCGCGGGCGAAGAGCGGGCGCGGGCAGGCGATCGACGTCTCGGAGCAGGAGTGTATCGCCGCGATGCTCGAGATGAACTTCATGCACTATACCTATGCGGGCCGCGAGACCTCGCGACTTGGCCAGCGCGCGCTTGGGCCATGGTTCATTGCGGATTGCGCGGACGGAAAGGTTTTCGTTGTGTGCGTGGAAGAGGATCAGTGGCAGCGGCTGGTCGAGATGATGGGCAATCCGGAATGGGCGCGGGACGAGCTGTTCAAGGACCGGGTTTCGCGCGCGCAGAATCTCGACGCGCTCAAGGCGCTGATGAGCGAGTGGCTGGCGGGGTGGAAGGTCGAGGAGCTGTTTCGCAAGGGGCAGGGCGAGTACCGGATTCCGTTCGCGCCGGTCAACACGATGCGCCAGATATACGAGAGCGAGCATCTGGCCGCGCGAGGGTTCTTCACCGTTTTCGAGCAGCCGGGGATAGGGCCGCTCAGGCTTCCGGGGCCGCCGTCGAGGTACGGCAGGACGCGATGGGAGCTGAGGCGGGCGGCGCCGAGGCTGGGCGAGCACGGGGAGGAGGTCTTTGTGGGCGAGCTCGGGATCGCGCGGGAGCGGTTCGCGTCGCTGCGCAAGGCGGGAATTGTGTAAGCGGGAGCGTCGGGCATGGACCAGCGTCCACTGGCGGGAGTCAGGGTTCTGGATTTCACATGGGCGTGGGCGGGGCCGTTCTGCACGCTCCAGCTTGCCCATCTGGGGGCCGAGGTCATCCGGGTTGAGACGACGACCCGGGCGCTATGCGTGTCGCGTTCGATTCCACCGTTTGCGGATAACATCCCGGGGCCGAATCGGGCGGGGTACTTCAACCAGTACAACCAGGGCAAGCGCAGCATCCTGCTGAATCTGCGCCGGCGCGAGGCATTGGAGATTGCCTACGAGCTGGTGAAGCATTGCGACGTGGTGGCGGAGAATTTTGCCGCGGGCGTTTCGGAAAAGCTCGGTCTTGGCTACGAGAAGCTCCGGCAGTACCGGGCGGACCTGATCATGATCTCGATGTCGGGGTTTGGGCAGAGCGGGCCCTACCGGAAGTTCCTTGGGTACGGTCCGCCGGCGGCGGCGATGTCGGGGCTGTTTTCGGCGACCGGCTACCCGGGCGGCGAGCCTTCGGAAATCGGGATTTCGTATCCCGATCCGAACGCGGGGATTTTCGGGGCCTACGCGATTCTCGCCGCGCTGGTGCATCGCGACTTCACCGGCGAAGGCCAGTACATCGACCAGTCGCAGTGGGAGGCGACGCTGCCGGTGGTCGCGGAGGGACTGCTCGAATACGCGGTCAACGGGCGCGAGCCGGTGCGCGACGGGAACCACGATCGGCTGATGGCGCCGCACAACTGCTACAAGGCTGCCGGTGACGAGGACAAGTGGGTGTCGATCGCGGTCGGCTCGGATGCGGAATGGCGGGCCCTGGCCGGCGCGATGGGAAGGCCGGAACTCGCCACCGACCCGCGCTTCGCGAGCGCCGAGGCGCGCAAGCGCAATGAGGCTGCGCTGGATGAAATAATCACCGCCTGGACGCGCGAGCGCGACCGATGGGAGACGGCCGAGACGCTGCAGCGGGCGGGCGTCGCGGCGTTCCCCTCGCTCAGCAACAAGGACCTCGCAACCGACCCGCACCTGGCCGAGCGCGGCTACCTTGTGTCGCTGGAGCATCCCGAGGTCGGGCGGCGCATCCACGCCGGGATCCCCTGGACGATGTCCGAAACGCCGTGCCGCGTCGAGCGCCCCGCCCCGCTCCTCGGCGCCGATACCGACCACGTGCTCAAATCCCTGCTCGGATTCAGCGCCGAGCGAATCGCCCAACTGCGCCGCGACGGCATCCTGTCCTAGCAGCTATTCGGTCCACCCTGTCCGGGAGCGGTTTCCGGGGCCGCTCCTCACGTCCCAAAGGCGGCGGGACCGAGGCTATTCAGGTTCCGCGAGCGCGGAACCTGCGCGCTGCACGACGCTCCGATCCGGGCTCGAAAACCTCGTCGTGTTTCGACCCCTTGGTTGCTAATCGAAAGCGGGCGCCGCGGATGAGTATCGAGCCGCCACTGCGAAGCAAAGCGAATCGAGCATCGCCAGACATTGCCCGATCATTTCGCCACTCTATTAAACGGTGCGTGCGAAAGTTTTACGGGACCGAAACCGGCCAGCGGCAAGGCGTACTGCAGCGACTGCAAGAGAAAACCGATCACGGCGAGCATTGCGCCGATCGCGCCCAGCGAACGCCCTGACAGATTTTCCGCCCACCATTCGACACTCGGGCCAAACGTAAGCGTAAGAGCATTAAGCGCCCCCACCACCAGTCCAATCTCAATGCCGAACTTAAGCGCGCCGGGCACGTCCGCAAGAGCGCCGCCAAGGAGTCCGGCCAGCCCTATTCCCACCCCGCGCGCCGCGGCAGGAGCGAAGACCTGCGTCCCAAGCTCGGGCTTGCGGCTCGCTCGATAGGTGTCCGCCGGCGAAAGGTGAAGGTAATAGAGGACATACATTGCGAACAGCGAGGCCAATCCGAAGGCCACGCCGAAACGGACGTCGATCGCCAGCCATCCGGCCAGTCCCAGTGCCACGGCGCGGATGCCCTGGAAGGTCAGCGCCTCGGAGCGCGATTCCGCTCCGCGGCTTCCGTGGCGCACGTTTTCAAGCGCCAGGAGCGGCCCGAGCGCTACGGCTCCTATCACACCGAACCAAAAGCCCAGCAGCGGCCAGAAACACGTGGCGCATATAAAGCTGTACGTGACAACGCGAACGATCGTCCGCAGCGGACCATACTTGGAACCAAGAAGGTCATACGTAAGGTAAAAGCCGCCGAGAGCGTCGAGAGTGGTGCCGACGAGGCTCAGAGCGGTGATGATGCGGGTATCGAGTATCATGGGAGGAAGCGGTCAGTCCGCCTTGCGGCGAATCCGGCAGCGCCAAACCGCTTGCTTGTTCTTCAGCGCGGGCGCCTCAAGCAGTGGTTGAAAAGGGTCGAACACCGGTTCGTCATCGCCGATGGTCCTGGTCGCCGTCGCGGAGCGAACGATGTGTAGGACTGTACGACTTCCCGCGCCTCTTTGGGCACGATCCTGGCCGTCCCAATCCGATCCGCCATCGTCCGCGCACGCCCCGGCTTAGAACCCGGCACGGCAGCAGGGTAGATGGGCGTACGGACTTCCTCGTCGAATACTCCCGGCGTCGGCATCGCGTAGGCGCGAGAACGCGTATGTTCCCGAATCAGTCCGGGATAGGCCGATACTGACTTTTCAATTGAGATTGTACCACCAACTGCGACGCGCGTCCCTCGCAGGAATTCTTCCTCTGAGGGTTCGTGTAGCGCCATGATTAATCCTCCCGTGCAAACTTAATAAAGCCTGCGGCGGAATAGCCATCCGGCGGCAGTGAGCGTCGCCAGCCCGATGATGAGCATCGGCCAGTATTGAGTGGTGAGAGATCGGGTCGAAGCTCCCTCGAGAAATACACCGCGGACTACAACCAGAAAATATCGCATCGGATTCAGGTAAGTGATGTCCTGAATCAACGGCGGCATATTGGCGATCGGGGTGGCGAATCCGGACAGAATTATGGAGGGAACCATGAACAGGAACGTGCCGAGCAGCGCCTGCTGCTGTGTAACGGAAAGCGACGAGACCATCAGACCGATTCCGATAAGCGACATCAGAAAGAGGAAAAGCCCAAGGTAAAGAGGAACGAAGCCGCCTCTAAGCGGCACGCGGAACCAGAGCACCCCGGCGGCGATAATGAATGTTGCCTCGATGCTGCCAACGAGCAGACCGGGAATGCTCTTGCCCAGCAGGATGTCGATCGGCCGCATGGGCGTTACCAATAGTTGATCGAAGGTTCCGGCTTCGCGCTCGCGAGCAACCGACAATGCGGTCACCAACAGCGTCACCACCTGAGTCAGAAGCGCGACGATACCGGGCACAATGAACCACTGTGATTCCAGGTTCTCGTTGAAGCGTGCCCTGATATCCAGTATGGCCGGAGGCTTAATTCCGCCGTGATTTGCCGCCCACCATGTATTGAAATCAGTTACGATGGTGTTTGCGTATCCCAAAACCAGCAGCGCGGTGTTCGAATTACGCCCGTCCATGATCAACTGTACATGGCCGGGAATCCCGCGAAGCAGATCCCGGCTGAAGCGCTGGTCAATATGGAGGACCATCAATGCCTTGCGCTCATCGATGAGCGGCGCAACTTCCAAGTCGCTGTGAATTACGGCAACTTCCTGGAACGCGGGGGCCTCGGTGAAACGGGCTACCAGGTCGCGTGATGGCTGGCTCAGGTCCTCGTTATACACGGCGAAAGGCACCCGGTTGAGGTCGTAGGTTGCCGCATAGCCAAAGACCACGAGCTGGATGATGGGTGGGCCGATCAGCACCATGCGACTCTTCACGTCCTTAAGGATCGCAAGCAGCTCTTTAACTACGAGCGCAAAAACCTGGTGCAGCATCGCTGGTCCTCATTCGAGACTCTTGTGCGAGGCCCGGCGGGCAAGGCCGAGGAATATCCCTGCCATAATCACCAGGGCGAGAATGTTCGGAAGAACTACCTGCCAGACGTTGCCGGCGAGGAAGAGGGTTTGGAGGATGCTGACAAAATAGCGCGCGGCGACGATGTGCGTGATCAGCCGGATAACCGCCGGCATGCTGCGGATATCGAACACGAAGCCGGAGAGTATGAAAGCCGGGAGGAACGTCACGATGATGGCGATCTGGCCGGCGACGAACTGGTTCTTGCTGATGACGGAAATCAACAGGCCCATCCCCAACGCGCACAGGAGGAAAGCCGACGACGACACCAGCAGCACTAACAATGATCCTCTGAGCGGAACTCCAAACAGCCATACTGCCATTGCGACCGACAGGCCCATTCCGCCCATGCCAAGCACGAAATACGGGATAAGCTTGCTCAATATGATTTCGTGGATGCTCGCAGGGGTTACCAGCAGCGCTTCCATCGTGCCGCGCTCCCATTCGCGCGCCACCACCATCGCGGTCAACAAGGCGCCGATCAGCGTCATGATTACCGCGATAAGTCCGGGAACGAGGAAATAGGTGCTTGTGACCGAGGGGTTGAACCATACGCGGGCGTCCACCTGGACCGGAATTCTGAGCGGCAGGCCCTGCTCCGCGTCGAACTTCGCCAGCCATAGCGCCCACACCTGCTGGAGGTAACCCTCGATAATCCGCGCGTTGTTTGCGTCAACCCCGTTGACCAGCAGTCCTATCGGAGCATTGCCCTCGCTCAACATCTGGCGGCTGAAATCGCTGCGCAACCAGACAATGCCGTCGACCTGGCGCGCGCGCATCGCTTCCTCGGCCTGCTGCACGGTTGTGAAGCGGACCGGCACGAAGTAGCGGGATTGAAAGAAGGCCGCGGTGAAGCTCGCGGTCTCGCGGTTGGGATTTTCGCACACGAGCGCAAGCGGCACGCGCTTGGCGTCCAACGATACCCCGTAGCCGAAGATCAGCAGCAGTATCACCGGCATTACAAAAGCGATGGCGATGCTCGAAGGGTCGCGCAGTATCTGCAAGGCCTCCTTGCGGATCAATCCGCGCAGCCTCATGATTTGTTCGCTGTTCATGCGGCGCTTTCCATCTGATGATTTTCGGCCGCCGCGATGAGCGCGACGAAAGCATCCTCCATTGTCGGATTGGGAAGCGCGTCGGAGCGAAAGCGCGCCCGCATCTCTTCGGAGGTTCCCTGCGCGAGAATCCGGCCCTGCGCCATTATCACCAGCCGATCACAATACTCGGCTTCTTCCATGAAATGGGTCGTGACCATGATCGTGATGCCGCGTTCGGCCAGCCCATTGATGCGCCGCCAGAACTCTCGGCGCCCGAGTGGATCCACGCCTGAGGTAGGCTCGTCCAGAAACAGGATATCCGGCTCATGCATCAGGGCGACGGCCAGGGCGAGGCGTTGCTTGAATCCCAGCGGGAGGTCGCGGCTGGTCGAATCGGCAAACGGAGCGAGCTCGAATTCAGCGAGAGCCCACTCGACGCGCTCGCGCTGGCGGGCTCCCTTGAGCCGATAGGCGCTGCTGAAAAAGCGCAGGTTCTCGACGACCGACAGGTCGCCATAGAGTGAGAATTTCTGCGCCATGTAGCCGACACGGGCGCGCGCCTGGGCCGCGGCGCTGCGTAGGTCGACTCCCGCAACCCGCAGCGTGCCCTCGGAGGCCGGTAAGAGCCCGCAGAGCATCCGGAACGTGGTCGATTTGCCTGCGCCATTGGCCCCCAGGAGACCGAACACCTCGCCCCGGCCGACCGCGAAACTCACGTCGCGCACCGCATAGAAATCGCCAAATCGACGGCTTAAATTGCGCACCACGATCACATCTTCGCCGCTCGGCTTCTGGGAAAGGGTCGCGGCAGTGAAGGCAGGAGCGGAACGGCCATCGGGCGGCGCGTCCACGGAGCTTTTGAGCAGGGTTACAAAACTGTCCTCGAAGCGCGGCGCAACCGGCGATATTTCTACGTCGGGCGCGGCGGCGCCGATGAGCTGTTCGGCAGTCGGAGCGGCCGCCTGTTCGGTCACGATCCGTACACGAGAGCCCTGGATTATCGCATCGAGAACACCCGGCGCCTGGCTTATACGCTCCTGCAATGCGCGTTTGGAGATCTGAGGGGCAAACACGTGAAAGGTGCGCCCTGCGAGCTCGTGGGTGAACGCCGCCGGTTGGTCCTGACCCAGAAGCCTGCCCTCATGCAGGAGGATCACCTCGTTACAGCGTTCGGCCTCGTCCAGATATGCGGTGCTGAGAAGAACCGTCGTGGATCGCTCCTCGACAAGGCGATGAATGATGGCCCATAACTCGCGTCGCGATACCGGGTCGACTCCGACCGTCGGCTCGTCCAGCAGCAGGAGCGGCGGCGTGCCAAGCAACGAACAGGCCAACCCGAGTTTTTGCTTCATCCCGCCGGAGAGCCTGCCTGCAAGCCTGCTCATGAAAGGCGCCAGACCCGTCATCCGCATCAGGTCCGAATAGTGCTCTGGGCGCTCAGCCTCAGGGACCGCGTGCAGGTCCGCGTAGAGATCGAGATTTTCCTTCACGCTCAGGTCTTCATACAGGCCGAAGCGTTGCGGCATATAGCCGACGATTGATTGGACGCGCTGCGGTTGCGAGACCGCATCGAGGCTTAGCACCGAGACGGTTCCCCGATCCGGAGTAAGCAGGCCCGCGGCCAGCCGCATCAAGGTGGTCTTACCCGCGCCGTCGGGACCGATAAGGCCGGTTATGATCCCGCGCCTTGCGGTGACGCTGACATCGTTGAGCGCATACACGGTGCGCCCCTTCGTGCGGAAGCTCTTGGTAACCGAATGGAGTTCCAGGGCCGCGTCAATGGATTTACGGGTGTCCGCCGGCATGCTCCTGTTCTCCGCATCCGAGACCCTTAATCTGGTTGGCTGCGGGCACGGGCTGATTGAGCGCGACCGTTACCGTCGCCGGCATCCCGAGACGCAATTCGTTGCGCGGGTTGCAGGCGTAAACCCGGACCTCATAGACCAGGCGCGTGCGCAGTTCCGGAGACTCGACGCTTTTGGGCGTGAATTCCGCCGTCGGCGAGATGTAGCCGACCCACCCACGGAAAATCTTGCCCGGATAGCTGTCAGTGGTGATCGAGGCCTTCATGCCGAGGTAGATGCGACCCATGTAAGTTTCCGGCACATATGCACGCACCCAAAGCGGGTTGGTGAGCGCCATCGTGAAGGCCGGCACGGTCGGCGAGGCCATATCGCCGGGCTCGAGAATGCGATCTTCGATGACCCCGTAAGAATGGGCGTAGAGCTTGGTGGCCGCGAGGTTGACCTCGGCCAGCGCCAGCGCGGCCTCCTTGGCCTTGAGCGCTGCCTGCGCGAGGGCGAGCCCACTTCGTGCCGCCGCCAGGTTGGCGGTGGCGACGCGCAATGCGGACTCGTCAGTCTGTGCCTGTTCCTCGGAAACGGTACCCTTCTTGAGCAGTCGCGCGTCGCGTGCACTGATGCGCGCCGCGTTGATACGCGTAGCCATGGCGCTCGCGATATCCGCCTTCGCCTTAACGATATCGGCGCGCGCCTGAACGACGTCGGCCCTTGCTTGATTGGCGATGGCGGTATAGCGGCGAGGGTCGAGTTCCGCAAGCAACTGCCCCGGGCGAACAAAGTCTCCTTCCTCGACAAACATCCGGGCAATCCGGTCGGAGGCATCGAAAGCCACCTGAACCTCCCGGATGTCAACGTTGCCGTAAAGAGTCAGGACGTTGCTCGGTGCGCCACGAACCCGAAAAAACAGAAACGACGCGATCGCCACGCCAGCCACGATTAAGCCGCCAATTACCAGCCTTCGTCGCTTCGCTAACCCAGATGCCATTTATGTTGTCCGTAGGCTTGTCAGGAAAAATTCCGTAATTCCATTGCGGTTTCTCAGGCAACCGCCATGCCAATGAAGACCCAGGGCAGGACTTATGCAACAGACAGCCTAATCTTTGGATGTCTGCTTCTTCAGGATTCCTGGTGCATCCAAACGGTACAGTTGAACTCGAAGGTTTGCATCCAGAAGTGGAGCAGGTCAACTTTAGCATCCCGTTGTCTGCCAGTATCCATGGCTTAACGTGGCACGGTGGTTGCGTGAAGGGTCTTATTTATGTTCGTCGTCGGCATTATTCCAAGCGCATGAGAAAACCGTATGCCGAATCTATCCGCGTCCGACGCGCACGCTGGAAGCTCGCACCGGTGCCGTCGGCCGAAAGGACAGTAGCGTGGGCGAAATCGGCGCTTGTCGCCGTCGTTGCGTTTGCCATAGTGTTGACCGGTTGCGCCGTTGGGCCTGATTTTGTGCGTCCCGCGCCTCCTCGGGTGACGGCGTATGTCTCAAAGAAGATCCCGGTGGTATTGACGCCCAGCGGCAAGGAGCCTGCCCAGCACCTCGTGATTGGTCAAGCGATCCCTGCAGCCTGGTGGCGCGTGTTTCATTCGGCATCGCTCGACAGCGTGGTCCAGCAGGCAATCGCCGCGAGCCCCACGTTGGACGCGGCAAGAGCGACACTGGCGCAGGCCCAACAGGCACTCCTCGAAGCCCGCGCCGCTTATTATCCGTGGTTTGACTTTGCCGCCGCGGCCGAGCGCCAGCAAGGCCCGGCTTTCGTTCTTGGAATTCTGCCCAGCGGCAGTCTTCCGGTCTTCAACCTTTATACCTTGGGACCAACGGTGAGTTTCTCGCCCGATGTGTTCGGCGGGACCAGGCGGCAGGTCGAACAACAGGCGGCGCTCGCGCAAAACAAGGCATTCGAGCTCGCGGCGGCGCAGCTCACGCTCACCGGCAACGTCGTTACCGAAGCGCTGACCATTGCCTCGACGCGGCAGCAAATTCGCGCGTTGAGAAGCATCATCGCAGACGACGAAAAGAATCTTGCGCTCGTGCAGAACAAGTTTGAGGTGGGCCGCGTTCCCTCAACTGACGTTCTGCTCGCCGAGAGCCAACTGAGCAACGACCGGGCGCTGTTGCCGCCGCTCAGGCAGCAATTGGCCGCCGCGCAAGACGCTCTCGCCGTTCTGGCCGGCAAATTCCCGGCTGACTGGCGGCAACCCGATTTCGAGCTGGCGGATTTCACTCTACCGGACGAGTTACCGGTCAGTGTACCGTCGGCCCTGGTCCATCAACGCCCGGACATCCTCGCGGCGGAGGCGCAACTCCATGCCGCAAGCGCGGCCATAGGGGTCGCGACTGCGCAGATGTATCCAAACATCACCTTGTCTGCATCAGTGGAGACGGCGGCGGTGTTTCCCAGCGACTTGTTTCAGAGTTCGGGCTTGGCCTGGACGCTGCTGGGCGGTGTCACCAACCCTATCTTTCACGGCGGGGCTCTGGAGGCTCAGAAACGGGCCGCGATTGACGCCTTTCGCGCGTCATTTGCAACTTACCGGCAGACCGTTCTGCAGGCCTTCGGTCAGGTCGCCGATAATTTGCGCGCGCTTAATCACGATACGCAACTGGTTGACGCCACGCGCCGCGCGCTCGACGTCGCTGACAGGTCCCTCGAACTTCAACGCTTCAGTTATGCCGGCGGCAAGACCGATATAATCCCTCTGCTCGACGCCGAACGTGCTGACCAGCAGGCTCGCCTGGCCTACGCACGGGCCGAAGCGCAAAGATACATTGACAGCGCGCAGTTGTTCGTGGCGATGGGAGGCGGATGGTGGGAAGACCGATCGCTCTGCGGCGACTGCCGGGAATTGCTTGGAATGTCGGGGGCTTTGACTCAGGCAGCCGGCGCGTCGCCCTCGCACGTCGTCAAATGACAAGGCTCCGACGGCCGCCCGGAACAGTGATGCCGACGGGCGTTGTTCCGAACGACGCCCGCGTGCCAGACTTTCACGGCGGGAGGGTGATTCATTTGACATGGCCGCCGGTCGGCGTCGCGGCGTTGCCACCGATCCCGGTATGAGCATAGCGGGCTGGCTCGACCTCGGGTGCCATCCCGCCAGCCGTGCAGACGCGGTGCGCGCCGTCCAAGTGCTTGTGTGTCGTTCGACAGACGGGGTTCTCAGGATGACATACCGCCTGAGCGGCGATTTTTCTCGAATCCGCCTGCCGCCCGCTGGCGCTCCGCGCTTCGCAATGGAACTCTGGAGGCACACCTGCTTTGAGGCCTTCGTCGCGGTGGAAGGCAAGCCAGCGTACCATGAGTTCAACTTCGCCCCGTCGGGGGAATGGGCGTTGTACGCGTTCAGCGGCTACCGCAAGAGCGCTCCGTTTTCGAACGAAACGATGGGCCCTGACATTGCGGTCCGCGCGACTGACGACCGACTGGAGATGGACGTCGTTGTCCGGCTTGCTCTGCTCTCCGTAGCCCACGCTCGCGCTGCGCTGCGCGTCGGACTGTCAGCGGTCATCGAAACCGACGACGGACTTTCGTATTGGGCGCTTCGTCATCCTGGCGAGCGGCCCGATTTTCACGACGCCCGGGGATTCGCCCTTATGCTCGAGCCGCCAGAGCGCGGTTAGTACGTCGTGACACTTCGGATGGAGCACGCGCAACCACGAGGACTCACCCGGCGACGGGTAAAGAGGATTGTCCTGAAAGTACGCAATGAGCATCGCGCCGGCAATCGGGTCGAAATCATCTCTCGCGAATTTCTGGGAGAGCCATATAAGTCGAATCCGTTGATTGGCTCGGCGCACACACCTGAGGTGTTCACGGCTTCCCTCGGCGGATTGGACTGCGTCACATATATCGAAACAGTTCTTGCACTTGCCCGCGCTTCGAGCGCCGATTGCTTTGTCGAATGGCTGCGAAAAATTCGCTACCAACGAGGGCGTATCGAATGGATATGGCGAAACCATTACATGACCAGCTGGATTCGCAACAATGTGCGCGAAGGTATAATCAGGCTGGTGTTGCCGCGGGCCGTTCCTGTCGTCAGCAGAGAGCGGGTGCTGAACGTCGTTCCAGGCCTTGCGCCCCGACGGACTCGGGTCCAATGTGTGCCAAAACGGGAATTCCCCCGGCTTGCGCCCAGTCTGAGGAGCGGTGACCTGGTTTTTTTCGTTTCCACGCGCAAAAACCTCGACGTGTTCCATGCCGGAATAATCGTGCGCGATGGCGAGAGAATCCTGATGCGTCACGCGTCGCGCAGTCGGGGCAGGGTCGTGGAGCAGGAGTTGCGCGAGTTTCTGAAAGCGAACCGGATGACGGGCGTCATCGTGGCGCGCCCGCGGGGATAACCGGACGTATCGTGCCTGAAGCTGCGAGTTGAGCGCAGGAGACGCTTACCGAAGAGTCGAAAGATCCGCCTGCGCTGGAGCGAGAGTGCAAAGCGGCGGAGTCGGGTGTGAGTATCGTTTATCCAAAAGACTATTCGTCCGCGAGTATTCGAGAACTGCTCGATGGTGCCGATTCCGACATCCTCTTTCTCGGGGACCCGCGGGTAAATATCGATCCTGGCCGAGGCATGTTCGGCCGGATGGCGCAGGTCATGCGTGAGACCGGTGCCGGATGGGTTTACGCCGACGCGGCGGGCCATCCTCGAATCGATTATCAAATGGGCAGCATCCGCGACGGTTTCGATTTTGGTCCGGTAGTCGGCGTGTCGGTCCGAGCCGCGCGCCAGTCAGGACTCGGCGGCCCCTGGAAATGGGGAGGGCTATACGACCTCCGGCTCAGGATTTCGGAAAAATTCCCAGTCGTGCGAATTCCCGAACCGCTTTATAGCGCATCGGTGGCCGATACGCGGCCAAGCGGTGAGAAGCAGTTCGACTACCTGGATCCGCACAATCGCGATTACCAGGTCGAGATGGAGCTGATTGCGACAGCGCATCTGAAACGGATCCGAGCGTGGCTCCCGCCGCGCTTCGAGCCGGTTGCGCCCGCGGCTGAAGCCTTTCCGGTCAAGGCCAGCGTCGTTATTCCGGTTCGCAACCGTGAGCGGACGATCCTCGACGCGGTTCAAAGCGCGCTCGGCCAAAGCGGAGACTTTGAATTCAACGTTATCGTGGTAGACAACCATTCGACCGATCGGACCAGCGAAATTCTGCGCTCCATTCGCGACCCGCGAGTCAAACACATTGTTCCCGGGCGGCGGGATCTGGGGATCGGCGGATGCTGGAACGAGGCGCTCTATTCGCGGTACTGCGGGCGATACGCTGTCCAGCTCGATTCCGACGATCTTTACAGCCGAAGCGACGTTCTTCGCCGGATCGTCGCGGAGCTTGAGGCGGGACCTTATGCGATGGTCGTAGGTTCGTACACGATGGTGGATTTTGCGTTGAAGGAGATTGCGCCCGGACTTATCGACCATCGCGAATGGAGCCGCGACAACGGAAGAAACAATGCGCTGCGGATCAACGGCCTCGGCGCCCCGCGTGCGTTCGATACGTCGATTCTGCGTACAATCGGATTTCCGAATGTCAGCTACGGGGAGGACTATGCCGTGGCGCTTCGGATCAGCCGCGACTACGAGATCGGCCGGATTTACGAATCGCTTTATCTCTGCCGCCGATGGGAGGGGAACAGCGACAGCGCGCTGCCGCTGGAAGTCGCCAATCGATACGATGCGTACAAGGATTGGCTTCGAACCATCGAGATCCAGGCTCGGATGCGCAGATGATCTCCGAAATAGAAGAACTGTTCGAACGGCAGATGCGCCGCTGGCCCGCGCTCGCACAGGGCGTTGAGGGACTCGCGCGGGCGAAGACGCGGCGCGTGGGGGTCGGCGGGTTCGATGTCTTCGTTCGCCACATTCCGCATCGCGCCGCCAGCACGACGGCGCCCGTCGATCCCGAGTCGATTGCGAAGCGCCGGTGCCTGCTGTGCGCGGAAAACCTGCCTCGCGAAGAGCAGGGCATCGAGTTCGGCGGGGGATTCACGTTCTACTGCAATCCTTTTCCAATCGTGGAGCGCCACCTGACGATCGCGCACCGGGAGCATCGTCCGCAGCGTATCGCGGGCGAGATCGGGAACATGCTGGACATCGCCGCGGCTCTGCCGGGATATTTCGTCATCTACAACGGTCCGCACTGCGGAGCGTCCGCCCCGGACCACATGCATTTTCAAGCAGGCTCGCGCGCACTGTTTCCGATCGAGAAGCAGACGGCCGGACTGTCGCTCGCGAGCGCCGGCAGTTACGCGAGAAATGTACTCGTGTTTCGCGGGCGCGAACGCTCCCGTTTGCTCGATCAGATGGAACGCGCGATGGCTCTGCTCGCGGAGGCTACCGGCAAGCGGCCGGAGCCGCTGGTCAATATCGCGCTGTTTTACGAACGGCCGAAGTGGGTTGCGTACCTGTTCCCGCGCGGGAAGCATCGCCCGGAAGTATTTCACCGGCGCGAACTGATAGTAAGTCCGGCGTCGATCGACTTGTGCGGAATATTTGTCGTCCCGTTCAGCCGGGACTTCGAAAGAATCACGGGCGATGCGATTGCGGCGATTTTCCGCGAGATAACTCTGCCTGACGAACAGTTTCGCCAGGTCGCCAGGAAACTGGAGAACGGGTTTTGAACGTATCCGTAGGGCTGCTTGAAGGTCGACCCGCCGTCGAAGTCGAGCTGTCGGGAAAGTTCACTGACAGGTCCGGCAAGGCTTACCGGCCGGGGCGATACAGGTTTACCTCCGAAGTCACGCTCCTTCCGTCGGACCCGGCGTCGTGCGCCTTTGCCATCGGCGACGTTACGATCGGAATCGGATTCCATTGGGAACGCAAGGAGCGCCAGGTATTTCGTGGAACACTTCGCATCGTGAAACGCGAAGCCGGTCTCGTGGCAATCAACGATGTCTCCCTCGAAGAGTACGTTACGAGCGTGATTTCATCCGAGATGAGCGCCTCATGCCCTCTGGAACTGCTGAAAGCTCATGCGGTGATTTCGCGAAGCTGGCTCTGGTTCCCCAAGGCAAATCCACGTCCTGCTTCAGGTTCCGGTTCGGTTTCGGATTCTCACGAAATCCTGCGCTGGTACGGGCGCGAGGCGCATCCGGATTTCGACGTGTGCGCCGATGACCACTGCCAGCGCTACCAGGGGATTACGAAAGCGTTCTCGCCCGCCGCTGCAGAGGCGGTTCGCGCGACAACGGGCGAATTTCTCCGCTACCACGGCGCGATCTGCGACGCGCGATTTTCCAAGTGCTGCGGCGGAATCACCGAACGTTACGCAACCGCCTGGGAAGACGTTGATATTCCCTATCTCACCTCGGTCTATGACGGCCCCGCGCAGTCGCGCGTCGTCGGTGCGGAAGACTGGATACGCTCCACTCCTTCGGCTTACTGCAATACAAACGACCCGGAACTCCTCTCGCGGGTTTTACCCGGGTTCGATCAGGAGACCCGGGATTTTTACCGATGGCGGGTCGCATACACGGCCACCGAACTCGGCGCCCTGGTCAAGTGGAAGCTCGGGGCCGACCTCGGACCGATCCGCACCCTGCAGCCACTGGCCCGCGGGCCTTCGGGCCGAATATATCGACTTAAGATCGCGGGCGAACGCGATTACCTCGTCATCGGCAAGGAGTTGGAGATTCGCCGCGTTCTGTCGCGAACGCATCTCTACAGCTCGGCATTCGTCATCGAGAACGACAACGGCGGCTTCGTGTTGAGAGGGGCCGGATGGGGGCACGGCGTTGGCCTGTGCCAGATCGGCGCGGCCGTCATGGCAAACCAGGGCAGGTCCTACACGGAGATCCTCCGGCACTACTATCCGGGGACCGTTGTGAGCGCTTGAGCGCGGATGTTGAGCGTGAACTCGCCCGGGCCGTATGATGGGCCGATATGGGACCGCTTCGACCCTTCGACGAGCTGCCTGAAGTTCCCGGGCTCGGGATGCGTCACGCCTGGCGGGAATTTGGGCCTGGGGACGCGCTCGGCAGTATCAACCTGCTTACGCCCGAGCGCGTGATCGCCGGTGCGGCGCTGGTCAGGACGGGCGAGATGATTTCACTCGACCTGCCGCTCAACCTGCCCGACCCGCCGATGTTCGGCCGCCAGCGCTATCGCCATGAGATTTTCGCCCTGAGCCGCAACGAAATGGATGATCGCCTCGATGGTTTTCATCCGCAGGCTTCAACCCAGTGGGACGCGCTTGGCCATGTGCGATGTCGCGAGCACGGGTTCTGGGGCGGCCGCACGCAGGATCCAACGGCCGGGCCGAACGGACTCGGAATCGATCGATGGGCTGAGCACGGGATCGCCGGACGCGGAGTGCTGCTCGACATCATGGGCTGGATGCAGGCGCATGGCCGCCCGCTTGATCCGTTCCATCCGCTGATGATTACCGCCGACGAGCTTGCTGCCGCGCTTCGCGCACAGAACGAGGCGCTCGCTCCCGGCGACATCCTGTGCGTCCACACCGGATGGGTGGACGCCTACAAGGCGCTTGCCCAGGATGGCCGCGAGCGGCTTGCGAAGACCCCGTCTTCGTGCGGTCTGAGGGCCGACGAGGCGATGGCGCGCTTTCTTTGGGATGCACATGTCGGCGCGCTCTGCTGCGATAATCCCGCGGTGGAGGCGATCCCGGGCGACCCGGCTATCGGCTCGCTCCATCGCCGCCTGCTTCCCTTGCTCGGCCTCGCGCTCGGGGAATTTTTCGACTTCGAGCGGCTCACGCAACGCTGCCGCGCGCTTGGACGATGGTCGTTCTTCTTCGTCGCGGTGCCGCTCAAGCTCCCCAACGGGATCGGTTCACCCGGCAACGCCCTCGCCATCCTCTAGGCGCCGATAGCCCGAGCGCTATTTCCGCTCGTACCACTCGATCGCGCCGCGCAGTCCGCGCTCTTTCTGAACCGCACGAATTTCCTCGTTGCCGGGGCCGAAGTGGAAAATGGCGTCGAACTCGGCGCCCGAAAGCACCGCGGTGCGGAATCCCTGGATGTCGGCGGCGCGGTTGATCGCCAGCTTCTCCAGCCGAAGTTTTTGCGCCGGAACCTTGCTGACCCTTCGCGCGTAATCGTAGGTCTCCTCTTCGAGCCTTTCGGCCGGGAATGCGCGCGTCGCGAAGCCGAGCGCCTCGGCTTCCTTGCCGCTTATCCGGCTGCCGGGAAGAAAGGCCATGTACTTGGTGCGATGCGGCCCGACCATCCAGTGCCAGAAGGCGCTCACGTAACCCGCGCCGGCGGGGATCGAGGGAAATCCGATACTCGCGTTGTCCGCGACGAAGATAACGTCCGTCGAGATGGCTAGCTGCGTCCCCCCGGCCAGGCAGTAGCCGTGTACCATCGCGATGATCGGCTTCGGCAGATCCCGCAGCCTCAGCCAGTGCTCGATGTAACGCCTGAGCGTGCGCTGGTCGTCGTCAACCGTGTAGCGCTCCGAGCCGCTCTCACCCAGTCCCACCGTCAGGTCGTAACCGGCACAGAAGGCGCGACCCGCGCCGCGGATGACCACGACCTTTATCTCGGGATCCCTTTCGATTGCCGTGAGCGCCTCGCCCATCTCGGCGATCAGCGCCGGCGTCATGGCGTTGAGTTTTTCGGGCCGGTTCAGGGTAAGCGTTCCGATGAGTTCGTGTTTTTCGAGCCGGATATTTGTAAATTCCATGATGCCCCTCGGTGCGGAGATCGAATGCGTTACCGGATGAGAAACCATTTGCCGGCAGAGTTGCAAGCCGCGCACCTGGCGGCTTAGCCGGGCCGGATGGCAGGGGGCGTGTCCTTAATGCCACCGGTTCGATATTTTCGGGCGTGGCGATAGCGGAGGCCGCCGTTATCGCGAACTGGAGCGGAAGTTGTCGCATGATTTGAAAGCCTGGCTGAAGACCGGCGGCGGGTTTGAAATCTCCGTGCTGTTCGGTTTCGTCGGACTACTGCATCTGATCGGATGGGGAGTCTTCCTGTTTTACGCGCCGCGGGTCCCCGCTATGGCCGGGTTAGGCGCGCTTGCCTACGGACTTGGACTGCGCCACGCCTTCGACGCTGATCATATTGCCGCCATCGACGACACCACGCGCTTTCTGCTCCAGAAGGGCGAGCGTCCGCTGTCCGTCGGATTTTTCTTTTCGCTCGGCCATTCGACCGTCGTGCTGGCGATGACGGTCGCGCTGGTCGTCGCGACCAGGAGCGTGAGCTCCGCGATGCCCGAGATCGAGCGCTACGGCGGCGTCATTGGCGCAAGCATCTCCGGAATTTTTCTCTGGCTTATCGCGGTTCTGAACCTGCTTGTCCTGCTTGAGATCCTGAGAATCTGGCGGCAAATGCGCCGTGGCGACTTCCAGCAGGGGCATCTCGACGATTTGCTGTCGCAGCGCGGACTGACCAGACGGATACTCGGCGGCCGCCTGCAGAGCCTGATCGCGCACGGCTGGCAGATGTATCCGGTGGGGATGTTGTTCGGGCTCGGTTTCGATACGGCCTCCGAGATCGGCCTGCTCGCGCTCGCGGCGGGCGTTGCGGCGCAGGCGGTGCCGACCCTTGCCGCCATCTCTCTTGCGCTACTGTTTGCCGCCGGGATGTCGCTGATGGATACCGCCGACGGAGTTTTCATGGTTAAGGCCTATAGCTGGGCGTTCGCGAGCCCGCTTCGGAAAATCTATTACAACATCACCACTACCACTCTTTCTGTCGCGGTCGCCCTGATGGTCGGAACGATAGAGCTGCTGCAGGTCGTGGGAGCCGAGATGCAACTTCACGGACGGCTCTTCGTCGCGCTCGCGGCCCTCAATTTCCAATCGGTCGGCTACCTCATCGTCGCGACGTTCGTCCTCGGATGGGCCTGCTCGGTTGTGATCTGGAAAGTCCGCCGCATGGACGACGCCGGGCAATCGGCTTCGTCATAGGTCGAGGCCGCCCGGGGCGAAGGAGCATTTGCCTGCGATCCTGCCCCCGCCTCCGCGTGACGTTTGCTCGATGCGAGTGATTGCTATAAGAGTAAATACTCGTGAATTCGCCGTCGCTTACCATCGCCGAGCTCGCAAAGCGCTCCCGATTGCCGATCGACACGATCCGGTATTACCAGGGTCTCGGCCTTCTTGACGCGCCCCGCCGCCGTGGCCGTATCGCGCTCTACGGCGAGGCGCATCTGAAGCGCCTCAGGCTGATTCGCTCGATGGCGCGCCGCGGCCTTCCGCTCAAGGTCATCAAGGATCTCGTCGTCCGCCCCGCAAAGCGCGGGATGGAACGCGCGCTCCGCTCCGCGGTTGAGCAAGAAACTGACCGCGCGCGCTACACCAGCAGCGAATTCGCCGAGATGCTCGGCGTTCCGCGCGGACTGCTCGATCTCGTCGAGGGCTGCGCGCTCAGGGAAGTGCTGAAGGATCAGGATGGCGCAATACTTTACTCGGACGCCGATCTCGAAGCCGCGCGCGGCGTGATGCAGATCCTTGGCTACGGAATCCCGGTGACGCGGCTCCTGTCGCTTGCGCTCAGGCATCACAGCGCGGCGCTGGAAACCGTCGATGAGGCGATCGATCTCTTCAACGAGTACGTGCGCGGCGCGCAAAGCGATGCGAGCCCCGAAGCGGTCGCGGAGAGCTTTCGCGCGATGCTTCCGCTGGTGGTATCGCTCGTCGGACATCACTTTTACCGCCTGCTGGTGAGCCGCGCGCTCGCGCGCCTGCGCCAGAGCGGCGATGAACAGGCGTTCCAGATGGCCACGCGCGAGGCCGCCGCGATTCGCCTGCCGCTTGCTCAGCGATGAAGCTTCCCGAGCCGGAAAAAAAGGCAGCCGTGGTCGAGGCGATGTTCGACCGGATTGCCCCGCGTTATGACCTGATGAACCGCCTGATGACGTTCGGACTTGATCGTCGCTGGCGGCGCGAGGCGATCTCTGCTTTGCAGGCGGCGCCTGGCGACCTGGTAGTCGATCTGGGATGCGGCACGGGCGACCTCTGCGCCGAGGCGGCGCGCGTGGGTTGCCGGGTGGTCGGGATCGATTTTTCCGCCCGTATGCTCCAGATTGCCGCGTCGCGGCAAATCGCCTGCGAATTGATCCGTGCGGACGCGGGTTTGCTGCCGCTTCGCGATGCCTCCGCCGACGCGGTGGTGTCGGGGTTTGCGCTGCGCAATTTCACGGATCTGGCGACGGTGTTTCGCGAATGTTCCCGGGTGCTCAGGCCGTCGGGGAAAATCTCGTTCCTGGAGGTCGATACTCCTTCCGCGGCGCTGCTGCGCTTCGGCCATCGGATCTTCTTCAATCACGTCGTGCCGCAGATAGGAAAATTCGTCGACCGCTATGCGTACGCCTATCTTCCCTCCTCGGTTGAATACCTGCCGGGTGAGGAGCGGCTGATGGAAATGTTGCGCGCGGCCGGCTTTCGCTCCCTCGCCAAGCGCCGGCTGATGGGCGGCGCGGTGCAACTTGTCACCGCGCTCCGGTAGGCCCGGTGTGGTTTCACCATGTCTGGAGTTTCCCTGCTTCGCGCTGAAACGACACCGATGGCCGCTCCACCCGAGCTGCTCGAATTGTCGCGCACGGGCGCGGCGCCGTTCTTTTACTGGGAGCATCCGGCGCGCGGTATGGCTATCGCCGCCCTCGGTTCGGTCGTGGAGCTGCGCGCGAGCGGCAAACGGCGCTTCGAGGAACTCTCGTCGCGCGCACAGGAACTTCTGTCGCGCATCCGCCTGGACTGCGAGACCGCCGAGCCGTGCGATGGACCGTTGATGGTGGGCGGATTCGGATTTTCCGATAGGGAATCAGCGGCTCGCGAATGGCGCGAATTTCCCGCAGCCTGCGTGATGCTTCCGAAACTCCTTTGGATACGCCGCCAGGAAAGATGCACGCTTACGCGAATCTGGGACCCGGCGCGTGAGGAGCGGCCCGACGTCGCTTTCCCTCCTTCGCAAACCGTCGCAGCCGCCTGCGAATCCAGCCTGAACGCAGCGCGCGAGCCGGAAGCGCTCGCGCAGCAGCGCGCGCGATGGCGCGAGCGCGTCGAACGCGCCCGCGCGATGGTGAAGCGGGGCATTCTGAGAAAAGTCGTCCTGTCAAGGCGGATCGAGATCCGGCGCGCCGGTGCCGACCCGGCCGGCATGCTCCGCACGTCGCGCGCGACGCGTCCCGGATGCTTCAGCTTCTGGTTCGCGCGCGCGCAGACGGCGCTTTTCGGTTCCACTCCCGAGTTGCTCGTGCGCGTCGAGGGCGAGCGCGTTTGTTCGGGGGCGCTGGCCGGTTCCGCGCCACGCGGCTCTTCGCCGGAGCAGGACCGCGCGCTCGGCGAAGCACTTCTTCGGTGTGCGAAAAATCTCGAAGAGCACGAATACGTTCGCGAAGCTGTCAGGGCGGCGCTCGGCACCGTCGCCGCTCATCTTCAGATGCCTGCAAGGCCGGTCCTGATGCGCCTGCCCGAGGCGCAGCATCTGTTCACTCCCGTCGAGGGGCGTTTGCGCGGTCCGCGTACCGTGATCGAGCTTGCCGGTCTGCTTCATCCCACGCCTGCCGTCTGCGGAGTCCCGCGCGAGGCGGCGCGAGAACTGATCGAGCGCGAGGAGCCAGACCGCGGATGGTACGCGGGAACGGTGGGCTGGATGGACCGAGCGGGCAACGGCGAATTCGCCGTTGCGCTGCGTTCGGCGCTTATCGACGGTCCGCGCATGTTCCTGTGGGCGGGTGCGGGGATCGTGGCCGGTTCCGATCCGCTGGCCGAATTCGCCGAGACCGAAGCCAAATTCACCGCACTGCTGAGGAGTTCCGGGATTGACCACGCCGGGTAATGCGAACAGTCGCGCCGCTGGCGCGATGATGCAGGAGTTTGAGTGCTCCGGTGTAACCGATGCGTGCGTATCGCCGGGATCGCGTTCTACCCCGCTCGTAACCGCGCTGCTTCGGGGAAGCATCAGGCCATGGGTGGTTCTGGAGGAACGCTCGGGCGGATTCTTTGCGATGGGCCTGGCGCGCGAGACGCGCCGCCCGGTGATCCTCGTCTGTACCTCCGGCACCGCGGCCGCAAATTACGCCCCCGCGGTGGCCGAGGCTTCGCTCTCGCGAATTCCACTTATCGTGCTCACCGCCGACCGCCCGCCCGAGGCGCGCGACTGCCGCGCGGCGCAGACGATCGACCAGGTGCGGATGTTCGGCAGCCATGCGCGATGGAGCGTCGATGTTGCCGCGCCGTCGGACGGGACCGACCTTGACGATTATTACCGCACGCTCGCGTGCCGCGCAGTGTCGGTGGCCCTGGGACCGCCGGCCGGCCCGGTTCATCTGAACCTGCCGATGCGCGAGCCGCTGATCGATGTGGCCGAGGAAGCCGAAGCGTTGCGTGCGCCGGCGCGGCGCGTCGAGTCGAGCAGGCCCTACGTCCGCGTCGCGCCTGCGCGCACCCGGCTTGAGCCCGCGGCGATACGCGCGATCGCCCGTGAAATACGCGAGCGTCCGCGCGGCGTGATCGTCTGCGGACCGGGAGTCGAACCGCAGAGCGCCAGCGCTATCGCGGCGCTCGCCGAGAGGCTCGGATGGCCGATCCTTGCCGATCCGCTCTCGGGGCTGCGGTTCGGCGGGCATGACCGCCGGCTGGTCGTGGATGCGTACGACGTTCTCCTGCGCGACCCGGGGTTTGTCGAGCGCAATCAGCCCGACGCCGTGCTCCAGTTCGGCGATCCGCCCGTTTCGAAGGCGCTCGGACAGTTCCTTTCGTACCGGCGCCGCGATTGTCACGTGATCGTTGCCGAACCCGGAACCTGGCCCGATCCGTTCTATCTTGCGACTGAATTCGCCAGGAGCGATGCGCCGGGCTTCTGCGCTTCAATTGTCGAAGAACTCGGCCGTAATCAGCCTGCCTCCTCCCATTGGAGCGAATCGTGGATTGCCGTGTCGCGCGCAATTCGGAACGCGCTCGACAGGATGCTAGCCGCGGAAACCACAATGTTCGAGGGCAAAGTCGTAACCGAGCTGCTGCGCCTTCTGCCCGAGGGCTCTCTGCTCCAGGTCGGAAACAGTATGCCGGTCCGGGACCTTGACACTTTCGCGGGGCATTGCGGGCGCGCGCTCGAGGTTCGATGCAATCGCGGAGCGAACGGTATCGACGGGGTTCTCTCGACCGCGATGGGCGCGGCGGCGGCCCGGCGGGCTCCTACCGCGCTGGTGCTCGGCGACCTGAGTTTTCTTCACGATCTTCCCGCACTTCATATCGCGGCGCGACATCCGATCGATCTTCTCGCGGTTGTAATCAATAACGACGGCGGAGGTATCTTCTCCTTCCTGCCGCAGGCGTCGCTTGGCGCCGACGCGTTCGAAACCTTCTTCGGCACTCCGCACGGACTCAACTTCGAACGGGCGGCCGCCCTCGGGAGCGCCCACTACGCGCGAGCAGACTCGTGGGAGAGCTTCAACTGCGCGGTCGAGGCGGCCCTGGCGCGCCGCGGCTTCAACGTGATCGAGATACCCGGAAACCGCGCGCAAAACCTGAAGGCACATCGGCAGGCGATCGCGAAAGCGCTTGACTGCCTGCGTGAATATCAACCGCCGGGAGGTTGCGCGTGATCAGGCGCGTCCGGCTGGGCGCAGTCGCGCTCGAATTCAGCGATGAAGGCCCGCGAGCGAAAATCCCCGAACATGCGCGGCGCCCTCCGGTCGTGCTTCTGCACGGCTTTACCGGCTCGAAGGAGAGCTGGCTCGAATTGCGCGAGGCGCTCTCGGATTCAAGACGCGTGGTCAGTATCGACCTGCCCGGCCACGGCGGCACCCAGGCCGGTCCCGAACCCGAAAACTGCTCGATGGGAAAGACGGCGGCGATGGTGACGTCGCTCATGGCCGATTGTCTCGACGCACCCCGATTCTCGCTGGTTGGCTATTCGATGGGGGGCAGACTCGCGCTGGCAATTGCGCTCGACCATGGGTCGCGCGTGGAGAAGCTCGTGCTCGAAAGCGCTTCGCCCGGGATCGCCGATGGTGCCGAGCACGCGCGCCGCAGGCAATCTGACGAGGAGCTGGCCGCGTTCGTCGAGAGCGAGGGAATCGAGGCGTTTGTAAACCGATGGGAGCGTCTCCCGTTGTTCGATTCGCTCGCGGCGCTTTCGCCCGACAAGCGCGAGCATCTCAGGCGCGTTCGTCTTCGATGCGCGCCCTTGGGATTGGCGCTGAGCCTGCGCGCGATGGGCGCGGGTGCGCAGCCGTGGCTGGGCGACCGTCTTTCCGAGCTTGCGATCCCGACGCTGCTAATCGCCGGCGCGCTCGACGGCAAATTCGCTCGAATAGCGCGCGAGATGGCGTCGCTCATCCCGCACGCACGGCTCGAAATCATCGACGGCGCCGGTCACGTGCCCCATCTGGAACAGTCCGGACAGTTCAATCGCGTCGTGGCGGAATTCCTGAACGGCGCGTCATAGCCCGCATACTTCGGAGTATCGAACAGAGAGAGACCGATGATACCAAAATGGCAAACCGTAAAGACTTACGAAGACATCAGGTATGAAAAGGCCGAGGGTATCGCTCGCGTCACGATCAACCGCCCGCACGTCAGAAACGCCTTCCGGCCGCTCACCGTGCGCGAGATGATCGACGCGTTCAATCACGCCCGCGAGGACAGCGAGGTCGGCGTCATCATCCTGACCGGCGAGGGCACCGAGGCGTTCTGCAGCGGTGGCGATCAGCGCGTGCGCGGCGAGCAGGGCTATGTCGGCGACGACGGCGTCCCGCGCCTCAACGTGCTCGACCTGCAGAAAATCATTCGCAGCATTCCGAAACCGGTCGTCGCGATGGTCGCGGGATTCGCGATCGGCGGCGGCCACGTGCTCCACGTGGTTTGCGACCTTACAATTGCGGCCGACAACGCGGTCTTCGGACAGACCGGCCCCAGGGTCGGAAGCTTCGACGGAGGCTTTGGCGCACTGCAGCTCGCGCGCCTGGTCGGACAGAAGAAGGCGCGCGAAATCTGGTATCTGTGCCGGCGCTACAGCGCGCAGGAAGCGCTTGCGATGGGCCTGGTAAATGCTGTGGTGCCGCTCGCCGAACTCGAAGAGACGACCGTTCAGTGGTGCCGCGAGATGCTGGCGCACAGTCCGATGGCGCTCAGGTGCCTCAAGTCGGCCTTCAACGCCGAGTTGGACGGGATGGCCGGAATACAGGAGCTCGCCGGCAACACCACGCTGCTCTTCTACATGACCGAAGAAGCCCAGGAGGGACGCAACGCCTTTAACCAGAAGCGCAAGCCCGACTTCTCGAGGTTCAAGCGCCTGCCATGAGTGCGCAGGCGGCAGCGATGCGGGCGGGGCCGGGACGGTTTTCGTCCTGGCTGATGGCGACGCGTCCGCGCACGCTGACGGCGGGTGTGATGCCGGTGCTGGTCGGCTCGGCGGTCGCGTATCGAGAGGGCAGTTTCAACCTGCCTGTCGCGATTGCAACTCTTGCTGCCGCGGTACTGATTCAAATCGGCACCAATCTGGCCAATGACTATTACGATTTCATCGGCGGAGCCGACACCGAGGCGCGCCTGGGTCCGGTGCGGGTCACGCAGGCCGGATTGATCGCGCCGGCCGTCGTGAGGAACGCCGCGTTTGCAGCGCTCGGGCTTGCGGGCATCGTCGGATGCTATCTGGTTGCGGTTGGCGGATGGCCGATCCTCGTGATCGGGATCGTATCGCTGGTGGCTGCGCTCGCGTACACCGCAGGACCCTATCCGCTCGCCTATCTGGGCCTGGGCGACGCTTTCGTGTTCGCGTTTTTCGGCGTGATTGCGGTCAACGGAACCGTGTTCCTTCAGTGCGGCCGCCTCTCGGCGCTGGCGCTCGCAAGTTCGATTCCGGTGGCGTGCCTCGCTACTGCGATTCTCGTCGTCAACAATCTTCGCGATGTGGACACGGATCAAATTGCGGGAAAACGTACGCTCGCGGTTAGACTTGGCCGCGGCTTTGCCCGGGCTGAATATGTGACGCTGATCGCGGTTGCGTTTCTGGCGCTGCCGGCAATGGCCGTGATGGGGGGGTATGCGCTCCTGGCACCTTTGTGCGCTATCCCGCTGGCATTTGCAGAAAGCCGTGCGCTTTTGAGCCGCTCGGGTGCGGCATTGAATGAAAGCCTTGCCGGAACTGCCAGGCTGCACATGGTTTTCGGACTCCTGCTGGTCGTGGCGCTCGTCCTATGAGACTCGCGGGAGCGCGGATTATTCCGTTCTGCGCGCCGCTTCGCCGTCCGATTGTCACGGCCGCGGGGCGAATCGAAGCGCGCGAGGGATTCGTGCTGGAACTTCGCTCGGACTGCGGTGAGCGTGGTCTTGGCGAGGCGAGCCCCGCATACTGGGTTGACAGACGGCCGCTTTCAGAAACGCACGCGGCGCTTTCAAGAATCGTCGCGACGGTCGAAGACTGCCGCGACCCTGACGAACTTCGTGCGCTGGTGCTGAACGGCGCTGCTGCGGCGGAACTCACGCCGGCGGCGGCGTGTGCGCTCGATACCGCGCTGCTGGATCTGGCCGCGCGCTCGCGCGGGATAGGTGTGTCCGCGATGCTTGGCGGCGCTTCGAACCGGGCCGTCCCGGTATGCGCGCTGCTCGGGTCGGGCTCTCCCGAGAACCTGGCCAAAGAAGCTCTGGCGGCGCGTGCGAGCGGTTACACGGTCTTCAAGCTTAAGGTTGGGGCGGGCACGCTCGCCGGCGACCTGGCAAACGTCAGCGCGCTTCGCAACGCAACCGCCGAGACCGATCTGATCCGGCTTGACGCGAACCGGGCGTGGAATTTCGAGCAGGCGCTCTCGGCTCTCACGGCAATTGGTCCCGCGCGAATCGAGTTTATTGAGGAGCCGATGCGGGCGGTCTCGCCCGCCGAACTGGCGCGGCTTGGCGATGCGACCGGGATAGCGGTCGCGGTCGACGAATCGATCAGCTCCGTTCGCGACCTGGAATCACTCTGTGAATCCTGCGGCTCTGGCCTTGTAGTCGTGTTGAAGGCGGCGCGAGTGGGCGGTCTGTCGAAATGTATCGAGCTCGCTCAACTAGCGCGCGCCGCGGGGATCCGCACGCTCGTCGTTACTGATTCGATCGAAAGTTCGATCGGTATGAGTGCAACGGTTCATCTTGCGAGCGCGATTGCGACGGCCGGAACCGCGATCGGTCTGGGAGGTGCGAGATTTTTCCAGTCGAGCGAGTTCGACGGCGTTCCCGCGATACACGACGCCGCGCGGGTCGCGGCGCGCGGACCGGGTTTGGCCGTGTCAGTTGAGCGTTTGGGAATGTGAAGCCATGCCGTCGCCCGGTCCTATCGTGAAATCGGAGATTCCCTGGCTTTGGGAGCGCGCGCGCCGCGAGCCGGACAAGCTCGCCCTGCTATGCGGGGACGAAGCGCTGTCTTTTGCGCAACTGGCCGAGCGCGCGGAACTGGCAGGTGCGCGATTGGCCGGGCTCGGGGTGCGGCCGGGGGACAGAGTTGCGCTCCTGATGGACTCGTCGGTGAGAACCGTCGAGTTGATCCACGCAGCGCAGCGTATTGGCGCGGCGCTGGTTCCGCTGAATACGCGGCTTGCGCCGCCGGAGATCGAGGCGCTCATCCGAGCCGCTCGCCCCCGCGTCGTTATCCACGACCCGGTTTATCGCGGGTGGCTGAAAGATGCCGCGAGCGTAACGGCTTGCCTGGTGGAATCGGAATCCGGGTTCGAATCGCTCAAACCCGCTGCGCTTGAGAAGCTCGCTCCGATCCGGCCCGACGCCGTGCATACGATCATCTTCACTTCCGGCACCACGGGTACCCCGAAAGGGGCGATGCTGACCAACGCGAATCACTTCGCGAGTGCGAGCGCCGCGCGCGAAAACGTCGGCGCCGAGCCTTTCGACAGGTGGCTCGACTTCCTGCCGCTCTATCATGTCGGGGGCCTGTCTATAATTCTGCGCAGCGTGATCGACGGCGCGACCGTGATCCTCCATCGCGGATTCGATCCGCACCGCGCCAACCTGGCGATACGGACCCATGCCGTAACACTTTTCTCCGTGGTGGCCACGATGCTCGCGCGGATGCTGGACGACAACGGGGACGAACCCTATCCGCCTTCGCTGCGATGCGTTCTGGTCGGCGGGGGTCCGGTTGCGCCAGCCCTCGTCGAGCGCGCGATTCGTCTCGGCGTTCCAGTCGCACCCACCTACGGCCTGACCGAGACGGCCTCGCAGGTGGCCACCGCTCGCCCTGAAGAGGTGCGTCTGCGAGGCGCAAGCTGTGGCCGTCCATTGCCCGGCGTGTCGATCCGAATCGAAAATCCCGACGCGGCGGGGCGCGGCGAAGTTCTTGTCAGTGCGCCCTCGGTGATGGCCGGATATTTTCGCGATGAAGATGCCACGCGTGCCGCAATCCGCGAGGGATGGCTTCACACGGGCGATATCGGCCACTTCGATGAGGAGGGCTGCCTGCACATCGACGACCGGCGAAGCGATCTCATCGTAACCGGCGGCGAGAACGTGTATCCGGCGGAAGTTGAGGCCGTCCTCCTTGCGCATCCGATGGTTGCCGAGGCGGGGGTCTACGGCTTGAGCGATCCCCTATGGGGACACCGGGTGGAGGCCGCAGTCGTTCTTCGCAACGCGGGCAGCGTCGGCGAAGCGGAACTGCGCCAATGGTGTTCCGAGCGCCTTGCCCGTTTCAAGGTTCCGAAGATGATTCGCTTCGTCGGTTCGCTTCCGCGGACCGCTTCGGGGAAGGTTCGGCGCGGGATGCTTCGTCGCGAAGCGTCGGGCTTCAAGCCTTGATTTCGCACGCCTGCTCTTGCGGCTGAAAAGCTGGGCTGCCGCGGCATTTCAGTCATGTCGCCCGGGGGGCAATCCGGCGAGACTCCCGTGGGAATGGATCTCGGCGAAGCCGCGAAAATGCCATGGAAGTTTGCGCAATTTCCGCCCTGGCATTTTCACGCCTCGTCCGGTTGAGACCGGCATGGCGAAAATGCTGCGGCGTTGCCCCATCGCGAACGCCCGGCTTGTCTCAACCGGCCTTGCGGGGATGAATGTCAGCGACGCTGCCCGGCTTTTGGTTGGCAGGAGCGGGCGAGGTTCCGGAGCCTATTCCTTCAATGAGAAGTTGCCTAAGTGGAGCGCCCGCCAGACCAGCCTTCATGTTAATCACGGCGGTAAGAACAATTTTATCAAGCTGCTTTTCGGTTATCGCTCGCGCCCGTATTTTCTTGGCGACCGGGAACGCGACGAGATTGGCGAGACCTACGCCATAGACAGTCGCGACGAACGCGGTTGCGATGCCGATGCCGACTTTGGACGGGTCGTTCAGCGAGGTCATGGTGTGAATCAGGCCAAGTACGGCGCCCAGGATTCCGAAGGTCGGAAAGTAGCCGCCTGCGGCCTCAAATACTTCCGCGCCCGCGTTGGCCAGGCGAATCCTTTCCTGGTAGGTGCGCTCCAGGATCGAGTTGATCGCCGCGGGGGCGATATTGCTGACGATGAGACTCAAGCCCTTGCGTAACAGGGGATAGGTTTCAGTGCGCACATGGCGCTGAAGCGCCACCGGACCTTCCTTGCGCAGGATCACACTGTAATTGACGATTCTATCGATGAGGTCGTAGGGGTCGGGAGCGCGTTCGGCGATCACTTTCTGCAGATCCCGTACTGCCGCCATGAGGTACGGCGAGGAGAAGGAAACGAGGCAGGAACCCAGGGTTCCTCCGATGACGATCAACGCTGCGCTCTTTTGCAGCAGGCTCGACGGGTCGCCACCCTCAATATACTGTCCGAGCAGGATGCATAGCGGCCCGAGCGCGAGGCCTGCGATACTGGCAAAGTCGATGCTGGATTTCTTTTGCGCCATCTACTGTTTCAAAACCGGCAGGCATACGGCTGCGTGGCTTGCGTCGGCCAATCGGTCCGTCCAAAGGCTCGCGCTCGGTGACGCAAAGCGGCGCCTCGGCCTGTTCGAAAGCGCGCACGACCCCGGGTGTGTTATTTGCGTATGAATTCTGTCCACCGTCCGCCAAGGTGGGCGGCTGATGGGGCTTCACTTACACGGATGACATTGGGCTCTGTAGCTGCGCCGTTTGAAGTCGCACAAGGAAAGGTCTTTGCGTATTGATTTCCTAAGTTGCGCCAGGCTTCCCGCAGTGTGCGGTCGGTTGGATCGCCTTTGCGCGCGCCTGGCCAAAAACGGCGGTCAATCGACCGTCCTGTTCCTGATGGCGGGATTTATTGGTGGGCGGTGCAGGTTTCGAACCTGCGACCCCCGGCTTGTAAGGCCGATGCTCTACCGCTGAGCTAACCGCCCCCGGAGTTTCCAAATTACACGCCCAGGCATCGCCTGCGAAGAGTTTGGCGTATCGACCCACGGTGCTTTTCGGGCTGCACACAAACGCCGCGCGTCGGCCGGAACTTCCCGCGTTCGCCATCGGCGAAAACGCCGGGCAGGGTGCAAACGTCGGGGCCGGAACGAAAAGCACCGGTTCGTGCGCAAGGCACGAACCGGTGCTCAGTTTAAGAGCTTCGCGACGCGCACGCCGCTCTTTCAGTTGCCGGCCGCTGAAGTCCCTGGTTGAGGCGGCGGGGTCAGTCCTTCGTTGAGGGAATCCTTGAGCTGCTTGCCCGGCTTGAACTTCGCAGAGCGGCTCGCGGAGATCTCGATCGTCTCGCCGGTCTTGGGATTGCGTCCGGTGCGCGCCTGACGGGTCGACACGGAAAAGGTGCCGAAGCCGGAGATGTTTACGCGCTGGCCCTGTTTGAGGGCGGCGATGATATCGTCGAGAACGATGTTGATTGCTCGCTCGGCTTCGGCCTTGTTGAGCGGAAGCTTGTTGGCGAGAGCCTCGATAAGTTCGGCCTTAGTCATAGCGGGTCAGGTTGCTCCTCCGTTTACGGTGAGGAGCGCACGCTTCGCCGGACATCCATGGCTCCGGTGCACTCCGCGCGGATGCGGATTTTCAGGAGAGGTTGGGCGAAACCGTTGAGTCGTCTTCCTCTTCCCCATCCAGTGCGTTTTTCTCTTCGAACTGTACGGGCGCCGGCGTCGGCTTCGGAGCGAAGAATGCGTCCGGATCGGACAGCACCAATGCGCGGCGAAGCACGTCGTCCATGTGCTCAACCGGAACCAGCTGCACGCCTTTCAGGATCGGCGCGGGTATCTCCTCGATATCCTTTTCGTTCTCCTTCGGCATCAGGACAGTCTTGATGCCGCCCCGATGTGCGGCGAGAACCTTTTCCTTGAGTCCTCCAATCGGAAGCACTCGCCCGCGCAGCGTGATCTCGCCCGTCATCGCGAGGTCGTTGCGCACCGGCACGCGGCACAGCGCCGAGACCAGCGCGGTCGCCAGCGTGATTCCCGCCGAAGGACCATCCTTGGGAATCGCCCCCTCGGGAATATGAATATGGATGTCGATCTTCTGGTAGAAGTTTTTGTCCAGGCCGAGAAGTTCGGCGCGCGAGCGCACGTAGCTTAGCGCCGCCTGCGCGCTTTCCTGCATCACTTCGCCGAGCTGGCCCGTGACGGTCAGCTTGCCGCGACCGGGAACGATCGTGACTTCCACGTTGAGCAGTTCGCCACCGAGTTCCGTCCAGGCAAGCCCGGTCGCGACGCCGACCTGCGGCTCGTTTTCCGCGATTCCGTAACGGAAGCGCGGAGGACCGAGGTACTTCGACAGGCTTCCGCCGGTGACCTTGACGTGGGCGTTGCGGTCGGTCTTGACGACTTCGACCGCCGCCTTGCGGCAGGTCGAGGCGATTTCCCGCTCCAGGTTGCGAACCCCGGCCTCGCGCGTGTAGCGGCGGATTATGCCAAGGATCGCGCCGTCGGAGAATTCGATGTTTTCATCGTGAAGGCCGTTGGCCTCGCGCTGTTTTCTGATCAGGTAGCGCTTGGCGATATTGAGTTTTTCGGCCTCGGTGTAACCCGGAATCCGGATCACTTCCATCCGGTCCTGCAGCGGCCGCGGGATACGATCGAGCGTGTTGGCCGTCGTGATGAACATCACCTTCGACAGATCGTAATCGCAATCGAGGTAGTGATCGTTGAAGGTGCAGTTCTGCTCCGGGTCGAGCACTTCGAGGAGCGCCGCCGACGGATCGCCGCGGAAGTCGGTCGACATCTTGTCGACCTCGTCGAGCAGCATCACCGGATTCGACGAGCCCGCCTTGCGCAGCGACTGGATGATCTTGCCGGGCAGGGCTCCGATATAGGTGCGGCGATGGCCACGGATTTCCGCCTCGTCGCGCACGCCGCCGAGCGACACGCGCACGAATTTGCGTCCCGTCGCGCGCGCGATCGACTTCCCGAGCGAGGTCTTTCCGACGCCGGGAGGTCCGACCAGGCACAGGATTGGCCCCTTCATCTGGCCGACCAGCGTTTCCACCGCCAGGTACTCAAGGATACGCTGTTTGACCTTCTCGAGGCCGTAATGGTCTTCCTCGAGGATCCGCTCGGCTTCCTTTATGTCAAGCTTGTCCTCGGTGTACTCGAACCAGGGAAGGGCGAGGAACCAATCCAGATAGTTGCGCACGACGGTCGCCTCGGCGGACATCGGCGACATCATCTTGAGCTTCTTGATCTCGCGCTCGCATTTGTCGCGAGCCTCGGCCGGCATCTTCTTGCGGCGCAGCTTTTCCTCGAGTTCCTGGATCTCGTTCTTGAACTCGTCCTTCTCGCCGAGCTCCTTCTGAATCGCGCGCATCTGCTCGTTCAGGTAGTACTCCTTCTGGGTCTTCTCCATCTGTTTCTTGACCCGGGAGCGGATGCGCTTTTCGACTTCGAGGATCTCGAGCTCGGATTTCATATAGCCGAGGATCTTTTCAAGCCGCTCGGCCGGATTGGTGGTCTCCAGCAGCGCCTGCTTGTCCTCGAGCTTGATCGAGAGATGGCCGACCAGCTTGTCGGCGAGGAAGCCTGGATCGTCAACCGACGCGATCGAGGTGACCATCTCGGGCGGAATCTTCTTGTTCAGGCGAACGTAATTGTCGAAAGTCGAGGTAACCGAGCGGATCAGCGCCTCGACCTCGGTGGTGCGATCGCAGACTTCGTCGATCTCTTCGACTTCGACCTGGAAATAGTCGTCCTGCTGCAGGTAGCGCACGATACGAGCGCGCTTTTTGCCCTCCAGCAGCGCTTTTACAGTGCCGTCTGGCAATCGCAGGAGCTGGACCACGACGCCGAGCGTCCCGACCGTGTACAGGTCCTGCGGGCTCGGCTCGGCAACCTTGGCATCCTTCTGCGCGACCAGCAGGATAGGGCGCTTCTGGGCTTCCGAAACCTCGAGCGCCTTTATCGACTTCTGGCGTCCGACGAAAATCGGATAGACCTCGTGAGGAAAAACGATCAGCTCGCGCAGCGGCAGAAGAGGTACCGCGGCGGTCTGACTCGGATTGTCTTTCTTGTCGTTTCGAAAAAGCATCTTAAGATCCCGGTTCAGGCCGTTTCGGCGGTCTTTTGGAAAACCAAGAGCGGCTGCTCCTTCTGGGTTACCACTTCTTCCGAGATCAATACCTCCTTGATATTGGGCTGCGACGGGATTTCGTACATCAGGTCCACCATGATGCTCTCCATGATAGCTCTGAGCCCGCGCGCACCCGACTTGCGTTTGAGCGCCTCGCGAGCGATGGCGCGCAACGCTCCCTGCGTGAACTTCAGGTGTACGTTCTCCATGTCGAAGAGCTTCTGGTACTGCTTGACGAGCGCGTTTTTCGGCTCGGTCAGGATGCGCACCAGCGCCTCCTCGTCCAGCTCGCCAAGCGTCGCGAGCACCGGGAGCCGGCCCACGAATTCCGGGATGAGTCCGAACTTGAGCAGGTCCTCGGGCTGCACCTCGTTGAGCAGCTCGGAGATGTTGCGCGGGTCGCGATGGCTCAGGTCGGCCCGAAAGCCCATCGTTTTGCCAGCGATCCGCCGCCGGACTATGTCGTCCAGCCCCACGAAGGCTCCGCCGCAGATGAACAGGATGTTGGTCGTATCGACCTGGAGGAATTCCTGCTGCGGATGCTTTCGGCCGCCCTTGGGCGGCACGCTCGCCATCGTGCCTTCGATGATCTTCAGCAGCGCCTGCTGCACACCCTCGCCCGAAACGTCGCGGGTGATCGAGGGGTTGTCGCCCTTGCGCGCGATCTTGTCGATTTCGTCGATATAAACGATGCCGCGCTGGCATCGCTCGATGTCGTAGTCGGCGTTCTGGAGAAGCGACAGGATGATATTCTCGACATCCTCGCCCACGTAGCCCGCTTCGGTCAGCGAGGTCGCATCAGCGATCGTGAACGGAACCTGCAGAAAGCGGGCAAGGGTCTGGGCAAGAAGGGTCTTGCCGACCCCGGTCGGTCCGATCAGCAGGATATTGGACTTCTGAAGCTCGACATCGCCGGTCACCATCTGCGAGTCGATACGCTTGTAATGATTGTGGACGGCGACCGAGAGGATCTTCTTCGCCCGTTCCTGTCCTATGACGTACTGGTCAAGGACCCTTTTGATCTCAGCCGGTTTGGGTACCGCCGAAGTCTGGCTGAACGCTTCCTCGCTGTCGGTTTCTTCCGCGATGATGTCGTTGCACAGGTCAATGCACTCGTCGCAGATGTAAACCGTGGGCCCCGCGATCAGCTTGCGTACTTCGTCCTGGCTCTTTCCACAGAAGGAACAGACCAAGTTGCCAGAACGGTCCTCATGCTTCGCCATAATCTCTCCCGCGCTTCACTTCGAGGGCCTTCGGCTAACGATTACCTCATCAATCAGCCCGTATTCAACCGCCTGTTCAGGCGACATGAAGAAGTCCCGGTCAGTGTCTTTTTCTATTCGCTTGAGGTTTTGCCCGGTATGCTTTGCGAGGATGTTGTTGACCACCTCGCGCTGGCGCAAAATCTCGCGTGCCTGGATGTCGAGGTCGGTGGCCTGGCCTTCCGCCCCGCCGAGCGGCTGGTGAATCAGGATTCGGGAATGTGGCAGGGCGTAGCGATGGCCTTTCTGCCCTGCGGCAAGCAGCACCGCGGCCGCGCTTGCCGCCTGCCCCATGCAGAAAGTTGAAACCGCCGGCTTGATGAACTGCATCGTGTCGTAGATCGCCAGACACGCCGTCAGAGACCCTCCCGGCGAGTTCAGATAGAAGCTGACCTCCTTCTCGGGATCCTCGGATTCCAGGAACAGGAACTGCGCGATTATAAGATTGGCGACGTCGTCGTTGACGTCGGTACCGAGAAAGACGATACGGTCCTTGAGAAGCCGGGAATATATGTCGTAGGCGCGTTCGCCGCGGCCGGTTTGTTCAACGACAATCGGGACTTGGTTGCTCATAGGATCGAGCCGGTCACGGCCTGTAAAGCCTCTCCCGGCGCGCGGCTTCTCTACCCATATAAAATTTTAACGGTTTGGAAAAAACCGGGCAACATAAAAAGCGCCCGCGGAAGCTCTTCCGCGGGCGCCCGTTGATTGTCATCCCGGCGCACCTTCGGCACCCTGGGCTTGTTCCTTGGAGCCCTGCCTGGCCCGCTCTAGCAATGCTTCCAGTACCTTCTCGCGCCTCATCGAGCGCCTGAGAGCTTCGCGGTTTTCCTCGTGTGAATAGAAATCGGCCAGCCGCTCGCGTGTCCGTCCACTCTGCCTCAGAATCAGGCCGATCCGCTCGGCCAGCTGCTCATCGTCCACCTCGACGTGCTCCTGCTCGCACAGGGCGTCTAGGATCAGCGTGTTGCGCGCACGCTTGACGGCGCGGTTGTGGAATTCTTCGGCGCTGGCGCGCAACTGCTCGGCTATCTGCTCCTCGCCAAGCCCGCCCGCGCGAAGCGTCGTCGCCAGCTCCGCTTCCATCGCGCGCTGCTCGCGTGAAACCATCGATTCCGGCACTTCGACCGGATTGCGCTCCACGATAAGTTCGAGCAGGGCCTGGCGCGCCCGGCTGTCGGCCTCGGCGCGCGCTCGTTCGATAAGGTCGGCGCGCACCCGCTCGCGCAGCTCGGCCAGGTTCTGGCAGTCGCCCTGATCCTTGGCGAAATCGTCGTCGAGCGCAGGAAGCTGGCGCTCGTAGATCTCCTTTACGGTAACGCGCCACTCCACGGTCTTGCCAGCAAGGTCCTTGTCGTCGTATTCCGCCGGATAACTGCGGGTTGCGCGCGCTTCCTTCCCCGCCTCGGCGCCGATCAGCACCTCGTCGACACCGTGAGCCAAAGCGCTCTTGGAGACCTGCAGCAGCCGGCTCTCGACCTTGCCCTCCATCAGGGATTTCTCGCCCTCGAAGGCCTCCACTGTCGCGAGCACCACGTCCCCCTCCTGGACGACGTTGCGGCCCTCGACCTTCTTGAGCGTGGCCTGCCGTTCGCGAAGCGCCTCAATCACTTCGTCGACCCTGCTGTCGGCGACCTCGACGTTTTCCTCGGGCACCTTGAGGCCTTCGTAGTCCTTGACGACCACTTCGGGCCTGATGTCGAAGACGGCGCTGAACTTGAGCGTCCGCGGCAGGTCGGTCGCCTCGGTCACGATCTCCGGTTCGACAACGGGTTTGAGATTGTTCTCGTCGAGCGCCTTGTCGGTGTACTCCTTGACCAGACGTTGGATAACGTCGCTGCGGACCTGGTCGCCGAAGAACCGTTCGAGCAGGTTTCGCGGAGCGTGGCCGGGGCGAAAGCCCTTTAGAACCACGCCGCGGCGAAGCTCATTGTAGGTCCGGTCGAGTTCGCGCTTGATCTCGTCCGGATCGACCTCGATGGTGACTTTTCGTCTGAGTGCGGAAGTGCTCTCTATGTTTACGTTCATAGGAATCCAGTCTCAAGAGATAAACACACGGGCGCTCGCTGGATCAACGCCGGGGTCTTGCCGCGCGCCGTCCCGACGGGTAATCGGCGGCACGCAGCGCGCTGACTTCTTAAGCGGAGCGGCAATTGCTAGACTTCGCCCGAGAGAAAACTTAGACTGCACCAGTTAAATCTCAGGGGCTTCGGCCGACCTGTTAAATATCCTAGCAGGCCCTGCCGGGTCCCGAAATCCCGAGTTTCGGAGAGCGAGCTTAAATGAGTGAAGCCAACATCATTCTGCCAGCCTTAACCAGCGGGCAGGTACTCATCCTCTGGCTCATACTGGTCTCGGCAGTGATCGGTCTGGGCTACGGGTTGTACCTGGTTCGTATCGTTATGAGTGCGGACCCGGGGGCCAAGTCGATGACCGACGTGGCGGACGCGGTTGAGCAGGGCGCGATGGCCTATCTGTACCGCCAGGCGAGCACCATGATTTGGTTCGTGCTCGCGATCATGGTGGCGCTGTTTTTCATGTACCGCAGCGTCTATCACGATTTCTGGCTTTCCGGAGGAATCGCGATCGCCTTCCTGATGGGCGTCAGCGCGTCGTACGGCGCTGGCTACGTCGGTATGTGGCTCGCGGTCAAGGGCAACGTGCGCAGCGCGAACGCCGCGCTCAGCAGCTTCAAGGACGCGATGGAACTTGCGTTCAAGGCCGGCGGCGTCTCGGGAATGTTTACCGTCGGGCTTGGGCTTCTCGGCGCGACGATCATCTTCCTGGTCTTCGGCCAGAACGCGATGAAGGTCCTGATCGGCTTCGGATTCGGAGGCTCGCTCGCGGCGCTCTTCATGCGCGTCGGCGGAGGCATCTATACCAAGGCGGCGGACGTCGGCGGCGACCTGGTCGGTAAAATCGAGGCCGGCATTCCCGAGGACGATCCCCGCAACGCCGCGACTATCGCCGACAACGTTGGCGACAACGTCGGCGATTGCGCCGGGATGGCGGCGGACGTCTTCGAATCCTACGAAGTCACACTGGTCGCGGCGATCATCCTCGCCGCCTACGCCGTGGGCGAAAAGGACTTTATCGCGCAGTACGGAAAGTACGCCGGCGAGTTCGCGATGAAGCTGATCATTTTTGCGCTCATCCTGCGCGCGGTCGGGGTCTTTTCCTCAATCCTGGGGATAATGGCCGTGCGGGTTCCGTCGGGCAGCGCGATGCGCGATCCCATGCGCCCGATAAATATCGGTTACATCACCTCCGCGGTCGCATCGGTGGTCGGCTTCTTCATCGTTAATGCTCTCTATGTGAAGGATCCGCGCACGGGCGCCGTTGACTGGCGCTTCGCCTGCTGCGCCACGCTTGGAATCGTGCTGGCGGTCGTTACGCTATGGCTGACGAACTACTTCACCCATCCGGAAAAGGGGCCGGTCACCGAGACCGCGACCGCGGCCCGCACCGGTCCGGCGACGGTCATCCTGTCGGGCATGGGTGAAGGGCTGGAATCGTCAGTCTGGGCGCTCGTTGTTATCGTGCTCAACATCATCGGTGCGATGATAATTTTCCACGGCTCGCTCGCCCTTCAATTCTACGGAATCGCTCTCACCGGTCTCGGTCTTCTGACTACCACCGGCTTCATCCTCGCGATGGACACTTACGGGCCGATCACCGACAACGCCCACGGCATCTTCGAGATGGGCGGAATCCATCAGGAAGAAGCGTCGCGCACGCTGTCCTGGATGGACGCGATCGGCAACACGACCAAGGCTCTCACCAAGGGACTTGCCATCGCGACCGCGGTTATCGCGGCGGTTTCGCTGTTCCGCTCCTTCATAGATGAGGCGCATCTCGGGATGCTCGGCGTGCAGATCAACATGCCGACCGTGTTCGTCGGGCTGCTGATTGGCGGTGCGGTGCCGTTTTTGTTCAGCTCGTTCGCGATCAAGGCGGTGAGCCGCGCGGCTTACCAGGTGGTCTTCGAAGTCCGCCGCCAGTTCCGCGAGCATCCGGGCATCATGGAGTACAAGGAAAAGCCGGATTACAGCCGCTGCGTGGATATCGTAACCGCTACTGCGCAAAAAGAACTCCTCGGCCCGGGTATCCTCGCCGTATTCGGCCCGCTCCTGGTTGGCTTCGGACTCGGAACCGGAGCGCTCGGCGGCTATCTCGGCGGCACCATCCTTACCGGCCAGCTGCTGGCGGTCTTTATGGCCAATACCGGCGCCAACTGGGACAACGCCAAGAAGAAAGTCGAAGACGGCTTCCTCGGCGGCAAGGGCACCGACATCCATAAGGCCACGGTGGTCGGCGATACGGTCGGCGACCCGTTTAAGGATACGGCGGGTCCGGCCCTCAACCCGATGATCAAGGTCATGAACCTGGTCGGAATCCTGGCCGCGCCGTTCTGTCCAACCTCGATCACCGAGGTCAGCGCGTCACGGATCGTCGTGGTGATTGTCGCGATCATTGCCCTGGCGATCGCGACCGCGTTCTCCAAGCGCGGGTCAATCGCCGAAGAGCAGGCTGGGGGCGCCCAAGCCAAAGCCGCCGCGTGACCCGAAACGCAGCTATGGCAGAGGGCCGGACGAACCCGTCCGGCCCTTTTTTTTCGCGCACCAGAGACCCCGTCGCTCATCGCTACGCTATCAGCCATAAGCTCACTGCACGGCCTCGAACTCGGCACGCTGTTGACGTAATCCGCCGCGCGCTGTGCGTGAGCCGCGGCGCAAGCACTTCTCGCGTTGCGCGGGCGAGAGCCCGGGGTACTTGCGTTCGGTGCCGCGCCGACTACATTGGGCTCTGACAGTCATACCGACCTATGCAGAGGCCAAATCCCGGACCGTTCGAGCCGCTTGTCTATCTCCTGCAGAGGCCGACATCATTCCGCATAATCGGAGTCGGCGGTTTTGCGCTGTTCTCGATTCTGGCGCTGGTAAAGGCCGCCGCGCACGGAGCCGGCGCTCTTTTCATTGGCCTCGCGCTGCTCGGTGCGCTTTGGCTCGAGTCAAGCCTGAGCGTGTGCCGGCGATGCCGCTTCTACGGAACCTGGCATTGCCTGGGACAGGGGATGGTGGTTTCGAAAATCCTGCGGGCTGCGCCGCCAGGAGTAACGGATACCCAGCTTCGTGCGCATCTCGGGCTGGCTGCAGCCGACCTATTGTATGGCCTGTTCTGGCTGTGGCACTCGCCGCCGCTTGGACTGCTCTTCACACTGTGGCTACCGCTCGCGTTGATAAGCGCGATCCCGCCGGGGCGCGCGTTCTCATGGCGTGAGCGGCCGGTAACCCTTCGGGGTCGTTCCGAAACCCGGATGGGCTGAATTGCGCCGCTGCGCCCATTATCCAACGTTGAGGCCGTAGTATCGCCATGGAAATAGCATGGATAGGAACCGGAATAATGGGCGCGCCGATGGCGCGTCGGCTGCTCAAGGCCGGACACAGGCTCCGCGTTTACAATCGCACGCTTGAAAGGGCGCGCATCCTCGCCGCCGACGGAGCGGTCGTCGCCTCCGAGCCGGCCCAGGCAATCGCCGGTGCCGAGGCCGTCTTCATCATGGTGCCCGATACGCCCGACGTCGAGGCGACGATTGCCCGAATCGAGCCCGCGCTCAAGGCCGGCCAGCTCGTTATCGACATGAGCACCGTCTCACCCCATGCCGAGCGTGCGCTCGCCGCGCGGCTGTCGAAGCTCGGCGTCGAGTACCTGGATGCGCCCGTCTCGGGCGGCGAAAGCGGAGCGATCGGGGGCACGCTTGCGATCATGGTTGGCGGCGCCGAGCCGGCTTTTGAAAAGGCCCGCCCGCTTCTTAAGGTGCTCGGCAAGCAAATCACTTATATGGGCGCGTCAGGCGCGGGGCAGATGACGAAACTTGCCAACCAGATCGCCGTCTCGCTCACGCTCGAGGCCGCGGCCGAGGCGCTCGCCTTCGCCCGGGCTGGCGGACTCGACCCGGCGCGGGTTCTGGAGGCGATCGGCGCGGGCGCGGCGGGCTCATGGCAGCTCAGCAACCTCGGTCCGAAGATCATCGCGGGCGACTATCGCCCCGGATTCTTCATCAAGCTTATCCGCAAGGATCTCCGCCTGGTTTCCGCCGCGGCGCGCGAGAACGGGCTTTCGCTTCCCGGTCTCGCTCTGATGAACTCGATGTTCAATGCGGCCGCGGCGCTTGGCCACGACCTGGACGGGACCCAGGCGGTTGCGGACGCGCTCGACAGTTTCGCCAGGCCGCAGTAATACAGGGACGGATCGCACAACGGGATCGGCGAAAATGGCGAAAGAGGATCTGCTGGTCGAATTGCGCGGTCGGGTGCGCGCGGCCGGGAAACCGTTGCGCGAAAAGCGCGAGCCCAAGTCTTAGGAATGCTAACGCGGCCAGTCCGGCAAGGAGGGACGGAGCTATGGAATATCGCGATATCCTTTGGGCGGCCGACGGACCTGTCGCGCGAATCACGCTCAACCGCCCGCAGACGCTGAACGGATACACAGAGCGGATGGTTCAGGAGTTGATCGCGGCGGTGGACGTCTTCCGCCAGGACGATGCGCTGCGCGTGCTGATTATCACTGGTGCGGGACGCGGCTTCTGCTCCGGCGGCGACGTCAGCGGCTCGTCCGAGACCCGCTCGCGCTATCACGGTCATCCGATGGGCCATCTGCTGGAGATGCGCGAGAACTTCCACCAGTTGGTCCTGTCGATGCACCGGCTGGACAAGCCGGTTATCGCGGCCGTAAACGGACCGGCCGTCGCGGGCGGACTGACGCTCGCGCTTTGCTGCGACTTCCGGATAGCGTCGGACAAGGCGCGTCTGGGGGATACCGCGCTCAAGTTCGGCCTGCTGTGCGACGAAGGCGGAGCATTTTTGTTCCCGCGCGTGATGGGACTGGACAGAGCGCTCAAGATGACGCTGCTCTCGGAGGTTTATGACGCGAGCCGGGCGCTTGAGTTGGGGCTCGTGACCGAAGTAGTCCCGCACGATCAACTCGAAGCGCGGGTTAACGAACTTGCCGGGCGTCTGGCAGAGGGGGCGCCGCTCGCGATTCGGCTCGCCAAGCGGATGATGTACAAGCAGCTCAGTATGACGCTCGACAATGCGCTGGAGGATGCCGCGCTTTCCGTGATGATCACCAATCCCTCAGAGGACGTGCGCGAGGGTGTGCGCGCTTTTATGGAGAAGCGCAAGCCGGTCTTCAGAGGCCGCTGAGAAACTCCATGCCGCGATACCTGCGCCGTCGCTGACGCCAGTTGGAGGCCGCCAATCATGCCGATGACCAAGCGGGAAATCGACCATCTGCTCCGAGAGCCCAATATCGCCGTCGTGGCTGTCACCGCGCCCGACGGGGCGCCCCATGCGGTGCCAACCTGGTACGAGTACCGGCGCGGCGAGGTGGTCTTCCATACTGGCACCGAGGCGTTCAAGTACAAGTGCCTGACGCACGACCCGCGCGTCACGCTGTGCGTCGATACGAAAAAACCCCCATACAAGGCGGTAATCCTGAAGGGGCGCGCCCAGATGGAGATAAAAGCGGACGACGCGCGACTGCTCCGGATGGCGGTAGCGTACCTTGGCAAGCGCGACGGTACAGCCTATGCCAAATCTCTCAAGGGGGAGAAAGTGGCGGTCGTGCGCTTCAAGCCCGAGCGCGTGATCTCATGGGACTACGGTAAGGAATCGCCCTAAGCGGATTGGCGCGCCTGGCCGGGCAACGGCGGGATTGCACTTTTCGGCCATCGTTTGCTCTGCGATAATCAGCCAAGTGGCAAGACAGATACCCGTCGAAGCAGTCTTTGAAGCGCTCGGGCAGGTAAAATATCCCGGCTTTTCTACCGACATCCTCGCCCTTGGCATCGTCGAAGAGGTCAAGCCGAGTAACGAAGGCTTTGTCGTCGTCTTGCGCCAGGCAAGCGAGCGCGATGAGGTGACGCAGTCTCTCACCGCCAGCGTGCGCAAGGCGCTCACCGATGATCTCGGCGTCAAGGTCCTCGACGTCCAGTTGAGACGGGTCGAGGCCGAACTTGGCGAGAAAACCGGCCGTGTCCGCCTTGCGGGGACCCGCTATGTCGTTGCGGTGGCAAGCGGCAAGGGTGGCGTTGGAAAATCCACGGTTGCGGCGAACCTGGCAGTGGCGCTTGCGCAGATGGGGCTCAAGGTCGGACTTCTCGACGCGGATATCTACGGGCCGTCCATGGCACTGATGTTCGGCACGGGTGGTGAGCGGCCGAAGGCGGGTGGTCCTCAGAACCTCTACCCCCTGGAGAAATGCGGCGTTCGCCTGATGTCGATGGGCTTTTTCCTCGACGAGCGGGCGCCGGTCATATGGCGCGGCCCGATGGTGATGGGCGCGCTTCGCCAGTTCCTAAAGGATACGCTGTGGGGAACGCAGGATTTCCTGATAGTGGATCTGCCGCCCGGCACCGGCGACGCTCAATTGACGCTTGCCCAGCAAATCGCCCTTGACGGAGCCCTTATCGTAACGACACCCCAGGACGTTTCGGTGCTTGACGCGACGCGGGCCGCAAGGATGTTCCGCCAAGTGCATTGCCCGTTGCTCGGAATTGTCGAAAACATGAGCTTCTTCGTATGTCCCGATTGCGGCGAGCGCGACGAGATCTTCGGGCGCGCGGGCGCGGATCGGCTGGCCGTGGACGAAGGAACCGCAGTGCTTGCCCGGATTCCTCTCTATCCCGAGATTTGCGAGAGCGCCGACAAGGGTCTCCCGATCACTTTCGCCCAGCCGCGCCATCCGGCAAGCCAGGCCTATGCCCGGTTGGCGCGCAGCGTGCTCTCGATGATGCCTGCGGACAGCTAGTCGGTAGCCTCGGCTGGCGGGCCTGCCTGACAATATGTAGCTTGCCCATTGCTTCCTCTGCCAATATGATGTGCGTTCATACCGGGGCGCATCAGGCGGCCCAAGTGCCGCTTAAACCACGCGAGTACCTCCCCGGTTATCGAAGATAAAGGGAAATGTCGACGCTTATCACGGAGGAATGCATCAACTGCGGCGCATGCGAGCCCGAGTGCCCCAATACCGCCATCTACGAGGGTGGCGCACAATGGGAACTCGACGGTCAGACGCACGAACCCCTTCGCCAGGACACCTACTACATAGTCCCTGATAAATGCACGGAGTGCGTTGGATTTTTTGACCAGGAGCAATGCGCCGCCGTTTGCCCGGTTGACTGCTGTATCCCCGATCCCAACAACCCTGAAACCGAGGAGGCCCTGATAGAACGCGCCAGAAAACTCCATCCCGACCAGACCTTCGGAGCCGATTTTCCCTCCCGGTTCAGAAAAGGATAACCTGCTACGGGTCTGTCCACGCGAGGTCCCGGACTGGAATGTCGGCGGCGTTCCGGAGAGGATTGTTCGGTTCGCTGCATCGGCAATTTGCTTTGCTGATACATGCTGTATAACAATCGTTCGTTTACGCCACTTTGCGGGCTCTGTGGCATTCTGGATTTTAGGCAATCAATAGCCACGCGTTGATGCTGGGTTGAACTAAAAAGATGGCGAAAATTCGGGTGGCAATCTTCGGGGTCGGCAATTGCGCGTCGTCCCTGCTGCAAGGAATTGAATATTACAAGCACGCTCCCGACGAGGAGAAGCAGAAGCCGGTTGGCCTGATGCATTATGACCTTGGCGGCTACAAGCCGGGAGACATCGAGATCGTCTGCGCGATTGACGTGGACGCGCGCAAGGTTGGCCGACCTCTCGAAGAGGCCTGTTTCGCCCAGCCCAACAATACCTTCACCATCTGGCGGGACCTGCCGCGTTACGGCGTGACCGTTGAGATGGGCGAAATCCACGACGGTATTGCCCCTCACATGGCCGAGTACCCGCCCGATCGGACCTTCATTGCCGCAAGAGAAAGGCCGGTCGATATCGAAAGACGCCTGCGCGAAACCGGCGCCGAGATCGCGCTTTGCTACCTTCCTGTCGGAAGCCAGAGGGCGGTCGAACGCTACGCGCGGGCCTGTCTTGAGACCGGCGTAAGCCTGCTCAACTGTATGCCGGTCTTTATAGTATCGGACGAGAAGTGGGCCGAAGAGTTTGCCGAACGCAACATCCCGGTGGTCGGCGACGACGTGAAATCCCAGCTCGGCGCGACGATTCTCCACCGCACGATCATGAAGCTTTTCGCCGACCGTGGAGTCCGCCTGAAGCACACCTATCAGCTCAACACCGGCGGCAACACCGACTTTCTGAATATGCTCGACCGTTCCCGCCTCGGCTCCAAGCGCACTTCCAAGACCGAGGCGGTCCAGAGCGTCCTGCCCGAGCGGATGCCTGACGTGGACGTCCACATCGGGCCTTCAGACTACGTTCCTTGGCAGAGGGACAACAAGGTCTGCTTCCTGCGCGTCGAAGGCGAGGGCTTTGCCGGGGTGCCGATCGAGCTGGAGCTTCGGATGTCGGTTCAGGATTCGCCCAACTCGGGCGGTGTCGTGGTGGACGCCATCCGATGCCTCAAGCTGGCGCGCGACCGCAAGATAGGCGGTCCGCTTTTCTCGATCTCCGCCTACACGATGAAGCATCCGCCGCGCCAGATGCCCGATGATATTGCGCGCGACCGGGTCGAGAAGTTCATTAGCGGCGAAATCGAACGTTAGGCGCGCCCGCGCTGCAGAGCGAATCCGGCCGAGGGGTTGGCGCGCTCGTGCCTAAGAGTTTTCGCGCCCGCGCCGCTTCCCCGGGCCGCGCCGGAGTAAATAAAATTATATCCTGATGTCGCGGCTTGCGGGAAAAATTATCGTCCTCGGTGTAAGCGGCGGAATCGCCGCATACAAGTCCGCCGAACTGGTGCGGCTGCTGGTGACGGCCGGCGCTTCGGTGCGGGTTATGATGACGCGCAACGCCTGCCAGTTCATCACGCCGCTTACGATGCAGACCCTCAGCCAGAACCCTGTGGCGACCGACACGTTCAGCCTTGCCGAGGAGTCGCAAATCGGCCATATCAGGCTCGCCGACCAGGCCGACGCGGTGGTCGTCGCACCGGCGACGGCGAATATCCTCGCCAAGGCGGCGGCGGGAATCGCCGACGACATCGTCACCACGGTGCTGCTAGCCACTCGCGCGCCGGTTATGTTTGCGCCCGCGATGAACGTCAACATGTACGCCCATCCGGCGGTCGTCGAAAACCTCGCGCGCCTGCGCGCGCGCGGCGTTACGATCGTCGAGCCGGGTGAAGGCGCGCTTGCCTGCGGATGGGAGGGCAAGGGACGGCTCGCCGATCCCGCGGTCATCGTCGAGCATCTCGAACGGATGCTTGCGCCGGGCGATCTTGCCGGCGAGCGCATCCTGGTCACCGCAGGGCCCACCCAGGAGCCGATCGACCCGGTGCGTTTCGTCTCGAACAGATCGTCGGGCAAGATGGGCTATGCGATCGCGCGCGCGGCATGGCGGCGCGGAGCCGAGGTCAGGCTCGTGAGCGGACCTTGCGCGCTCGCGGCGCCGGTTGGCGTCGAACGTGTCAGTACGGTGAGTGCGGCGGAGATGCTCGATGCGACCTCGAGAAATTTCCCGTGGTGCACGGCGCTGGTGATGGCGGCGGCGATAGCTGATTTCCGTCCTGCCAGGCCGGCCGCGCACAAAGTCAAGAAAAATGATGCCGGGCTGACGCTCCAAATGGAAGGCGTGCCGGACGAGATGCCGCGAATCGCCGCGAAAAAGGGCGACCGTATCCTGGTTGGCTTTGCCGCCGAGACCGAAGATCTCGAGACCAATGCGCTCGACAAGCTCAAGCGAAAGCGCCTCGACCTTATCGTCGCCAACGATGTGACCCAGGAGGGCGCCGGCTTTTCCGTCGATACCAATATCGTCAGTTTGATCAACGCCCACGGACGCACGGAGCGCTTTCCCATGATGAGCAAGGACGAGGTCGCCGACCTCATCCTCGATCGCGTCGCGGCAATCCGCTCGGAGAGGACCCGCCCGCGCAAGGCCAGGGCCGCGCGCTGAGGACGTTTACCGGTTCGCCGTCCTGTTCAGCCCGCCAGGATGAACGGAGCCTGGCGCAGATGTGAATGCACGTCTCGAACCATCGTGGCCGCCAGCTCGCGCGCGGTCTTCTTTGCCTGCGGCCCCATCCTGATAAGCCGTTGCAGGTTCCTGCGCGAGGCGAGCGCGTGCCTTATCGCTTCCGTGCCCATCGGATCGTAGCTGCATGCGGGCGCCTGCCCCGGCGAGCGCATCACGCCGCCAATCGCCGAACATGAACTCTCGGTAAACAACCCGGTGCGGGCCAGCTCGTCGCCTTCCATCGGGCTCAGTGCCTTCACGACCGCGTTCCATTGGCGAATTCGCTTGAGGCCACCCTCGAAGATTCGGCGATGCGCCTTGAAGGGTATGAGTGGCGAGTCGATCGCCCGGTCAAGCATCGCGTCAAGCTCGCTGAAGTCCAGGTTGACCAGGGCGACCAGCATGTCGTGAAACTCGGGACGCTGGATACTGTCGAAGCGCGCCTCGGCGTAAATGTGGCTCGCGACGGGCGACTCGAACTGTCCGATGAAACGGGCGGGCAAATAAAAATTGTGCGCTACCACGTCGGCAGCGAGATGCGCCAGGTAGCCCATCGCGAAGGCACTTTCCTGCGCGTTCGCCGCCGCGCCGAGAAGTTCGAGCCCGACCGTCCAGTTGTGCGAATGGCGGCGCAGCCGGCTTTGGAAGCGGCGGCCCTGCACTATATCGGGCGCAAGGCTCCCGTACAGAAACACCTCCGGCAGGCTCGTGAGCACTGCTTGAAGCGGATAATCGGGGGTGATAACGCTCGCAAGCACCTGCATCCCAAGCGCCACGTGCGTGACCGGTCCCCACGCCAGCGCCGGCTCGGGCATCAGCAGGATGAACGCAACAAATGCGGAGGCTGCAACGATAAGCATCGTAACCGTCCGGCTTGCGCGCGGGCCTCGCCCTGGCAGACTCGGGATAAATCGCAGTCTGCCCCCTCGTTCTTGCCTCCTCCGCGAAACAGCTGGGGAGAAGACTGAGGAAGGATGCCATTGTTTACGCAGGATGCTCAGACGATGCTTCCCTTCAGATTGCGTCTTGCGCTTTTCGCAACTCCCTACCGGGCAAATCCGTGACTAATCTTATGGACCGCCGAACGCCCTCGCCAGATCGCCGTCTTCTTTTCGACACGCTTAGCGACTACCTCGAACAGATCCGCGAGGAAGGGATGGAGGGCCTGCCCTCGGGTACCGACGCCGTTGTGGCGCCCGCCGACTCCGCACAACCGCGCCCCCTCGCGCCCCCGAAGCCCGAAGGAGACACGACGGCTCGGCCGATTACGAGACACTCCACGCCGCAAGTTCCGCCCCGGAGCGTCGCACTGTTCGCGCGCTACCCAGGCTTGGAGAAGACCTCAAGTCTCGACCAACTGCGCGAGTTTATTGGCGATTGCCGCCGCTGCAAGCTTCACAAGTCCCGCACCCAGATCGTGTTTGGGGTCGGCAACCCGGCTGCCGAGCTGATGTTCGTCGGTGAAGGCCCGGGCGCCGAAGAAGACGCGCGCGGCGAGCCCTTCGTCGGACGCGCCGGGCAACTGCTCACCGACATTATCGAGCGCGGAATGGGGATGAAGCGCTCCGAGGTCTATATTGCGAACGTCGTCAAGTGCCGTCCGCCGCAGAACCGCAATCCCGAGCCCGACGAGGTTGAAGCCTGCGAGCCGTTCCTGATGCGCCAGATAGAGCTGGTCAGGCCGCGGGTAATCGTGGCGCTTGGAACTTTCGCGGCGCAGGCGCTCCTCGGGGTCAAGACGCCGATCTCCAAGCTTCGCGGCACTTGGCAGGAAGTCGGCGGCATCAGGACCATGCCGACATTCCATCCTGCCTACCTGCTTCGCAATCCCGGCGACAAACGGCTCGTCTGGCTCGATATCCAGGAAGTGATGAAGGAATTAGGGCGGCCGATTCCACGCCGGGACAAAGCGTAGCACGGCGTTGAGAAAACACGGAAAAACCATCTGAATGGAAGCACGGTCGGAGCACCTTGCGAAAAAAATGGCTTCCTTCCTGAATCTTCTCCTCCGTTCTTTTGCGGCAGGGGCAAAAGGGAGGCAGCTGGCTGTGATTTGTCACGAGCCCGCTAGAGTGCGGCCCGCAGAGGTCCGATTCAAAACCCCCAAAGGCATGGCGGCGGTGTTGGTCGCGATGGCGGCGATTTTTTCCCTCGCGCCGGCGGTGCGAAACGCCGCAGCCCGCGAAGAAATCGGGCGTCCGTGGGTGGAGCTGATCGCGATTGACGGTTCGATAAATCCCGCGGTGGCGAACTATGTCGAGGACGCACTCTCCGCGGCCAGGGACGAAGGCGCGAGCGCTCTGGTCATCCGGCTCGACACGCCCGGCGGTCTTCTGACCTCGGCCGAGCGCATCGTGAAGATGCTGCTTTCGGCGCCGGTTCCGGTGATTGTTTACGTTGCGCCCTCGGGCGCAAGCGCGGCTTCGGCTGGCACCTTCGTCACCGAGGCCGCGAACATCGCCGCGATGGCGCCCGGAACGACAATCGGCGCGGCTCATCCGGTCAACGAGACCGGAGGCTCGATCAAGGGCGTGATGGGCGAGAAAATCGTGAATTACACGGTCTCCTTCGCCAAAAGTATCGCGCGCGAGCGTGGTCGCAACGAGCAGTGGATCGAACAGGCAGTGCGCCGTAGCGCCGCAATCGGTGAGCATGAGGCGCTCGAGAAACATGTGATCGATATCGTTGCGCCCGACCTGCGAAGCGTCCTTGTGGAGGCCTCGGGACGCACCGTACAGGTCGCGGGAAGGCCGGTCCGGCTGGAACTTGCCGACGCGGACGTGCGGCGCTTTCCGATGAGCCTCGGACAGCAGGTGCTGAACATCCTCTCCGATCCGAACATCGTCTACCTGCTCCTGATGGCGGGCCTGATCGGACTTTACTTCGAGTTCGCGCATCCGGGTGCGATTTTTCCCGGCGTGGCAGGCGCGATTTGCCTTGTGCTTGCGCTCGCTTCGTTCCAGGTGCTGCCGATAAACGTGTCAGGCCTGTTGTTGATCCTGCTCGGCGTCACGATGCTTGTGGCGGAGGCGTTCGTGACCAGCTACGGCGTCCTGGGACTGGGCGGCGTAGTGGCGCTCACCTTCGGCTCCTTGCTGCTCGTCGACACCTCGAAGACGAATATCGCCGTCAACCGGCAGATAGTTTACGGCGCGGCGCTCGGGGTTTCCGCGATTATTCTCGGCCTGGGCTATTTCCTTGCGCGCGAGCGCGGCAAGGTGGCGCGCACCGGGCCGGAAGCGCTAATTGGCGAAATCGGAGTGGTGCGCGAGGCGATCGCCCCCGGCGCCGCCGGGACGGTCTTCGTGCACGGCGAACTATGGCGGGCGACCAGCGACGAGGCGCTTTCCCCAGGCGCCGAGGCGATTGTAGTCTCGGTGCGCGGTCTTGAGGTTACGGTCAAACGGGCGGCGCCACGGCGCTGCCCCTAGATGCGCGGGCGCGCACGCTGCGGACTGTCGAAAGTCGGCGCGAGAGGGAAGTGACGTATGGGTACGGGCGCGGGAATCGTTCTCTTCGTCGTAGTGGTCTTCGTCCTGAGCGGCCTTAAGGTACTGAACGAGTACGAGCGCGCGGTTGTCTTCCGCCTCGGCCGGCTCACGCCCTATCGCGGCCCGGGCGTGATCTTCGTCATCCCGTTTCTTGAACGAATGGTCCGGGTTGACCTGCGCACGGTGACTCTCGACATCCCGCCCCAGGACGTGATCACCCATGACAACGTAACCGTCAAGGTAAGCGCGGTGCTTTACTTCCGCGTGATCGATCCGTCGCGCGCGGTGACCGAGGTCGCCGACTACCTGTTCGCGACGCTCCAGCTCGCCCAGACCACGCTGCGCTCGGTCGGAGGACAGACGGACCTGGACGACCTCCTCGGACAACGCGAAAAACTCAACGCCCGCATCCAGGAGATCGTCGATTCGCAGACCGAGCCGTGGGGCATCAAGGTCACCTTGGTCGAGCTGAGAAACATCGATCTTCCCCAGGACATGCAACGCGCGATCGCGGCCCAGGCCGAAGCCGAACGCGATCGGCGCGCGAAGGTAATCGCCGCCGAAGGCGAGTATCAGGCCTCGCAGAGGCTTGCCGAGGCCGCGGAGATAATGGGCAAGAACCCGATCGCAATCCAGCTTCGCTACCTGCAGACGCTCGTGACGATAGCGGCCGAGCAGAACTCGACGATCGTCTTCCCGCTGCCTATCGAGATGGTGGAGGCAGTACTGAATCTGCGCAAGAGCGGCGACTCGCAGAAATAATCACGATCAGGTTTAATGCGGTAGGAAGCTGGAAGGTTGGCATCGATGGGCAAGCTGATCCTCGTCCGCCATGGCGAGAGCGTCGGAAACCGAGAAAGAATTTTTACCACCACGCCGGTTGAGCTGGCGCTGACTGATATCGGCCGCGAGCAGGCGCGCCAGGCCGCGGCCCGGATCTCTGCTGAATTCAAGCCCAAACTGGTCGTGACGAGTCCCTATCTGCGCGCAAAGCATACGGGCGAGATCATTGCCGAAGCGCTCGGGCTCCCGCTCGAGATCGAGCACGCGCTCCACGAACGACTGATCGGCCAGTTCATGGGCAAACCCTACGAATCCGTGATGGAAGCGCCCGGATACGATCCCGAACGTCCGTGGCTGTGGAAGCCGCCCGGCGGCGAAAGCTTCGAGGACGTGCGCATGCGCGTCGGGCCGATTATCGACAAGCTTGCGAGCACTCACGTCGATAGCGAGATCGTCGTGGTCAGCCACGGGGGCGTGATGATGGCGATATGGGCGCACGTGACCGGCTCGTGGGAAGCAGTCTATACCCCGCCCAATTGCGGCATCCTGCTCGTCGAGCATCGTTTCCCCCGCTACCAAAAGCCGCGCGTGATAGGCCCGGAACGCGCCGACGAGTCGCCTATTTCGGGCTGAACGGCGTCGTTAAGGATTTCAGCGCCGGCGGCATCGCGCCCTTCGGGTCCAGCGCAAGCACATGCTGGTACGGGACAAGGCCGTTTCGCGCGGCGGCGCGGCGCCCTTCGGCGCCGAACATCAGACGCAGAAACTCAAGCGCAGCTTTTCGATTCCGCGGCTTCGCCGTCATCGAGGCGCCGTATGCGATCGGCGCGCCGGTCACGCGCTTTCGATGGGCACCGTGACCGATCTCAACGCTGACCTTCGCGTATTCGGTCGCCCGGGAAAAGTCGCTCAGGTTTATCGCGTCGGGGAGCCTGAGCACTTTGAGATTTCCAAGCCGCGCGTCGGATGCGTAGCCGAAGTAGTAATCAAGCTCGCCCGCCTGGAGCAATGCCATCAGGTTGACGCTCGCCGGCCGCGTGGCCGAGCGCGGGCATCGCGCGTGAAGCTTCGCGGCGAGCCCCGGCTGATTGTAATAGCGCTCGGCGAGCTTCCATACGATTAGCGTCCAGTATCCTTCCGGATCGCGCTCGGGATCCGAGTGCCCGTAGCGGACGCCGGGACGCAGGAGAACCCTGAACCAGTTGTCCGGCGTGATCTCGTTCGCGTAGCGCGAGCGGCTCGTGTACAGCAGCGCCATCGAATTGCCCGCGAACACCGCAACCCACGGCTCGACTCCGGCAAGCGGCGCGTCGAGCAAACGCCAGTCTGCGCTCAGCAGGATATCGCACGGCATGTGGAAGTCGGTGACTTTGCGAATCGCGTCGAGGCTGCCTGACCCCTCGGCATGAAGCGCGACGCCGGGATCCCGGGCTCTGAGGCTGCGGTCCAGGTCGCGGACGTAACCCGAGAGCGTCGAGGCGAGGAAAATCGTAAGCGGCGGCGCGTCGGGAGCGCCAGCAGCCGCGGCCGAAGCAGCGGCAGTTATGAAGAGAAACACGACCGACGCCAGAACGGCGGCGATTCTGACAAGCTGGCGGCGCCTGGATTTCATCGAATGCCTCCCCCTGGCAAGCGGCGTCGGATGCAAGCATGCCCGCGCCCCGAACCTTACCCAACAGCGGATGTGTTTCTCGCTTCAAGTTAAAAGTAGGGGATTCTCATCGTGACCAGCCACTGATGATTGAAAGCGCGAGCGTGCGTCGCGGCGAACTGGTAACCGGTGCCAAGCACGAAGTAGGCGTGCTCGCTCAGCCTGAAACGTCCGGCGATTATCCCCGGTGTCAGGTAGAGCTGCTGCTGGCCGCGATTCTCCCCGTTTGGATACGCAATCCACGTCGTTTCAAATTCCGGCCATAGTGGCACCGCCCATCTGCCGACTTGAAGCCGATTGTGGTACTGGAACGCGCTGTTCCACGCAACTGGGGTGCCGAGCTTGCTGCTCTCGCCGTCGGGTACCGTCGGCCCGATCGTCGCCTGGTAAACGAATTCCCCATACCTTGTTATGATCCCCTTGCCGAATCCGACCAACGGCGAAAAAAGATCGTGATTCGCCGAAACAAATCGGGTCGAGCCGCTCGCGAACGACGCCGAGAGCATGAAGGTGAGAACGTAGTTGCCCGCCTCGCTCGGCGAGGAAAGCAGGCGGTACTTGAAAAGAAACGGCCAGTCGGCGAATCCCGAGGTGTGTTTGTCGGCAGGGAGATTTTTCGTGACGTAGGAAGGATTGCCGAAGATGAATTCGGTGTTCTCGGTCGGGATGACCTCGGTGCCCTTGCCCGCGTAGGTGAAAGTTTGCAGGCCGTGCGGCGCGAAGGCGAACCCGTAATCGGTGCGGATTTCCTGCTGGAGCGTCGGTGTCACGGTGACGATCGGGGTCATCCAGTCGGGTTGTTCTTCTTCGTGGGTGCGATGGACCATCGCAAGCCACTCGTCGTATTTCTCCTGGAAGCCGATGAACGGCGAATAGACCTGGGCGGATTGCGCGGCCGTCGCCGACGCGCCTGGAGCCAAAGGCGGCAGCGTTTGCGCGAGCGCGCATTGGCAATCGAAAGTCATCGCTGCTCCGAGGCCGAACAACCATGCAAGGACGAAGAGCTGTTTCACGCGAAAGGTCTATGCCATTATTAGGGCAGAAAGACAAGAATTCGAGCATGACTGCGAATGGCGAAAAAGTCAGGCGCGCACGGATGGCCGCGGGTCTCAGCCAGGTCGAACTTGCGCGGCGTGCCCGGGTCTCGCGCCAGGCGCTCGGCGCGATCGAATCCGGCGAGTATCAGCCGAGCGTCGCTGTGGCCCTCAGGATCGCGCGTGAACTGGGAGAGAGCGTCGAGAGCCTTTTCGGCGATGGTGCGGACCCTGGTATCGAGGCGGATTGGGCGGGCGAGGGCCCCCCGCCGGCGCGCGCGCGGGTCGCGCTCGGGCGCGTGAACGGGCGGGTCGTTGCGCTGCCGCAGCCGGTATCCGCGCTCTCGCTGGCGCCGGCGGCCGGAATTGTCGAGTCCGAGGGCGGGAGCGGAAAGCGCGTTGCGGTCGAAGCCTTCCGTTCGCAGGTTGAGATCGATTCGACGGTATTGCTCGCGGGATGCGACCCGGCGGCCGCGATCCTGTCCGACTGGCTGGTGAGGCGGCGTGCTCCGGCCAGGGTCGTAGCGCTTCAATGCTCGAGCAGCGCGGCGCTCAGGGCGCTCGTCGAGCGGCGGGTCCACGCGGCCGGGATGCACATCCGCGATGCGCGCACCGGCGAATACAATATCGCCTTCGCGCGCAGGATCCTCGGGAATCGGCGCGCCGTGTTTGTCAACTTCGCGTCATGGGAGATCGGCCTCGCAGTCCCGATGGCGTTGCGCGACCGGATTCGTGATGTCGCCGACCTGGCGCGACAGGGAGTCAGGATGGTTAACCGCGAGCGCGGCTCGGGCGCGAGGCTTGCGCTCGACGAGGCGCTCGCACAGCTTGGCGTCGAGGCGCGCTCTCTTAAGGGCTACGAGCGCGAACTGGGAGGCCATCTCGAAGTCGCCGCCGCGGTTGGCAGCGGCGAGGCGCAGGCGGGTGTGACGATACGGGTCGCCGCCGAGGCGTATGGTCTTCATTTCATACCGATGCGCGAGGAGCGCTACGACCTGCTGATCCCGGAACGCGAGATGGAGTTTCCGGCGGTGGGCGCGATGCTTGAGGCGCTGAACACGGCGAGCTTCGCGCGTGAGCTGTCCGCGCTGTGCGGCTATGACACGAGCAGAACCGGAACGATAATCGCCTCAGGCGCGCGGATTGCCACCCATGACTGAGTCCAGAAATGCGGTCGAGCGCAGCTTGCGATCGAGCACCGAGGAAAGAAAACGCGAGATCGCAAGAGCTGCGTCGGCGCCCGCCGGGCCGATCCTCGACGCTTCGGCAAGATCCGCCTCGCCGAGGCGCGCGAGGGCAACAACGCTTGCGCCTTCCATCCTGATTGCACCTTCCGGCACGCTCGGACGGCATCGCGCGCACACGATCCCTCCGCGGGACACGACGAAGTAAGAGGCCGCCTCTTGGCACGACGGTGCCGCGCACTGGCGGCATCGCGCGAACTCCAGCCCGAATCCCGCCCATCTGAGAAACTTGAGCTCAAAGCTCTGCCGAAGGGCGGGGTCAGCTCCCGCTTGGCTGACCGTGCCGAGCGCTTCGCTCAGCACCTGGTAAGCGCCCTTGGCCTCGGCTCCTTCCGACGTCATCGCGTCGGCCAGTTCGAGCATGTAGCTTCCGAGCGCGATCTTGGCGAGGTTGTCGTCGATATTGAACGGGCGAAGCTCAGCGGCCGCCTCCGCGCGCGTGATGAATACGAGCTGGCCGTGCGGCCGGCGGCGAAAGTAGAGCATCGCGTGCGAGAACGGTTCGAGCTTGCGTTCGAAGCGCCGGCGCGACGCCTTTGCGCCCTTGGCGATTCCGCCGAGTTTGCCGAAATCGCGTGTGAGCAGGGTTACGATTCGGTCCGATTCCGAATAATCCCGGGCGCGGAGCACGATAGCGGCGCTTGCTTCCTCGGCAGGCATCGCGCGCAGTAACCTCCGCTACGCCCGGCGCAGCATCGCCTGCTGTATCTCTTTCACCTGCGAACGCATCGCTTCGGCGGTGGCAACCGAGCGTCCGCCGTCGGCGGCCTCGCGCAGCAGGTTGTCGAACTTGACCAGGATGTTGGCCAGCTTGGTGTGCGCCTCGATCGTCGCGCGCTTGCGAAGTTCCTCGCTCTCCCAGTCACGCGCGGCGTATTCCATTATTTCCTGACTCTGGATGAGAAGTTCGCGCGCCTGTTCCTCGTAGCCCTTGACCATGCGGCGCAAAACGTCGCGGACCTTGGGGAGCTCCTCGGGATCCTTCCAGAGCACGTGCTCCAGGAACATCAAGTCGTCCTCGGTTACCGAGTCTCGACCGGTCACAAGGGCATGCGCGCGCAGGACGTCGAGGGCGTTTTTCCATCGCCGGTCCGAAACAACGATTTGTTCTTTCAGAAGCTCACGCCGCAGCTCGGCGATGGATTTGAGTATCCCCGCCGGCATCGTGACCCGCGCCGTGTCGGCCTTGAGCGATTCCAGTTCCGCGAACGTGAGCGTCGTGCGCGCCTCGGCGCGAGGCCCTTCGAGCATTTTGAGGAAGCGAAAGTCCTCGACAATGTAATCGACCACGAAGCGCAGCATGAAGCGGTCGTAGAGCGCGGTCAGTTCCTCTTCGTCGGGCAGTTCGTTCGACGCACCAAACATCGTGATGAGCGGAACGCGGATTCGCTCGCGTCCGTTGGGGAACTCGCGCTCGTTGATGATCGTGAGCAAGGCGTTCAGGATCGAGGAGTTGGCCTTGAAGATTTCGTCCAGAAACGCGATATGAGCTTCGGGTAGTTTGTGCGCCGTGACCCGCCGGTAGTCGTCTTCTTCGAGCCCCTTCAGGCTGACCGCGCCGAAAATCTCCTCGGGCGTGCTGAAACGCGTGAGCAGCCATTGAAAGTAATTGGCCCCCTCGATACGCCGGCATAGTTCGTCGGCGAGCATCGATTTGGCCGTTCCCGGCGGCCCGATGAGAAGGATGTGGTTTGCCGACAGCAGCGCGACGAGCGCGCCGTCGATAAGCTCGGACCGTTCGAAAAAACTGCGGTTCAGCTCGTCGCGGATACGGGCGAGTTTGGCACGCGTTTGCGACATTTCCATGCGCTGGCGGTGTGCTGCTCCGCCCCTAAATCTATCAAATCGGGCTGCCGCGCTTAAGATCGTTTCGCGGGTGGCGGATCTTGCGCGATGAGCGGGTCGCGCGCCGCTTGCCGGCGGCGAGTCCATGGCGCTAAACGTTTCAAAGCCCGATACGTTCGGCGGGCGACGCGGCTCAAGGAGGCATCGCGATGGACAAGGCGCTGGCGGGAGTCAAGGTCCTCGACCTGACCCAGTTCGAGGCGGGAACGTCGTGCACGGAGATGCTCGCGTGGCTCGGCGCGGACGTGATCAAGGTCGAGTCGCCAAAGATGGGTGAGCAGGGGCGCTGGCTGCTCAGCGAGACTCCCGGCGTCGATTCCTACTACTTCATGCTGCTTAACGCCAACAAGCGCGCCATCACGCTCAATCTGAAGAGCGACAAGGGTCGCGAGATATTTCTCGAGCTCGTCCGCAAGGTTGACATTCTCGCCGAGAATTACTCGCTCGGCACGCTTGAGAGCCTCGGGCTCGGTTACGACCTGCTGCGCAAGATAAACCCGCGCCTCATCTACCTGACGATCAAGGGATTCGGAACTTCCGGCCCGTACAGCAGCTACAAGAGCTTCGACATGATCGCGCAGGCTTCGGGCGGCGCGATGGCCGTGACGGGATTTCCCGGCTCACCGCCGCTCAAGCCCGGCCCGACGATCGGCGACACCGGCACCGGCATCCACGCCGCGTGCGGGGTCCTTGCGGCCTACATCCAGCGCGAGCGCACCGGACAGGGCCAGAAGGTCGAGGTCGCGATGCAGGAGGCGGTACTGAACTTCGTGCGCGTTCCGATGATGGGCACGTACCTGACGAATAAACCCGTGCCTCGCACCGGAAACCGTCTTGGGGGCGCCGGACCTGCTGACATCTTCAAGTGCGCGCCCGGTGGCGACAACGATTACTGCTACATCCTGTGCACCACTCACGAAATGTGGCAAAGCCTGTGCAGGGCGATAGGCCGGCCCGAGCTTGTCGACGACGAACGCTTCAAGGACCCGCGCTCACGCGGGCAGAATGCCGACGCGCTGGCGGAGGCGATCACCGCGTGGACCGGGCAGCGGACCAAGCATGAGGTGATGAGGATTCTCGGTGAGGCCGGGGTTCCGTGCGGCGCGGTGCTGGACAGCGTCGAACTGCTCAACGATCCGCATCTGCGCGAGCGCGGGATGGTGACGACGGTCAACCACCCGGTGCGCGGCGAGTTCACGATGCCGGGATGTCCAGTCAGGCTCGAACATTCGCCGGTCGAAGTGAAGGCCGCGCCGCTCCACGGCCAGCATAATGCCGAAGTGTACGGGGAATATCTCGGCCTTGCGCAGGCGGATCTTGAGCGTCTGAAAGAGCAGGGTGTAATCTGAGCCGCGTCTTAGGTAGTTTCGATTTTTCCTTGGCGAGTGAAGCGGCTGACTCATAGACGACCGTTGATGACCGCGCGGCTGCCGGTGGTGCTGTTTGCCGCCGCGCTTGTTCTGTTCAGCCAGTTCGCGGCCTCCGCCCACTCGCATCCGGACGAACTGACGCGCGCGACCAGCGAGCAGGTGGTGTTTAGCGCGCCTCAACCGCTTTGCGCGCTCTGCCTGCTCGCATTTCATTCCCCTGCGGGCGCCTCTGCGAGGCCAGCCGTCGAGAATCCGCGGCCTGTCGTGCAAGCGCCGCAACTGGCGGCGTCGGCGGGCTATCGGCGCCTCCATCTGGCCCCTTGGCTGACCCGAGCGCCTCCGCTTTCGCTCTGATTTCGATTTAGTTCAGGAATTCGAATTGAGGAACGAGGCCGCGATTTCAGGCGGCTATCTCGCTGTCGCCCGCGCTCCGAAGTGCGTTTGGCGGGCGGGAGCGACGCGAAGATCAAGGAGAGCGCATGCGCAAGTGTGCGATCATTCTGCTTATCGCCCTGGGCTGGGGGGTTCCACCACACCGGGCGTACGCGGCGGGGCCTTCGCAACGCCTTGTCATTGGCGGCACGGTCAAAGACGCGTTGGGACGTCCGCTCGCGGAGGTTGAATTGGCCCTGCAGAACCAGCAGGGCCAGACCGTCTCCCACACGCGGAGCGACAAGACGGGACACTTCGAGTTCAAGGATGTGCGATCGGGCGTCTACGCGGTGGTCGCGAACAAGGCCGGCTTCAAGACGAGCGTATCGATCGCAACGGTTACCACCACGGGCGCGGCCCCGCTTCAGATCGCGATGGCGTCGGAGAAGGCGCTGACCCTTCAGGTGACCGCCGCGCGCGTCGCGCGGCCGCGCAATGCAGTCTCAGAGACCGGAACCAGCAAGTACACGCTGACTCAAAATGAGATCAGGTCGCTTCCGCAGGGCGCAAATACTCCGATTAACCAGGTGCTTCTTCAGATGCCCGGCGTCGTTCAGGACGAGGATCAGCAGGTTCATATTGCCGGCGAGCACGCCGACCTCCAATGGCGCATCAACGGCATCATGCTTCCGCTGGACAGCTCCAGCGGATTCGGCCAGGTCCTCAACAGCTTCTTCATAAAGCGCATCAGCCTGATCGACGGGGTTCTCCCCGCCAGCTACGGCTATCGCGACGCGGGCGTGCTCGATATCGAGACTATGGACGGATGCTCGCAGCCCGGCGGCAACGTCAGCTTTTACGGTGGCCAGCGGGAAACCGTGCAGCCGAGTTTCGTGTACGGTGGATGCCGCGGCCGGTTGGATTATTTCCTGACCGGGACGTTTCTTCACGACAACCTTGCCTTCAGTTCGGCGACGCCCGGTCCGACCCCGATTCACGATATCACGAACCAGGGACAGGGACTCGGGTATTTCGCCTACGAGCTCAATCCGCTGACGAAACTGAGTCTCCTTACGGGCGTTTCGGTCAACAACAGCGAGATTCCGAACCAGCCAGGTCTTTCGCCCCAATACTCATTGGTTGGAGTGGATCCGGCGTCGTATCCCTCAACCGCCCTCAACGAGAGCCTGGACCAGAACTACTACTTTGCGGTTCTGGCGTTGAGCGGCGTCATAGGGCCGAAACTCGGCTACCAGGTGGCGTACACCGGCCGTTACAGCACCATCCAGTTCAACCCGGACGACGTCGGCGACCTCATTTATCAGGGCGTCGCGTCGCGGGCGTTCCACAGCGATTTCGCGAATTCGCTCCAAACCGACCTGACCTACGCACTCGGCGAGCACGAATTGGGTGGCGGATTTTATCTCGGCGAGTACGGTGTGGAGGTGGATGATACGTCGCTTACCTTTCCAGCGAATTCTTCCGGCCAGCAGACCAGCGACGTTCCGATTTCGATCGTCGATAATCTCAACGCGATCAACATGCTCGGCGGCATCTATCTCCAGGATATATGGCGCATCAGCCCGGAGCTGACACTGACCGGCGGATTGCGCTGGGACATAGTGACCGGCCTGGTAAGCGGAAACCAGTTGAGCCCGCGGATAAACCTTCTCTACAGGCCCGAGCCAGGCACGGAGCTGCATGCGGGCTTTGCGCGCTTTTTCCAGACTCCGTCCTTCGAGACGATCTCGCCACGGACCTTCGCGCTCTTTCAAAACACGACGGCTGCAGTCGGGCCGGGTTCGTTGTCCCTGCTTCCGGAGCGGGATTACTACTGGGACGCCGGGATCGTGCGTCATTTCGGGACTCATTTGACATTGAGTGAGGATGCGTATTTCCGGCTGGCGCATAATCTTATCGATCTGGGACAGTTCGGCTTCGTTCCTATTTTTTCGCCGTTCAACTATCGCAACGGACGCATATACGGAACGATGACCAGCGCTTCGTACAACTGGGAGAAGTTTTCGCTGTGGGCGAACTTCACCTTTTCGATCGCCCAGGGAAATGATGTCGTTACAGGACAGTTCAATTTCTCCCCCGAGGAACTGAAGTACATTGCGAACCATTACGTTTACCTGGACCATCAGCAGTTCTACACCGCCTCGGGCGGAGCCACGTACAGCTGGCGCAACTATCTCTTCGGCATCACAGGGCTCTATGGAAGCGGACTGCGCGCGGGCTTCGCGAACACCGTCGAATTGCCACAGAACTGGGAGATCGACCTGTCCGCTCAAAGAAGCTGGCGCTTCCCGCAGATTGGCGACGTCCAGACCCGAGTAGTGCTGGTCAACGCTTTCGACCAGGTGAACGAACTGCGCAACGGGACCGGTATCGGCATATTCCTGCCCGCCTACGGGCCGCGTCGCGCGATCTATACGGGCGTTACCATTCCCCTGCCGCCGCTTGGGCAGCCAAGCGGAGCGCCATGAGACCCGCGGGTCAGGCCGCAGACAATAAGTCGGTGCTGGTGAGGCGTACCCGGGGCGCAAGCCTCGCGGGCCGGCTCTCTCTGAGCTATCGTTACGCCGCGCCCAAGTGGGCCGTTTGGCGATGGCGGAGCGTGACCTGTTTGCGACGATAGAATTTCTCAAGGCGGGGGGCGAAGAGCTTCTTGCGCAATTCGCGCGAAGCCACCGCGGCGTGCGGTACGCGGATCTGCGGTTCGAGGCCGTCTTTCGCCGCTCAGCGTCAGCCACCAACGGCGAGCCGCGCCACGGCGGCGAGAGCGAAAGCGCGGGGTTTGGCGTGAGCGTCCACGTGGGCCGAAGCGGCGCGATTGGCCACGGCTATTGCGGAGGCGAAGTGGGGCGCCTTGCGCGCGATTCGCGAAAGCTGGCGACGGCAATCCGCGCCGCCCTGAATCGCGCCTTTGAACGGGCGCGCCTGAACGCCCGCGAAAAATCCGCGACGCTGAAACATCTGGGAGCCCGGGCGCGCATGCTTGCAGACGGCGGCTTCGCGCCGCGTGCGCCAATCCGCCGGGAAATCGCGGCCGTGTTTCGTCACGATCCGCGTTCGCTCAGTCCCGACGCGCCCAAGCAACTCACGCTCGACGCCTCGATGGCGGTGCGGGGGCTCGGGCGCGAAATCGCATTCAACACGGTCGCCGCGATGAGCGAACTTCGACAGGAAATCTTCGTCAGCACCGAGGGCAGCCTGATCGCGCAGGGCTTCGCGTTCTCGGAGGGCGACTGTTACGTTGTCGCGCAGGCCAGCGCCGGCGGCCATCAGGAAATCTTCGACACGATCGGCCAGCAACGCGGCTTCGAAGCGCTCGCCGAAGGCTATCGCGACGAATTGCTTCCCAATCCGGATCTGAGAACGTTCGCGGTGGAACTGGCGAAGGAGGCGCGCGAGCTTGCCTGCGCGCCGATCCTGAAGCCGCCCGAGCGCGAGGTCACCGTTGTCACCGATCCGCACTTCAACGCGTTGCTCGCTCACGAGGTCGTGGGCCATCCTTCCGAGGCCGACCGCGCTCTCAAGATGGAAGCGGCGTATGCCGGACGCAGTTGGTTTCTGCGCTCGATCGACGACACGGAAATCGGCCGAACCGTGGGTTCGCCGCTCGTCTCCGCATGCTCCGATCCGACGCTCTACGGTTACGGGCATTACGCCTTCGATCACGAGGGCACGCCCGGGCGGCGCGTGATGCATATCGACAGGGGCGTTTTCTCGGGCTTTATCAATTCGCGCGCCACGGCGGCTGTGCTTGGCGTGGAACCCAACGGTTCGGCGCGCGCAAGCGAGGTTTATTACGTTCCGCTCGTCCGGATGTCGAACACGTTTTTCCTGCCCGGCGAGTCCAAGCCCGAGAACATTATCGGCGAGGTCGAGCGCGGCTACTATGTCGTTGCACATGCCATTCCGTCGATAGCCGAATCGCGCGAGAATTTCCGGATTTCGGCGCGCCGCGTGTACGAGATCGAAAACGGCCGGATAGGGCGGCTTTACCGCTCAGGAAGCGTGCTCGCCGACTCGAAGCGCTTTTTCATGAACGTGGACGCGGTCGGCAACGACCTGAGACTTGTCGCGATCCCCAATTGCGGCAAGGGCCAGCCGATGCAGGTGAAGCGGATGTCCAATGGCGGTCCCACGATGCGTTCGCGGGCGAGGCTTGAGGGCGGGTGATGCGGCAGCTTGCGGAATTGAAGCGTTTCGCGCGCGCGGCCGCCGCCCTTGTAGCACGCGATCCGGAGGTCGAACAGTTCGAAATCTACTGCGCAAGCTCGGACCTGCGGATTGCGCGGATCAATTTCACCTCTGACATCCCGTGCCGCGGGATCGAGGAGATGAAGTCGAGCGGAGCCGACGGGTTCCAGATACGGATTACAAAGCGGCGAAACCCGCGCGAGGTCGGCGTCGCGTTCGAGTCGGGCGACCTGACGCTCGACGCGGCGCGGGCGGTGCTGGCGCGCGCGCATCGCGCCGCCGTTATCGATCCTTTCTTCCCCGGCTTTGCCAGCGCGGCTCGGGCGGTTCGACTGGCTGCTGCGGCTGCCGGCGAGCTCGCGCGCGCCGGCGACGCACCGATTATCGCGGCTGCGTGGTCAATCGTGCGCGGTGCAGTCGGTGAATTTGCCAGTAGCCAGGCTGCTCGAGTCTCGCGTCCGCGTCTTGTCGTCGGGGGCGATTTGACGGTGCTCCACGATCGGATCGCGCTCGTTTCGTCGAACCTCGCCGGCGCAAGAAGCGACGAGAGCGCGCGCTTCAGTTCATCGGTCACCGCGCTGATCGAGAGCCTCGACGCCAAGGGCACGGCCTCGGTCACGGGCGTCCGGGTTGCGGAGATGAAGCGTGCCGCGGCCGATCTCGGAAGGGAAGCAGTCCACCGCGCACTGGCCCTTGCGGGGGGCGTCAGGCCCGGCTCGGGCATGTATCGGGTGGTGCTTGGACCCCAGCCGGTTGCCGAGATCCTGAATTACATGGTGATCGGCTCGCTGACGACCGCGGCGTTTCACGCGGCGGACTCCGCCTACCAGGGACGATTCGGTGCGCAGGTGATGGATTCGCGGCTGAGCCTTGTTGACGACCCCACGATGCGAGGCGGCGCGGTGCGTCGGCGGATCACGTGCGAGGGATTTCCGGCGCGCCGCGTGGTGCTGATCCGCGACGGGCGGCTCGTCGGCCTGCTCTCGAACTTCTATGACACCCAACGCCTGCAGGCCGACGAGGAGCGCGTGGAAAAGCTTGGGCCGGGCGCCGACGGGGTTTCGTTCAAGCCGTTAAGCGGCTACCGGCTGGGGGAGGGCGGGATGCGAAGCCACGAGCACACGCCGGCGTCGTCGGGCACCAACGTCGTGATGAAAACGCGCGCCGGCGTCCCGGACGCCGGTCTGATTCGCACTGTCGGCGAGGGACTTTACATCGGGCGCGTGTGGTACACGTATCCGATTAACGGGCAGCGGGCGGGCGATTTCACCTGCACGGTGAGCGGCGACTCCTACCGGATAAGGAACGGGAAGCTGGCCGAACCGCTGGCCCCGAACGCACTGCGTATCAACTCGAATATCGACAAGGTGTTCAGGCGGGTGCTCGCGGTGGGACGCCGATCGCATCCCGCAATCGTGTGGGGCGCGCCGGAGGCTTACTACGTGCCGTCGCTGGCGGTGGACGCGCTCGAATTCAGCGCGGTCGGCGATTCGCTTCCGTGACGCAACAGCGCTGACCCGGAATCTACGAGATCTTCTTTCCGTTCTTGTAAACTTCTTCCCAGTTGCGGATCCCGTTGGGGTCCCATCGCTTCCACACGCCGTCCTTCTGGCCGTTCCTGTACATGCCCTTGGCGGCGATCTGGCCGTTGCTGTACCAGCCGATGTGTTCTCCGTCCTGGACGCCGTCCTTGTAATGATCGATGGACTTTTTCTGGCCGTTTTCGTACCAGAGCGTCCACTTGCCGGTTTGCTTGCCGTTTTTGAAATAGCCCTCGATCATCTTGTCGCCGTTATCGCGAAACAGGAGAAAGATGCCGTCCTTGACCGGTTTGCCGTCGATCTTTTTCTCGCACCAGATCTCCTGTCCCTGCGGTGGCGGCTGACCCATCAACTGCGCCCCAGGCGGGCAAATGATTTTGTTGGGTCTGCATCCCACAGCCGCCATCGCAACCGCCATTACGGCGATCGACCGGCGGAGCGTAGTGCGTGCGTCCATCCCGATACTGCTCCGAAAAAACCGGAGCGGGGACGGCCCCGCTCCGGCTGCTGATTCATCGTAACCCCGCCTCACGCCTATCCGTTCGAGCCCGTCGAGCCGAGCAGGTTGCCGCCGAGGGTCGGATGGCCGATGCGCTTGTCGCCGACCACGTTGACGACCGCGGGTTTGCCCGACTTGAAGGCGCGCTCGAGTGCCGGAATTATTTCGTCCGGCGACTCGGCGTGTTCGCCATGGCATCCCATCTCGGCGAAGACCTTGTCGTAGCGGATCTTGTCGAGAATGTTGAAGGGGTCGGTTCGGCCCTTCAGACCCGGCATCTGGTCGAAGCTCGGACCCCACGAACTGTTGTTCCATACCAGGCAGATGATCGGCAGCTTGTAGCGTGCGGCTGTCTCCATGTCGAAGCCGCCGATTCCCAGTCCGCCGTCGCCGCTTATGACAACGACCTGTGCGCCCGGGCGCGCAAGCTGGACGCCGATCCCCATCCCGACGCCGTGGCCGACCGGCGCGAGCGGCCCCGCGTCAACCACCTGGCCCATGAAACGCGAGGTGAACCACTGGCTCATCCATCCGGAGAGCGTGAAACTGTCGATGATCACCGTCGCGTTCTTGTCGAGCACCGAGATCAGGTCGCTGGTCAGGCGCGCGGGATGGATTGGAAGGTCGTTGTGAACTTTCTTCTCCTGCTCGCGGATGAGGCGGTTGAAGTTCTCGCGCGCCTCGGCGACCTCCTTGAGCCACGGCGAGTTGCGCTTCTTCGAGAAATCGAGCTTGAGTTCCTTGATACGATCGATCATCTGCCGAAGCACGGTCTTGGGATCCCCGACGATGGCAACGTCGGCCGCAACCTGCCATCCGATACGCGTCGGGGTGGGATCGACCTGGATGTATTTCGCCTTGTCGGTCCAGGTGGGCGGCTGGCCGAAATGCTCGCCGCTCCAGAACCTGAAACCGATCGCGAGCACCACGTCGGCGCGTCCGGTGAACGGTTTCTTGAAGGCGCCACGAATCGCGAGCGGATGCTCTTCGGACAGGGCACCCTGTCCGGCGCGCCGGGCGTAAACCGGAATCGAGGTCAGCTCGGCGAACTCCTGGAGTTCGGCGGCGGCATTGGACCAGAACAGTCCGTCGCCCCCGGCGACCAGGGGACGCTCGGCTCCATGAAGCATCTCGATCGCCCGGTCGATATGCGACAGCACACCCGCCGAACGCACCTCCTCGATCGTGAAACGGCTGGCGCCCTTGTGCTGGCGGACGTCGTCGTCGTGATGGTAGAGGATGTTCTGTGGTATCTCGAACAGCGCCACGCCCTGCGGCGGCGCGATCGCCTCGCGGAACGCCGAGCGCAAGTCGAACTCGATCGTCGACCAGTCGGTGACGCGTTTGGTGAACTTCGAGAAGCTGCTGACGACCTCCGAGCCGTACGCCTCCTGGAACGAGCCGAGATGGTCTTCGGTATTCGGATGCTGGCCGGAGATACAGACCACGGAGCTGCCGGTAAGCCCCGCCACGCAAAGGCCGGTGACCGCGTTGGTCAGTCCGCATCCGGCCGTCACCATGCATACGCCGGTCGTGCCTGAGGTGCGCGCGTAAGCGTCGGCCGCGTAGGCGGTCGCCTGCTCGTGACGCATGTGGATCATCTTTATGTCGTGGCTGCGCAGTTGGGCGAGAATCGGGAACAAGTGCCCGCCATTGATGGTAAAGCAATAGCGGACTCCGTTTTCTTTCATGACGCGGGCGATGAGTTCGCCGCCGTCGACTTTGGCCATCCAGGGACCCTCCCTCTCTACTCCGATTTCCGCGCCCATGCGGCTCCCGGCACCGTCCTTTCAGTGCCGGATGCGGGAGCTTCTTCGGGGCTTTCGTCTCTTGGAATCCTTGCATATTTCAGGTAGCGCCGGAAAGCACGGCGCCGACCCGTCTTTATCCGGCTGAATCTTGATTGACCGGGGCTTGCCTGTCAGGGTAGGAAACCTGCGCCAAGGTTTCGGACGGGGGACGGGCGGTGGCGCGGCATTTCGATGATCAGAAGGACTGTTGCGTTTCTTGCGCTGCTTGCAGTGCTGAGCTGTTATGCTGCCGTTGGCACGCGGGCTGCCACCAATAACTCTTCTCCCGATCCGAACGAGCACTTGCAGGCTCCAAGTCAGGCTGCAACCAGCCAGAGCGGCTTTAGCGGCTTTGCCGATCTGCTTCATCCCGACCAATGGCAGTGGTTGAAGAAATTTTCGCTGATAGACCCGAATAGCTGGCCTTTTATCCCGGTGCCCGAGGTCGCAACCGATCCTAACAGCGGCACTACCGTGGGGTTGCTGGCCGCCTTTCTGAGAACCAACAAGAAGCAGGAAATCACCTCGATATTCGCCCCGGATGTCGAGACCAATACCACGCTCGGCCCAGGTGGAACGTTTCGCTACCTGGCGTATCCCTCGGAGGACACGCAGTGGTACATCGTCGGCGGGATACAGCAGAAGATCGCCCGGTTCGTCGATTTGGATTACCAAACCGGGCTGACGCGCCAGGACCGATGGTCGTTCGAGGGGCGCTTTTACTTCGAGCGCGATCCGACCAACCGCTTCTTCGGCGTCGGAAACGACTCACGGCTTGGCAATGAAACCAATTATACGGACGAGGCGGTCTTCGGACTGGCCACGCTCGGCTACAATTTCAGTCCGAACCTTCAGCTCTCGTACACGCTCAGGCCGCGCTACTACCGAATCATGCATGGCGCGTTCAACAATCTGCCGTCGATCTCAGCCCTGTTTCCGCACCAGAAGGGCCTCAACGGCGGCACCGAGGTGCTGAACGTGGCGATGCTCAGTTACGACACGCGCGACTCAATCGAGATTCCGCGTGCCGGCGGCCTTGCGCGCGTGTTCGCGGGCTTTGCTGATCGCGCCTTCATGAGTTCAATGTCGTACACGCGCTTTGGCGCGGAGGTTCGGCGCTATTACTCGATAGATCGGCGGATAACTCTCGTCGGTCACGTCTTCATGGAGTACGAGCCGGCCGGCAACGAGCTGCCGTGGTGGACGATGGCGAAGCTGGGTGGCGAGCCGAGCCTGCTCTGGGATCAGCAGACCCTTCGCGGCTATGGCGCCGGACGCTTCGTTGACAACAACCTGGCGGTGGCGAACGTCGAGATGCGTACGCGGGTTTACGAGATGGATATTTTCGGCACCCATGGAATTCTCGAGCTTGCGCCGTTCTTCGATATCGGCCGGGTCGGGCACACCATGTCCTACGACCCGTTCGAAGACACTCATCCCGTCGGTGGAATGGGATTCCGCGGAATCGCCGAGCCCTTCGTGGTCGGCTACGTTGATATTGGATTCGGCGGCGAGGGCGCGGCGGTTTTCTCGGGCATCAACTACCCGTTCTAAGCTCGCCGCACCCATCGCCGGCGCACGCCGTCACATCCGCGCAATCACTTCGCGCGATATCTCCTCAAGACAGTCCGCGAATCCTTCCATCGGCGGATTGATGAACACCTGGGTAAGCCCCGCGGCTTCGAGCGCCTTGAGCTGTTCGATAACCTGCTCGCGCGTTCCGACTATCGTGCATGCCTTTATCATCGCGGGCGTAACGAACCGCCATTCGGCCGGTTCCACGTAAGTGCAATGTCCAAGATGCAGTTCGAGGTAGCGTTCTTCGATCGGCGTCTTCATCCCGGACACATAGGCCTGGTACAACATGTAGTCAGACTGCACTTCCTTGGGCAGCGATTCCGGCCGCGCGTACCCCGCCGCCATCGCATGCAGGTTCGCCATCACCCAGGGCCCGGCCATCGTCTTGACCCGCGGCGAATCGAGATCCTCGCCCGGCCGAAGCACGCAGATGTGGGTCAACGACACGATCGGAAAGTTCTTGAGCTTGCGCTTGGCGCGCGCCGCGCCCGCGTTGATGTGGGAGAGCACGTCTTCGACTCGCTGCGGGGTGACCACGCCGGTTGTCACCGCACCGTCGCCGAATTCGCCCGCCAGCGCCAGCACCTTGGGTCCGTTTCCCGCGACGTAAAACGGTATCGGCCCGTCCAGGTTGATGAAGCGGCGGTCGCGGTGAAGGTAGCGGATTTTCCGGCTTACGCCCTCGGTGTTGTAAGTCGTCTCGCCGTTGTGGAGGAGATCATGAATGACTCTGACCTCTTCGCGGAAATCCGCTAGCTTCACCGGTGGAAGTCCCATCACCCTGCGGCCCGTATGCCCGGTGCCGTAGCCTAGTATCACACGCCCGGGCGCGATCTGGTTTATCGTGCCGATTGCCTCCACCGTCACGGGCGGGATTCGGTTGGACGCTATCGCTACCCCGGTTGCGAGCTTTATTTTCTTTGTGTTGACGGCTGCGAGCGCCATGCAGGCCCACACGTCGCCCCATATCATGTGCGAATCAGGTATCCAGGCGTGAGAGAAGCCGAGATCTTCGGCGAGCTTGGGATCGGTTATCGCCCGCTCAGGCTTGGTGAAGATCAGCGTTCCGAACTCCATTTCAGGTCGCACCTCCGTTTTCGAGGGCCGAATATAGCGCGATTGCCTCAAAGGCGGTAAACGAACCAAGGCGCGCACGGAGCCTGAGCGGCCGCGATGCGTTAAACTTGGGACGGTCGCCCCGAGGGACGGCCGGAGGGACGCGATGGAATCCTCTTTTGACAACCGCCCGCCCGCTATTTCGTCGGGCTCCGACCTGGTGGCTCCCGATTGTCATGGCATGAACTTCTTCCTGGTCGATGAGGCTTTTCAGGGTCTGCTCGATCTCTATATGGAGCCCGCGCTCCGCGACCATCTGTGGCCGCACCTGACGCGCCTTGGCGAGCTTGCCGGCACCACGCTCGATGACCTCGCCCGTACCGCCGACCGCCATCCCCCGATACTCCATCCGCGCGATCGTTTCGGCCGCGACGAGGACTGGATCGAATACCATCCGGCCTATCGCGAGATGGAGCGGATCGCATTCGGCGAGTTCGGTCTCCACGCGATGGTCCATCGTGCCGGTGTCCTGGGATGGAACCGGCCGATGCCGCCGATTGCGAAGTACGCCTTCCAGTACCTGTTCGTGCAGGCGGAATTCGGCCTGATGTGCCCGGTCAGCGTCACCGATACCTCGATTTATGTGCTCTCGCGCTATGGCAGCGAAGAGATCAAACAGAAGCTGCTGCCCCGGATGCTTTCGCAGGACGTGGAGCGGATGTGGAAGGGTACGCAGTTCATGACCGAAAAGGCGGGCGGCTCGGATGTTGGCGCGCTGGAGACCGTCGCGCGCCTGGAGGGTGGCCAGTGGCGGCTCTATGGCGACAAGTGGTTCTGCTCGCACGCCGACGCGGACGTCGCGCTTCTGCTCGCGCGTCCTGAAGGCGCCGCCCCGGGCACCCGCGGCCTTGGGCTGTTCGCGATGCCGCGCCGGATGGAGGACGGGACGCGCAACCGTTATCGAATCGTCAGGCTCAAGGACAAGCTTGGCACCAAATCGATGGCCAGTGGCGAGATAAAACTCGAAGGCGCCTTCGCGTGGGTGGTCGGCGACGTGAGAAACGGGCTCAAGCAGATGCTCGATCAGGTCAACCTGTCGCGCCTTTCGCATGGCGTGCGCGCGGCCGCGATGATGCGCCGATGCCTTAACGAATCGCTATGCGTTGCGCGAAACCGCATCGCCTTCGGCAAGCGCATCATCGAGATGCCGCTGGTACGCCGCCAATTGATGAAGATCATGGTGCCGACGGAGCAGGCGCTCTCGATGTATGCGTACGTGGCGGATGTGATGGAGCGCGCCGAGCGGGGCGACGCCGTAGCGCGCACCCTGCTGCGCCTTCTCACCCCCGTCTACAAGTTCCGCGCATGCCGCGACAATATCGGGGTTGCGACCGGCGCGATGGAGATGCGCGGTGGCAACGGGTATATCGAGGACTGGGTCAATGCGCGCCTGGTGCGCGATGCGCAAGTGGGACTTCTGTGGGAAGGCACCAGCAATATAAACGCGCTCGACGCTATCGGCCGCGCGGTTGGCAAAAGCCACGCGCATGAGGCCCTTCGCGATTCGTTGCGCCGCAAGCTCGACGAGGCAAATGCGCTGCCCGAGCGCTATGCGCGCCGGCTCTCTGACGCGCTCGAGCGCGCGTGCGCGCTTGCGTGGGAGGTCGCGTCCTCATCCGAGAATGAGCGATTTGCGCGGCTTGCCACCGGAGCGCTCTATAGTGCAGCCTCGGCCGTCCTGATGGCGTGGGAGGGTGCGCGGCTCGGCGCCGGCAAGCGGCTTTTGCTTTCGCGGATGGTCCTGGAGCATCGGCTTGGCGCAAGCGATCCGATGCGGCTTCCGGACGACCGATGGGAGCGCGCCGCATCCGCGCTTCTTCTCGGCGACGGCTCGGTCTCTCTGGAGGACGCGATAGCGCTGCTCGAGGCATGATCGTCTCGTCCCCCTGGGTGTTGCGAAGCTCTGCCAACCCTGGGCAGGTCGGCCAGCGCCGCCGGTATCGCCTCTTCGGGGCAGGGGGAGTCTTCGAGTTCGCCGCCGAGGCGCCGATCGTAGGCGGCCATATCGAAGTGCCCCTGTCCGGAAAGCGTAAAAAAGATGGTCTTGCGCCCGGCGGTTTGCCCGCATTTGAGCGCTTCGTCGAGCGTGGCCCGGATCGCGCATGGCTGGCTTCGGGCAGAGTCACCGATGACGAAGCCGGTATTGCCGGACCAATCGAGCGCCGGCTTTACCCATGTTGATTTGCAGTCGCCCCTGACTGCATGATGCTGTACACGGGGACGCCGAACGGCGTGGATTTTGGGTGGCAACAAGCGAGCCGGAACACGGCAGAATGCTTACCGCGGCGGAGGCCGCGAACCAGCTGGGAGTAAAGGTCGGGACTCTTTATGCCTACGTCAGCCGCGGATGGCTCAAAAGCTATCGGCGGCGCGTCGGACGTCAGGCGCTTTACCGCCGCTCGGATATCGAGGCACTGCGCGGGCTGGTTGCTCCCGAACGCGGACGCCGGGCGCGTAGCGTTCCCGACGCGTCCTCGTGGGTAACGGTCGCGCAGCCCAAGAGTGCCGCAGGCGTCTCTCTGCCCGGCGTTATCGTCACGGAATCGGCCGTAAGCTCGATTATCGATAAGCGGCTTGCCTATCGCGGCTATCCAATCGAAGAAGTTGTCGCGCACGCCTCGTTCGAGGAAGCGTGCCTGCTGCTGTGGAAGGGCGAGCGCCCGGACGAGCCCGAGGTCGCGGAACTTCGCGCCGCTATCGCCGCGGCAAAGCTTCCCGCAGCCGTCTCGGCGACGATAGCCGCGCTCGGCGACGACGCGGCGCCGCTGCTCCGGCTTTCAGCGATGATGCCGGGGCTTGCAGCCTTCGAGCGTCGTGGACCGGCCCTGACGCGCCCGGAGCGCGCCCGGCGGATTATCGCGATGTTGCCGTTGCCGCTCGCGCGAAAGCCCGGAGCTTCCGTCAGCGCCAAGGGCGGGATGGCCGAACGGCTGCTAAAAACCGTCGCCGGCACCTCGGCTTCGGACTGGGAACGCGCGGCGATGAACCAAATCCTTGTCGCCTGCGCCGAGCATGAGATGAACGCCTCGACGTTCGCGGCGCGCGTCGTCGCGAGCACCGGCGCTGACCTCTATGCTTCGGTGCTTGCCGCACTGTGCTCGCTTTCCGGTCCGATTCACGGTGGCGCATGCGACCGGATCGAGCGGATGTTCGCCGACCTGGAAGCGGGAAGGAAGCTCGACGATCTGCTGGACACTTTCACGCGCGAACGCCGTCTTCCCCCCGGCTTCGGCCATCACATCTATCCCGACGGAGACCCGCGAGCAGTCCTGCTGCGGGAAACCGCCGCCACGATCGCGCGCCATAAGGGCCGCACGCTCTATGCGAGCGCCCTTCGAGTTGAGCAAGCGGTATGGAAACGGGAGCGGCTTCGCCCCAACCTCGATTTCTACCTGACGGTTTGCGTTCGGATGCTCGGTTTCAGGCGTGGGATGCCGGCTGCGATCTTCGCCGTGGGGCGCTGCGCCGGATGGATCGCGCACATCCTGGAGCAATACGAGAACAACCGGCTGATTCGCCCGCGGATGCGCTACCGCGGCGTCCCGATTCGACACTGGGAAACAGGGACCTGAGCTTTTCCGCCGTTTCCTTCCGCCCTGTCATCTTTACATGGGACAGTGGGAGCCGTTCAGCGGTGCGGGGGGATCCCGCACGGGTTCTTTCTGACTCGCGCTTGCTGACCGGGACAGGGCGGCGCTTTGCGCGGTGCGGACGCGGGATCGGTTGAACAATCGCACGCGCAGCATTGGTAGCGCCGAGTGCAGGTCATCGGAGAAAAGATCTCCCCGGGTGCCCACGACACCGGGCGGAGAGATCCCTGGTGACGCGAAACATCGCGCTGAGCCTCCCTGATCGTGATGAAGTGATGGCGAGCTTGTTGATGGAGGGCGCAAAGCTTCATCTGCGCAAGCTCGCTGCCTCGTTGGCCCGCGTGCGAAAGTCTTTGACGATCGGCGCGCCCAAGTCGTATTGAAGATGCGGGGAGCACGCCGCTCATGAAGGCTATCGCCAAAACTCGCCCCGCCTACGGCGCGGAGGTAATCGACCTTCCGGTGCCGCGTCCCGGCCCGAATGAACTCCTGGTAAAGATCGCTGCGTGCGGAATCTGCGGCTCCGATCTTCATATCTATCTGTGGGAACTCGGCGCGGAGCGAATCGCCGGTCGCCTTCCCTTCGTGCTCGGCCATGAGCCCGCCGGCGAAGTGGTTGCAACCGGCCCGGGGGTGACCGGCTTTCGTCCCGGCGACCGCGTCGCGCTCGACCCGTTTGGCCATTGCGGGCGATGCGGCCCGTGCTCCGCCGGACGATTCCACCTCTGCGCCGCGCCGACCATGCTCTCCGGCGCGTTCGCCGAATTCACGATCGCGCCGGTCGCCAACGCGCACCTCGTTCCGCCCACGATGGATTTCGAGCAGGCCGCGATGCTGGAGCCCTTCGGCACCGGGCTTCACGCGGTCGAACAATCATGTCTTCGCGCGGGCGACAGCGCCGTAATCGAGGGGCCCGGTCCGATCGGGCTCAGTATTGCGCTGGCGGCCCGCGCGCTTGGCGTAACTTCGATCGTCGTGACCGGGCTCGGCGTTGACGCGCAGCGGCTCGCGATAGCCGAGCGGATGGGATTTCGCACCGTGGTCGCGGGTCGTCCCGGATGGACCGAAGAAGTACGTGCGATGCTTCCCGCCGAGGGCGCCGACGTCGTATTCGACGCATGCGGGATGCTTGATTCGGCGCGCGAACTGCTGCGGCGCGGCGGCGAGCTTGTCGAAGTCGGATGGCCCGCGCGTGATGTCTCCGCTGCGGAACTGCGCGCGCTTTTCTTCCACGGTGTCACGCTAATCAACTCGCGAATCCGCACGCCCGAGACGTGGCGGCGCGCGATCGCGATGGCCGCGTCGGGAAACGTCGATCTGCGTCCGATGGTGACCCATCGGTACGAAATTTCGCGCGGGATCGAGGCGTTCGAGCTGCTCCGCGCGCGCGGCGGACTCAAGGCGCTGGTGATTCCGGGGGCGTGAGCACGAAAACCCCGTCCGAAATTACGGAGCTTCAAGCTTGGAGGTAAAGGGGATGAAAGACGGCTTCAAAATTGTCGACGTCGATACTCATCTGATGGAGCCGGACTACGTATTCGAGCGGTACATCGACACGCGCTACAAGTCCCAGGCGCCGCGTGTCGCGGTTGCGCCCGAATCGGGCCGGCGCACCTTCATGGTTGAGGGCGAGCCGTTCACGCGCGAGAAGGGCAAGTACCCGATGGCCGCCCCGGGCTTCCTTGAGGCGGTGCGCAAAGCGATGCAGCGCTTCGAGCGCGCGATGAAGCAGGGATTCAGTGTCGAGAGCCGCCTGCAGGATATGGACGAGCAGGGGATCGACGTCCAGATCGTCTATCCCACCGTGGCGGGCCAGATGCTTGGGCGCGAGTTCAGGGACTCGAAGCTGCTCGCCGCATGCTGTCGCGCTTACAACGATTGGAGCGCGGACTTCTGCTCGAAAGCTCCCGAGCGTCTCAAATGGGCTGCCATCCTGCCGATGCAGGACGTCGGCGAATCGCTCAAGGAAGCCGAGCGCGCGGCCAAAAACGGCGCGATCAGTTTCTATGTACGTCCGAACCCGGTCAGAGGCCGCACGATCTTTCACGAGGACTACCTCCCGCTATGGGCCGAAGTGGAAAAGCTCGGCCTTCCGATCTCGACTCATGACTCCGGCTCCGCGTCCGTGCCGTCGTTCGGCGACCGGATGGATACGCACGTGACCGGCCACATCCTGTCTCATCCGTTTGAGGCGATGGCAGCGATGGCGGGTCTCATCTGGTACGGGATTATCGAGAGATTCCCCAAGCTGCGCGTCGTGCAGGTTGAGGCCGACGGGGGATGGGTTCCCTACTGGCTGCAGCGGATGGAGCAGCACTGGGACTTCAGCGGCAACTCCGAGCACGAGTACCTGACGCGACGCCCGACCGAATACTTCAAATCGAACTTCTTTGTTGCGTTCCGCGGCGACGAGCCGACGATGAAATCCGCCGTCGAACTGACCGGGGACAGGAACTTCCTGTGGGACACCGATTATCCGCATCCCGACGGCACCTTCCCATGGGGACTCGACGCGCTCCTGAAGCAGCCCATCGCCCAGGAGAGCAAGCGCCGAATCCTGTGGGACAACGCCGCGCGCGCCTTCAATCTGGGCTAGACGATTCCTTGCGGTTAAGATCGTGGCACGCGAGGTATTCGGCCGGAGAGTCGATCGATGAGTGGAAAACCGGAAACCGCGAGCGATGAGCAGATTGCGCGGGCAGCCGAGCTTATCCTTGAGGCGTCCTATCCAATTGCGCTCACCGGCGCCGGGATGTCAGTCGAGAGCGGGATTCCGCCGTTCCGCGGTCCGGGCGGGTTATGGACAAAATACGGCGAGCCGCCGATGAACGATTTTCAGGTCTTCATGTCCGATCCGAAGCGCGGATGGGAGAAGCGGCTTCAGCGGCACAACGACGAACTGTTCGCGCCGCTCAGGGACGCGAAGCCCAACCCCGGCCACTTCGCGCTCGCACGCCTCGAGGACATGGGCGTCCTCAGGTTCGTGATCACTCAGAACATCGACGATCTCCATCGCCAGGCGGGCCAGAAGGCGCTCGCGGAGATCCACGGCAACTGGAAGCTGGTTCGATGCCTCGATTGCGTCGCGCGCTTTGGATGGGACGAGGTGAGCCTGAAAGTGCTGCCGCCGCGATGCCCCAGGTGCGACGGCTTGCTGAAGGCCGACACGGTTTCGTTTGGCGAACCGATACCGGCCGATGTACTGCTGCGATGCCAACTGGAAGCGGCGCGCGCGGACCTGGTAATCGTTGCTGGAACGTCGGCTTCGGTTTATCCCGCCGCCGGTTTCGCGCTCGAAGTCAAAGAACGAGGCGGTGTGCTCGTCGAAGTCAACCTGTACGAGTCCGAGATCACCCGGCTGTGCGACGTGAGCCTGCGCGGCGGCTCGGCTACGGTTCTGCCGCGCCTGGCCGAGACGATATCGGAGCGCCGGCGCGACTTGCTGTCGTAACGGATTATTCAGTGGACACTCGCTTGCCGGGTTTCGCCCCCGCCTGTTCCCGGTATCCCTGTAGCAGCGCCTCGGTCTCGGCGTCGGCGGGATAGAAGACCTCGACGTGGAGCGTTTGCCTCGACCGACGCGATATCGAAGCCTCACGCGAGGCAATTACCTCGGAGGCAGGTGACGCGCGGGCCCGTCAGACGGTGATGTCGTTCGATTTCGGCGCTTTGGGCTTCTTCGGCGCCGCGGGCCCGGTTGACGCTTTCGGCTGAGCTGGCGCGGCGGGCGGAGTCGAAACCGCCGGCACACCGATCCGCTTCAGAAGCAGCATCCGGCCGCTACCGTCGAGATCGGTCGGGTTGCTCATCTTGACGAGCCGATACCCGGCGCGCGTGGACGCGGGCAACTGGTCGTAGAGCTTCCGCCACGCGATCAGATATTCGGGCAGCTCCTGATCCTTGCGGTTGATTATCTGGATCGTCAGCCCGCAGTAAAATGCGACGTCGTAGTCGAGCGCTTCCAGATAGGCGACCGGGTGATGGTCAACGATTCGCCGAACGTCGGCGGAGAAATTCCTGAGCGCGAGCGTGGTCGCGATCGCGGGCACGACGACGAGGTTGCCTGCCAGGATGATCAACGTCATTCCTGCTGCGATTGCGAGCGTCAGGGTTTCGGCGCCGGTCTTCGCCATCCGAAGGAGCGACGCCCCAATCGCGAACGCTGCGACCGGAATCAGAAGCGAGGCGGCAAGATGCGCCCGGGCCGATGTGGCGAGCGCCTGGGTGAACGGCGCGTAGGTGATTCCGAATCCGCGGAATATCGCGACCATGGCGCCCGGCCAGAGCCATAGCAGGACGAGTCCCACCGCCGCGATTATCGACACCCCGGCGAGGAAGACGCCGCCCACCCGGGTCAGGATTCGCACGACGCGCTCAGAGGGGACGGGGTCGCGGATCGCGTCGGCGATATAAAGCCCCGCTATCGCGGCGAGCGCCGGATAGAGCGCGAGCAGGTAAACCCCGCGCTTGCTCTCGGCGAAGCTGTAGAAAAGAAGCACGACCGCAAACCATACGACAAGATAGTTGAGCCGCGGTTCGGTCCGGCGCGGAGCGCGTACCGCGCGGACCAGTACGATTGCGAGCGCCACGGTCCACGGCAGGAACCCGCCGATCAGCGCGAGCTCCAGGTAATAGAACCGATGCACGTGGCCTTCGTGGAAATGTCTCGCGCCGAAATAACGGACAAAATTCTCGGCCAGAAGCTGCTTGTCCACGAACGACATCCCGCCAACGATTGATGCCGCCACGTACCACGAGCCGGCCAGTACCAGCACCACGAGCGCGCCGCGCACCAGCCGAAGTTCCCGCAGCAGGTCCCATCGCCATTCGATTATTATCCACGCAAGCCCGACCGCGCCCGGCAGCACCAGTCCGACCGGGCCCTTGGCAAGCACCGCGAGCGCGATCGCCACGTAGAGCAGCATCCGGCGCTCGGTCAGCCCCGCGCCAATCGTGATGAACTCGAAGAATGCGACCTCCATGAAAAACGTGAGCGTCGTGTCCACGCGCGCGCCTGTTCCGGCCTGCACGTACTGGAACGTGGTCCCGAGGATGAGCGCGGAAATCAGCGCGGCGAGCGGATCAAACAGCTGGCGCACGTACAGATAGCAGACGAGCATCCCCGCGATTGCCAGGATCGCCGACGGCAATCGCACGCTCGCCTCGCTCACGCCGCCCATCGCGACCGACGCGAGCGCTCCGAGCCAGTGCATCAGGAGCGGCTTCGACGGCACTTCCACTCCAGCGCGCATCGGCAGGACGACGCCGCCGCCGTTGTAGATATCGAGAATCGTCACCGCCTCGCGCGGTTCCCCCTTGGTGTAAAGCGGGTAGCCGCCGATATTGACGAGGAAGATGAGGGCGCCGAACAGCGAAATCAGCGGAATCGCGAAATGCGGCTCGGCGAGCGCCGCAAACCATCGCGGAGTCTCGTCGGGCGCGGACGCCGAAGCGCTGCGCTCGGGTGCGGCGTCCGGCTGCAAGGGGGTGGTCGGGGGCAGATCGGTTTGAGGAAGCGTCTTCTCAGCCATTTCCAAAACGCAAAAGCTTGCGACTAGGATACCGGCGCCGGGCGGACAAAGCATTCGTTTCGAAAAATCCTGACCGAAACGCAAAATCACTGGCGATCCGGATGTCCGGCGGGAGGGAGCGATGAGACTTCAGGACCGAGTGGCAATCGTTACCGGGTGCGCGCGCGAGCGCGGGATCGGCAAGGCCATTGCGCTTCGGCTCGCACGCGAAGGGGCGCATATTGTCGCGGGCGATTACGGGCGCTCGATGAAGGAATATCCGGAGGCAAAGTTCGGCCAGATGGAGGAACTCGAGGCGCTCGCGGGCGAGGTTCGAAAGCTCGGCCGGCGATGTCTTCCCGTCAGGGTTGACGTGACCGACGAAGGGGAGGTTTCCGCGATGGCCGAAGCGGCGTGGAAGGAATTCGGGCGAATCGACATCCTGTGCAACAACGCGGGCGGCGGTGTCGGCGGAGGTCCGGTCGTGCAGCAGACCCTCGATTCATGGAACAAGACCGTCGCGATAAACCTGACCGGGACGTTCCTGTGCGCCAAACACGTGGCGCCCAAGATAATTCAGGGCGGACGCGGCGGACGGATCATCAACACCGCCTCGATTGCGGCAAAGCGCGGCGGTCCCGGGATGGCCGCGTATTGCGCGGCGAAGCACGGTGTCGTCGGACTGACGCGAAGCCTCGCGCTCGAACTCGGGCAGTTCGGGATCACCGTCAACGCGGTATGTCCGGGATTCGTCGAGACGCAACTGCTCGAGGGGCTGATCCAGATGGTCGGCGCGGCCCGGAACCTGACGCGCGAGCAGACGATCCAGAGCTTCGTCGCCCAGGTGCCGATGGGCCGGATGGAGACGGGCGACGACGTCGCCAATGTGGTCGCCTTCCTGGCCTCCGACGACGGCGGGTACATGACCGGGCAGGCGCTCAACATCTGCGGCGGCGTCGAAGTTCATTGACGGACAGGGCGCGGCGGCCGCGCGGTTTATTTATCGGCGCGCGGCCGCCGCGGGGTTTTCGCCCCCGGTCCGAGGGCGTGTCAGTACTGTTTGATCAGCTTGGCGCGGCCCTCCTCGTCGTAGGTATAGAGTGCGTCGGCGCTCTCGTCGCGGGTGCGCTTGTGAGAGCCGTCGCAAAACGGCTTGTTCTTCGAGAGACCGCATGCGCAGATGTAAACGGGCAGCTCGGTTCCCTCGGGAATTTCGTACGGAGTGTTTCGTTCGTGTTTGACCAGTCGAGCCATGAAAGAAACTCCCTCGATCGTTTTGTGGTGATGCGCTGCGGCGGCGTCGCGGGACTGCGGGCCGCCCACGCTTTCATCGGCCACTAAAGACCAGCGCGCCTCGAATAGTCAATTGGAAAAGCTGAGCGCCGGATGCGCCCCCGAGCGGGCGCGCCTGGCCGCGGCTAGCTGAGCGGTTGATGGATCGCTTCGGCCGCCTCAGCTGGCGCGGCGTGCTTACGATGCGCGTCCGCGCCCAGGACAAGCATCAGCACCCCGGCGATCGCGATCAGCATCCCGATTACCATCCGGGCCGTCGGGTGCTCACCGAGAAAGGTGACCGCCATCAGGGTCGAGAGCAACGGCACACCTGGAACCACCAGCGCCGTCGTCCATGAGAGCGACAGCCGGCTGATCGCCCCATACCAGGTAAGCGCGCTCAGGAAATATATGAAGAATCCCGTCAGGACGAGGACCGCAGCGAGCCGCGGATCGGCAAGCTCGCAAATCGAACGGCGGTCGAAAACGAGAAAGAACGGCGTGAAGACCGCAGCGGCATAAACGAAGCGTCCGGCAGTGATCGCAACCGGCGTCAGCGGGGGCATGATCCTTAGACTGAGCACATGCGCCGTCTGCCAGAACAGCGGCGTCACGAAAATCAGGAGCGCCGCCCAGACGGGAGAAAAAGTGCCGCCGCCAGCCCAGAACACCGAGCCGATCCCGGCCAGAACCGTTATCGTGGCCAGGATCTGGCGACCCGTCGGACGCTCGCCGACCACGGCTGTCGCGAGGATGAGCGAATAGACCGGCTCGGTCTGGAGCAGGATCACCCCGGCGATCGCGTCGATGTGCCGCAGTCCATAGATGAGCGTCAGGCTGGTGGCGACCGTTCCCGACATCGCCATTAGGAACAACCGCCCCGCGTACCGCGGATCGACGAGGTAGCGAAGCTCATTGCGCATGTAAAGGACCGGCAGTGTGCATAGCGAGGCGATTATCACCGCGCCTTCGCAGAACAGTATCGGGTCGAGCCTGAGCGCCCCGTACCGGGTCAGCACCGGCTGGGCTGCGCCTATAGCAGTGTTGGTTATGGCGAGCAGGAAGCCGATTCTGAAAGCCAGCGCTCGCGAGGCGGCCGGGCTCGTTTCAGCGGACGCGTTGACAGTTTTATCGCTAACCATTCGGTTCCTCGCATGGCCAGACCCTGCGACTATGAAGGTGACGAGCGCTAAGGCTATTACGACTCCTGATAACTTAGGGTAGCAAGGCTGGAAAAACGACGAGAGAGCCCCAGTTTCAGCCTTTGATTGGCCGAGGCGCGCTCCTTTTGAACCTGAGAGATCATGGTTGTCCGTGCTACGGCTAAGCGAGCAAAGCGCTTCCCAAAGAAGGTTGCTGAGGCAAATGACACTTCAAAACAACGCACTGCTGCACTTGACGCTTCACGTGGTTCTCATAGAATGAGATTAGGTTCTCGTGGGGAGGGGAGAAGCAGGGCTCAGGAGGCCCTGAAAGTATGCGAGGCACAAAAGGCAAGGTTATACCTTTGCGCGAGGGCGACTCGGTCGGAGAGGGCGGCGAAGACGCGAGCAGCACCCTTCAGGCTTTGCAGGCTGCTTCGCACAGGCCGTTCCCAGCGGTCTCTACGACGCCGAGACTGCCCCTGATGATTCCTGATGAGATCCTCGACTATTACGGCTGGGTATTCTGCCAAGGCGGATTCCTCAACCTGCAGATGACGTTCGAGCAGTTCCTCGCTGTCGTTGCCGCGGTAAGTCCGTCCGCCCTCTGTCCAGAGTACGATCCCAGCGAAGGGGTTGCGGCGGACTGAAACAAGTCCGCGTCGCGTCGGGCATACTTCAGGCGCGCGCGGGAATCATGCCATCGCAGCATCCCTGCCGATCGCGTGCGGACATTATCTAGGGTGCGACGGGAGCAGTCTTGCCGCTGTTCGGCAGAAGACTGTCGCGGACCCACACGCTCTGCACCCCGGCAAGGTCGGTCGGAGAGTTCAAGTTGTTGTCCTTGGCGATTTGCCGCCAGTTGTCGGCGTTGCCGGTGACCCGCTTGGCGAGCTGAATCAGGTTCTCCCCCGGCAGGAGCGCAAAGTTTACGCCGCCGCTGCTGGGCGTGGACGGGGGCGGGGGGAACTTCATTGCGTACTCGTCGAACTGCTTGAACAAATGGAGTTTGACGCTCGGTTTGAACTGGTCGATGTCTTTCTCGGGGATATCCTCGGCGCGGACGTTCGCAACGATCTTGCTCTGATGGCCCGACAACGGGAGCACCTGGATCTCGTAGCGGTAGCGCGGACTCACGCCGACGAGGTCCGAGAACACTCCGACCGGCAAGTTGGCCTTGCGCCATTCGCTGACGACGAGATTCTCGGGCTTGACGTTGAACAGAATCCCGTCGCCCCGGAGCACGTCCTGGATCATCACAAAGGTCTGGGAAGCCGGAAAGTTGCTGACGTGCTCTTCGCCGACCGCGTATTCGGAGCCGCCGCCGGCGGCAGAATATGTGAAATAGCCGGCGTAGCATCCGCTTATCAGCAGCAGGAGGGCCGCGCAAAGAAGAAGTTTTGGTGCCAGGGGATTGAACCGGATATGCGCCGCCATCGTCGAACAGCAAAACACGCGGTAGCCACGCGTGCAAGGCCGGCAGCCGCGAACAGGAGCGGGCCGCCCGCGGTATCGGAGGGAAATTTCCGCCCGTGCGGAAAATCGCTCTCCCCGTTGCCCTTCGTCGCGAGGGAGCCGGCGCGCCACGACAGCGGCGAGCCAGGCCAACCCGCGGCGCCATTGCACGCTTGGGCCTGAGACGCTAACTGGTTACATCGCATGGGTTCGAACACTACGTCTCATCATGCCGTTGCCGTGGTCGGCGCCGCCACGGCTGGTTCCGAAATCGCGCGGATACTCGCCGAGCGTGGCGCTCTCGTGGTGGTTTTCGAGCAGAATCCGCGCCCTTACGGGAAAATCGAAGACGGACTGCCGCGATGGCACGTCAAGCAGCGCAAGGACGAGTACGAGGACATCAACCGGCGCCTGAGCCATCCGAATATCGAGTATGTTCCGCTCACCCGGCTTGGCCGCGACGTTGACTTCGAAGCGCTCAGGACCGAATGGGGGCTAAGTGCGATCGTCCTGACCAACGGCGCGTGGCGCGATCGGCCGTTTCCGGTCGAGGGTGCGGACCGTTACATCGATCGCGGCCTGGTGTACCAGAATTCGCTCATCTACTGGTTCAACCATTACCCCGAGGCGTCGTACAACGGGCCTCGCTACGAGCTGAGCGAGGGAGCCATTGTGCTCGGCGGCGGGCTTGCGTCGATCGACGTGGTCAAGGTCCTGCAGATCGAGTACACGCTCAAGGCGCTCGCCGAGCGTGGCATCAGCGAGGACATGGTCAAGCTCGAACGCGAGGGTATCGAGCCGGTCCTCCAGGCGCACGGGCTCAAATGGGCCGAGATGGGGATCAAGCCGTGCAAGCTCTTCTATCGGCGCCGAGTCCTAGACATGCCGCTCTCGGACATCCCGCCCGACACGCCACCCAAGCGGGCCGAAGCGCTTCGGCAGGCCCGGGCCAAGATCCTGGAAAAGGCGATGCGCAAGTTCCTGTTCGAGTTCCAGGACCTGAGCGTTCCATCGGGCATCCTTGTCGAAGGCGACAGAATGGTGGGAGTGCGTTTCAGCCGCACCGAAGTCGCCGACGGCCGCGTCAGGACCGTTCCCGGCACCGAGCATGATGTGCGCGCCGCGCTCACTATCAGCTCGATCGGCAGCATCCCTGAACCGCTGCCCGGAATCCCGCAGAACGGCGAAGTTTATAAATACGTTGACGCGAGCATCGGGCTGCTGATGAATGGCGCGACGGCGGTTTTCGCCGCGGGCAATGTGCTTACCGGCAAGGGCAATATCAAGGACTCGCTGACCAGCGGGACGGAAATCGGCACTTTGCTCGCGGAGAGCTACCTCGGGCTGAGCGGGGTCGAAATCCCCATTGCCGAGGAGATCCGCAAACAGGCACACGCCGAGGGCGAGAAGATCGCGCACGCGATCGAGCGGCGCGAGCCGCTCACACCCGGCCAGATCGAGAAGATCCGCGCCCGGGTCCGGGAACGCCAGCGTGCGGTCGGCTACGAGGGCGACTATCGGGCCTGGATTGCGAAGACCACTCCGCCCGACCTGCAATGACCGTCCGGGCCGCGGGTCTCGCCTGCCGATATCCGGTTGCGGCGGCGGGGGCCCCCCCCCCCCCCCCCCCCCGGGCGCCCCCCTTTGGGGGGGGGGGGGGTTTTCCCCCCCCGCGGGGGGGGTGCCCCCCCCCTTGTGACCCCCTTCCGCCGGGGGGGGAGCCGGGGG
>Ga0078972_1000081_pt1 | contig 88286 bp, 71 predicted proteins | sample YelNatPaOPGAMG01_FD_67568 | JGI IMG/M metagenome (GOLD analysis project Ga0078972, IMG submission 67568) | Hot spring thermophilic microbial communities from Obsidian Pool, Yellowstone National Park, USA - OP-RAMG-01 (SPADES assembly) (version 2) | ecosystem: Environmental > Aquatic > Thermal... | reverse complement strand
CGGACTTCGTGGCCTTGAGCCGCCCCCTGGTACGGGAGCCCAACCTGGTCAAGAAGTTCCGGGAAGGCAAGGCGGAGGCCTCTACCTGCATCTCCTGCAACAAGTGTTTCGCGGAGATAGTCCACCGCCGCCCCCTGCGCTGCATGGCCCGGGGTGGAGATATTCCTTCCGCTTGAACTGATGGACGTGCGCCACCGTGGTCTACAAGGAAAATAGCGTGCGTCAAGGTACGCCTGGATCAAGTTAGACAGGGTGACCCGGGAATGGGCTTGCAATAGAATGCTGGGTATAAAGCGTGAATCCGGAGGTACGGGATAGGGCAGGAGGGAGAGGATCGGTAATGGCAAGCGTTGAAAGGAAGGAAGCCATACGGCTGAGGCCCCACCACCTGTTCTGCAGCCGATTCCTGCCCTTGGAGCTCCTCATGCGCGGAGAGGGGTTCGCCCGCGTGGTGGAGGAGCTCAAGCTGCTCACGCTGGCGGAGAGCGATGTCGTGGTGGCGGTCAACGAGGGGCCCGACCAGGTATGCGAATATTGCCCGGACTACGGGGAGGGCCGTTGCCAGAACCCCGTGGGTGACGAGGAGAAGGTGAGGAAATGGGACCGGCGCGTGCTGGAAGGGCTGGGCCTCTCCTACGGGGAGGAGATAACCATAAGAGACCTTGCCGCGCTGGTGGCTGAAAGGGCTCCCCTGGACTTCTGCCGCGACCGCTGCCCCTGGAAGAGCGTCTGCTCCGTGTTCGGCACAGGAGAGGGCCGGGACAGAGAAGCTTGAGAAGGACCAGCCCTTCTGGCGGCAGGGTATACGGTGGATTTTATTGACTGCGTGCTTTTCCACCCTCTCAAGGCCTGCGGGACTCCAGTCGAGATGGATTCGTCGGATTTCCGCGTGCAATCGTCTGGAGGATCTCTACGGGCAAGAATCTGTCACAAGCGTGAGAGTTGGCCTTCGTGGCCAAAGAGCTGTCGTTGAAACGCTTTTCCATAATTCTATGGGCACAACCTGAAGATATGAGAGAGGCTTTAGACCTCGCATTACGACTCATAATCGATTGCGCATCACTGGCAACTTGGCTAGCCGGATTCACGTATAGGTCAATTCAAACACTGTGTCGCTCAGCCAGCGACGGAATGATTCGTTGTCGCTGTACTGCTTGAACAGCTCGGTGTCATCTTGGAGTAGCGCCGTTATCACCCGCTGAAGCGCCTTGTCATGCTCGATGCGTGCGTTCTGTTTATCGGAAAACTTGCGTGCGTTCTGGTATGCGATGTCGGCCGCTACACGTGCGGGAATCTCCTCGGTGATCAGTTTGCGCACCCGATCGGCATCGGTCCAGGAAATGTTTCCAAATTGCTCATTGAAAGCCTTAATGATGTTGGAGAGACGGTCGAGTTCCGGTTCGGGCTTGTGTCCACCACCCATAGCGGGCACAGGTTCGATCTCGGCATCCGCATCGGTAAGCGCGATTCTCATAGTCGCCTGCTTTTCAACCCGGTAGCTCTCCATGTCGATCGCCTCGAGGATGCCCTTTGAGAGGTCTTCCTCTTTAGGCGCTGGCAGCTTGGGTACCAGGAAGTTGAGGAATATTGATAACTTCTCCCACTCAGCGTTGGTGTAAGGGAGGATTGAAGAGAGAAAGTTATAGGCTCGCAGAAACGCCTTGGCTTTTCCCTTGAAGTCTACCTGGCCGTCCTCGTCAAGATGTTCTATATAGGTGACGACGCAGGCGTCGAGGATGGGGTCGAGCTGGTCCCGGTCGGCACCGCTCAGGTAGAGCCGCACCAATTCATCAACTTGCACGGGTGCGTACACCTGGTAGCTGTCAAGATCGGCCTTAAGGTCGTGCAGCTTGTTCGGATCGGTCTCGTCGGCGAGGATGGTGGTTCGGTAGTAGGGCTCAAAGGCGTTCCTGATTGTCTCTGGGTCGTTCACGAAGTCGAGGACAAAGGTATCATGCTTCTTAGGGTGGGAGCGGTTTAGGCGGGAGAGGGTCTGCACTGCCTTGACTCCAGAGAGTATTTTATCCACATACATGGTGTGCAGGAGCGGCTCGTCATAACCGGTCTGGAACTTTTCAGCGCAGATCAAGAATCGGTATGGGTCTTCCCGGATCTTGTCGACGATCTGGTTTGAGGGGAAGCCGTTAAGGCTGGCCTCGGTGACTAGTTGACCACCATACTCGTGCTCACCCGAGAAGGCCACGATCGCCCGATAGGGGCTATTGCGCTCGGCAAGGTACGTATTGAAAGCATGGAAGTACTGAATAGCTTGCTCGATGCTCCCGGTCACCACCATGGCCCTTGCCTGGCCTCCGATCTTGCTCTTGGCAATCACCTGCTCATGAAAGTGGTCCACCATGATCTCGGTCTTGAGCTGGATGGCGTACTCGTGATTTTCGACGAATCGGCGCAGCTTCTTCTGTGCCTTTTTAACGTCAAATTCGGGGTCATCTTCGATAGTCTTGATGAGTTTATAATAGCTCTTGACCGGTGTATAGTGGGATAGCACATCAAGGATGAACCCTTCCTGAATGGCCTGTTTCATGGTGTAACTATGGAACGGCCTGTGTTTTACCGTACCGTCGGGCTGCGGGTCGGGCTCACCGAACATCTCCAACGTTTTGTTCTTAGGCGTGGCGGTGAAGGCGAAGTAGCTGGCGTTCGGTAAGAGCTTCCTGGCCTCCATTAACCGGTTGATCTGGTCTTCGAAGGTCTCGTCTTCGTCCTCTGCACCGGCTTCCGACAAGGCCATATTCATCTTGGCCGAGGTACGGCCGCCCTGACTCGAGTGCGCCTCGTCAATAATGATCGCAAAACGGCGCCTGCGGTGCTCGTTGCCGATTTCGTCGAGGATGAACGGGAACTTTTGCAGAGTCGTAATGATGATCTTCTTTCCGCTTTCGATGAATCGCCGCAGGTCGCCGGAATGCTCGGCATGCCCCACAGTTGCACTCACCTGGGCAAACTGCTTGACTGTGTTCCGGATCTGCTGGTCTAGGATGCGACGGTCAGTCACCACGATAATGGAATCGAAAACGGGTCTTCCATCCTTCGTGAGACCGATTAGCTGGTGGGCCAGCCAGGCGATGGAGTTGGACTTGCCACTGCCGGCGGAATGTTGGATAAGGTAGCGACGGCCCACGCCGTGTGTCGCCACGTCCGCCAAGAGTTTTCGCACCACGTCAAGCTGGTGATAGCGGGGGAAGATCTGCCGTCGACGTTTCTGGCCGGTCTTGAGGTCTTTCTCCTCAACGAGTTGAGCGTAGTTTTCGAGGATGTCGGTCAGGCTCTCACGGGTGAGTATCTCCCGCCACAGGTAATCGGTCTTGAGGCCCTGCGGATTGGGAGGATTGCCCGCACCGTCGTTCCATCCCTTGTTGAAAGGCAGAAACCACGACGCCTTGCCCACAAGGTACGTGCAGAACCACACCTCGCTGTCGTCAACTGCGAAGTGCGCCACGCAGCGGCCCAGCTCGAAGAGCTTTTCGCTCGGGTTACGGTCGCGCCTGTACTGCTCGATGGCGTCATGCACCGTCTGTTTGGTGAGGCGGTTTTTTAGCTCGAAAGTGAAAACCGGCAGGCCGTTGATGAAGAGCACAAGATCCAGCGCCCGCTGTATCTCATCGCGGCTGTAGCGGAGCTGGCGCGTGACGGTGAAGCGGTTCTGCTCATAGAGTACCCGCGCTTGCTCGTTTCCGGGAGAAGGCGTGCCGTAGAAAAGCTCTATGCGGTGCGGCCCGTGCTGAATCCCGTTGCGCAATACGTCCACCACCCCGCGCTTGCTCACCTCGCCCTGTAGCCTCGCCAGAAACTTCCGCCGTGTGGGGCTGTCGTTATCCAGATCGAGCGCTTCGGCAACCTCCGGTTGCGTAGAACGCAGGAAGGCCGTAAGCTGAACCAGATCGACGCAGTACTCCCGGTCGTAATCAGCCGAATCGCCTGGGAGCCAACCCATACCGCCATAGGGTACCGGCGTCTCGGTAACGAACGCTGGAGTGCCGGCAGGTCGGGGGACGCACTCGCTGCCAGTCAACGCCTGGCAGATCAGGGTTTCGAGCCCAGCTTCACTGGTGTCGGTTGGTTTCATGGTTTATCTTCCTCCTCAGAGAAAGTTTCTGCAGCGGCCTCATTATCTGCCGCCTCCCCTTCCGCTGTCTCCTCTAAGTCCTCCAACTCAGCTTCCTCCTCGGCCGGCTCCTCCAGCAGCCGTGCTGCCACCTCGCGCACATCCACCTTGCCGGTGACCACATCGGCAATCAAGCGCTCGCGGTATTCGCGTAAAAGCTCGATTTCGCTGCGGGTGGCAGCGATCGCGGCGTCAATCTTGGCCGTCTGGGCGTCGAGGAAGCGGACGATGGCAGTTTGCTCGTGGAGGGGAGGAAGTGAGAAGTAGATACACTTGAATTCCTTTGCCCGCAGACTCCACTGATCCGAAGCAATGCCATACGACCATCGCTCGGCCTCCGCAGTAAAAAGGGGCGTACGAAGAAGAAAGTGCATATATCGGGGCAAATTCTCGGCGCTCCTCAGCCGCTGGACGATGTAAGCCGGGCTCACTATCCCCCGGTAAGCCGAGACGCCCACCGCCCCCTGCCAGGCTCGCATCTTGTTGTACACCAGGTCACCCGGTTGAACGAGTTTGTAGTTGGATTTGTCCTCGTTCGATGAGTCCTTCCTGGAACCATCCACGAGCAGGTCTGCCTGACACAGTACGCCGCGTGTGATGGTTACTGACAGCATCTGTTCGTCAGGGTGACCACGGTCGTTGATTTCACGAAACATGGCACGTCCGGGCAACACCTCCCAATGCATCGGCACCTTCCCCAGCCACTCTACGCCGTAGTCCTTGTAGGCCGGGTATGGATTACCCGTGCGGACGTCTATTTTTCCGGTGACGGCCTGGTAAATGAGAGCCTGCTTGTACTCCTCCAGCAGTTTGACCAGTTTCTGTTTGGCTCGGACGTATCGCCGAATACGCCAGTCCACATAATCGAGAAAGCGGACGATTGCGGTTTGCTCGGGGAGGGGTGGAAGCGGAGCAATGAAGTTCGCTAGGAATGATTCGGGGACACGTTGCTGACCAGCGGCACCAGACATTGCGTCAGCCCCAAGGCGGCGGAAGTCGGGCAATGTAGTGATTCTGTAAAGGAAACGGGCCGTTATTGAACTTCCAGCTCTGAGAACATGGAACTCCGTGGAACCAAAGCCGATTTCCGTTGGCAGGGCGTCCAGACAGGCCCCTTTACCGTTCTCAAAGCAGGGCGTGATCTTGGCAATGATCACATCACCCCTGCGAAAATAGGTGAATCCATTCCATACAGAGGAAATAGGTAGATACTCTATCGCTCCAATTCGCCCGTCAGCATACACGCGCTCCATCGGTAGAAATGTTACTGGTGCATCTTGCTCCAAGAGCGCTCGTGCCTCCGCTTTACCTGGGTTAAGTATGGCGACCTGCTTCAGCCGCCGCACCTTCCAATGCGCTGGCACTGCGCCCAGCCATTCCACGCTAGAGTCCCTGTAGGCGGAATATGCTTTGAGATTAAGGATCATGCTCCTAATTCTTCTCCCAATCGCTTCCACCGTTGCTTAAAAGCCTCGCGACCACCTTCCATAACTGCACAAATCGTATCGCGTACCGAACGCTCCTGAAGGCATCCGAAGCATTCCTTGTGGGTCTCACCATTCCTCGCTGTGAACGCCATTACAAGTTCTGCGTCTCCGTTTACGACGATGTTCGCATTGTGCGTCACTACGATTACTTGGCGATGTTGTTTTGTACGGCGGAGCTGCTGTACAACAAGTTCATAAATAAGCTGGTTATCGAGATCGTCTTCTGGCTGATCCAAGATGATCGGCTCCTCGCCATACGAGAAGAGGAAAGCCAATAGTGCCGCCGTCTTCTGTCCGGGAGAGCCTTCTTGGATCGGTCGGTAATCCGTCCCGTCACCTTTAGTGCTGTATTCAACCTTGAGTGAATCCTCGGGAAACCATGTGTCAAGCCTATCAAATGTCTCGGGCGGGAGCTTGTTAATGTAGGCAGCGAAGCGCCGGTCAGCTAGCTCGTCTTCGTTATGTCTGCCGGCAGAAATCTGCCGGACCCGATTCTTGATTTCTTGGAGACTCTCTTCCATCACCATCGAGGAACCGCCGCCGTAATCGAGGCAACCCAAAAGTCCGCCATCTCCGGGAGCACCGATATCTTTCTCGAAGCCTCCGGCCTCGCGCTGTATAATCCTCCGGAACTCGGCCTCGACCGTCTCGCGAGCACCGTACGGAACGACCTCGATCCGGACATAAGGGTTATTCTCGAGGATATTCCTCAGAAAGTCGATTCGCTTCCGCGTCAGATCCCGGCGCAGTTCTTTCAGCCGCTCGAGGCTATCATCGGCCTGCTGGCGGACCTTCTCGAGGTCGATTTGCCGGGATTTGAGTTCCTTGAGTCGCCGCTCCAGAGTTTGGCGGTGCTGTACAAGTTTCTCATAAGCCGATGGGTCACCTGCCTCTGTGTCTTTCAAGCGCTGGCAAAGGTTGTCATACTCCTGAATCGCACGGTCAACCGCCTGTTTCCACGCCGAAATGTCTCGGGCCTGTCGCCACTGTGTAAGTACGTCGTCTGCTTCCGTGGCGAGCTTTTCGAGCCGTTCTTGCACGGCTTTGAGGCGTTGCAAGGCATTCGCTGCCTTCTTCTGAATGTCTTGATCCTCAACTCTTTTTGCCTCGAAGTGTGAATTGTCGAGCGGATCGAGGAGAAGATCGCGCGCTACCTCTCGCAATCGATTGCCCGTACCAGACCACGCATTCTCCCATGCTTCTACGACTCGCTGTTGATCCAAACGATTCTGATATTCCTTTAGCACATTCGCGTGGTCTGCCTCCTCGAAGATGGCGAGCCGGCGCTTGACGTCCTCGAGCTCTCCTCGCAAGCGAGGCTCATCCGCAAGGCCAGCTTCGATTTCCCTTACCTTGGCCCGAAGCGAGAGAAAGCGCGCTTGCTCCTCATTCCAGCTGTCATCCCAAGATCGCCGATCGACCTCACGAGCCTCGTCCACGATGCGGAGTAGCGCCATAGGGGCTTTAGCCATTTCAAAGATTTGCTTCTGGCTGTAGATTCGCACCGGGAAGCGCTCAGATACGTCCCCTGGCTCGCTCCTCCAGCCTCCGCTCTCGTCTTGTACTTCTATGGCCTCAACGTCCTCTTGGTAGTGCCACTGAATACGAAAGCGGGTTCGATTCTTGCGATAGATTACAGTAAATCGAGAGTTGTCAGTAAGCAACCCGTCATCGTCCCGGCTCTGGTAAACCTTCTTGTACTTCTTAAAGTCGTTGGCCAGCGTATCAGGCAGTTCGCCATCGCGTCGGAGCGCGATCCTGAAGAATTCGACCAGGGTGGATTTACCGGTCCCTCGGCCGCCGATGATCGCGTTGAGCCACGGGTTCAGCTCTACTTTGAAAACACTGGATCGTCCCATGTAACGCGCATGGTTGACCTCGATCGCTTCTATCACAAAGTCCGCGTGCCTGTTGGGATCCTCAGACTGCTGATCTGACCTGCGGACCGAGAGCGGCCCATCGAGAAGCGCGAGACGCAGACCCTCCAGGCTTGGCGTCCCCATCTTGATCCACGTGAAGTGGCTTCCGGGGAAACGCTGTCCGGTGGCACCGACTGGATGATGCGCGTCTGAACCGAGCACCTCTGTCCAACGTAGTCCCTTGTCCTGATAGACTTGCGGCTTCTGCGATGACGGGTCCACGACTTCCATGGCAAAGATGGTGCCGCATTTGAGTGCCTGTGCCAGCGTGGTTCCCTGGAACTTGGTGAAAAGCCCGTTTGGTCCATCGACGTGCGCCGGGATGGCAATGCCACCAATTCGTTTAATCGCTTCCACGACTTCGGTAAATGACTTCGTAGTTACATCGTCACTCCTCCCCTTTGTCCCGTTGAATCCGACTGCTCCGAGGAGGGAATCCACATCGGAGGTAGTGCACGATGGATCGAGGATCGCAAGGAGGTGGACGCCTCCGTACACTGAAATCTCCACGCCTGGGAACAAGTGAATGGGTCGGAAGCTTTCAGGCTTCTCGGATTCGAGTTTTTCAAGCGCACTCTTGAGGCAGTCAATCCAAGCGCCGGAGTTGTGGTCTGTGACCGCGATGCAATCGATTCCAGCTAGCATATAGTGTAGCAGCCATTCTTCCGGTGTCTGGCGCTTGAGCTCTTGCTGCGGTCCTCTGCCATAGTCCTCCGACGCTGGCGTGTGGGTGTGAAAATCGAACTTCCACCACCGCGAACCGGGATAGGGCCAGAGCGGTTTATTCATGGTTCGTTCCTCCCCAAAATCTCCGCCAACAACCCCTCTGCCTCTTTCTCCATCGCCAGCAGGTCGGCGCGGATCTCCTCCAGGGTACGCAGGGCTTTAGGCTTATAAAAATACCGGTTGAAGTTGATCTCGTAGCCCACCTTGACGCTTGATGGGTCGTACCAGGCGTCCGGCGCGTAGGGCAGCACCTCGCGGCGCAGGAAAGCCTCGATGGCTGTGCGCTGGTCTTCCGGGCTCGGCAGATAGCCAGGTTCCTGGCAGGCGGGACACTCGAGGAACGGGATCTGCTCGCTGTCGCGAAGTTCCATGTCCGGCTCGTATTCCACCACGCACGGCTTTCCGTGAATGGTAGCCTCGAACAGGCCGCGAAGCGGATCGGGCGTGGTACCGGGTTTGTGGATCTTCTTGATCACCGGAGGCGCCTCCTCTGCACGCTCGACCGTTTCCCGAAGTTCTTTAATCTCTTTGGATGTGTAGGCGCGTTCCGGGTCGATGCCTTTCAAGCGCAGGGGGCGCTCCACCGTCACCTTCCAGTAGCCGAAGGCCGCGTTGGGGAAGATCTTGGACTTTTCGGTCTCCTCGAATTTGAGGAAGGTGTCAACAATGCGACGGATGTCCTCTTCGGACAACTCGCAGTTCTTTTTGCCCAGGTTCTTGCGCAGGGGCTTGTACCACTCCGTGGCATCGATGAGCTGCACGCGGCCTTTGCGGTGCTCGGGCTTCCTGTTCGTGAGCACCCAGACGTAGGTGGCGATACCGGTGTTGTAGAACATGTTTAACGGCAGGGCGACGATGGCCTCGAGCCAGTCGTTCTCGATGATCCAGCGGCGTGTGTTGCTCTCACCCTGGCCGGCGTCCCCCGTAAACAGCGAAGAGCCGTTGTGCACCTCGGCGACGCGACTGCCGAGCGGGGTATCGTGCTTCATCTTGGAGAGCATGTTCACCAGGAACATCATCTGCCCATCGCTGGTGCGGGTAATCAGCGAAAGCTCCTCGCCCCGGTGCTGCACGACAAAGCGCGGGTCCTTGATGCCGGCTTTGCCACCCATGCGTTCCAGGTCACTCTTCCAACTCTTCCCGTAGGGCGGATTGGAGAGCATGAAGTCGAAGGTGCGGCCGGGGAAGGCGTCGTTAGAGAGGGTTGAATGCTCCGGTCCGCCGACGATGTTGTCGGCGGCGTCGCCTTCGCCCTTGAGTATAAGGTCGGCTTTGCAGATAGCGTAGGTCTCGGCGTTGATCTCCTGGCCATAGAGATGCACCGAGACTTGCTTTCCGCGCTCACGGGCAAGTTCGAGCAAGATTTCTTCGGCTATCGTCAGCATGCCGCCAGTGCCACATGCTCCGTCGTAAAGCAGGTAGGTGCCGGATTCCATCTGGTCGGCGATCGGCTCAAAGATTAAGCGGGCCATCAGCTTCACGGCGTCGCGTGGCGTCCAGTGCTCACCGGCTTCTTCGTTGTTTTCCTCGTTGAAGCGGCGCACCAGCTCCTCGAAGATGGTGCCCATGGCATGATTGTCGAGGCCGGGCAGTCGGACGGTGCCGTCGCTGTTGAGCACAGGGTAAGGGCTCAGGTTGATGGACGGGTCTAGGAACTTTTCAATGAGCGTGCCAAGTGCGTCGGCTTTGGCCAGGCGGGGGATCTGGTTGCGGAACTCGAAGTTGTCGAGAATCTCCTGAACGTTGGGCGAGAAACCATCCAGGTAGGCACGAAAATCGGCTTCGAGCTGCTGCTTGCTGGTGCATGCCTTGAGGTCACGGAGTGTGAAAGGAGAGGTGTTATAGAAAGCTTGGCCTGCCGCCTTGCGTAACGCTGCATCCTGATGAATAATGCCTGCCTTGTCTAGCGAAGCCTTCATCTCGAGCACATCCTGCTTGGTGGGCTCGAGCACCGCATCCAGACGGCGGATGACGGTCATGGGAAGAATCACGTCACGGTACTTGCCGCGGACGTAGAGATCGCGGAGGACATCATCCGCGATGCCCCAGATGAAGTTGGCAATCCAGGTCAGTTGAGATGTTTCCATCGGCTTCCCTCTCCTTTATATGTCGCATTATCGGGCACAGCAGTGTAGCGCTCGTTGGAAGCTATTAAAAAGGAATATTCCTGTCTTGCTGCTTTTCCTTTGGGCCACTCAAGTTCATGTTGCAAAATGCGGTTTCCAATTGCATGTGTTGGCTGGCCCTTCTTCTCCATGACGAGTTGCAAAGCCTCGTAGTAAGCCCGGTCAAGGTCTGGGTCGTCGAGGCTTTCGGCGTGTTTCTCGATAATGGCATCGAAATTCTTAGTATGCCTAATATTCAGGAAATACTGCCGGTTACCCTGGTTGTAGGTAATATATTGGCTGCTCATTATCTTGCATGGCATGCGTAAATGATCCTGCTTCAGATGGATGTCGAAAATGAGATCGGTGTTGTCGAACAGGTTCACATCCTTCTTGGTTTCATTGGCGATTTCGGCATACGACAGCAGTAGACACAAATCCCGTTGACGTTCAGTCAGATATGTTATTTGGCAGGATGGCTCGAAGTTTTTTTTGTTGGTCCGAGCGGGAGTCAAGGCCGACGCCTTTTGCAATACGGACATCTTCCCGCTTCCCACCGGGTCCGCCATAAGGATCATGCAGTTGTTAAGCTGATCTGCCTCATTGATCCTCTTTGGGACCTGACCTGCCAGGGGCTCTACCATCTTCCCTTTCCTCCGCCTTGTGTATCGGCACCTTTATTGATGTCTTGCGTCTCTTTCAGCCAGTGGCATATACCCTTATCTGGCATGCGTTTGCGATTGCCAATCTTCCGATATTGGATTCCCTTCTCCATCAGCCTCACAAGTTATTAGCCTTGCTATTTTCTGCAAGGTTGACTAATTGCCATAGCTAAATCACTCGATATTCCACGTATGGATAGCACCCAAAGACAGCAAAGCAACAACTTCGCTGTCTTGTTACTTCAATAATATTTTAAGGCGGTGACAGTTACCGTGTTACCATTGGTTGCTCTGCCCTTAATGCTTAAGCGAGCCGCTCTTTCATCCAATGAGCGCAAAGTCGAGAAGATAAAAAGCGAGACCCTTTGGCCTCGCTTGGTTATCTGGCTCCCCGGGAGGGACTCGAACCCCCAACCTAGTGGTTAACAGCCACCCGCTCTACCTGTTGAGCTACCGGGGAAAGTCTCTGCGGCTACCATTCCTTGCCGCTCCCGCGCCGTTCGGCGCCTGGCGCGCGATTTCACATTATATGATACCATGCGCCAGGGCACAAGCGCGTGCACGTGTCCTGTTTTACCGGGATGATAGGGTGGTCTCTCGATCCTTTTCAACCCTGAATGCGCCTGCTGAAACTTTGTGGCATATACATGGAGAAGGATGCGCCGGGGCACAGGTGATCTTTATGGGTGGGAAGCCTCAAAGGGAAGCCGGCTGGAGGGCTCGAATGTGTTTTATGTGATATTATCGGGTTACCTCGAGGGGAACGAGCTTCAGGTCTCGGGAGCGAAAGCCGGGTGCTCGTACTGGTGGACTTGGGGCCTGGAGCTATCCGCAGGATTGGGGCGTTGGGCGGCTCACTGGCAGGGGGTGGAAGGTGAAACGCTCGGCGTCTGGAAGGGGAGGAAGCCCGGGGAAGGTTTCCGCCGGGGTGGAATCCGCCAATCCCGGCATGCGTCGCACCACCAGACTACGCTACCGCAGGCGGCGGCGGCTGCTCTGGTTGGAATCCCTTCTACTGGCACTGGTCCTCGTGACCCTCTCGTCCCTCCTCTTCGTATTCCTGGTCATCCACAGGGAAAGGGAGGCGGAGTCCAACCCCCAGCCCTTACCGCCGATTCAGGTGGCGGTTGACCGGGAAATCGCGGAGGAAGTCCTCCCGCTCCTCCGGGATTACGGTGAGACGCACCCCCAGGATTCCGTCCAGGTGGTGGAGGAAGGGGCTTCCATCGTGGTCACCAGGAATCCCCTGCTCATCTTCATGCCGCATCGCGTAGAGCTTCTCCACGTACCTCCCCTTAAACTCCAAGCCGCCGGCAGGGAGATCGTCCTCGGCCCCGAGAAGAGCATTTGGTTATGCAGCGAGAGAGAGGACCCCAGGTTGGATGCCCTGGCCTCCTGGCTTGCGGAAGGGCTGGCCCGCCTTTACCCGGAGATAACCTTCAACGCGGTGGGGGACATCATCCCCGGCCGCAAGGTGGCCATGCGGATGGCGGAGAAGGGATTCCTCTACCCCTTCGAGGCCGTGGCCCCTTATATCAGGGATGCGGACCTGGTCTACGCGGACCTGGAGTGCCCCCTTTCGGACCGCTACGCCCCGCCTTACAAGGGCACCGACTTCATCGCTCCCAGCCGGACCGTGGAGGGCCTCAAGGCCTGCGGGATCGACGTGGTCTCCCTGGCCAATAACCACAGCACTAATTTCGGGCCTGCCGCCTTCACCGATACCTTGAAGCTCCTCGTCGAGAACGGCATCGCCTACGTGGGTGGAGGTCGCGATGCCCAAGAGGCTTACAGCCCCCTCAGCCTGGAGATAAAAGGCACCAGGATCACCTTCCTGAGCTACAACGCCATCGCCGGAAGTATCAACGCCACCTCCCAGAGGCCGGGCGTGGCCTGGTTCGACATGTGGCCCTATGCCGCCGACGACCCGGAAGACCTGGCCGCCATGCAGGAGGCGGTGCGCAAGGCCAAGCGGGAGGGCGGATTCGTGGTGGTCGGCTTCCACTGGAGCGAGGAATACAAGAGGCTGCCCAACCCTTCCATGAGGAAGGTGGCCCACGCGGCCTGCGATGCGGGGGCGGACATGGTAATCGGCACCCACCCCCATTGCATCCAGTCCCTGGAGTGGTACGGGGGGAGCTTCATCGCCTACAGCTTGGGCAACTTCGTTTTCGACCAGATGTTCGCCGATTATACCCGCCAAGGTATTATCCTGCGCTGCAGGCTCATGGGAAGCGAGCTGGTGGAGATAGAACTCCTCCCCTACCTGATACACGATTACTGTCGCCCCGTGGTCCTGGACGGGGCGAGCGCCCGGAACATCGTTGGCTCCTTGCTTTCCATTTCCGATCTCTGAAGCCACCTTCCCGGCGACGCGCCGCGACTCCATCCTTGCAGGAAAGGATTCACCGGCCGTCGTTGTTCCCTGCATGCTCGATACCCCGCCCGGCAAAAAGATTTAAAGCGGCTTGATAAAAGGAGATCGCGGTGCTTCAAGCAGGACGCTCAGCCATTCCGAGGCTGCTCCAAGAAAAGACCAACAAACGGCTGCCGGCTGCATGGTCGACGAGGAAAAAGCCGCGATCTTGCCCTTCGGCCAGGAGCGGGGAGTGCCGGGCCGGTCAAAAGGATGCCTCGAGGGAGGGGAAAACCGCTTTTACCTTCGCCGCTCACTTGGGCGATAATGAAAACCCGCGGCCAGGAGCGGGGAGTGCCGGGCCGGTCAAAAGGATGCCTCGAGGGAGGGGAAAACCGCTTTTACCTTCGCCGCTCACTTGGGCGATAATGAAAACCGTGAAGCCCGTGGGACGAGATTCCGAGCGTGGATCGACTTGTAACCTGGCGGGAATGAGTGAATGACGGAGGAGCGTGATTTACCCCCCGGGGCAAGAGGGGACGAAACCATCGGGCTCATCCCCTTGGGTGACCTCGAGAGGGAGAAGATGGGTTTCCTCCCCCCGGCGCTCAGGGAAATCGTCGGCCTGGAGGCCCTCTGGGGCCCGTCTCTCCACCTGCCCAAAGACGCCTACCGGGCGGGGCGGCGGCAATACCTGGCCTCGTCCCTCCTCCAGGCCCTGGCTGCCCTGCCGCGGGGCACCCACCTCCGCCTTTTGGGAATAGCGGACGTGGACCTTTTCGCACCCGGCCTGAACTTCGTCTTCGGGCAGGCCTTGATGGGAGGGAGAGAATGCGTCATCTCCATTGCCCGCCTGCATCCATCCTTCTACGGAGCTCCACCGGACGAGGTTCTATTCCGGGACCGGGTGGTGAAGGAGGCGGTTCACGAGTTGGGCCACACCTTCGGGCTGGAGCACTGCCCGGATCCGACCTGCGTGATGCATTTCTCCAACTCCCTGGCCGACACCGACCGCAAGGGCTGCGACTTCTGCGCTTCTTGCCGTAAAGCGCTCCGCCGCGCCTTGGGGGGTCGGTGATTTAACCTTGCCGTGGGGGTTCTGGCGCGGCAGGCCGGGTGGGTCCCGGTAAAAACTGCCCGTATAAACAGGAGGCGCGCCCCATCTGCCGCTCGCTTCGCCATCCCTTTCGCCCTTGGCATGTGGGGGCATGGAACCTCTCGGCCCCGGGCGTGGAATTCCCTCCCCGGTGCTCGTGTGGGTAATGGCCTGCCCTTTCGCGCGGAATTTTACCGCTCTTATGTTGGCTTTCTGGCTGCAGGGTGGCCTGCTCCCAGCGCGAGGACGCGGGCATCTCGGGATCCGGGCTCCAGGCCGGGCTTGCAGCCGTTGAGCTATAGTGAACGATAATTAAAGTTCTATCTACTTCATTCCGAAAATATCTCCTGATCATGGCGGGCTCGGAAGGGCCTCCTGGGCGTGATGGGGCGAGAAAACCTTTCATGCCCCGCAGGGAGAAGTTAGAGATTCTCGACTTTGCTGGAGGGGTGGAAGGAGGAGCGCAAGATCGGGTCTCTTTAACCCGACTGGGTTCATGGATGCTTCGTCTCCATCGGAATGGGGGACGAGGGGCGAAAGAGAGAGCGGTAACGGAATCGGTTGTCCTCTGGACGGGGTAGGTATAGGCGGATTGGATCTAAAACGCCTCAATGGATTGAAAATACACCTGGTCCTACCCTCGACAAGAAAGTCCGTGGTCGGGGAGGAGACCAAAAGCCCCGGCCTTCGAGGGGAGTACTGGATTGTTCAAGGGGAGGAATGGTCATGGATGCACATGAGCTTTTCAATGGGGGGCAAGAGAGCAACCGGGGGCCCAGGGTAAGCTTCTTCACCCGCAAGCTGACCGCCAAGTGCCAGAAAATGGGAATGAACATACCACCCTCGGTAATGGCGTTCCTGGACACGCCCCTCTGTTCCTTCAACGAGGAGCAGGCCCGCTACTTCGAGGAGAAGTTCCGCCCCCTTATCCCTCGCCTTATCTCCATCCTTGAGGAGGTCTACGACGAGTTGGGGGCGGACCGAGAGGGCTGGGAGGACATGATAACCTACAGCGTCAAGCAGGAGACCCCCATCGGCATATGTGCGCGGGCGGTGCTGGTGAAGAAAGAACGCTCCGCCGGAGACATCCTCACCCGTACCCTGCGCGATGGGCAGATGACCAAGCGCCTGGAAAGACCCTTGTGCTTCAGCGACCGAAAAGCCTGACCATTCCCTCGGCTACGCGAGAGGATTTTTCCGGGGACCCGTCGTGGAAGCAAGGTCCCGTAAAAGGAAAAAGCCTTGCATATCCGTTTCAAGCGCAGAAGGAACTGCCCTGCACCCGGGCTGGATCCCACCCCCTGGAAGGTGACCAACCCCATTCCCCTATTAACCGGCATAGGGCGTTTATTATAGAATCTTCCCTATGAGAGAGGGCGGTATCCGTGGGTGGGCGGTGGAGAACGCCAAGACCATCGCCGATATGCTTACCGGCGTGCGCTTCTTCCTGGCCTTGCTCATCTTCCTCTGCGCCCTATTCGCCGAGGCCTCCTTGCTTCCCCTGGTAGTCTGCCTTACCCTTCTCGGCTGGACCACGGACATCATCGACGGCAGGATGGCCAGGCTGGATGAGCAGGGAAGGAGCACCGTCATCGGGGAACTGGATTTCGCCACCGACATGTTCATGGTCTACTCCGGTCTCCTCTATTTCATAACCGCGGGATACGTCCCCTTCTGGCCCTTTTTCTGTTACATGCTTTATGCCGGCGTGACGGCTATCGTCTGGACCAAGAAATCGGTGATCATGGCCCAGGCGGCTCCCGTGGCCGCCATGCCCATCATCTTCTCCTTCCTGCACGCGCCGGTATGGGGGTGGATTTTCCTGGGGTGGATAGCGCTGGCCCTGGCCTTCAACTGGAAAAGGTTTACGCGGGTCATCGGGGAGTTCGTGGAGAATGTCGAAGACGGATAGAGACCCGCAAGCGGGATCGAAGAATCCCAGGCGGCGATACTCGCCCGGGGCCGAAAGCCGGCCACGGGAGGCCGGAGAACCCCACCCCGACCCCTCCACCGACGATCATCTCCGCAAGCAGATCGAGGCCCTGGAAGAGGTCAGCCGGGCCATAGTCTCCGACCTCTACCTGGAGGACATCCTCAAGCTCATCGTCATGGTCACCGCGGAGGTCATGAACTCCAACATCTGCTCCCTACTCCTGCTCAACGAGAAGGAAGGGACTCTGGAGATCAGGGCCACCCAGTCGGTGAGCGAGGAGTACCTGAACAAGCCCGCCATCCGGCTGGGAGAGGGGATAGCGGGGATGGTGGCCGCGGAGAACCGCCCCGTGCAAGTTAGGGACGTGAAGGCCGACCCCCGTTACGCCAACAAGAAAGTGGCCGAGAAGGAGGGGTTGTGCTCCCTCCTCTCCGTTCCCATGTGCGTCAAGGGGAAAGTCATCGGGGTGCTCAACTGCTACACCTCCGAGCCGCGGGACTTCACCCCCGAGGACGTCAAGCTGCTCACCGCAGTGGCCAACCAGGCGGCGGTGGCCATCGAGAACACCGAGCTCCTGGTGAGGACGCGCATCATCCAGGAGGAGCTGGAGACGCGCAAGCTGGTGGAGCGGGCCAAGGACATCCTCATGCGCAATCTGGGCATCAGCGGCGAGGAGGCCTACCGCCGCATGAGGCGCAAGTCCATGAATACCCGCAAGTCCATGCGCGACATCGCCGAAGCCATCATCCTCGCCGACGTGGGCGAGGAATGACCGCTTAAGAGAGCGCTCTTCAGGTTTTTTCGAGCGTCGGTGTCCGGAGCCCGCCGCCACCAAGCTCATCCATACTTAACGGGAAAGGGTGTCAAGGTGCGAAAAAGCTCACCTTCCGGCCTTTTTTCCTTGACAGTCATTACCGATGAACATATCATTTTACTTTGGTTTGCGGGCACGATGAAGTGCCATGGAGGACGACGGCGTCCGGCCTGAAAAGGCCGGTCGTTTTCTATATGGAAAATTATGGGATAGGAGAAGGAGGTACGTGCGTATGAGCTACAGCAAACCGAATTCCAGCGAGGCCACCCTGACCAGGTTGCGCACCGGCAAGGACTACTGCCCCTTCAGCGGCATGTGCGTGACCTGCGTGGATGGCTGTACGGGTCTGTGCGAGATCGGAAGGTCCGCTTACCGATCCACGGAGGTACTTTATCCCCAGCCCTTCGGGGGCAGCACCTCGGCGTCCCAGAAAGACTACCCCGTGGATTTCTCCCACCTCAATATCATGGGCAGCGCCGTGGGGGCGGTGGGCATCGAGCCCGACCCTGACGTGGCCACCTTCCCCAATGTCAACCTGGAGACGGCGGTGGGCGCGGACAAGGGTATAAAGCTGCGCCTGCCCTTCGTCATACCGGGCCTGGGGTCCACGGACGTGGCCAAGAACAACTGGGAGGGGCTGGCCATCGGCTCGGCCATCTCGGGGACCATACTCACCATTGGAGAGAACGTCTGCGGCATGGACGAGAAGTCGGTCATCGAGAACGGCCGGGTGGTGGATTCCCCTGACCTGGAGCGCCGGGTCAAGCTCTTCCAGGACTGGTACGAAGGCTACGGGGCCATAGTGGTTCAGTCCAACGTCGAGGATACCCGCCTGGGGGTCCTGGAGTACGCCATCGACAAGCTGGGCGTCCAGGTGGTGGAGCTCAAATGGGGCCAGGGGGCCAAGGACATCGGGGGCGAGGTGAAGATCCGCAGCCTGGAGAAGGCCCAGATGCTCAAGAAGCGGGGTTACATCGTTCTTCCCGACCCCGAGGCGCCCAGCTCGGTGGAGAACTTCTACAAGACATTCAACGAGTTCGAGCGCCATTCCCGCATCGGTTTCGTGGACGAGGAAAGCTTCGTGAAACGAGTGCAGGAACTGCGCGACGCCGGCGCCAAGTATGTCTTCTTAAAGACCGGGGCCTACCGACCGGCGGACCTTGCCCGGGCCATCAAGTACTCCTCTATGGCCAAGATCGACATGCTGACCGTGGACGGCGCGGGCGGAGGCACGGGGATGAGCCCCTGGCGGATGATGAACGAGTGGGGCGTGCCCACCCTCCACCTGGCGGCCATGACCTACGAGTACGCCAAGCGCCTGGCGGATAGGGGCGAGTACGTTCCGGACATCGCCATCGCCGGCGGCTTCACCCTCGAGGACCACATCGTCAAGGCCCTGGCCCTGGGGGCTCCCTATTTCAAGCTGGTGGGCATGGCCCGTTCGCCCATCGCCGCGGCCATGGTGGGCAAGACCATCGGCAAGCTCATCGAGGAGGAGAACCTGCCCAAGGCCATCTCCGCCTACGGAAACAGCGTGGAGGAGATCTTCGTGGCCGCCCCCGAGCTCAAGGAGCGTTTCGGGAACCGCTTCAAGGACATCCCCACCTCGGCCATCGGCGTGTATTCCTACTATAAGCGCCTTGCCCAGGGGATCCGCCAGCTCATGTGCGGGGCGCGCAAGTTCGCCCTGGACTACCTCAGCCGGGACGACCTGGCTTCCCTGACCAGGGAGTGCGCGGAGATAACCGGCATCCCCTACATCATGGATCTTGACCGCGACGAGGTAGATAAGATCCTGGGCTGAAGCCCGTATGTAAAGCTGCGAGGGAAAGGGAGCCGGTTCATCCGGCTCCCTTTTTCGCGGCGCCATTGAACATGCTTTTCTCAGGGGTGGATCAGGGCTCGAGTGTATCTCGTGGCTGGAGGCACGAGATATCCTCCCCCTTTATACGGTGATGCCCAGGAAGCGGCCGGCCAAGTCCTTGACCGTGGCCCGCAACCCCTCCACCTCCTCCGGGGAGAGCTCGTCGGGGTACTTCCCGCCCACCGCCTGGCTTATCTCGGTGAGGCGTACGGCGGCCTTCACGTAGCGCACGATGGTGGGGAGGTCTCCCTTCAGCCGCAGCTTGCCCTGCATCATCCCCTTCACGGCGTCCAGTTGGCCGCGGCCCACCTCCATCCAGCGGTCCGCCGAGCCGGTGATGACGAAGTCCCCGGACTCGCCCACCTCCGGTGGGACGATGCGTGCCTTGCGGCAGTCCCCGTGCCAGAGGTCCAGGAAGATATAGAGGTCGATGTCCAGCCCGTACTGGGGCGCCTTCTCCACGTGAAGGACCACGCTGCCTTCCCAGTTCTTGGCCAGCTCCCTGTAGGTGGAGTCCTCGTTGATGGCCTTTTCGTACAAGGCCACCCATTCGGGGGTGAAATAGATGTAGGGCTTGGGCTCGGACTCCATGCGCCTGGCCAATTCCTCCTGGTAGGCCTTCTCCCATTCCTCGGTGCCGTAGGCGATTCCCATGCTTACCCCCCTTCCAGTTGACGTGCAGCCCGAATACTTTACTGTTGCTTTCCCTCCTCTGGTATATGAAATGATTATATATGTATACCAAAAGGTTTACAAATCCCGTAAAGGTTGGACCTCCACGTGTTTTCTGCTTCTAAAGCCGTATGCTGCGCCGTGCCCTGAGCTCGGGGTGCAATGGGCCACTCTGATCTGCCTGGCGACCTGGTTACCCAGCCATGATGGCAAGGCGGCCTCTCCACTCTTTTGGATCCCCGAAGGTTATCCTTGAAGGATGTGGCAACCATCACGGGAGGCCTTGGCCGTTCTTTGGCCGGACCCCTTTTGCCTGTCCCCGGCGGTCCCTATAATAGACGGAAGACCGAGGACGGGAGGCGGGAAGATACACGCATGGAAAGGGCCGTAATCCTGCTCCAGGACGGGAAATACTTCACCGGCACGCCCTTCGGGGCCCGCGGGGTGCGCACGGGAGAGCTGGTTTTCAACACCAGCATGACCGGCTACCAGGAGATCCTCACCGACCCCTCCTACAAGGGCCAGATCGTCACCATGACCTATCCCTTGATCGGCAATTACGGGGTCAACGAGGAGGACGTGGAGTCCCGCGGCCCCCAGGTGGAGGGCTTCGTGGTCCGGGAGTGCTGCCGGTATCCGTCCAACTGGCGGGCCACCCGTTCCCTGGACGAGTACCTGTCGGAGCATGGCATTGTGGGCGTGGAGGGGGTGGACACCCGCGCCGTCACCCGGCACATCCGCTCCATCGGGGCCATGATGTGCGTGGCTTGCAACGAGGACGCCGACTTGGCCGAGCTGAAGCGCATACTGGACGAGGCTCCTCCCTACGTGGGCGTGGACCTGGTGAAGGAGGTCACCTGCAAGGAACCCTACCGCTGGGAGGATCCCCGGGTCCCTCCCATGGGGAGGGGGGTCATGCCGGAGGTTTCGGGGAAGGGCGAACGCCCCCTTCACGTGGTGGCCTACGATTGCGGCATCAAGCGCAACATCCTGCGCATCCTTGCTGCCCTGGGATGCCGGGTAACCGTGGTCCCGGCGAGCACCTCCGCTTCCAAGGTTTTACAGCTGGGGCCAGACGGCATCTTCCTCTCCAACGGGCCTGGGGACCCGGCGGCGGTCACCTACCTCATAGACGAGGTGGCCAAGCTCATCGGGGTCAAGCCCATCTTCGGCATCTGCCTCGGGCACCAGATACTGGGGCTGGCCCTGGGGGGGCGCACCTTCAAGCTCAAGTTCGGGCACCGCGGGGCCAACCAGCCGGTCAAGGACCTGCGGCGGGGGAACATCCTCATCACCGCCCAGAACCACGGTTTCTGCGTGGACCTGGAGAGCATCGCCTCCGAGGTGGAGCCCACCTTCATCAACCTCAACGACAATACCCTGGAGGGGTTCCGCCACCGCCGCTACCCGGCCTACTCCGTGCAGTTCCACCCCGAGGACTCGCCGGGGCCCCACGACGCCGTCTATCTCTTCGGGGACTTCATCCGCGACATGCGGGCCGGGCGGGGTGAGGCCCATGCCTAAGCGAACCGACATCCGCAAGATACTCATCATCGGGTCCGGCCCCATCATCATCTCCCAGGCCTGCGAGTTCGACTACTCGGGGACCCAGGCCTGCAAGGCCCTCAAGGAGGAAGGCTTCCAGGTGGTGCTGGTGAACTCCAACCCGGCCACCATCATGACCGACCCGGAGATGGCCGACCGCACCTACGTGGAACCCATCACCCCGGAGGTGGTGGCCCGCATCATCGAGAAGGAAAGGCCGGATGCCCTTCTACCCACCCTGGGAGGCCAGACGGGCCTGAACACGGCGGTCAAGGTGGCCGAGATGGGGGTGCTGGAAAAATATGGTGTGGAGATGATCGGCGCCAACTACGAGGCCATCCGCAAGGCGGAGGACCGGGACCTCTTCCGGAAGGCCATGGCCTCCATCGGCCTGGACCTGCCCCGCTCCGGCCTGGCCCACAGCATGGACGAGGCCCGCGAGGTGGCCGCCGAGCTGGGCTTCCCTCTCATCATCCGTCCCGCCTTTACCCTGGGAGGTACGGGTGGGGGAGTGGCCTTCAACGCCGAGGAGTTCGAGCGGGTGGCCTCCGCGGGGCTGGACGCTTCCATGATCAGCGAGATCCTCATCGAGGAATCGGTGATGGGTTGGAAGGAATACGAGCTGGAGGTGATGCGCGACCTCAAGGACAACGTGGTCATCATCTGCTCCATCGAGAACTTCGATCCCATGGGCATCCACACCGGGGACTCCATCACCGTGGCCCCCGCTCAGACCCTCACCGACCGGGAATACCAGCTCATGCGGGACGCGGCCATAGCCATCATCCGGGAGATCGGGGTGGAGACGGGGGGTTCCAACATCCAGTTCGCCGTCAACCCGGACAACGGGCGCATGGTGGTCATCGAGATGAATCCCCGCGTCTCCCGATCCAGCGCCCTGGCCTCCAAGGCCACCGGGTTCCCCATAGCCAAGATCGCCGCCAAGCTGGCCGTGGGCTATACCCTGGACGAGATCCCCAACGACATCACCCGGGAGACCCCGGCCTCCTTCGAGCCCACCATCGACTACTGCGTGGTCAAGATCCCCCGCTTCACCTTCGAGAAGTTCCCCGGCGCCGATCCAGCCCTGGGCATCTCCATGAAGTCGGTGGGGGAGGTGATGGCCATTGGGCGCACCTTCAAGGAGGCCCTCCAGAAGGGTATCCGTTCCCTGGAGATAGGCCGCTACGGCCTGGGTAGCGACCGCAAGGAACTCATGAACCCCAAGGGTTTGGGCACTCCCGAGGAGAGGCAGGAGGCCCTGGCCGTAGTGCGGGAGAAGCTCTCCACCCCCAACGCCGAGCGTCTCTACTACATCCGCTACGGCTTTCAGCTGGGAATGTCTTCCAGGGAGATGTACGAGCTCTCCGGAATAGACCCCTGGTTCCTGGAGAACATCCGGGAGATCGTGGAGGAGGAGGAACGGCTGCGCGGCCGCCGCCTTCAGGATCTGGGCGACGAGGAGCTCTTCCGGGCCAAGTCCATGGGTTTCTCCGACGTCCAGCTCTCCTTCCTCCTGGAATGCGAGGAGAATGAGGTGCGGGAGAGGCGGCGCTCCGCTGGCATCCGCCCCGTGTACAAGCTGGTGGACACCTGCGCCGCGGAGTTCGAGGCCTATACCCCCTACTATTACTCCACCTACGAGAGGGAGGAGGAACCGCTGGCCGGACCCCATGCCGGGTCGGGAAGGCCCAAGGTCATGATCCTGGGTGGTGGGCCCAACCGCATCGGCCAGGGCATCGAGTTCGACTACTGCTGCGTGCACGCCTCCTTCGCCCTGCGCGAGGAGGGATACGAGTCCATCATGGTCAACAATAACCCGGAGACGGTGTCCACGGACTATGACACATCCGACCGCCTGTACTTCGAGCCCCTCACCCTGGAAGACGTCCTGGAGATCATGGACCGGGAAAAGCCGGAGGGGATCATCGTCCAGTTCGGCGGGCAGACTCCACTGAACCTGGCCGTCCCCCTCATGCGGGAGAACGCCCCCATCATCGGCACCAGCCCCGATTCCATCGACCGCGCCGAGGACCGGGACCGCTTCAAGGCCCTCTTGCACAAGGTGGGATTGCGCCAGCCGGAGAACGGCACGGCCATGTCCTTCCGTGAGGCCCTGGAGGTGGCCCACCGCATCGGCTACCCTGTGGTGGTGCGGCCCTCCTACGTCCTGGGAGGGCGGGGGATGGAGATCGTCTACGACGACGCGGCCCTGGAGGAGTTCATGCGCGAGGCGGCCGATGTCTCTCCCGATCACCCCGTGCTCATCGACAAGTTCCTGGAGGAGGCGGTGGAGGTGGACGTGGACGCCGTGGCCGACGGTCGGGACGTGGTGGTGGCGGGGGTCATGGAGCACATCGAGGAAGCGGGCATCCACTCCGGCGATTCCGCCTGCGCCATCCCGCCCTTCTCCCTGGGGGAGGCCATGGTGGAGGAGATAAAGGAGGCCACCTACGCCCTGGCCCGGGAGCTCCAGGTTGTGGGGCTCATGAACGTGCAGTACGCGGTGAAGGACGAGAAGCTCTACGTCCTGGAGGTCAACCCCCGCGCCTCCCGCACCGTCCCCTACGTGTCCAAGGCCACCGGGGTCCCCTGGGCCAAGGTGGCCACCAAGCTGATGATCGGGAAGACCCTGCGGGAGCTGGGCATCACCCGGGAGGTGGAGATCGGGCACATCGCGGTCAAGGAGGCCGTGCTCCCCTTCAACCGCTTCTTCGGGGTGGACACCATACTGGGCCCCGAGATGCGCTCCACGGGGGAGGTGATGGGCATCGACCGCGACCTGGGTATGGCCTACGCCAAGAGCCAGATTGCGGCGGGGTCGCTCCTTCCCACGTCGGGGAACATTTTCGTGAGCGTCAAGGACGGGGACAAGAGGGAGATCGTGCACATCTCCCACCGCCTTCACGAGCTGGGCTTCAGGATCCTGGCCACCAAGGGGACGGCGGAGGTCCTGCGCCGCAACGGCATCCCCGTGGAGGTGGTGAACAAGATGCACGAGGGCCGGCCCCACGTGGTGGACTACATGAAGAACCGCCAGATACAGCTGATCATCAACACCCCTTCCGGGAAGAGGCCGCGCACCGACCAGTGGTCCATCCGCAGCTACGCCGTGCTCTATAATATCCCGCTCATCACCACCATGAGCGCGGCCCGCGCCGCCTTGCACGGCATGGAATCCCTGCTCCGGCGGGGCATGGACGTGCAACCCCTCCAAGACTGGCATGGGGTCAAGTCATGAAATTTGATACATCCGAGTACCGAAAAATCTAAACCTGTCTTATTGCCATTTCCATACAGACACATGACATCCGAGTATCAAATCTCAAGACCTGACCCCTTATTCCGCAGGGTTGAGGAGCTTGCTGAGCATGAGGGACTGCGCGGGGTCGTAATACTCGAGGCTCAGGTAGTAATCCCTCCATTCCTCCCCCCGGGGAAGGTTTTCGGCCCAGAAGTAGAGGGTGAAGGAACGGACGGCGCCGGGAGGTATGCGGCTGAAGCTTTCCGGTGCCTGGGGGCATAGGGACTGGAAGCGCAAGGGACGGTAGATGTAATGCTGGATCTCATCTCCCAGGGGAGAAGAAGAGGGAACCAGCACCGCCTGGAAGAGGCTGGGGTTGAGGGAGACGTCCACGGAGTCGCGGTTGAGCGCCTCCGCCACGACCACCAGGGTCCTAGCGAACTCCTCCTCCAGATGGCAGTCCTTCACCGTCAGCTCCACGTCGGCCTTTCCCACCAAGGCCCCCGCCACGCGCACGCTGCCGCGGTTTATCTCCGTGTTAACAGTGAACCAGATCCCCAGTCCCAGGATAACCAGGGGGATGAGGAAGGCTATGAGCAGCCTGGATGGAAACAACATTCCACCTCCTGCTCCTAGAACCCGTTTTTGCGCCCCGTGTTCTCCCGGCCGTTTCCCCCATTTAATTATACATCCAGGCCTCGGGTTTTCCTCTATAGCGAGGTGCAGGCCTGGGCCGCCCCGCGAGAGGGAAGAGCGCCGGTCACGAAGGTGTGCACCAGTTGCGGCGCTCTCAACCTGCAGGGGAGGCGCGGTCGGCTCCAAAAAGCGCAGAGTTTACCCGGAGGGGGCCTCTTTTCAAGGTAGTAAGCTTTTCACTCCCAGCCCATGGCGTCCAACATAGAAATACAAGTTTACCCGGAGGGGGCCTCTTTCCACGGTCGTAAGCCCTCGTGCGGAAGAGGAGAAAGGGCTCGGGAAGGCTTCACCATCTCCCCTGCCGGGCCATGGTTCGGCGATCCTCGCCACGGGGATGGGGCCGACGTCCCTGGTCTCGGGTAGCCGTTAAGAGCGCCCTCGTCCCCCGGCCCTCAAGTCCTCCACGAGTTGCGCGTATGTCCGCCCCGCTTCCTTTCCCAGGCCATCCCTTTCCAGGATCCTGCCGGCCCGGAAGTCGTATTCGTACAGGCCGAAGCGGGGCTCGAAACTGCCCCACTCGTAGTTGTCGGTGAGCGACCAGTAGGAATAGGCTTTCAGGCGGATCCCCTCCTGCAGGCAGGCGGCGACCTCTCCCAGCATGTCGCGCAGGAAAACGTCGCGGGTCAGCCCATCGCGCCGCGGGAACGGCCCGCCCTCCAACGGTTGGCGGTGGCACATGCCGTTCTCCAGGATGTATATGGGAAGGGACCCGGCATCCTCCGCGTACCCCCTGATGACACCGCCGAATTCACCGGCCCGGTAGAAATTCTCCCACAGCGGGGTATAAAGGAGGGGTTCGCCCTCTCGCAGCCGCCGGGGGGAAGGGAGCTTGGGAGGGTTGGCGGCGGAAAAGGGGTCGTATATGTCCAGGGCGATGTAATCCACGAGGCCTCCTCGGGGGGATCCGTAGATGGCCTCCACGGACCGGCGGGAACCGGAAGGGTCGGCCAGCCTGTTGTAAATATTTTCCAAAAGTAGGTAATATCGGAAGCGCAAGGAGCCGCGCCCCCATCTCTCCGCGGCCAGCCTGTCGAACCTCTCCCTCCAGGCCTTTCTTTTCTCCTTCAAGTAAGCCGGGAGTTCCTCCGCCCTCACCCCGCGGGAGGGCGCCCGGACCAGGTCGTAGAGGGCCTTGTCCAGGGCATAGAAGCACATGCCGTAATTGTTGAAGGATACCAGGGGCTGCCCCCACCCCATCTCCTCGTAGGCATCGTGGATGGCGTTATAGGCCCTCACGTGGGCTATGACCAGGTTCTCGGTCGCTTTCCTGGCCTGCTCCAACCCCTTCTTCCCGTGAGGATGTTCTCCCAGCACGTACATGAGGAGGCCCAGTATGTTGGGCTCGTTGATGGTGACCCACAGGCGGATGGCCCTTTTCCCCTGCTGGAGGAGTCGGCGGTTCAAACCCGTCACCGCCTGGCGCACGTACTCCGCGAACAGCTGGGGACCGTCCGGGTCCAGCCAGAGATCCGTCCCGCACCAGGCGGGGTGGGTGAAGTGGTGCAGGGTTATCACCGGCTCCATCCCCGCGTCCATGATGGCGGAAGCTATCGCAGCGTAGCGGTTGAGGGCTTCCTGGTCGAAGGGGGGAGGCGCGTTCCTCTCTCCCTCCGTTCCCGGTTGGATCCGCGACCATTCCAGGCTGAAGCGAAAGGCATTCAGGCCCAGGGAAGAGGCCAGCTCCACGTGCTCGAGGTACTTTTCCCAAAAGCGGCACGCGGCTCCCGGCCGTTGCACCTTTCCTTCCCGCTCCCAGGCGGCCCAGTTATTGTGCGGTCCTCCCGGGACGTTGTATCCCCCTTCCACCTGAAACCCGGCGTTGCTCACCCCGAAAAGGAAATCCTCGGGCACCTTTCCCTCCCGGGAGGTTTCCCGCCGGAGGGCCCCTTCCATGGAAGCCATGCCTACCTCCTCGTTTTCCCGGCCCCGGATTTTCCCGGCGGTCCGGGGGACCGACGGCCTTCGCAACACTATTTTAGACCCCATTTCCTGCGGGAGGTGCCTGCGGTTCAAGCACGTCCGGGGCATAAGGAGGAAGGTAGATGTCCCACTGGCCGGGGTGCGACACTCCCTGGATGAAAGGCTTGGGTTCTTGCTTAAAGGGGTGGGAAACCGGATTCGTCGATCCCCTCCGGGTGCATGGTGAGCAAACGCACCGGTTCCCGTTTAACCTCGGGTCCGCGTGGGAATCCTATGCTTTTGAGGAGTAAACATGAAAGAGATACGCATCCACGGCAGGGGAGGGATGGGCAACGTCACCGCGGCCGAGCTCCTGGCCGAGGCGGCCTTCGCCGACGGCAAGTACGCCCAGGCCTTTCCCTTCTTCGGCGCGGAGCGGCAGGGCGCGCCCGTGGTGGCCTTCGTGCGCATAGACGAAAAACCCATCCGCGTCCGCCAGCAGGTTTACGAGCCGGACTATCTCATCGTGCAGGACGTGGGGTTGCTCTACAACGCGGACATACTCAAGGGGTTGAAGCCGGGCGGAGCCCTTGTCGTGAACACCACTCGACCCGGGGAAGAGTTTCCCGTAGGCGAGGGTTTTAAGGTCTTCACGGTCCCGGCCCTCAAGGTGGCCCTCGAGGTCATCGGCCGGCCGATCATAAATGTGGTCATGGTGGGAGCCTTCGCCTGCGCCACCGGCCTGGTGCGGCTGGAGGCGGTCACCGAGGCCATCAAGGCCCGCTTCCCCGGCGAGCTGGGGGAGAAGGAAGCCCTGGCCACCCTCAAGGCCTGCGAACAGATAGGGGAGTGCGGCTGATGCGCGTCTTCGTGGGAAGGAGGGTCAGACCCGGTTCCAGCCTGGAGAACAAGACCAGGGCCTGGAGGGGCAAGCACCCAGTCTACAAGCAGAAGGACTGCATAGGCTGTCAGCGATGTTTCCTGGGCTGCCCGGAGGGCACGGTCTACCAGCTGGATAAGAAGAAGTTCGACGTCAACCTGGACTACTGCAAGGGATGCGGGATCTGCGCCCACGAATGCCCGGTCGACGACATCGAAATGGTCCTGGAAGTGGGATGCGAGGAGCCCTGAGAGGTGGTCGATATCCACGATCCGCTGTTCCGGGGAAGCAGCTTCGCGAACCCCGCCTCGGACGGGGCTTCCTTTCGGTGATAACGCGGACGGGCGGAGCAATGAAACCCATAATTCGCTTGGTTCGGGCGAACGTATATGCCGGACAACGGGCGCTGAAGGCCTAGCGGGGGTGATCGGGAAATCATGAGGATGATTCTGGAGGGGTCGAAGGCCGTGGCTGAGGCGGTGCGCCTGTGCCGCCCCAACCTGGTATGCGCCTACCCCATCACCCCTCAGACCCATATCGTGGAGGAACTCTCCCGCATGGTGGCCGACGGCCGCCTTGACGCGGGGTTCGTCCTCGCGGAGAGCGAATTCGTCGCCGCCTCCATCGTCCTGGGGGGAAGCGCCGTCGGGGGGCGCGCCTACACGGCCACCAGCTCCCAGGGCCTCCTGCTCATGGTGGAGGTCATCTTCAACATCGCCGGCCTGCGCCTCCCCGTGGTCATGACCTGCGCCAACCGGGCCGTCTCCGCCCCCATCAACATCTGGAATGACCAGCAGGACTCGGTGTCCATTCGCGACTCCGGCTGGATACAGCTCTACGTGGAGGACAACCAGGAGGCGGTGGATACCCATATCCAGGCCTTCCGCATCGCCGAGGAACTGATGATCCCGGTGATGGTGTGCATGGACGGTTACGTGCTCACCCACACCATGGAGCCCGTGGACATCCCCGGACAGGAGGAGGTTGACCGCTTCCTCCCTCCCTACCGGCCCAAGTACAGGTTGGATCCCGATGACCCCTTCACCATGGGGGCCATGGTGGGGCCGGACGCCTACATGGAGACCCGCTACCACGTGCACATGGACATGATGGAGGCCCGCTCGGTCATCCAGAGAGTGGCTGACGATTACGCCCAGGCCTTCGGGCGCCATCACGGCGGCCTCGTCGAGACCTACGATCTCGAGGGCGCCGACGTGGTTCTGGTTTCCATGGGATCCCTCCTGGGCACCATGCGGGAGGCGGTGGACGAGCTCCGGGAGGAGGGCCTCAGAGTAGGCATCCTCAAGGTACGCTGCTTCCGCCCCTTCCCCAAGGAGGCCATTCATGACGCCCTCCAGGGGGTGGAAGTGGTGGGGGTTATCGAAAAGGACATTTCCCTGGGGCTGGAGGGTACCCTGTGCTCGGAGATGCGCGCCGCCTTCTGCGGGGAGGATTCCCCCAACATCTCCAGCTTCATCATGGGGCTGGGAGGCAGGGACATCACCGTGGAGGAGATAAAGCAGGTGGCCCGGGACCTGGCCTCCGACCCCGCCTGCCGGGTGGAGTTCCGCGGTCTCAAGGAGGAGCTGATGCGGGGGGACGAGGGATGAGCGGAAAATGGCGCTATTTCCGCAAGCCAACCATTAAGCAATACTGCGGCGATGAATGCCGCCGCCAGAGAGGAGTGGGGAAGGAGCTGTTTCGCGACCTCCCGTTAACAAGGTCGGACGCCAGGATACGGGGTGAAAAATGATGAGCGAGGAAGCGAGGAAGGTCATCAACCTCTTGGAGCCCGGACACACGGGATGTGCCGGCTGCGGCCAGGCCATAGCCGCCCGCCTGGTGCTCAAGGCGGCGGGCCCAAGGGTCATCGTGGCCAACGCCACCGGCTGCCTGGAAGTCTATACCACCACCTATCCGCACTCCTCCTGGGAGGTACCCTGGATCCACTCCCTCTTCGAGAACGCCGCCGCGGTGGCCGCGGGCATGGAGGTGACCCTCAAGGCCATGGGCCGTTACGAGGGGATAAAGATCATCGCCCAGGCTGGGGACGGGGGCACGGCGGACATCGGCATGGGATGCATCAGCGGCCTGTTCGAGCGGGGACACGATGTCCTTTATGTATGCTACGACAACGAGGGCTACATGAACACGGGTTACCAGCGTTCCGGGCTCACTCCCCTGGGGGCGCGCACCACCACCAGCCCCCCGGGTCGTTATTCCTATGGGAACCGGACGCGAAAGAAGAACATGCCCATGATCGCCGTGGCCCATGGGGTGCCCTACGTGGCCACGGCCACCGTGTCCGAACCCCGGGACCTCATGCGCAAGGTACAGAAAGCCCTGGAGATAGAGGGCCCCAAGTACCTGCATATCCTGGTCCCCTGCGTGCCGGGGTGGGGATACGAGTCCGAGCTCACCGTGGAGTTGGCCAGGCTGGCCGTGGAGACCAACCTCTTTCCCCTCTTCGAGGTGGAGAACGGCGTGATCACCAAGGTGAAGAAACCCAAGGAGACCAGGCCGGTTGAGGATTACCTGCGCCCGCAGCGGCGCTTCGCCCACCTGTTCCGCCCGGGTGGGGAAGGGGTTCTGGAGGAGCTGCGACGCATCGCCGAGGAGAACTCCCGCCTCGAGCCCGGACCGGCCCGCCTTTTCGGCCCGGCGACCTCTGGTTGATCACCTCGCGGCAAGCCCGTAGATGAGGTAATCAGCGATGGCCTCCGCGGTCTTCTCGGTGTCCAGGCGTTGGTCGAACATGAAGAGGTTGAGCCCCAGGTGTTGGGTGGCGCCGGAGATGAGGTTCCCTATCACGTAGGAGTCGACTTTGCGGAAGAGGCCCTGGTCCATGCCACGCTGGATGAGCTGGCTTATCAACTCCGCCATGCGGCGCTGCCATTCGACTACCCGGGCGTCGATCTCGGGGTTCATGCCCATTACCTCCTGGATGTAAATGGCAGCGAATTCCAGGTTCTGGGAAAAATACTCGAAGAGGTCCAGGATGGTCCGCTTGGTGCGTTCCTTGAGCACTGCGAGGTCGGTGGGCATGTCATCCAGGTTGCGCTTGACGATCTCCTCCATGGTGTTGAGGATCCCGTCCACCAGCTCCACGAAGAGGTCCTTCTTGCTGTCGAAGTAGCTGTAGAAGGTGGCCCGGGCCACGCGGGCCTCCTGGAGGATGTCCTCCACCGAACAGCGGCTGAAGCCCTTGCGGGAGAACACGCGTATCCCCGCGTTAACGATGTCCGCTCTCTTGTCTCTCCTGGGCAATTCGCCTCCTCCTCGCGGTCACGAATAAGTTTTCAATTTTTATATATTTTCCCAGCAAAAAAGGCGGATGTCAATTCTCTTTTCTGGCATGATACTTGTCTATTTCGCTTCACTCTTGATAAAGGTGTCAGTTTTGGGATCCTCCATCCGGTGTGCCCCGAGGAGCTGCTCCGGAAGGTAAATGGCCGGCCGCCGTGAGGCTTCTGGCCTATGGGGATGGCGCCTACGCGCTACGTTCAGGCCATGCTTTCCGGCCTGAAGCTGGAAATGCCACGCCAACAGGCGAAAGGGGCGAGAGGAACGGGGTTATCGCTCCGGTTGGGAAGGGGAGTTTGCCGGGGCCCACACCGTGCTTCGATAATATAAACATGGCCACCATGCCATGTGCTCGGATCGAGCTTGCGAGTAATCGACGACCCCGGGTCCGGGGTGAAGCGATCGACTTGCCGAGTGAGGCCGGTAGAAAGCCGACGGAAGGGGTCGGCGCCGACCCACGGTCCGGGATAAGGTCCCGGCTGCCGAGCCGCCTTTTCAACGGTTTTAAGCGTCCGGAAGGGGGGAAGAAAGTGGGTGGCGTCCACGTCACGTGGTTTTCGGAACGGCGGCCTTTGCGGCCACGCGGTTTAATGGTGGTATGTCGAGGACGAGGCCCCGTAAACCCAAGGTATTAAGGGACATCCATGGAGAGCCTTAATCCCGATTTGATGGTGATGCGTCGGGGTCGACGAAGCATGAACAGCCGTTTTGCGCCCAGCGGCCGGTCCGTCCCGAGGAACGTCCCGGGGAGCGGTTGGCCCGCGGTGAAGGAAGGCGATGGTGGAACACGCTGCCATTAAGCGGGAAGCATCGAAACGGGCTCTTCCCGCCGGATGGGCACTCCATGGGCTCCGGCGGCGCGTGGAGCTGATTGACGGGGCTCTACTTCGCTGCTATGGTGACCGGCCGTGGAAGCCCCGCTTCGTGCATTTGATGGACGGCCTCATCCATACCTTGCTTTCCCAGAATACCAACGACGTTAATTCGGGCCTGGCCTTCCGCCGTCTCAAGGAGCGTTTCCCCACCTGGGAAGAAGTGGCCCTCGCCCCGGTGGGGGAGATAGAAGAGGCCATCCGCCCCGGTGGCATATCCCGCATCAAGGCGGAGAGGATAAAGGCGCTGCTCCAAATAGTGCGCCGGGACTTCGGTTCCTACTGCCTGGCCCCGCTCACCCTCATGGAGCCCGGAGAGGCCCACCGTTACCTCGTGTCGCTTCCCGGCGTTGGACACAAGACGGCCGCCGTCCTCCTCCTGTTCCAGCTGGGGTACCCCTTCTTTCCCGTGGACACCCACGTATTCCGGGTGGGAAAGAGGTTGGGCTTGATCCCTGAGCGTGCTGATGCTGTGGAAGCCCACGAGCTCATGGGTCGCGTGGTGCTTGACGATATCAAGTACCGGCTGCACCTGAACTTGATAGAACACGGCAGGAAGGTGTGCAAAGCCAGGAATCCCCGATGCGAGGAATGTTGCCTCCGTGGGCTATGCCCTTATCCCCGCCGGGTGCTCGGGGAATAAACCGGAAGGCAATCGTTTATTTTCCTCCTGGCGTCTACCGGGAGAACCCACATGCCGCGTACCCCCTTTCCCGTGGCGCGCTCCGTTCACTCGTGAAACAAGATGTGACAGGTCCAGGGTGCGGGATATGGCCTATATCCCCGGCTTCGGGCTCGGCTTAACGGTATGGCACTCCTGCCACGGGAGGCCAGGCTTAGGCCTCGGCACGGGCCGAACCTCGATGATGCCGGCCAGTAGGGCGATCGAGGCCAGGCCGTGTCCCTTGGGGTACAATAAGAAGCATCAGGCTGCGGTAGGGAAAAGGAATATATTGGAAGCAAGGTCGTGAAAGGCGGAGAGATGCGAAGGTGTTCGTTGTCGATTGTTGCCGCCGTCCTGTTCCTGGTCGCGGGGACCGCGGCCGTCCCGGCCCAGGTCAGCGGCGCCACGGTAAAGAATGTCTTGACGCAGTTGGAGGGGCTGAGGGGACTGTCGGCCAGCCCCGACGTCCCGGTGGATTTCCTCGACCAGGACCAGCTCAGGGAGAAGATGATCGAGGACTTCGCCGAGGAAAACCCCGAAGAGGAGATACGAACCGCCTCGGAGATCATGGCCATGCTCGGGTTGATCGACCCGGGACTCGACCTCTACAAGCTGTACATCGACCTCTATACCGAGCAGGTGGCGGGCTTCTACGATCCCGAGGAAAAGCGCATGTTCCTCATCTCCGAGGACCGGGAGATGGGGGCCATGGACCGCTATATTCTGGCCCATGAGCTCACCCATTATCTCCAGGACGCCAATTTTAACCTCCGGCGCCCGCCCTTCTACGATCCCCCGGATTCTGAAGTGCAGACCGACGATGATGCCGCCTTCGCCGCCACCTGCCTGGTGGAGGGAGACGCCATGCTCACCTCGCAGCTCTGGCAGTACAGGTACATGTCGGCCTCGGACTTGCTTGAGATGCAACGCGAGAGCGGCGAGCTGTCCTCCGAGGTGCTGGACAGCGCGCCCGAATACATACGCGACGGCCTGCTCTTTCCCTACCAGGAAGGGGAAAAATTCGTGAAGTACCTTCACGACCAAGGAGGTTTCGGTAAAGTGGACGAGGCGTTCCGCAGGCCACCCAGGAGCACGGAACAGATCTACCATCCGGAGAAATACCTGTCCGGGGAGGACCCGGTGCCCCTGGAGCTCGGCGACCTCAGCGGCGAGTTAGGGGAAGGTTGGGAGTTGGCTTACGACAACGTGTTGGGTGAGTTTGACGTGTTCGAACTGCTCAAGCCCTACATGAGGAGGGATGATGCCGAGGAGGCGGCAGCGGGATGGGGTGGCAATGTCTACCATTACTACCGCGATGCGAAGGGGGAGAAGGTCCTGATCCAACTTTACGCTTGGGACGGGGAAGATGACGCCTCGGAGTTTATAGCCGCGTACTCCAACTACTTGAAAAAACGCTTCGGATCCGGCCTGAGGGAGGAAGGGGAAAAGGGTGCCTGGAGGACTTGGTCCGGTGGAGATTATTTCCACGCGTTTAAAAAGGAGGGCAGGAACGTCTACGTCCTGCAGGCCACGACCGAGGGGGCCTTGGAGTCGGTTATCTCCGGGCTGGGAGAAGGCGGCGAGGCGTTGGGGGAGGAACTTCTGGGCGGCGACAGGGACGGCGGGGAGGAAAAGGTACGCGACTTCGGGTGGCTTATCATCGCCGGCGTTGCGGGCCTCTTCTTTTTGGGCATCGTCCTCATCATCGTCATGTTCGTCGTTTTGCGCAGGCCTCCAGGCACCCCGGCGCCTCTTCGCAGCCACTATCCCCGGGCTTACGGTCCGGGGCCTTTGGCGCCCCCCCGGGCCGGGGCGACCGACCAGGCCGGTGCACCCACGGGGCCTCACTATCATCCACCCCCACCACCATGGCCACCTGAACAACCCCCGTCCGAACCTCCGGGAGACGGTCGATCCGGTTAGGATGAGGCGCGGGAGATCTTCCCCGGCGGCACCGTGGTCCCAAGTGATGACTTCCCCGGCTGTGCCTCCGTCCCAAGCCTTGACGGCTCCCTTTCCGGATTTACCCGCCTTTCCCGGAAGGCCCGGTTGCCCGTGTTTGGCCGCCGTGGAGGTTTTCGGGCTTGGATCGGTTTCCTCGCCTTGCACCCCGCGTGCATGACCGCAGGAGGGGCGAGATCTATCGCCGCCGGGGATGGCCAGGCGCGGGTGGACGGCGGTGATTTTCTCGGCGTGTGTCCCCTTCTGCCCTTTTCCCTGGCTCCACCCCTCGATAAGCGGAAGGACGTTGTGTATTTATGGAACCGCCGGGACGAGAATATGCGTGGATGAAGCGAATCGGGTCCACTCCGTCGCGGATAAGCTCCGGGGCCTTGTGCTATAATTTTATTGCGGCACAACAAGGGCCCTTAGCTCAGTTGGCAGAGCAGCGGACTCATAATCCGCGGGTCGCAGGTTCGAGTCCTGCAGGGCCCACCAACAAAAGACCAGGCCAGAGGACAGGAGAGTGCTCTGGCCTATATTGTTGCTCGGTTTGGTTGTGAGGCCATGCTCACGCATCGGCTGGCCCGGGGCATTTTATCCTCTGGGGTGTACTACACCCCTAGATCACTGGAGATACCATCGGGCAGCATGTCGGGTTTCCTCGGTTCTCAAGATGTCGTCGGTCGCTTTTAAAATGTGATCAGGTTGCGATTCTTGGATTTGCCCTGGAGCAGGGAGAGATGGCGAAAGGGGAGTGGAATGAAGTTCATCCACACGGCGGACCTTCACCTGGGGAGGCCCTTTACCGCCCTTGGCGATAAAGGGGACGAGCTAAGGGAGGCGCTGCTCGATGCGCTGAAGAGAGCCGTGGAGCTGGTAAGGGAGGAAGGGGCGGATTTCCTGGTCATCGCCGGGGACCTGTTCGACTCCAACGAGGTGACGGGGAGGCTGGTTAAGAGAGCCCTGGAAATATTGAGAGGCATCGCCCCGACCCCCGTGCTTATCCTGCCGGGGACCCACGACCTCCTGGATGAGGGCAGCGTGTACCACAGGAACGAGTTCCGCGAGGCAGGGAACGTGAAGGTGTTCGGCCTCCACGGCAGCACGATAAGGATCGGCGAGGCCGCCGTTCACGGGAGGGCCAACGACACCAAGCGGGGCGGGGTGCATCCCCTGGGCGAACTCAAGCCGGACCCGGAGGCCAGGTACAACATCGCCGTGGTCCATGCCAGCGTGGAGATAGAGGGCAAGGCCAGCCCGGACGATTACCTGGTCAACCCGGAAGAGATAGCCTCATCCGGCATGGACTACCTGGCCCTGGGGCACTGGCATGGACGGGGAGAGTATTCCTCCGGTGGAACCACGGCCTGGTACTGCGGGTCCCCTGAGCCCACGAAGTTCGGCGAGGAGGGGGCGGGGAGCGTTCTCCTGGTGGAGCTTTCGGATGGCCCCCCCTTGGTCAAAGCTTTGCCTACCGGTAAGCATACCTGGTTGGTAAGGGACTTCGACCTGGGAATGTTCCCGCCGGGCGAGCCCCTGGAGTCGGAGATACGTTCCCTGGGTGGCGAATACGTGCTTCTGCGAGCCGGCATCAAGGGCCTCCTCCCCGAGGGCCGGGAGTTGGACCTGGAGGCCCTGGAGGAGCGGCTGCGGGAACACTTCTTCCACCTGGAGATAAACAATGCCGGCATCGCCTATCCGCTGGATGAGGTGGAGTCCCTTTTCCCCGAGGGTACCGTGGGCTCCCTGTACGTGTCCCGCCTCAAAGAGCTCATCCAAGAGGCGCAAGACGAGGAGGAGAAATCCCTCCTGGAAGAAGCGTTGTACCTCGGGGCCGGATATATCGCTGGGGAGCTGGAGGTGGATTGATGCGCATCAAGAGCCTGGAGACCATGGGGTTCGGCAGCCTCGGGGACAGGAGGATTAGTTTCGGGAGCGGGCTCACGGTCATAAGGGGACCCAACGAGGCCGGGAAATCCTTCACCATACGGGCGATCTGCCAGGGGCTTTTCGGGGATGCCGCGACCACGGACAGAAAGATCAGGGATTACTGCCGGAAATGGAACAGCGAGGGCGATTTTTCGGTCAGGCTGGAGCTCGAGGATGATGGGAAAACCTACCTGGTGACCAGGGATTACGAGGAAAGAAAGAACGTCCTCCAGGCCGAGGGAGGTAAGGAAATAAGGGACAAGAAGAAGATCGCCGAGCGCATCGGCGGCCTGCTGGGTCTTCCCACGGAGAAGGCCTTCCTGGCCACCGCCTGCATAATGCAGGAGGAGGTGGAGGCCCTCGGCGAGGAGAAGGCCTCCATCCGCAGCATCATGGAGGAAAAGATAGCCGGCTCTGGATCGGACGCGGATAAGATCCTCAAGAAGCTGAGCAAGAAAATGGAGGAGCTGCGCAGCAAGAGCGGCAGGAAGGGCAAGCTCATCGAACTCCAGGCGGAGATCGAGGCCCTACAGGAGGAACTGCGCGAGGCAAGGGAAAGGCTGGGGCAACTGGTTAACAACAAGAGGGAGTTGGTGGGGGTGAAAGGCGAACTGGAAGCGGGCCGGAACATCCTCGCCGATAAGCAAAGGGCCCTGGAGAACAGCAGGAAATACATAGAGGCCCAGGAGGAGATGAAAAGGCGTGACCGCGAATTCGAGCAGGCGAGAAAGAACCTGGACGAATGCAGGGAGGCGAAAAGGAAAATAGGGGAGTCCGAGAAGTCCTTGGCGGAGCTGGGAGGCAAGCTGGAAAGGCTCGTGGAGGAGATAGACAAGGCGGAAAGGTATCTTAAGGCGGACCATTCCTGGTCCTCCCTTAACGGGGAGTACGGGAGACTGAAGGAAAAACTGGAGAGGTTGAGGGGCCTGGAAATCAGGATATCCGAGCTCCAGAAGGACCTGGAGGGCATGTCGGCCATCGATCCAGCGGAGTTGAGAAACGCCATGTCTCTACCCGGTGAGATCTCCTCCCTGGAATCCGTTCTCCAAGAGCAGCTGTTCGGAGTGGAGGTAAGAGCTGAGACGGGCGTGGCCTTCGCCATCACCGCCGATGGGAGGTCAGTAGAAGGGTCTCGCGCCGAGGCGCACAGGGAGGCGCTGGTGGAGTTCCCGGGAATCGCCTCCGTCCACCTCACCAACCTTTCCGGCGGGGAGTCGCCCCTGGTGGAGGAGATATCCCGCAAACAGGAGGCCCTGAAGAGGGTCCTCGACAAGTACGGGGCGCCGGACCTCGAGGCACTCGAGGAACTGGACAGGAGATACAGGGAGAGGAAGTCCGAGCTGGAAGGCCTGCAGAAGGAGAAGGCCACACTTTTAGGGGACGACACGCTTGAGGAGCTGGAGGCCGCGCTGAGGGAGCTGCAATCCGAACTGGAACGGGCCAAGGAGGAACGTGAATCCCTTACCAGATACGCACTTCCCGAAGAAGAGCTGCGGAAGAAGAGAGAGGAGAAGGAAGCCTTGGAAAAGGAGAAGCGGGAGCTGGAAAGGACCATCTCCGAGTGTCGGGGGACCCTTAAGGTGGTGGGCGAGGACGATGTCGAACTCCAGGAGAGGGTAGACGCCTGCGCCAAGGAACTGGCTCTCGCCCGTGCCAACCTCAACGAGCTGGCTCCTTATAAATGCAGCGCCGAGGAGTTCAGCAGGCTGGAGAGGGAAGTGGAGGAGCTGCAGGAAAGGGTGAAGGACCTGGAACACGAGGAGATCAGGCTCCAGGAGCGCATAAACAGCGAGAAGATCGGGGAGGAGGATGTCGTCGCCGTCGAGGAGAGGCTCGGCCTGGCGAAGCTGAAGAAGGAAAGACTTCAAAGAAGGTACGATGTGCGCCGGTTGATCGCCGAGAACATCGAGTGGGCGAGAGAGAGGGCCATCTCCGGCTTTTCAAGGGCTATAGAGGAGCGTATGGGGGTGATACTCAGCTCCATAACCGGAGGAAAGTACGGCAGGGTGGAGGTCGACGGCAACCTCGGGGTGAGAATCTATTCCGAGGAAAAGGGGGGTTTCCTGGACCTGGAGAACAGGGACGACCTCTCGGCCCTCTCCAGCGGCACCCTGGACCAGGTTTACTTGGCGGCCAGGTTGGCAGTGCTGGAGATCGTGGCCGGTGACCGCAAACCCCCGCTTATCCTCGACGACACCTTCGTTAGTTTCGACGACATGGGAAGAAAACGGAACGCCTTCGAGCTCTTGAAGAAGCTCGCCGAGGAGTGGCAAGTACTGTATTTCACCTGTCACGATTGCCCTCCCGAACTCGAGGTGGTTGAGATCTAAAAGAGATGGTCTTCATGATTCCGGCATGGCTGTCGGAATCATCCTTATTTCGCCAATCATGTGACCAATTCGATTGATTCACGCCTTTTGACTCGCGGATATGCTGATTTATGAACATGGAAGTTCCATCTTCACGGAAGGGAGAAGGCAGGGATGCGCATCGACTCCTCGTCCGTCTTGGCTTCGTCATTTCATCTTTTTTCCCGCCGGGAAAAGTTGACCGAAAGCCTGCAGATACGTGGCGGAGCAAGCAACGTTAACGCAACCGTGCGCCTTGTGTCCACGAGAGCCGGAAGGTCTCCCAGGGAAGCATCACTTGAAGGTGGGGAGAGACCGGCCGTGACGGTGAAAGCGGGGAGTTGTTCCCCGGGGCGTACGGATGCCCGGTATGCCAAGCTGAAAACCCTGGTGGAATACCTGGTGGAGGCGATCACGGGGCGCAAATTGAAAATTAAGCTGGTTCGCGTGAACGAAGCCGCCTCCAGGGTGGAGAACACGCCTATGGGTGGAACGCGCATGGACTCTTTAGGGGGAGGCGGGCGAGCGCAGGCCGCCCCGGGATTCGAGTATTCCTTCTCCCGTGAAGTCGAGGAAACGGAGTGGACGGACTACCTGGTCTCGGGGACGGTGAGGACGGCGGACGGAAGGGAGATCTCCTTTCGGCTGCACCTTAGCCTGAAAAGGGAGGAGGCCTACTCGGAGGGCTTCCGCCTCGCGGTCGGAGAGCAGCCGCGGGATCCGCTCGTGGTGGTCCTCGACGGTTCTTATGCCCGACTTTCCGGGGATTTTATGCCCTTCGACCTGGACATGGACGGCGTGGAGGACATGGTGCCTCTTCCTTCCGGGAATGCCGGTTTCCTGGTCCTCGACCTGAACGGGGATGGAACGGTCAATGACGGCAGCGAGTTGTTCGGCCCTCGTACCGGAAACGGTTTCCTGGAGCTCTCGTCCTACGATTCGGACGGGAACGGCTGGATAGACGAAGCCGATCCCGCCTTCCACGACCTCCGGGTATGGATTAAAACCCCGGATGGCGAAAGCTTTTATTCCCTTCCAAGGCTGGGCATCGGAGCCCTGTACCTGGAGAGCCTCCGTACGCCCTTCGTGCTCCAGGATGGAGAGGGCGAGGCTCAGGGGAACGTTTCGCGAACTTCATTCTGGCTCGGGGAGAACGGCGGTGCCGGCTTGGTGCAGCATGTGGATTTGTTTCTCTGAATTCTCCTTTCACGCACCTGCGACAGGTTTGGCCATCCCCGGAAAGGGATGGACATGCATATACATCCTCATAGGCCTCGCTTTTAATGGCCTTCAAAAAGGGGTGTTCCCCAAGTCGTTCTCGCCATTTCTAGACAAGCCGACGGTCCAACCCGGTCCGGCGGCAGCGGCCCGTTGCCACCCGACTGGGGGCTTCGATTCGGGTTCGGCTTGTAGTTACCGCGATGCGGGTTGACCCCGCGGATATAGCCTGATATATCATAATATGATAAAAATAATCATAATGTGATATTGATTTCCTGTGCCGGGAGGTCCAAAATGGCGCCCAAGAGGCCCAACGCCATCGAAAAGGCCCTCGACGTGCTCATGCTCTTTTCTCCCTCCAACCATGAGCTGGGTATAGCGGAGATAGGGACCCGTCTGGGGCTCCACGTGGCCACCGCTAACCGCATCGTCAAGACCTTGGCCGCCAGGGGTTTCCTTCAGCAAAACCGGCATACCAGGAAATACCATTTAGGCCCCTCGGTCATGAGCCTTGCCAACGCCCTTTACCGCTCCCTGAGAACGGAGATGGTGCAGCTGGCAAGGCCTTACCTGGAGGAGTTACGGGACGCACTGGGGGAGACGGTGGTGTTCGAGGTGTGGTCGGGAACGGACACTTACATAGCCCACGTGGAGGAGGGGCCGCAGCGGGTGCGCATCGCGGGAACGGTGGGGGATCGGCTTCCACCCCACGCCGCGGCGGGAGCCAAGGCCATACTGGCTTTTTCCGAGGGGCAGTTGGCGGAAAGGGTCATCGAGAGAGGAATGCCCAGGCTCACGCCCACGACCGTCACCGACCCCGGGGAGTTCAGGCGTCAGCTGGAGGTGATCAGAAGGCGAGGTTACGCCGTGGATCGCGAGGAGATAGATTTGGGAATAAACGCCGTCGCCGCTCCCGTGTTCGATCACCAGGGGAAGGCGGTCGCGGCGGTGGTTGTGGCTGGCCCATCCCGGCGGGTCACGGGAACGGCGAGATCCCCTCACGTTCGCCTGGTAAAAGAGACGGCGGGGAAGATAACCTTGCTCCTCCAGATGAGGAGGGAAGCAGAGCAAGGGAAGCGGGCAGCCTCTCGACCCCCCATGGCATTGGAGGGGTAAGCAAAGGGAGCACGATCCGCGTCGGATTTAGGGGATGGTAATCAACAGGGGAGAGCGATGAAAGGTCTCGCATCCATCTTTTCCCAACCGGAGAGCGCCAATCCCTTGGCGGTAAAAGCCTTTTCCCTGGGGGTCAAGGCCGTCGCTGTTCTGGCTTGGCCGTTCCTGAAAGCCATGCACGCTTTGAGCTCCGCCCGATTCCCTTCCCCCCGCAGTTCGCCGAGCTACCCTTTCGTTGACGATGGCAGGTACGATTACGGCCTGAGCCAGCCGGAATACGGAATAATCCTGGAGAGGGGCGTGAGGATCCCCCTCCGGGACGGCACCGAGCTGCGAGGTGACGTCTACCGCCCCGACACACCCGGCCGCTTCCCGGTGATCATGGCCGAAGCCCCTTATCCCCTTTATATAAAGGTGCAGCCGGGGGTCGAGGATAGCGGTGGCGTGGGGACCAGGTACCAGCAGTTCGAGCAGGCAAACCCCGAGTACTGGGTCCCGCGGGGTTACGCCTACGTGACCATCAACACCCGGGGATACGGCGGCTCCGGTCAGCCCTCCGCCTTCCTGGATTACCAGGAGGCCGTGGACTACTACGACGCCATCGAGTGGGCCGCCTCCCAGCCCTGGAGCAACGGTAAGGTGGGTCTTTTCGGCATCTCCTACTATGCCATGTCCCAGTACTTCGTGGCCGCCCTGAACCCCCCACACCTCTCGGCTATCGTGCCCTGGGAGGGGCTCCTCGAACCCTATCGGGATATCGCCTACCGGGGCGGGATACTCAGCCGCTTCGTGGTCATGTTCGCCATCATGATGCAGTTGACCGCCGACCGGCCGTGGAGGTCCAAGAACTTCATGCAGCTCCTGCTCGGGCATCCTTATCTGGATAAATTGTGGACCTACGGCACGGGGATACTGGACGGGCGCACGGGCACTCCCAAGATACCGGACGACGTCAAGGCGATAGAGGTGCCCATGTTCTCGGTGGGGAACCTTAACGACCCGGACCTCCACCTGCGCGGTAACGTCAACGCCTTCGCCGGCGCGAGCAGCAGGGAAAAGAAGCTCCTGCTGTACAGCGGCACCCACTGGGGATCGGCCTACCAACCATGGGCCAACCGCTTGGTGCTCCGCTTCTTCGACCACTACCTCAAGAACAGGCCGACGGGCCTGGAGCGCGAACCGACCGTGGACGTACAGGTCCGCACCGGTCCGGACACCTTCACCCACGTCTACGGGAAGGATTGGCCCCTTGAGCAGACGCGCTGGACCAGGTATTACCTGGACGCCCGCCAGAATGCCCTGCTCCCCGAGAACCCGGAAGAGGAAGCCTCGGCGGAAGCCGTTTGGCGGGAAGAACCGGAGGTTGGGAGCAGCCACCAGGTCACCTTCGAGACTCCCGCATTGGAGGAGGACGTCACGGTGGCGGGACCCATAACCGCGCACCTGTGGGTTTCCACCGAGGGCAAGGACGTGGACCTCACCGTGGAGCTCAGGGACTTCGACTCCCAAGGAAGGGAGACGCGTTTCGCCTACGTCATCGCCGGCTCCCCCGACGAGCCCGTGACCCGCGGGTGGCTCCGGGTCTCGCGGAGGGCCCTGGACCCCGAGCGCAGCAGGCCACATCAACCCTGGCACCTCCATTCCCGCAGCGACTGGCTGACCCCCGGGGTGCCGGTGGAGGTGGACGTGGAAATATGGCCCACGGGGATGGTCTTCAAGGCCGGCCACCGCATTGCCCTCACCATCCATTGTGGCAGGTACAAGAGGAAGGGAGAGGCTTACTTCCGCGTACGTCCCCTCCCGTTCCTCCCCGCCATCACCTTGAGGAACAGCCTGTACCAGGCTTACTCGCCCCCCGCGGGCGAGACCCGCATTCACACCGGAGGAAAGTTCGCTTCCTGGCTGGAACTCCCGGTCATCCCTCCCGACCCGGCTCCCGTTCACCGGGTCACCATCCGCGACGGCCGCTTCGAGCCCGCAGAGGTGAGAGGGGAAATGGGGGACCGTTTCGAATGGACCAACGCGGGATCGGATTACCACTCGGTGACCGAGGCGAGCGGCCTTGGGTTATGGGACTCCCAGCTGGTGCGGGGTGAGCGGTCTCACAATCCCGAGACCTGGTGGTTAAAGCTGCCCTGGGCGGGCACCTTCCTTTACCGGGATATGGTCTACGGCTTCGAGGGGGTGGTCGCCGCTCCGCCGCGGATTCCAGCTCGCACGGCCGCCGGGGAGCGGATCACGGTCTCGTTGGGGATAGAACCGCCACCCAAAGGGGTCGGCTTCGACGTGCAGCTCCGAAAGGGCGACGGTGAGTGGATGACGGTCGGGGAGGGCTTGAAGGAAAAGGAGACGGAACTCGACCCGCTCGAGGCGGGCGCGTACGCGGTGCGGTGTCGACTCCGGAGCATGGAGGAGGATGTCCATACCGACTGGTCCCCTCCCGCCACGTTCGATCTCAAGGAATAAAACGGCCGCGATGACGCGATTAGGTCGAGGGAGAAATTGAGGGGTGATCAGGGAATAGGGGTGGACGGCGGGAAGGCGGTGAGGGGGCGTCGCCGGGGAACCGTAACGATCCCTTACGAAGGGAACTGACAACTGGTGTTTATTTTTACCAGGAAGAGCACAAGGCGATGTACGGGAAGGAAGCCGAGCCGTGCAAGGAATGGGTGAGATGGAACAGATGCGATCATACTCGGACGGTGCAAGCAATGGAAAGGAGATGATCAGGGCCGGAGAAGGAGCGGAGCCGAACCTCCTGGGGCGCTACCTGCGGGCCATGCTCCTGAACCTGGCCAGGGTTCCGGAGAAGAAGAAAGTCCTGGAGAGGATGAAGCTGATCGTTTCCTTGGAACCCCCGCAACACCCGGACCAATCGGCCACCCTGTTCTTTGACCGAGGCAGGGTAACCCTGGAGAACGGTGCATCACCCCGGGCGGACATACGCATTGCCGGGGAGGCGGCCATGCTCATGATGCTTTCCCGTGTGCCCTTTGGCCTGGATATGCTGAAGTACATGCGAAAGTACGAGGGAAAGTCCCTGGTCGCGGCCATCCTCTCCCGTGACCTGAGGATAAGGGGGGCGTTGAGGCATCCGCTGAAAATAGCACGATTTTCCAGGTTGATGTCCCCCGGCGATAGGGCGCTGGTCCGCGGAGCGATCGGCAAAGCCCGGTGACCGTTTGCGAAGATGCTCGGTTGAGATAGGGATGGCGACATGAACCGGATAGAGATCGATTTCCAGTCCTGTGAAGGGTGCCGGAGGTGCGTCAAAGCCTGTTTCGTCAACGTCTTGAGTTGGGACAGGGAAGCCCGCAGGCCCGTTGTGGCCCACGTGGAGGACTGCGTCCACTGCAACCTCTGCGAGCTCTCCTGTCCCTCAGGGTGCATCGAGGTCATGTCGGATTTTGCCAGCTTGGATTGGACGGCGTTTTAGCCGTCCCGGAAGTCAAGTGTAAATGGGGGCGTGCCTGTTGCGCGGCGTCGCGTGGATGCCGTGGAGGACGCCGGAGAGCGAGGAAAAAGGCCGGAAGGAGTGGTTAGGCGATGGCGGACCTGGAGTCGCTGGGAGAGGTGGCTCGGACCGACGTCCTGGTGATAGGAGGGGGCATAGCCGGGCTCTCCGCGGCCATAAGCGTAAAGGAGAAAAATCCCCGTCTCGAGGTCCTGGTGGTGGAGAAGACCACCGCCGGGTGGGCGGGCAAGGCGGCCCGAGGTGGTGGGATCCTGGCCTTCCTGACCCCGGACGATTCGCCTGAGGACTTCGTGCGCTACCACGTGGAGCACATTGGGTGCTACCTGGAGGACCAGGAGCTGCTCATGGAATACGCCTGCACCTGCAACCAGGTCCTGGACCTCCTGGATTCCTGGGGGGCCAGGATAGCCAGGGACCGGAGGGGTTACTGGAAGTATGTGAAAACGCCGGGAGCGGAAGTGCCCTGGGGACTTGCGGGGGTGGACCTGGATATGTGCGTGCACCTGCGCAGGCGGGCCTCGGAGTTGGGCTGCAGGTTCATGGACAAGACGGCCATGGTGGAACTCCTCAAGTCCGGGGACCGGGTGACCGGGGCCATCGGCTTCGACGTCCGTGACGGCTCGTGCAGGCTGGTGCTGGCAAGGGCTACCATCCTGGCCACCGGGAGCCAGAATTACCGCGTCATGCCCATGTGGAGCTGCGGGCGGGGAGACGGCATAGCCGCCGCCTACCGGGCGGGTGCCTGCATGAGGAACGCGGAATTCGGGAGCTTCGTGAACATGATCCACGTGGCGAGCCGAGAGGTCATTTTCGGGGCCGAGGATCACATGTTCAACGCCCGGGGCGAGGATATCTCCTCCCGCTACCGGCCCGGGATCCAGCCGGACATCTGCGCCATGTCCGCCGTGGGATGGTACCTAGAACATGTGGAGGGACGGGCGCCGGTGAGGGTGAAGGCGGAGGAGAACGTCTTGCAGATCGGTTCCGAGGTGCTCTTTTCCACCGACCTGGTCTGGAAGCGACCGGCGGCCATCGCCTTCTGGTCCCGCCTCTGGGAAAAGGCGAGAAGGGCGGAGAGAGAGTCGGACCACGGGATGCCGGAGATAATGCCTGGATTCATAGGGGAACAATCCCCGGTGATGGTGGACCACGGGATGGCCACCACCGTTCCCGGCCTCTTCGCCGTGGGAGACGTGAGCTACAGCGGCTCCGCCTGGACTGGAGCGGTTCCCTCGCCGCCCGGTCGCATCCGGGGAAGTGGGCTCATGAACGCGGTGTGGAGCGCATGCCGCGGAGCGGCGTCGGCGGTGGAATACATATCGGGTGAAGGGCCTGGAGCCGGAGCTGACGCTTCCCTGGCGGCGGAATCGAAGGAGAGGATCTACCGGCCGTTGGGGAGGGAGAGGGGGGTTTCCGCCCTGGAGGTGGTGCGACGCGTCCAGCAGGCCGTGACTCCGGTGCGTTACTGCAACTGGAAGAGGGAGGACCGCATGCGGGAGGCCATGGGCATGGCCCTGGAGGCGAAGGAAGCCCTGTCCTCCCTGAAGGGGGAGGACCCCCACGACCTGGCGCGGTGCAACGAAGCCCGAAGCATGGTCCTCTGCGCGGAGATGTTCTACCGGGCTTCCCTCCTGAGGAAGGAGTCCCGGGGATGGTTTCTGAGGGAGGATTATCCCGACACGGACAACTCGAACTGGCTGAAGTGGATAATCCTGCAGGACCGGGAGGGCGAGATGGCGCTGTGGACAGAGGATATCCCCTTGGAAAGATATCCCTACAGACCGCTCCCGGGTCGATCGGCGACCACCTTGGCGTGACGATGAAAAGCCATTTCCACTGTCCGCGATCGGGTGGATCCGCCGCAGGGGAGAGGTCTGGCATGACCGGAGTCCGTGTTCACCGCCCGATGAGGATTGAAGGGCCAAGGGGTTGGGCTACACCCGAGCCGTAGGGCAAAAGGCATGGGGAGGATGGTTGAAAGTGGCAAGCGGGCGACGGGAGGAGGTGTGAGTGGTGGAGGACTGGGAAAAGGAGAGCAGGGTATTCTGGTACCTGGCGGCGGCATCCTGCGCCCACGTGGTGGAGGAATACTTCTGGCCGGGGGGCTTCCTGGAATCGGCCCGGGAGGTGGCCCCGGAGGCTTTCGAGAACGCCTCCCTCCCCATCATCGTCGGGGTCAACGCCTCCATGATCGCGGGCTGTGCCTTCGGGGCGCTCATGCGCGAGAGGGATCCGGTTTACGGGTTGAGCATGGCCGGATTGCTTTTCTTCAATGCCCTGCTTCATCTGGGAGCGACCATCAAGACCAGGAAATACGTCCCGGGGTTGATTACCGGCCTGGCCCTTTACTTGCCCCTGGCCGTCAAGGCCTTTTCCTCCTACCGGAAGTGCGATAAGTACCGGCCGTCTACCGCCTTCCGCGCCGCGGTCCAGGGGGTGGCCCTTCATTCCATCCCCTTCGTGGCCTTCGCCTTGCGGGGAGCCTTGGCGGCGAGGAGGGGCGGTGGGAAGGGATGAAAAGGCTCGCGAGGAAAGGGCAGCCTGGAAGGGCTGGCGGAAACGCTTTCCAACGGACCCGATGCCCTGTTTTATGAAAATGGGCGGTATAGCGCACTGGAGGTATGGGGCATGCCGGATTCGAAGAATCGCGTCGGGACGGCGGAAGGTTATCGGAAAGCGAGGGTTGGCGGTCGTCTCGTTGCCACTTGGTTGTATTTGGCAGGGCTTGAATCTGCCTGAACGGGAGGTTCGGGGATGGGCGTGAAGAGCCTCATGGTCAGGATGGGGGAAATATTCCCGCACCCGGTGACCATGGAGCATATCCGGAAGATGGAGCGGAGGAGGCTGACCCCCGAAGAGGAAGGAAAACCATATGCCAAGTATTACCATAAAGAAATGGCGGAGATCCCGCCCGAGGACCTGGAGAGAGTGAACGCCGGTCCGGTGGAACCCTCCAAGGCCACGCCCATAGAGGCCCGCAGCGATCTTCTCAAGCCTGGTTACCTGGAGGTGGAGACGGGGTACACGGTCATGCACGACGGGAGTGGGTTCGCGGCCACCCTGGTGAGGATGCCCGGGGTCACGCCGGAGATGCTCGACTGGTGGTTCAACTGGCATCCCCTGGAAGGGTTGAGGTACGCCATATGGTGCCCGCCGGCCCACGTGGATATCGGGGCTAAGGATCCCGCCCGGCACTTGGACAGCTCAGGTATACCACTGCAGGTGAGGAACGAGGGGAGCACTCACTACCCGGTGGAGGGATTCGACCTGAAGTCGGCCCAGAGGCTGATCATTCGCTTTTATTCGCCCCGCGACTTCGGCCTGGACATGGAACCATTCCGGGAAACCGCTGTGAGCCGGGTTTACTGCGCGGACGTCACCCTGAGCCTCATGCGCACCCCCTTCTGCGTGTTCCTTCACGTGGTCCGCGCCGTGGAGGGTGGCGTGGAATACCGCAGCCGATATTGGATCGGCTACATCATGCGGGACGGGAAGCCCGTGCGGGTGAAGCGGCCCATGCCCTTCAAGATGATGGACCTGGCCCGCAACAACTGCCTGCACAGCCTCATGGAGTACAACAACCTGGCTTCTTTCCTGCCGGAATTGTACAAGGAGATGGGCGGCCGTATCGAGTGATTTTCTGACCTGTCTTCGACCTGCGCTTGGCTTCTTGGGTTGTGTGGCTATCGGGAATGGTGCCATCCGCAAGGCACAGCGAGGGAACGGCCGCTGCGGCCATGATCGGAAGAGGCAACAGGACGTGGAGCCCTGGCCGCCGGAAAGAGGTTTAATCCCCGGTGGAGGAGGTACGGTTCACCCGTCCGTGACGGAAGGCCTTCGCGTGATTGGCGGATTTCAACTCCTCTGGAAGGATCCGTCCTCGAGTCTTCGCGCCAGCCCGCGCTTTTCCAGGCCCTCCAGGTGTTTTTCTATCATGCGGGCCTCGAAGTAGCGGGCTAAGGCGAAGCCCGAATCCCTGACACCGTAGATGGGAGAAAGCTCGGCCAGCGCTTCCGGTGTGGCCGGGCCGCGCTCCAAGAGCTCGAGGACCAGGCGGTCCCGCCGCTCGAACACGGCCTCGAAGGCCGTTATCTCCTCACCGACGTTCTCCCGCACGGGACGTCGATGTGAGGAAATGACCAACCTGGGGTTCAGAGAGAGGATGCGCCTTATGGAAGCGCGGAATTGGTCCAAGTCGCATTCCACGTGGCCGTACCAGGGGCCGAAGCGTGTGAGGTCGATGTCGAAGGAGAGCAGGATACCCTTTTCCTCCTCCCAGAAGCAGAAGTGGTCCAGGGTGTGACCCGGGGTGTGGAGAGCCTGAAGGCGGATTCCGTCCAGGTCGAACACCTCTCCCTCGCCGAAAGTGCCGGTGGGGGAAACGGGATGGTGGCCCAGGAAATCCCGGACCAGGTGCAACCACTCCCGCGCCGGTTGGCCCCCTCCTGCGAAGCGGACGGACAGCTTTTCCAGGTCGGGAAGAATGGAGGCGAACATCTCGGGCACCAGAAGCTCGCGCCCGGCGAAAAGGTGGTTTCCCGAGAAGTGGTCCACGTGGGTGTGGGAGTTGATCACCACCTCCACGGGAAAACGGCGCTCTACTTCCCGGATGGCATCCTGCCCACATCCGGTATCGAAGAGGATCACGCGGTTCCCCACGGCCAGAACGGAGTGGGACCAGGGGAAGCGTCCCCTGTTCGCTCCATGAACCAGGTACAGGCCTTGGGCTATCTCCTCGAGCATAGCCAACCTTGCCCCTCGGCTGTTGACTTTACGGTGGGAAGCTTTTCTGGGCCTCCGCCGCCTTCAGGCTCCCCGAACCGTGAAACGGGTGCTCGCCTCATCCACTTTCTCCCATCTCACTTCCGCTTCCTTTCCCTCCACGGCCACGAAGACGGCGGCCATGTGTCCCGCGAGCAGGGGGTTGCTGTAGGGATTGTCCACCACGACCTCGAGGAAGCCGGGCTCGTGCCTGATCTCCCTGGCGTAGCCCTGACCCCACAGGGGAAGAGGTTCCAACACCTTGCGATAGAGCTCGCAGCGCTCTTCTTCTCCCATGCTTGCCTCCCGGGCGGTGAGGCCGAGGTCCAAGAGGTGCCTCAAGGTCGTCTCTTTCTGGGCTTGCACGATCAAAGGGAAGATATCCTCTCCCAGCTCCTTTTCCAGTTCCCGGAAGACGACTTCCGGGGTATATCCGTCGAGGAAGGTCATGCGAACTCCGCGGCGGCCGTCGATGATCTTGCCCTCGCCGGCGTGCCATTCCAGGTAGCGGAGTTCGGAAGGAAACCCGCATATGCGGCATTTCTCGAGGGGATGGCCGTTGGCCTTGAGAAACGGAAGCTCCACCTGCATGCGCTCGGAGACATCCGGTTTGGCCTCGGACGGCTCGATGTGAATGACGTCGTCTCCACCCAACTTTTTCCATGTATGGCTGAAGGGCCTTCCCTCGAGGCTCTCGAAGGCGCCGAGGATTATGGCCGCCATGAGGTCGCGGTTATAGGGGTTGCGGACCAGCGCTTCCCCGAAGACGCCCGGCTTGTAATCGAGCGCCTTCACGTAAGCCTGCCCGGTGGCCCAGGCGAGGTTGCAGAAGTAACGTACGACCATGTATCTTAGCGGTCCTTTCCTGAAAAGGGTGAAGGGCGGTTGGCCCAGGAGGATGTCGATGACTTCCCGGGCGGCGTTGCGCTGGGCCTCGAAGACCAGGTGACCGATGGATACCCCCATCTTCTCCTCGATCCGCGAGAAGACCTCGTTGAAGATCTCCGACTCCACGATCACCACTCTACTTCCTTTCCGGAAGACCTGCGAGATGGTGCCGTTATCGTTCCAGCGGATGGTGTGAGGAAACCAGAGCGGCGCTCCACAGCGGCATTTAAATGGCTGCACGGGGATCACTCCCTTTTATGACCTTCCCTCCCAGGTGCGCAACATTATTATAGATGTAAAGATTTAAATGAAGGGCTCGCCGTTCCCTCGGCATCGCTTTCGGCGACCAAACAGGCGCGGTGTCGCTTCCAGGGGAGGATCTCATGCCATACGGCAAGGGGCGTGTTCCTGCCCGCCATTGTCTGCAAGTGCGGTGTCACTTCGAGGGGAGAATCTCGTGCGGGCATGTGTTGTGATCCAGGGGAGATCTCGCGCGGACGTGCATTGTGATGCGGGGTAAGGAAGTATCCTGATAATAAGCGATAAATCCGGTTGGCAGGACGTGTTCAGCGTTTCCTCTCTGTTTTTCCGAGGGCCAATCATCCCGTAGGCTTTCATGGCCTTTGGGCTTACGCATGTAATGACAACGGGTCATGAACGCAAGCCTACCGTGGATGCCCGAAGGTATTGGGGAAGCCGTCTGGAGGTCGAATCCGGGTTGGCGAATCAGGCCGGGACGCGTTCCCCGTTGAAGATGTCGGCGAAACGGCGACGCAGCTCCAGCTTGCGGACCTTGAGGGTGGCGCCATAGGGCATCTCCTCCGGCGGGATGATGCGCACGGCGCGCGGGCACTTGTAACCGGCGATATTCTCCCGGCACCAGGAGAGGATCTCCTCCTCGGAGGCGCTTACCCCCGGCTTCAGGGTCACCACGGCCACGGGCACCTGTCCCTTCGTGGGATGGGGGATACCGATCACCGCGGCGTCGGAAATTGCGGGGTGGGACAGGACTTCCTTCTCCACCTCCACGGAGAAGACCGAATATCCGCCGCACTTGATGACGTCCTTCTTGCGGTCCACGAAGTAGAGCCGTCCCCATCGGTCCTTCTTGCCCATATCCCCGGTACGCAGCCATCCCTCGTTTATGAGTTCCCGGGTGGCCTCGGGGTCGTTCCAGTATCCCTTGGTCACCCCTGGACCGGAGACGGCTACCTCGCCGACTTCGCCGGGTGGCAAGGTTTTGCCGTACTCGTCCACGATCCGTACCCGTACCGGCCATACCGGCCAGCCCACGCAGCCGCGCGGATACCTGATGCCGGGAAGGGCCAGTTTCAGGGTGGCCGTTCCCGCCAACTCCACCATGCCGTATACCTCGGCGAAGAAGGCTCCCGTCCGGAAGGGGCCCAGCTTGAGGAACGAGCCCTTTCTTCGGAAAGCCTCCACCAGTTCTTCGGGCATGGCGTCGGCCGCGCTGCCCAGCATCTTGAGGTTGGATAGGTCGTACTTGTCGATGCCTTCGGCGAGCATCATGGCGTACATGGCCGGGACCCCCACGAAGAGATTTACCCTCTCGCGGACCATGGCTTCCAGGACCTCCCTGGGGGAGAAGTGGCGCATATAATAAGCTTCCATGCCCACGCAGCAGCCCATGATGATGCACCCGAAGCCCATCACGTGGGCCGTCGGCAGGCAGTAGAGCCCTTTGCTGCGCGGCCCCACGGGAAGGATGGCGGCGGCGATTTTCTGCGCGGTGATAAGGTTGCTCGAGGACATCACCGCTCCCTTAGGGTATCCGGTGGTGCCCGAGGTGTAGAAGATGGCCACCGGTTGGTCCGGGTCGATGTCCGCCGGTGCCGCTTCGCTGACCTCGCTCAGCCCCTCGTCAAGGGATATGAATCCGGGTGGGCACTCCTCCTCTGGCCCGGCCATGACCCATCTCTTGATGGAGGGCAGGCTCTCCTTCCTGCGCACGTTTGCCGCGAAGACCTCGGCATCGATGACCAGTGTCCGGGCCCCGCAGTTCTCCACGATATAGCGCATTTCCTCCGCCTTGAGCATGAAGTTCAAGGGGACGGCTATCGCCCCGGCGGCTATGGTGCCCATGATGGACATGGGGAGATCGGCGTTGTTGGAGGTGCAGAGGGCTACCCTTTCCCCGGGTTCGACCCCGATCTCGCGCAGGAACGCGCTCACCCGGTAGGCGAAACGGGCGGCATCCAGGTAGCTGACCCGTTTCAATGGAAAGTCCCGGTAGCGGAGCGGTTCGTGGAGGATGGACATGGTCTTGTCGCCGCGCATGTCCGCCAGCTTACGGGAAAAATTGGACAGCGTGAGGCTGCGGTCGAAGAGAAGCCTGAACTTGTCCGGAATGACGCTCATCCCTATCCCCCCTCATAGTCCCCTGCTTCAGCGTTCCTGGATCGAGTGATTGGTGAGTAGCCGGAATAAGACGGGTGCTCGCTTGCATGGGAGTGAACATAGTACGATTATTTGTTCGCAAATTTATAATAACCTACCACCTCCGTTTTGCAAGCAATACGACTATTGCCGGTGCAGTGGCAACCTGTAAGGTGAAACGTTGATAGGCAACTGGTCTGGCCATATTCCGTCAGAATGTGGGTAAGGAACTCCTGTCGAACGCCCCGGGGCCGCGAAAAAGCATGGGGTTTACAGGTCTTGCGGAGTCAGGCATTCAACCTTACGCATGCGGCTGTGATGAAGAGCGGGATTCGTGGACCTTGTAGCCGGTGAACGCCTGTCGCCCCTCCTTTTCACGGTTGGGATGAAGCGGGAAAAGGCCGGCTTTGGATGAAAAGGATTTGTGCCGCCACGTACCTCCCTTTTCGTGGCGAGGCGAGGCGCGGTTTTCGGAGGAACTGAGATCGAGGCTCACCCGATTTCCCTTCCAGGGACCGATACGGGGTCGAAGCGGTTCTCCTCCCAGTTGTGGTAGTATCTGGTAAACATTTCCATCCACTTCAAGGGCGCCCTGGGATCCCGCCGCAGGGCCTCGCGCAGCGCCTTGACCAGGGGTCGCCCGCTGTAGCGGTAGCGGAAGGCGCCGATTCCCCAGTGATCGCGGATCATGCGGCGCAGCTCAGTTTCGCTCCTGGAGACGAGGACCTTCCGCAGGTCCCACCTCCTCCAGTCGGTTATGATCCAGGTGATGTAGGGATGCTCCCTGACCTTGTCCTCGTAGGCCGCAAGGACTGATCGGGAGGTATCTCCCCTGCGCAGGGCCTCGATGGCCACGTCCGCGGCCAGTTCAGCCGAGAACCAGGCGCTTGGCACCCCGTCGCCGAAGGCGGAGGCCTCGAATCCGGCGGCATCGCCGATTACCAGGATGCCATCCCCGCAGATGGGCATGTTCCTGGTCTCCGGGATTAGGCCGGCGTAGATAGGGCAGACGTCCCAGGTCACCGCCCGTAGCCTGACCTTGGGGGCGATGTCCCTCCTCCAGCGGGTTACCTTTTCCTGGAAGTTCTCGAAGTAACGAGGCAGGAGTCTGGCCAGGTTGGGGATCTCCCCGCGCGTGACCAGGAACTGCCCCAAGCCAGGATGGATGCTTTCCCGGTAGGTGAAGATGTATAGGGTCGAGCCGTAGCCGAGGGGGGCGCCGATACCTTCCTCCGGGAGGGCATGGAAGAACTCCATGGACAGGCCGAAGGTCTCGTCCACGTCCTCCTTGGCCATCTCGAAGTCCCAGATCATGTAGAGTTCCAGGGCCTCCGGGAGGTACTTGCGGCGCAGACCCGCCTGGATGGCCAACCGGTTCTGGGTTCCCCCGGCATCGATGAGGACCTTGCAGCGTATCTCCTCGCCCCGATCGGTCACCACTCCCCTTACCGCCCCCTTTTCCAGGATGGGCTCCACGGCGGTGGTGGAGGTGCGGAGCTCGGCTCCCGCCTCCACCGCCCGCCCGGCCAGCCAGGTGCAGAAGGGCTTGCAGTAAGCGGCGTAGCCCAATGCCAGGGGCTTGGGCACCCGCAGGGTGCTGTCGGTGGCGTAGATCTCCCCGTCGCGAACGAAACGGTTGACCACCTTGCAGATGGGTCGCTCGATGGGCGGATTCCCCTCGCGGATGAAATCGGGTCCGAATGTGAAGCCGTAGAAGGGGATGACCAGTCCCGACACCACTTTCTCGCCGGGTATCGCCGACCTTTCCAGGAGGACGGTATCCAGGCCGGCCTCGGCGCACTTTCGGGCGGCCACCGGTCCCCCGAAGCCCGCTCCCACCACCAGCACGTCGCAGTTTTCCATGACCGCGTCCCCCTCAACCCCAGTCGGTCCGGAACCCGGTCCCACCCGGTGGCCAGGAGAACATGATGGCTTCCTTGTCACACACGTACCAGCAGGCCGCACACTCCATGCACTCGGCGAGGGTCCGCACCCGCGCCTTCCTGTCCTTTATCTCGAAGCATTCCGCCAGGCAGACCCGCACGCAGTTGGCGCACCCGTCGCACCTCGACTCGTCCACCCTGATGAAATCGCCGGGGTCCCCTACCCATTCTACGCCGGGAAAACGGTCAGACGTCCTGACCTCCATAAAGCGCACCTCCTCCGCCCGGGAAGGGCTTGAGCCCTCCCTCCTTTCGAGCAGCCCTGGACCAAAGTTTAAGCGCGCTGCCCGAACAAGTCAAAACTTCGGTGGCAATGACCGATGGAATTAAGGCCGAGAGAACAGAGAGAGGAGGAAGCGATGATGGATGGGGTGGAGCGGGAGCTCCTGGCTCCCTGCGGGCTATATTGCGGTGTATGCGCAGTGCTCATCGCCCATCGCGACCGGAACGAGAAGTTCAAGGAAAGACTGCTGGGCGTGTATGGGCTTTCCTCCACCGACCAGGTGCGCTGCCGGGGTTGCCTTTCTGAGGATCGCTTTCTCTACTGCGAGATGTGCCCCATCAGGGACTGCTGCCAGCGGAGAGGATACCAGGGTTGCTACCAGTGCGAGGACTGGCCGTGTGAGTACGTGAACAATTTCCCTTTGCCGGTGGGGAAGAAGGTCATGTTGCGCGCCATCCCAGCATGGAGAGAGCTGGGGACCGAGGAGTGGGTGCGTTCAGAGGAAGAACGCTACCGATGCCCGCAATGCGGGTACAGGCTTTTCCGGGGCGCGAAGCGCTGCCGCTCCTGCGACGCCCAGGTGGACGTGGATTGATGGCCTTGTAGCGGAGTCATGTTTTGGGCGGGCGGATCGTCGATTCAGTATATGGCATGGGAAAGAGATCCTGAACGCTGACCACGCAATCGATGATCATGACCGGATATATCAAACGATCCCACGGACGGAAAATGGTACTCCGTGCAGTTGGTCCTTCCACCGTGAGAAGAGGAAGGCCGCGGGTTTAAATGTCAAAACGGGGAAGGATGGTGGGCACCTCACTTTCCCGGGAGATCACCAGGGCCTCCCGTACGTCGCGGAATTCGGAGAGGGCGTGGAGGTTGGCCATGGTGGGTGGCAGGAGCGGAAATTTACCCTCCGCGCAAAGTTGCAACACCTCCCCGGGGCGCACCCAGAGGCAGGAGGTAGTCTCCGCCCGATCGTGGTCCGGTTCCTGGCCAGCCGGGGCGGGAGCCAGAAAGAAACGGGTGTCGTAACGGATAGGGGATATCTCCGGCGTTATCCAGTGTGCGAAGAAAACTAGGCGATCCAGGGCCAACCTGAGCCCTAAATCTCGCACCAGATCCTGGAAGTCAAGTTTTCCCCCGCGCAACTTCGCGCGGTATTCGCGGAAAAGCGTGTCTTCCTTTCCTGGGTCGAAAAAGGTCTCTTCCGGGTTCCGGGTGGCTAACAGGATGCCAGCTTCCTCGAAGAGCTCCCTGACGCCGGCCACCATGAGGCCGCGCGCCCTCGCGGGGGGAGTTCCGTCCTCGCACAACCTCCTCAAGTCATCGGGTGAGGGTTCGTGGCATAGCCTTCTCCATCCGGGATCGCAATCCCCGTCCTCCAGCTCGCCTCCGGGGAAGACGTGCATACCGCCTGCGAAAGCGCTTCGGGAACTACGTTTAACCATGAGGACCTCGAGCTTGCCCGAGTGGGGATTGTCCCTCAGGAGGAGCAGGGAAGAGGCATCCCGGGGCTTGACCATTCCGCAACCCTCCTCGCGTTCGCCGATGGCCGGGACTCAGGTTTCCTCCAGGTTGAGTTCGTCCCGGGACGGTTTATCCTCCAATCCCAGCAGGCCGAGGTTTAAGTTTCACCCGGATAACTGGCGCTGGCCGCGTATGCGCTCGACACCACGGTATGGAAACCGACCGCCTCCGCCGTCTTGGCGCTCAGCACATCGTACAACCCTTCTGTCAGAGACACCTTATGTCCCCTTTCTTGCAGCAGGGAGGAGACCCGGAACAGGGCATGGTTGAGCATGCTGTTGGCCACGTGGAAGTTGGCCGTATATTCCTTACGGGTGGCAGGGAGCCCGTCCAGCGGGAGGTCAAGGAGGCGTAAGCCCAGGACGACCATGCTCCGCGCGTCCTTGAAGTAATCGGAGGGCCGGTGACCCTCGGGGGTCTTGGCCTCATAGGAGGCGGCGTCCGCGACGCCGAAGATATCCGTACCCGCTGTGGTTCTCAAATCCCCCAGAAGGTCCATGCTTTTCCTTGCCGCCTTTCAGATGGCCGTTTGACTTATTCATTTTATAATATGTCGATTCGGTATGCTCGTCCGGGAAAGGCGATCGAAGGCCCCGATTGAATCCTCGCTTGCCATCCGCTTTCCGCCACCCCGAACTCCGGGGATTTATGGTAATCCTTCGGCCGGGCATCGTGGTGCCTTGTGCCCGGAAGGGCGGTTCGGCCGACAAGTTATTGGCAGAGAGTCCTGCGGGACGAAGGCCTCATCTGGCCACGTCCACCACCAGGCGCGGATGACTTGATGGCTCCTGGACCTTGTGCGAGGAGAATGCCCGTCTTTTCAAGGGAAGGCGGGTTTTTCCCTGCGGCATATTAACGGGACCTCCTTGCGATCGAGGCTCATGCGGCCGGGATCCATGCAACTTTCCATGACTGAGTAGAGATGGCCGCTTCGCCCTATCCGATAAAAAGTTGTCCCGTTGTCCCGCGGGATGGGGAGGTAGGCCCCGGGCTTCGGTGGACGAACGGAGCGGAGGCGAGGGAGGCGGAAACGGTATTCCATTTCCCACCCACGCCTGTCCGGCGGCCGGCCGAGTCCCCCGTGGGCCGGCATGCCTCCCTCCCTCAACTTTCGTCCAGCGCGCGGAGGATTTCCCCGTCGGGAGGATATTCCGTCTGGATGCTGGCGATGTGTATATATTTCACGCGGCCTTCCGCGTCCAGAACGAAAACCGAGGGACGGGCGATATGCACGGACTCGAAGTTGACCCTGACGTAAACCCCGTATTCCTTGACCACCAGGCGTTTCTCGTCCGCGAGAACCGGGAAGGGATAGGGGTGGGTCTCCAGGTATTCCTTCACCTTGCCCGCCTTCTGGGGAAGGATGACCACCGCCCCCGCGCCCCGTTTCATCAATTCCGGATAGATAACATCCCGTATATGGACCATATACTCGCGGCAATGCGGTCACCAGGTCCCGCGGCCGAAATACAACAACATCGGCTTTCCGAGCAGTTCGCGCAGCCCAACCTCCTTACCGTTCTTGGCATCCGGCAAGCGGAAATCGGGAGCCACGTCTCCCACTTTCAGCACCTTGCTCTCCCTGGCCATTCCCAAACCTCCCGTCTTTGTTCTCCCATCACCGCCTTTTTCTATTTTTCCCCCGCAAAGGGGTTACCACTCCGACCATGGTTTTGGTCATGAGCATCGCACGTGGTTCATGCCGTGAACTTCAACCTCTCCAACCAGAAGTCGGTGAGGGTTCCGGAGCGGTCCATGCCCAGGAGCAGGCGTTCACCCACCCGGATAACCAGGTCGAAGTTCCCGTGGATTCTTATGCGCAGGCTGCCGTCGGGGGCGTGGAACTCGTACTTGGGGTAGAGGTTGTGGAAATAGAGGTCCTGGCCCCGGAAATCGAGGGTGAAAGCCACGCCTCCCTGGGCGTCAGCTTCCGGTGGGGGCTCCGCGCCCTCTACCTTCCAGCGGTTAGAGGGAGTGTATGCCCGCAATCCCACAAGGCGCTGGGTGCTGCCTTCCAGGTTGAGCACGAGCTTGCCCAGGGCCAAGGTCTTCGTGGTTCCCCCGGGGATGAATAGGGAGGGCGAAATCTCGACCGCCCTGTCCAGGGAACGGTAATAAGCGGAGCCGGGGATGAGCGCCCCTCCGGGCTCCACCTTCAGGTTGAGGAGCGAGTGCAGATCCATCGATCTTTACGTGCCCCTTTCCGGAGATCTTTGCCTCCGGGGAGGCTTGCCCTCCCCCAGCACGGCGTGCACCTCGGGCATGAGCTCGCTTATCCTTATGCCCTGGGGGCACTTCTCCTCGCATTCCCCGCAGCCGGTGCAGGCCGAGGCTCTTTCTCCCTCGGGGAGGAAACGGTGGTAACGGAAGCGGGGGGTCAGCTGGTCGTCGTACATCACCAGGCTGTTGTATAGGTTCAGGTTCTCCGTAATGTCCACCCCTTGAGGGCATGGCTTGCAGTACCCGCAGCCGGTGCAGGGTACGGCCGCCCTTTCCTTGAATTTCCGGCGCACCTCCTCTATAAGGCGGAGTTCCTCCTCGCTCAGCCGTAGTCCGGCGGAGAGTTCCGCGGTGTGGAGGTTCTCCTCCACCTGTTGCATGGTGCTCATGCCGCTGAGGACGGTGGATATCCCCGGCTGCTCCCAGAGCCAGAGTAGGGCCCATTCGGCGGGGCTGCGCTTCACGGGGAAGGACTCGAAGGCCTCGGAGATCTCCCGGGGCGGGCGGGCCAGGTTCCCGCCGAGGAGCGGCTCCATGATCACGACCGCCAGCCCCTTCTCCGAGGCATAGCGTAGGCCCCGCGTACCAGCTTGGTTGTCCACGTCCATGTAGTTGTACTGTATCTGGCACATGCACCATCCGTCGTAGCCGTCGACAATCTCGCGGAAGGCCGGGTAGTCGTCGTGGAAGGAGAACCCGATCCCGCCGATGCGGCCATCCCGGAACGCCTTCTCCGCCCGGGAAAGGAGGTCCAGGCGCTTGATATCCTCCCACCTCCTGCGGTTCAAGCCGTGAAACAGGTAATAGTCGATGTGGTCGGTCCGCAGCCTTTCCAACTGCTCACGGAGGAAGCGGTCGAAATCCTCGGGCTTTTCCACCAGCCACACGGGGCACTTGGTGGCCAGCCGGACCCTTTCCCGGTAACTCCCGCGCAGTATCTCGCCCAGGAGTACCTCGCTGCGGCCGTTGTGATAGGTGTAGGCCGTATCCAGGTAGTTCACGCCCCGGTCTATGGCGTGGTATATCATGGCCGTGGCCTCTTCCAGGTTTACGTTCTCGCTTATGGGTATACCGTCCGTGGTGGGAAGGCGCATGCATCCGAAACCGAGGATGGAGACCTCCCAATCGCTCCTCCCGAACTTTCGGTACAACATCGGATAACGCCTCCTCTCGGCCCGCAAGACAGACGGCCTTGTGTTAATTATAGCCCCCGCGGCGCGGACCCAGGTCCGCATCCCCGTCTATTTTCACTTGGGTTTGATTTTCGCTGGAAGCGCGAGGAAGGGGTGTATAACGGACGAATGTGCCGGACCCAGGTTTAACGGAGGGCAAACCTGGAAAGCCTTTAGATGTGGGGCAAGAATAGGGGTCGAGTCTGCTGGGGGGGAGAAGATGGGGATGGCGCGGGGGATCCGAAAGTCCGCCATACCGCTGCTTGCTTTTCTGGTCCTGATCCTTTTCCCGGGTTGCGACCTGGACGACTACTGCGTGGCGAAGTCCCATCCTTTGCCGGGGTGGTTCCAGGACGCCAAGTTCGGGGTCCTGGTGCATTACGGCCCCTATACCGTTCCCGCCTGGGCTCCCTTGACGGAGCCCGGAGATTTCGCGCAGCCCGGCTATTTCCTCAACAACCCCTACGCGGAATGGTACTGGAACAGCCTGAAAATCCCCGGAAGTCCGGTATCGGAATACCACCGGCGGACTTATGGGGAGGATTTTTCATATTACAGGTTCGGGCCCCTGTTCGAGACCGCGGCCTCGGCGGCGGACCTGGAGGCCTGGGCGGACCTCTTCGCGGAGGCAGGGGTGCGTTATGCGGTCATCACCGCCAAGCACCACGACGGGTATTGCCTGTGGCCCACGGAGAACCCAAACCCGGCGCATCCGGAATGGAGGTCCACGCGCGACCTGGTTGGTGATTTCTGCCAGGCCATGCGGCTTCGCGGGATCCGGGCGGGCATCTACTATTCGGCGAGCTACGACTGGGCTTTCCGGGATACGCCTCCCGTTACGGACATGGTTTCCCTCTTGAACACCATACTGCAGGATCCCGAGTACGTTGAGTACGTCGAGGCTCAATGGAAAGAACTGGTGGAGAAATACGCTCCCGACGTGCTCTGGAACGATATCGCCCTGCCGGGCGGTTTCGACAGGTGGAGGTTCTGGGCTGATTATTACCGGGATCATCCCCAGGGTGTGGTCAACGACAGGTGGGCCCAGAACCCGGTGGAGTTGATGTACAATCTCTCCATCGCCGAAGGCATGGAGGAGATACCGCCACTCTACCACTTCGATTTCTTCACCCCCGAGTATCGCCTCATGCGCCAGGTGCGCAGGCTGAAGTGGGAGACGTGCAGGGGAGTGGGGTGGTCCTTCGCCTACAACCGCCTCGAGGACGAAGAGACCGGCCATATACTGACCGGGGAGCAGGTCATCGAGATGTTGGTGGACGTGGTGAGCAAGAACGGCAACCTGTTGCTGGGTATCGGACCCAGGGCCGACGGGACCATACCCGAAACCCAGCAGGCGGTCCTCAGGGAAGTGGGTGCCTGGCTGAAGGGCAACGGGGAGGCCATATACGGCACCTCACCGTGGAAGGTGGCGGAAGGGACCGCGGACGGGGGAGCCGTACGTGTGCGATTCACGAAACGGGCGACCGGTGGCGAAAGCAGGCTTTACGTTATTCTCCTGGACAGGCCGGAGGTTAGAAAGGTGACCATAAGTGGCCTCCGCTTGAGGCCGGGAAGCAAGGTCAGCCTCCTCCCGGAGGGGAGGATTCTGCGCTGGAGGCAGAAGGGAGAGGACCTGGTGGTCTTCTTCCCCGGGGATCTCCCGCCCGCCGCCGCCTATTCCTTGGCCGTGAACCCGATACCGGAGTGAAGATTCTGCGCGCCATTGTCCGACCTGCAGGGACCGGGTGACAAACGGACCCGCGTCAATGAGACATCAAGTCCCGGATGTCCTGCAGGGTCAAGATCTGCACCCCTTTATTCTGCATGGAGCGCAGGCCCTCCTCGTTGACCTCCGTGCAGGCCTCGGGAACCAGCCCCACCCTGTAGTCCAGGTCGGTGGCCCCGATCTGGGTGGCCAGCACGCAGTTGGGGAAGGTTATGCCCACGATGACCACGCTGTCCACCCCCCGCTCCTGGAAAAAAGAATGCAGCGGCGTGCGGGTAAAGGCTCCGAAACGGGGCTTGTACATGGCATATTCATTATATGCCAATTCCTGGAAACTGCCCGAGAGGAGAAGATCGGCGTCCAACTCTCCTCCCGGGGAGGTGGCTGCCGCCAGTTGAGACCCCCATGTACCCGCTACGACGGCGCGCCTCTCCCCCCTTTCGAATTGCCAGCGTCGGCAGGGATCCACGTTGCTCCCGTCCGGCATGTACAGCCTGACCACGTGGATCACCGGGTTCCCTGCCCGCCGGAAAACGTCCAGGCAGGCGGCTATCACGGGAACGACCTCCGCGGCGCCGGGGACCGGGTTCGATCCTCGGGGGTGGGCGTAATCGTTCTGGGTGTCTACTACCAGGAGTGCGCAAGTCCCCGGGTGCAGCTCGGTATAGGGGGTGACCATGTTGCTCGAGCGGTAATCCATCCCCCACCTCCTCGGCTTTTCCGCGGGAATGGGATACGGTCTGGCGCAAGGCGTTTCCCGCTGAACCCACGGCATCTTGCGTTGGTGGCCCTTTCCGTGCCCACCGACCTTTATTATCCCCGGCGACCGGTCCCGTTATGCAAAGCATTGTGGCTGCCGCGAAAGGAATCCGTGCGCACGGGTGGGGTAGCTTTGCCCGATCGGCGCGGTTTGTCCGCCTCCAGGACCATGGTGCCGGAGCGCGAAAACGGCACGGAAGGACTAATGTGTTGGAAAAACGAAAAAAATATCAAGTGACATCCTTGAGGCCACCCTGGGGCCGGTCGTGTCGGGGATGCCTGGCGCAGCCCCGAGGGATGGCCGGGCGGTGGCAAGGATAAGCCAACGTCCATCCAGAACGGCGGCCATCGAGATCTGCGGCAGGCAACACCCTGCCAGCGGCAAAGAAGAAACCGGCGTTGACCGGGGGAAGGTCAAGAGGGCCGGAAAGGGAATGGAACTCGGCCAACAGGGGCAAAGGAGGTTCCGGCGGGAAACGGCGGTGCTGATGGCCAAGATGCTAGCCATCGCTGCACCGATCGGCCTCGCCGGCGTGGTGTTCATCGTCTATCTGACCCTTTCCGTGGAGGCTGGTTACTGGTTGGCGGTATTCGGCCTCGGCATACCGGTGGTAATTTGCGCCGTCTTCTTCTGCGTCATTTTCGCGGCGGAGACCTACGTAAAACCTTTGATCCTTATCGACGAGTTCTGCGACCGGTTGAGGAGAGGCGATTTCGCACGCCTGGAGGACGTGGAGGGAGCCGGGGTGATGAAGGAGATCGCCTCCACCCTCAACGACATGAGCGGGGCGCTGGCAGCTTTCCTGGACAACGCCCGCGAGAATTCGGGCAAGCTGGCCGAGGCCAGCGATTCGTTGCTCAAGGTGACCGAGAGCTGTAACGCCAACCTGCAGGACATATCGCGTTCCGTTTTCGACTTGGCCAGGGAAGCCGAGGAGCAGCACCGCGGGATCTCGAGCCTCGAATCTTCGGCTGCCGAGCTCTTTCAGGATATCCGGGAGGTGGAGGAAGCGGCGCAGAGGGCCCTGGATTTCTCCGAGGAGGTCAGGTCCGCCGTGGGCAGTGGCGCGGAGGCGGTGCGGGAGGCGGCGGACAAGATGAGGGAGATACGCGGGGCCACCATGCGCCTGGCTGAGCTGGTGAGCGAACTGGATGAACATTCCGGGGAGATAGGCCTGATCATCGAGGTCATCTCCTCCATCGCCGATGAGACCAAGCTCCTGGCCCTCAACGCGGCCATAGAAGCGGCTAGGGCCGGGGAGCAGGGCCGCGGTTTTTCCGTGGTGGCCGCGGAGGTACGCAGGCTGGCGGAGGACTCCTCTACCGCCGCCAGCCGCATCGAGAGGCTGGTGAACGAGATCAAGAACCTGGTGAGCAAGGCGGCCGGGGCCATGGAGGAGGCCAGCGGGAAGGTGGGTGAGGGCATGGAGGTGAGCGAAAGGGCCCACGGCCTCCTCTCCCGCATCGATGCCGTATCCAGCGAGATAACCCGGCATATCGATTCGGTGATCGAGGCCGCGCGGGCCACCGGGCCGTTGAGCGGAGAGATGGGAGAGGCGGTGCGTTCCATAGCTGCCGTCTCCGAGGCGGTGGCCGGCAACATGCAGGAGATATCCTCCTCCATCCAGGAACAGGCGGCTGCCATGCAGGAGGTAACCGCCCTGATGCACGAGCTGGACCGCATAGCGGATGGGCTTAAGGCTATAATCGAAGCCCATTCGCCCGCACGCTGACCATTCTCGTGACCCTCAAGAGGTGATGGAAGGTTTTTCCTTTCGAGCCAGGCGCTCTCTTTCCTCTGGGGTGGGCACACGCCGGGGGCCCTCCCAGGAGAAGTGCTCCATGACCTCCGGGTTCAGGAGGTAATCCGGATTTCCGCCGCCGAGGAGCTTTTTCAGCTGCTCAACGACCGTCGCTCCCTGGTGCGCGGAGACCTCCTCGGTGTCCCCGCCGATATGGGGGGTGGCGATGACCTTGTCCAACTGGAGGAGGGGATGGTCGGAAGGAGGGGGTTCCTGGGGGAAGACGTCCAGCGCGGCCCCCGCCAGGTGGCCTGATCGGAGCGCTTCCAGAAGGGCGTCATGGTCCACCAGCGAGGCCCGCGAGGTGTTGATGAAGTAGGCACCTCTCTTCATGGCGGCGAGCGTCTCGCGGTTCATCATGCCCCGGGTGGACTCGCTCTTGGGGGCGTGGAGGGTGACGAAGTCGCTCGCGGCGAGGAGTTCCTCCAGGGAGACCTTCCGGGCATGGAATAGGGCGCCTTCTTCCTCGCCCACCCCGGGATCGTGGAAAAGCGTCCGGGCGCCGAAGGGGTGCACCCGCAAGGCCACCCGGCGGCCCACCTCGCCAAGACCGATGATGCCCACGGTCTTGCCCCAGAGTTCCTTACCCTGAAACTTCACGTAAGCCTCGGCCATGCGGGAGAGGTCTCCGGCCTCGATGTTCCCCTCCCGCAGAAAGCGGGAAGCCTCTTGGATGTTGCGGGCCAGCATGATCATGAAAGCCACCGTGAGGTCGGCAACGGCGTCGGCGTTCCTGCCCGGCGTCCACAACACGGGGATGCCGAAGGCATTGGCCGACTCCAGGTCCACGTTCACCGGGTTGCCGCGACAGACGACTATCGCCTTGAGGTCCGGGGATAGGTCCAGGGCTTGGAAATCCACGACGTCCATCTCGGTTACCAGGATGTGGTATCCGGAGACGGCGGCAGCCAGGTCCTCGCCTCCGGCGTGAATCCTCATCTCCTCGCGCCAGGGGCGGTATAGTACCTCGCAGTCCCGGGAAAGCTCCTCCAGCGATTCGCGGTCCATGACCGCGGTGACCAGGATACGCGGCTTGAAGCCCGGTTTTTTCTCCTCCACCCGGACCTGCGCACCCCTGAGGAGGGAAGCGGCCATGAGCCCAGACAGGTGGGTGTCGCAGGCGAAACGCAGGGAACAGGCCTCCCTCCAGCCCGTGTAGAGAACCCGGTATTCCTCCCTGTCCGGGCCAGGGACGTGCTTTCGCGTGGGTAGGTGCAGGGAGCGCGCTCCCCGCACGTGGTCTTCGAATAGGCCCGCGCCCACACCGGCACAGATGGCTGCTCCGAGTGCGGATACCTCGGGCGTGTCCGCCGCCGTGATCGGACGGTCGAGAACGTCGGCGAGGATGTCCGTCCAGAGGAGACTCCTGGAAAGGCCGCCGGCAACGAAGACCCTTTCCGCCTTACCACCCAGCGCCTCCTCGACCTGCTCCAGGTTGGCCCGGGCGGAGTAAGCGATGCCTTCGAGCACGGCGCGGCTCAGGTTCCGCCTGCCCTCCTGGCCGGGAGGAGAGACCATGTGGGAGAGGGAGAGGTTGCCTACCGGGAGGCCTATGGTGCGGGCATCGAAAACAGCGGCACCCAACGAGGAGAAGATCCCCGTGCCACCGGGCGGAGCGAGGCGTGCCTCGGCCAGGAACGCGGAAAGGGGCCGCTCGTATTCGCAGTACAGCAAGCCTGCGAACCACTCGAGTACGTAACCGGCGGTGAGCCCGTTGCTCTCCAGGACGTATAAGCCCGGTATGACGTGGGCTCCGCTCCACAACTTCCCCTCGGGATCCAGGACCGGTTCCCGGGTCACCGCTTGCAGGGGCATGGTAGTGCCGGCTATCACCGCCAGGTCCCCCGGGGAGGTGGCTCCCGCCCCGAGGAGCCCGCACTGGGTGTCCGCGCCGCCGGCGACCACCGGGATTCCTGGCCGCAGCCCGAGGTGGGAAGCCGCTTCGGGTGACAGCTTCCCCAGGCATGTTCCCGCGGCTACCGCCTCGGGGAATATCTTTTCCGGCAGCCCCAGGGAGAGGATGAGCTCGGAAGCCCAGCAAGACGCGGAGAGGTCCCAGAGCAGGGTCTCCCCGGCCTGGGATATCTCCGCTGCCGCCTTGCCCCCCAATTTCCAGGCCAGCCAATCGGATAGGCCGAGGACCACAGCCGCTTCCTTTAGCGTCTCCGGCCGGTGATTGCGCAGCCAGAGGAGACGGGAAGCGGTGAAAAGGGGGCTGGGCCAGTGGCCGCCCAGGGAGTGGATCTCTTTCCCCCTTTCCCCGCCCAGGGCCAGGGATTCGGCCAAGGCCCGGGCGTCCTGGTTGGGGACGGCGAAGAGCGCTTCTCCCCGCCCGTCCAGGATGACGGTGGTGTTGCGCATGCTGGTGGTGGCTATGCCCGCGATCTCCCCGGGCACGGCGCCGGCACGCTCCAGCGCCTCCCGGCAGGCTTCGCCCAGTTTTTTCCATACATCCTCCAGGTCCAGGTCATAGCCGAGACCCATGGTCTCGGGAGCCGGGGGATGGGACCATTCCCTCCTGGCGGTGAAGATCTCTCCCGTGTTCGGATCCAAAAGGAGGCACCTGCCGGAGCCTCCACCGGCGTCCAATGCCGCCAGGAATTCCCTGCCCATCGTTCCTCCCTCCTCTCTCCACCCTACCGATGCCGTAAAGGAAACCTGTTTCCACGGCTGTTCAAAGCTATGCCCATTTTAACCTCCCCGGAAAACCCCGTGCCCACCTTCTGTTCGATATTTTCCAGGTATGCTTACTGGCTCCGAGGAACCATGGGAAATCCGGACCCACGGGAGCGGTCCATGCCCCTTTCCCCCATGCGGATATGGGCCGGATCCGAGGATTGGGGCGTGGGAATCATGGCCGCCTCCGGAGGTCCCTGGCCCCACCCGGGCTACCGATGCCTGTCGTGGGTCGCCGGCCATGTTTCTCGTGTGGGCACCTCCACGGCCAGGGGTCGTCCGGGTGTGAAAAACGAAAGTAATGGCCTCCTCCTGACGATAATCCACGGTAGCGCGACACGGCGCACGGGAGAGGAATGAAAGAAAAACCGGCTGGAAGCAAGGCATGAGGAATGAGAAGCGCTACAGGGTGATCATAGTGGGGGGTGGGCCGGCGGGATCGCTCACCGCCCTTTTCCTGCTCCGCAAGCGCCCGGATTTGGCGGGGAACATCCTCATCCTGGAGGCGAAAAAGTTTCCCCGCGAGAAGATATGCGGGGGAGGGGTCAGCGGACGCGTCACCCGCAGGCTGCGGGAACTGGAACTGAATCTCGATGTTCTTCCCCGGGTGCCCCTGAAGGGATTTACCATATGCTACCAGGAAAGGCGATATCGGCCGGAGTTCGGGAACCGGGACTGCTTCGTGGTCCGCAGGAGCGTGTTCGACGACTTCCTCCTCCGCGCCGCGGTGGATGGAGGGGCAGAAGTTCGCTTCGCGCCTGCGGTGGGGGCTTGCCGTGAAGGGAGGGGGGTTAGGGTGATGGCCGGAGACGGCTCACTTTACCGGGCGGATGTGCTGGTGGGAGCGGACGGGGTCAACGGTAAGAGCCGGGAATGGTTCGGGGTTCCTCGGCGAGGCGAGAAAACCCTTCTCCTCCAGGTCGATGCCCCCTTCCCGGAGGAGGCGGCGGACCTTCAACATTCTCTCGTCCTGGATTTCACCCCTCCCAAATTCGGGATCCGTGGGTACGTCTGGTTCTTCCCCTCCCTGAACGAGGAGGGGGAGAGCGTGGTCAACGCAGGGATCACGGGAGGGGGTTTCTCCCGTGGTACCGCGCGCAGGCTCAGGGAGTGCTTCCTGGCCGTGCTGCGGGGTCACCCGGAGATGGCCGCCGCCCTTCGCGTGCCTGATTTCCGGGCTTACCCGGAAAGAAAATTCACCCCTTTTCAGCGTTTTTCCGTGGAGCGAGTGGTCTACGTCGGCGAACAGCTGGGCGTGGATCCCTTCACCGGCGAGGGGCTGGCCATATGTGCCGATTCCGCGGCCGCGGCGGCGGGGTGCATAGCGAGGGCCCTCGAGGAAGGGGATTTCTCCTTCCGGGAATACGCCACCGAGGTGCGAAGGTCCCCCTTCTTTCCCCTCTATTTGATAGGCACCACCTACTGGCCGCAGAGCGAATGGGGCCAACCCTGCTTTCTCCTCTCCATGTCCACCCGCCGTCCGCCGGGGGGTGGGATGAACGTTATCGATTATTACGCCGGCATCTTCTCGGGCCGCATACCGGGAGAGGAACTATACGGCCTTCGTTTCTGGAGGACGGTCCTGAGGGACGCGGCGGCCGTCCTCCCGCGGTGGTTGGCCTCCTCGAGGCCATGCGGGACCTTTCCCCCTCCCCCTTCGTGATGCCTTGGCCCGTTATGCATGCCTCGCGGATCGGGGCTTTCGATTGTCGAGAGACCCCGTACAGCCTTTGGGCTCGGCTCCCTGGGCGAGGCGGTTTGATGGTAAGTTCATGGCTTGGGCGGAAGCCGCATCTCCTGTTTATCGGCTTCGGCCCCGGGGTTATCGGATTTCAAGGTCCGGCCCCATCGATTTTCTGCAGCATGTCCATTACCACTTGGAGGGTAACGGCGAGGGATTCCGGCCTCACCTTCTCCACGGTGTCCAGGCGGGTGTGGTAATGGGGCACCAGGCGGGAGGTGTCCTGGCAGCATATGGAAACGCTGGGGATTCCCGCGCGGGCGAAGGCGCTACCGTCGGTAGCCCCCACGGGCATGACGGCAACCTTCACGGGGTACCCGTTCTTCAACGCCGCTTCCCGGGCCAGCTCCACCAGGTAGGGGTCCATCTTCGCACCGCACCATAGCTCGCGCTTAAAGGCGGTCAGATACCTCTCGTCGTAGATGCCGTCCAGGAACACCGCGTAAGTGGGGAGGGAGAGGAGCTCCTGGCGATGTCGAGCGGCGTATCGCTTGGCGCCCCGCAGGCCGGCTTCCTCCGCGGACATGGCCAGGAGAACGACCTCCGTCTGACGGGGCCGGAACCCACCCTTTTGGCGGGAGTCCTCGAGGTAACGGGCCAGGCCGCAGAGGACCCCGATTCCCGCCATGTCGTCCATGGACCCGGGCACCACGTCCCGGGTGTGGAAAAGGGCGAAGGGTAGGATGACGGGAACGAAGGCCATGCATACGTAGCCAAGGACCCGGAAAGCGGTAGTGTCCGGGATCCCCGTGGAACCGGCGAGGGTACGTGCCAGGGAGGCGGCCAAAAGGACCAGGGGGCCGGTAAAGGCCAGGGCCATGGCTGGAACTGCCAGCCCCTTAAGCCAGTACCAGACCTTGAACTCATAGGCGGAGTCCAGGTGCGCGGAAACGATGAACCTCTTCCTGGTTTCCCCTTCGGGAGGGACGATCCCGATCACATTCTCCCCTTTGCGCCTGGGAAACAGGAAATCGATCAGCTCGCGGTAGCGGACAACCTCGAAGTAGAGTATGCCCACGCACACCGCGGTGACGATGAGGGACAGGGGAGGGAGCACGTAGTATAGGGCCAGGGCGGCCAGGTAGCCGGCCACCAGGAAGGGAAAGAAGCCCAGGAAAGCGTTGGGGCTGCAGGTGAATTCCTCGAACCGCACCTCGCGGCAGGCGCCCTCGACCTCCCCGGCGAACAGGCGCCCCAGCCTCCTTTCCGCCTCGCTGCAAGACTCGCGGGGCCCGATCTCCCTTATCGCCTTGTCCACAAGTCCGTACATGTAGTCCGCGTAACGCTCCGCCTCGCCCATTTTCCACCTCTCCTTCCCATTCCCCCATGGAGATGTACGACTGACATTTACCCCATAGCCTTCGATCCTTATGCTCCAGGTGAACGGCCCGCATTCCGGCGCTGGGCCAAGGAGCGGTTCAGGGCGGCTCCGAAGAAGACGACGTAAGAGGTATAGAAGATCATGGTAAGGGAAAGGATCACGGCGGCAAAGGTCCCGTACACCGCGTTGAGGTTGCCCAATCTCGAGTAATACCAGGTGAGTGTGAGTTGCATGGGGTTGATGAGCAGAGAGGCGAGGAGAGCCCCCTTCCATACCCCCAGGAAACCGGGCCCCTCTTCCAGGGAATAATGGTAGATGAAGGCCAGCCCACCGAACTGGATACCCGTGGTACAGGCCAATGCCGCCAGGAATAGGGGTATCCTCAGGATGCTCGCCCTTCGGGCGGCGAAGAGCAGCAGGGTATAGGTTCCGAACCCCAGAACCGCCGCCCCCGCGATGACCATCAGCATGACCAGCCCCTTCAGTTTGCGTTTCAGGAAAGGGGGTTTACGGGTGTCCCACATCCTGCACATCCAAAGCTGGAAGGAGTCAGTGGCCTTGGTGCCCGTGAGCAGTAGCCCGGCGAATCCCACAATTCCGAGTACCCCGCCCAGGTCCCGGGAGGTGTTGAGGGCTTCCCTGACCATCTCCGACAGGCCGGGGGCCTGTTCGGCCACGTAATCCACCATGCGCCGGTAGAGTTCCGGCCTGCCCCCCAGGATCATGCCCAGGATCCCGCCGGCCAGGGCCAGGAGGGCGAAAAGGGAGAGAAAGACGTAGAAGGAAAAGGCGGCAGCCGCCTGGGAGCCGTCCCGGCTGGAGAACTCCATCCAGGTGCCTCGAGCGGCGCGGAGACCCTTTCGAAAAAGCCCCTCGGCATCCACCTTCTTTTCTGCAAGCGCGGAAGACGTCAATTCCAGCTCCTTTGAACGAGAAGCGGCAAGGTAATTATGCCATAAACCCAGCATGAAGACCTCGGTCGCCGTGCCTCGAGAGGTGGACGCCATGTTGGCGATGAAAAGGGATGTTTGAGGGCTGGGCGCGGGTATACCCCCCGAAAAGCTCCTAAAGGACCCACCCGGGGTGGTTGTCGCAGAAATCGCGCATGAAGGGATGAAGCCAGGAGGCGACCTCGGGCTCCAGGTAGAAGGCCGGATGGAGGAGGTCCTGGCCCGGCTCGATCATGCCGGCGCGGATGGCGATATCCTCCAATTGGCATCCCGGGTAGATGCGGATTCCCACGGTGACCGTCACCTGGGTGGGGGCGAGTTCCAGCATGAGATCCAGGCTCTCCCTGACCGTGATCTCGTTCTCCCCCGGGCCGCCCAGGAGGAGGAAGCAGTTGGTGCGAAGTCCCACATCCCGGGCCAGGGAAACGGACCGTACCACGTGTTCGCGGGTGAAACCCTTGTTAAGCGTGGAGAGGATACCTTCCGAACCGCTCTCGTTGCCGATGCTCACTCCCACGCATCCCGCCGCACCCAGGGCTTCGAGGATCTCCGCCTCGCAGTACAGGGGGTTCAGGGTGCACCACCACTTGATGGCGAGCTTGCGGGACGCGATCTCCCGGCAGAGCTCCAGCGTGTATTCGCGGGGATAGTTGAAGAGGGAATCCGTGAATATGGCGAAACCTATCCCATAATCCGCCTCCAGGGAAGCCAGCTCGTCGGCGACCTCCCGTGCGGGGCGGAGGCGGACCAGTCGTCCCTCTATTCCGGGATTAGTGCAGTAGATGCAGCGCAGGTGGCATCCTCGGCGGGCCTGCAGGTTGGCGGTGTAAGCCGGCGTTCTACCCGGGACCCAGTCGTACCGCCGGACATCGAAAAGTTCCCGTTCGGGGCGGGGAAGGAGATCTGGCCGGAGGTGGGGGGCCGGCGGGTTTATCCATTCGCGGCCCCCGCGCCGGAGGGCCAAGCCGGGAAGGGATTCGTAATCGGCCCCTCTTTCCAGGCATTGGAGAAGGTCCAGGAAAGCCCTCTCTCCTTCCCCGACCACCCCCACTTCCAGGTCCAGGTATTCCAGGCATTCCAGGGGGAAGATGGTGAAGCCGGCTCCGCCCAGCACCACGGGGACATCCGTTTCCTCCCGTATGGCCCGTACCAGTTCCCGCAGGGGAGGCAAATAGAACTCGGAGTCGAACATGTCCTGGTTGTCTATGTTGCGGATGGAGAGCCCGATACATTCCGGCCGGAAATCCCTGACCCGTTCCAGGGTTTCTTCCACCGGGTCGGAAGAGAACATGAGGTCCAGGCATGACACCTCGTGCCCGGCCCGGAGGGCGGCGGAAGCGATGCAGGCTATCCCCAGGGGGAAGGGGACGAGGTTTTCCGTGCAGCGGTTCTCGCTTACGAGCAGGACCCGCAAAAAGAAAGCACCCCCTCATTCGCCATTCGGCGTCCCCTTGGAATTGAGGGGACATACTTTCTGGCATTCCGTGCAGTCTATCCAGTAGTTGTAACCCGTGGTGTTGACCACCATCTCGAAGTTCTCCCGCCCGTAATCGTCGGTGAGGACATGGCGATAGATGCCGTGCTTAATGGAATAGCCCAGGCATACCATTTTCTGGAACCCATCCTTCCCATAGGCACCGGACGGGCATCCTTCCCTGCAGGCGTTGCAGCCGGGCGGGCAGGGATCCACCTCGTTTTTCGGGCTCCCCGCGAGGGGGGCGGCGGTGACCACGGCTCCCAGGCGCAGGAGGGAGCCGAAGCGGGGATGATAGACCATGCCGCTCCTCCCGAAGGAACCCAGTCCGGCCTGGACGGCGGCATGCTTCAGGGACAGGAGCCCCCAGGGTTCCAGGCCTTGGAAGACCAGCGGGGCGTAGGAGGGGATGACCACCGCGGGATGACCAAGCACCTCCAGCAGACGGGAGAGGTCCAGTCCCACCTGGTCCAGGTAAGGATAGGCGGTGTGATAGCTCCTCTGCAGGAGGTGGAGCCCGTAAGCCGGGGAGGCGAGGACCGCGCGGGGCACGGTCAACCCGTAGACGATGACCGCGGCCGCGTCCCGGCAGATTCTCCGGGGATGGTGCTCGTCCGGGGCCTCCTCGAATCGCTCCACGGGAGCGAAGCCGAAGGCGTCCACCCGTCCCTCCAGCCAGCCCGAGACCCTCTTTTCCAGCTCCCCGTTCATCCGGTCCCCTCCTTTCGATCCAGGACGCGGCGCGTTATCCGTAACCCGCCCTTTTCCAGGCCTGACCTGACCCGCACTTATTGTCTTGCCGGCCACAGACCTATTTAACCACAAGCGGGTGAGGATCGCCGGTGCCTCAGCATAGCCCGTAATTACAATTCCGGCCACCGGCCTATTTGACCGCAAGCGGGTGAGGATCGCCGCAGCGGAGGGGAGGAAACCCTTTCCCTCGGATAAGATGTCTGCGCGAGGTCCGGTCCAGCGCCCTTACACGCCCGAATAGCCCGCCTGGACCCGGTGTGAAAAGGGCACCATGGCACTTCTTTCGGGGCCAGGGTGAGAGCTCTTGAGCAGGATGCGCGGGTCCGCGGTCGGCGTCATCGTTCTCTCCGGGATGGCATCGGGGTTGGGCACCTGATTGACCCCGGTGCGGGGAATGGGCTTGTTCCCCGGTTGCCCATCCGTGGGCTCCAGGACCACGTGAGGGAGAGGTGGACCACGGGGGTGGACTTTCGCGCGACCGTGGGAAAGGCAGGCTTAAAGGGAAAACCTGGAATTTCCTTCGAGGTCGCATTGATGCCCCGTCAAACCCGTCCTACGGGGAAGGGAGAGGACGCCACGCTCATACGCAAGCCGTTTATAATTAGTGGAAATTGACCTGTACTCCTAATCCGGGCTGGATGGCGCAAAGTGAATCGGGAAGGAACCGAAGGAGGATCTGTGGATGGCTGAGGACACTTCCTTGGGGAGCAGCCCGCTTTTCTCGGGCGAGGCGGAGATGATCCGGGTAGCGGATGGCGTACACATGCTGCGCATGTGGGCCAACGTGTGCATCGTGGAATCCGGTGAAGGCATCGTCCTCTTCGACGTTGGCCTGCCCTTCCACGGTCCGCAGATCGTGGAAGAACTGCGTCGTATGACCGACAAGCCGGTGATCTACATCATCTACGGGCACGGCCATGCCGACCACGCCTTCGGGACCCCTTTCATCGTGCGGGATGCGGAGGAAAGGGGCCATCCGCGCCCACGGATCCTAGCCCACGAGAACCTTCCCCGGAGGTTTGACCGTTACCGCAGGATGCTTCCCTACCACGAGCGCATAAATCGCATGCAGTTCGACATACCGGAGGGAGTGCCCGCCTTCCCCTGGGAATTCGTGTACCCGGATGAGACGATCCGGGACGGATTGACCCTCCGAGTGGGCGAGTTCACCCTGGAGCTGCACCATGCGCGGGGCGAGACGGACGATCACCTCTGGTTGTGGATCCCGGAAAGGAAGGTGGCCTGCGTATCCGATTTCTGGGTCTGGTCCTGCCCCAACGTGGGGAACCCCTTCAAAGTCCAGAGGTATGCCCTGGAATGGGCGATAACCCTGGAGGAAGTGGCCGAACGATCCCCCGAGGCCCTGCTGCCGGGTCATGGTAGCCCGCTCCTGGGCGCGGAAACGGTACGGGAGGCCTGCCTCGAGGTATCCGAAGCCCTGCGGTATCTCGACCAGCAGGTGGTAGACATGCTCAACCGGGGGATGTGGCAGGAGGAGGTGCTGCACTCTTTCCACTGGCCGGAAGAATATGCCAGGAGCCCTTACCTGGCGCCCATCTACGGGCATCCCTACTTCGTGGTCCAGGCCCTTCTCCGCCAGTACCACGGGTGGTACGACGGGAATCCCTCCCACCTCTTTCCCGCCAGGGAGGCGGAGGTTGCCCGGGAGGTGTTGGACCTTGTCGGAGAGGAAGAGAGGGTGTTCGGTAGGGCAAAGGAATTGGAGGAGAAGGGAGAGCTGCAGCTTTCCCTCCACCTCCTGGACTTTCTCCTGGCGGGTGGGGCTGGGACGAGGGTGAAGGCAATGGAGATGAAGGCCCGCGTCCTGGAGAGGATGGCCGGGGAAGAGCGGAGCCTCATCGCCAGGAACATCCTCTTGGCCGGGGCCAGGGAGTTGAGGATGGGACTGGCAGGGAAAGGCCGGGGAGAGGAAGGGGAAGAGTAGGTACTCGTGCAGGCTTTCACCATCGCCCTGGCCGTTTTCGCCGTGTCTTTCGTCTTCTCCATGGTGGGGGCGGGAGGTTCCCAGGTATTGGTACCCATCCTCTTTTGGCTGGGCCTAAATTTCAAGTCCGGCGCCATTCCCCTGGGGCTTTTGACTTCCTCGATAACCTGTTTCTCGGCCGGCATGGTCTATTTGCGGAGGGGTCTGGTGCGCCTGAGCACGGGATTACCCTTCGCCTTGGCCGTGCTCGCCGGAAGCCCGCTGGGTGCCCTTTTGGCGCGACCCACCTCCTCCCGGGCCCTCATGATCGCCTTTGCCGGGGTTAACATCCTGGTGGGGTTGCTGGTCCTGCGGGGGCGAAGAATGTCGGGGGGAGGGATCTCCAGGAAAAGGGAAGTGATGATCGGCGTCCTGATGGGGTTGGGCATCGGGTTGGCCATCGGTTTCGTCGCCCGCGACGGCGGTCCCTTCACCATGGCCGTCCTGGTTCTCATGGGTATGGATGCCCGGGAAGCGGCGGGTACCGCTCCCTTCATCGTGGCCGCCGGTTGCCTGGTGGCTTTCCTGGTGCACGCCTTTGGGATGGCCGTGGAGACAATGATCCTGGCTCCTTCCGTCGCTGCCGCCCTGGTCGCTTCCCAGGTGGGGGCACGGTTCATGAGCAGACGGCTGGAATCCCGGACGGTAAGATCATTATTCACCGCGATCATGATTATCGTGGGCGCGGTGATACTAATCCAGGCGCTTCGGGGGTCATAACGGCTTGCGGGCTTCCACTTCCAACCGCACGGCGTTCACATGGACCAGGCCATTTTCGTCGGGAGGGAAATCACGCAGGTAACCGTCCACGAGCTCGGTGATGAAGTCCTCCCTCAGGCGCTGGGGAACCCGCTGCGTGAAGGGCAGCCACGTGGTCCGTATCCACCCGGCCATGCCCTCCTTGCCCTCGTGGACCATGTCCTTGTGGATCAACTCCACGCGCACCGGGTCAAGGCCCGCCTCCTCCAGGAGGGGGACGTAGTCCTCCGGGGCGTGGAAGAGGTAGGGAATATCCATATTATGGAAGTAAGAGGACCATTTTTCGGAGGCCATCAGGGAAACCAGCACGCATGCTACCTCGGCGGCGTTGCCGCGGCCGCCCATCTGGGCCAGCATCACCCCACCGGGCCTCAAGGCGCGGGATATGCCGACCAGCACCGCCGACTGGTCCCTGATCCAGTGGAGGACGGCGTTGGAGAAGACGACGTCGAAACGCTCCTTGAAGGGGAGACGACTGGCGTCCGCCACTTCCCAGGAGAGGTTGGGGTAGCGGTGCGGGGGATAGGTAAGACGAGCGTTACGGATCATCTCCGGCGATATGTCCACCCCCAGGACCGAGCCGCGGGGGACTCGTTCCGCCAACTCCGCGGCCAGCATCCCATCCCCGCAACCCAGGTCCAGGATGTCCTCGTCCCCTCGGAGGCGGAGCTTGTCCATGAGCTCCCGTCCCCACTTCTTCTGTTGAGAGGAGAAACGACGGTAATCCTCCGCGTCCCACCGGTAGAGGGCCGTCTTCTTGGGCAAGTCAATCCCTCCTTTGCGGGTACCTACCAGACATTACGACCGACTTCGCTTGCCAATCCCAAAGGGGATGGCGAGGCCCCAGGCCGTTCCCAGCCGGCCCACCCGGGGGCCCGTCCGGGTGCCGGATTTTAATATACAGGTTATCACCTCAACCGTTTCGGTCGAGGGGCTCGACCCGGATGCCGGGCCATCCTTGCTTGGCGCGTCATGCCCTCATCTCCTGCGGCTTACGAGAGGGCGATGTACTGGAGCGGTCGGCTTTCATGCCGGACCAAGGTCCTCGGGGAGGGAGGGGGGAAGCGCACCCGTGATGCCAAGGGGCAGGAACCCGGGCGGAGCAGGATGGGGATCGGGAAAGGGGATGTCCCTCTTCCCGCCCGCTTTCCCGCGGTAGAAGCCAGCCCTTCCACGCCCTACGTTGCGCCATGGGCTGGATTGCGTAGGCGTCGAGGCCGTGGGGATGGGCGGCGGGCGACCCCGAGGCCATCGCCGCGACGGGGATGCGGATGCCCATGCCCTTGGCGACCGGTGAAGAGGGAATTGAGATGGCCGGGATACTCGGTTTACCATTGGGTATATGGAAGCGTGACCATGGAAGCGTCACCCCGTTCCTGGCGTGCGAGGAAGGGAGCGGCTGTCTTGGCTTATGAGGAGCTGGTAGAAGAAGCGGCCCGGCTGATCGCCGGCGCCAAGAACCTGGTGGCCTTCTCCGGCGCGGGGGTTTCGGCGGAGAGTGGCATACCTACCTTCCGCGACCCGGGAGGCCTTTGGGACCGCTTTGATCCCTACGAGTTGGGCGGCGGGGATATCTTCTCCTCCCTCTTTCGCGGCTCCAAGATCCCCGCTTCGGCCACGACCTTCGTCTCCGAGATGCTGGAGGTGCTGGAAAGGGCCCATCCCAACCCCGGGCACCTGGCCCTGGGGGAACTGGAGAGGATGGGCATCCTCCGCTCGGTCATCACCCAGAACATAGACAACCTGCACCGCGAGGCGGGGAACACCCGGGTTATCGAGGTTCACGGGAACATCTTCCGCCTGGCCTGCCTGGGCTGCGGGAGCAAGATCGGCTTGAGCCGGGAGGACCTTTTCGAGCTGGGCCGGAAGCTCGTCGAGCTATTGCAGAAAGGGGATCTGCAGGGCCTCATATCCTTGGCCTCCCGTTGTTGGTGTGGAGGGATCTGCCGCCTGGACGTGGTGGGTTTCGGGGAGCCGGTGCAGGACATGCCCCAGGCAGTCCAGGAGGCGAGGCGCTCGGACGTGTTCCTCATCCTGGGAACCTCGGGTGCGGTGTACCCCGCGGCCTACCTGCCGGAGTACGCCAAGAGCGCCGGAGCCAAGCTCATTGAGATTAACGCCACCGGGTGTTATTTCCAGAAACTGGTTGATGTGGGCATCATTGGCAAGTCGGGGGAAGTACTTCCGCGCATCGTGGCGCGGGTGCGGAAGCTCCTGGGAATGGACTGAATTACACCTGTTCCCTTGGGTGCAGAGGACAGCTTCGTGGCAATGCTTTTTCGCGTGCCCACACCGGGTAGAAGCCTGCTATACCTGGCTCGCTGCAGGGAGCCCACTTTCCTTTACCTGGACGACGGGGCAACGCCGAACGACTGGGAGGTTCCTCAGATAAGGGGGCGGAGGCGAACGACGGGGAGGTGTCCATGAAGATCAAAAGTGGTCCCATTTTCGACGGCAGCGATTTCCCGGTGAGCGTGGCCAGGCTGGCCATCATGAGGGGACTGGGGGTGGACATCGATGAGCTCCGGGAGAAGCCCATCATCGCCGTGGCCGGCTCCCAAACGGAGATGAACCCCGGCCACATGCACTTGAGGGTCCTGGCCGAACGCGTGAAGGAGGGCGTCCATGCCGCTGGAGGCATACCGTTCGAGTTCAACGTGCCTGCTCCGTGCGACGGCTTCACCGAGGGGAACGAGGGAATGCGCTTCGTGCTTCCCCAGAGGGAGCTCATCGCGGACACCGTGGAGACCTACGTGCGGAGCATGCTCTTCGACGGGCTGGTGCTAATAGCTTCCTGTGACAAGATCATCCCTGGGATGATCATGGCCGCCTGTCGTCTTGACCTCCCGACGGTGATGGTGACTGGGGGACCCAATTCCTTCCAGATAAGGTTCGGCCCTCGCTACCGGGGCAGCGTTTTTCACAAGGATTATTCGGAGCTCCTGGACAAGCTGGAGACCACGACCTGCGCCACCTGTGGCGCCTGCGAGCTCATGGGCACGGCCAACACCTTCCAATGCCTGGCCGAGGCCATGGGCCTGACCATACCCGGTTCGGCCAACGTCCCCGCCTTCCATTCCGAGAAGTTGCTCTTCGCCCGGAAAGCCGGGATGCGCGTGGTAAGGATGGTGGAGGAGGGGCTGACAGCGCGGAAGGTCCTGGGCTTGAAATCCCTGGAGAACGCCCTCATGGTGGATCTGGCCATAGGGGGATCCACGAATTCCGCCCTCCACCTCCCGGCTATCGCCCATGAACTGGAATGCGTCCTGCCCCTCTCCCGCTTCAACGATTTCAACCGGCGGATTCCCACTCTCTGTTCCATCGCCCCCAACGGTCCCCACGGCATCCTTGACCTTTATCGCGCCGGAGGGGTACTGGCGGTGATGAAGGAGATCGCCGATGATCTTCACCTGGATACCATGAATGTCCTGGGGCAAACCCTGGAGCAGGCCCTGGAAGACGTGGAGGTCAAGGACCGGGGGGTGATCAGGAGCCGTGCCAACCCATTCTTCCCGGAGGGAGGGACGGTGGTGCTTTACGGGAACCTGGCCCCGGACGGTGCGGTGGTCAAACAATCGGCGGTGGACCGGGATATGATGCGCTTCCAAGGTCCGGCGCGGGTTTTCGAGTCCGAGGCCGAGTGCCTGGCCGCCCTGCGGGAGAACCGCTTGCGAGAGGGGGAGGTGGTGGTCATCCGCAACGAGGGCCCCAGGGGCGGACCGGGGATGCCGGAGACGCTGGCGGTTACAGCGGGGCTGGAGCTGCAAGGCCTGCGCCGCATAGCCCTGGTGACCGACGGGCGTTTCTCCGGCGCGACTTCCGGTCCCTGCGTTGGTCACGTCTCCCCGGAGGCCTTCGATGGCGGGCCCATAGCCCTGGTCCGGAACGGTGACCTCATCTCCATCGATATCCCGGCACGGACCCTCGAGGTGCACCTGGCGGAGTCGGAAATGGCGGAGCGTAGAAAGAATTGGAAGCCCAGGGAGAGGGATATCCCGCGGGGATTCATGCGCCGTTACGTGCGCCTGGTCACCACCGCGTCCAGGGGGGCGGTGCTGGAGGCCTGACCGCTCCGGATGCATCCTCCCGCGCCAGGCGAATAGGAAGGAGAAGAAGGCCGTTGCCCGCGCAGGTCCGCGCTGGCGGTAGGCGTAGGACTTCGAGGAGGATTCCGGGCCCGCAAAAGTCAAGGGCCGTGTTTCTATCTCGGAGAGGCGGCAGGGAGTGTAAGCGGCGGGACCCGCCGTGCCGGTTCCCTTGCCTCCCGGAAGGCAACCGGACAATTGGACATGCCCGAATAACCCCTGCCTCCGAAAGGTTCATCGATAAGTGCGCAACGTCCTTTCATGTGGGATACGGATTGTGGCCCCCTTTCCTCACGTTTATACTATGTACCGACACCTCGGATTTCATTAGGCGGAGGCGAAAAGTGTTCTCGCAGCAGGAGTGGCAGCAGCGAGTCGAGGAAATCGTCAAGGACCGTACCAGGTATGCCCCCTACTACCTCCTCCTGGGCATGAGGGTAAAAGAACTGCTTCCCGGAAGATCCCTCCTGGAGCTCGATGCGGGACCTTGCCACCTGGATGAGCGAGGGCAGGTACATCCCGGGGTCGTCTTTTCGCTGGCAGACGCCGCCGCCGGGGTGGCCGCCGTGACCCTGTTTCCGGAAGGTTCGCGACGCGTGGTCACCGTAGAGATGAAGTTGAACTATCTGGATGAGATCGGTGCAGGCCCACTCGTTGCCCTTGGTGAGGCGGAAGGGAAGAGAGAACGCGTGATATTATCAAAGGTCGAAATCTTCGATGGAGGAGGATCGAAGGTAGCCTTCGGCTCCGCAACCCTCATGTTCACCGCCTGACGGCGGCCATCTCCTGTTTTCCTCGGCCATTGCATCGGTGGATTTCCGACGTTGAGGAACCCATTCGGAGCGGAGGCCAGAACGAGCACAAAGACGGGTGTCCCTCACGTCCTCCATGCAAATTGGAACGCGTCGACGAATGCTATATATACGGAGGCCGCGATCTCGAGGATGCTTTACTGCGAGCTCGCGTCGAAGTTAGAATTGTTGAAGGTGGGGCTTTTGGCTTGTTGGGAGTTGGAAAGGGCATGTTTTACCCGAATAGGGGTTCCGCGAGATAACCGAAGTAGGGGGTTTGGAGGGAGCAATGTCCAGGTTTTACGTCAAGTTGATCAACAAGTACCTCGCAGCGCAAGGCAAGGCATTGCCGGGCATCGCGGAATCCATATTCAACAAGGACGCATCCCAACTTTCTGACCAGGAGAGAGAATGGTATAGGGAAAACATCGTTCCGCACGAGAGGTTCTTCATCGATGTCCTGAAGGCCCTCTATGCGCAAGAAAAGAAGCCGGAGAAATGGCTTAAGAAGCTCGGAGAAGAGGGTAAACGCACCATCGTGGCCGAGCTGGCGGTAAAATCCCTTCGGGAGTTGGGGATCAGTGTTCCGTCGGGTAGGGAGACCGTGCCCGTTCCCGAAACGACGGGCCTGCCGGGGGAGGCGTCATTTCGAGGAGCCGAGGCGGGAACCGGGGCTTTTCCCGTGTCCGGCCAAACCCCACCCTATACCGCCCCTCCCCCGATTGCCGTATCAATCCCTGCATACGTTCCCCCACCGCCCCCCGAGGTGACGGAGGCGGTCCCCGTGGAGACGTCCGTGGAGGAGCAAGCCCCCCCGACGGCAGAAGGTCCCCCGGAATGGGCGGCGGCCCCCCGGGAGTTTCCGCCCCCGGTCCCCGAGAGCCCGGCCACGGTTATCATCCCGCCCGGGGCCAGGGAAACCGCTACCCCCGCCCCGGTTGAGCCCCCGGGATGGGAAAGGGTCACGCCACCGCCCCCCGAGGTGACGGAGGCGGTCCCCGTGGAGACGTCCGTGGAGGAGCAAGCCCCCCCGACGGCAGAAGGTCCCCCGGAATGGGCGGCGGCCCCCCGGGAGTTTCCGCCCCCGGTCCCCGAGAGCCCGGCCACGGTTATCATCCCGCCCGGGGCCAGGGAAACCGCTACCCCCGCCCCGGTTGAGCCCCCGGGATGGGAAAGGGTCACGCCACCGCCCCCCGAGGTGACGGAGGCGGTCCCCGTGGAGACGCCCGTGGAGGAGCAAGCCCCCCAGGGCTGGGAGGTCCCCGGTGAAAAGGGATTGGAAGAGATAAGGGATACCTTTTCCCTCCAGGCGGGCGGCCCGACACAGGGCCATGGTGCCTACGGGATGGACATCATGCAGCCCGGGGGACAAGGAATGGCAGGCATATCCATCTCGACCGGTTCGGGAGCCGAGTCAACGGAATCAGGTATGCCGGGACATACATCCCAGGCGGGCATTTCCGAGCTCCCTCCGGTGATCGATTATCGACAAGCCTGGGAGAGGACCGAGGAGGCCAGGCCGCAGGTACCGATTGTAGATCACCGGTACGAACTGGAAAGGGGCCCCGGGGTTCCCGTGCTCTACGGTTCGGAGGTTGTGGAGGTCGGCACGTTTCCGCAGGAAGAGGCCCCCAGGCCAAGCAGAGGATTTAAGGGATGGCTGGCAGCGCATAAAGTACTGGCGGGTTCGATCGCCGCTTTCCTGGTCCTCGCGGGGATGGGCGTTTTCCTTCTCTTCTTGCTCCTGGGGGGAGAGAAGGTGATCTACGAATGGTCCATCTCCCAGAGGGTTGGAAAGATGGTCCGCGTGGAAAGGCAGCTGGCCCTGAAGAAGAACTCCAAGGGACACCCCTATCTTTATACGGTGACCGTGAAATTCGAAAACGTGGGCGACGAGTCCATCAAGGAGATTCGGGTGGAAGAGGAAATCCCCCCTCTCCTCTTGAAGAAGGGCGACATGATCTTCCACTCCGAGCCGGATAAGGAATCGGAAGGGGGTGAGAGGGTCGGCTGGATAGGCAAGCGGATCGGCAAATCTGAATCTTTCGAGGTCAGCTATTCCCTCCCCCTGCAGGCCGAGCTCTCGGGACCCCAGCTCGAGGAGATAGAGGAACACTTCAGCAAGAACATCATCGCCGGGATTTTCCTGCCTGAGAATTTCGAGACCTGCCCTTCCTGCAATGGCCAGGGCAGTACCACCTGCCAGGTTTGTTCGGGCATGGGAACCGTGACCTGTCCGCGATGCGGTGGCGTGGGGTATATTACCTGTCCGGTCTGTGGAGGACAGGGGAAAGTAACCTGTTCGCGATGTGGGGGTGACGGTGGTTATTACCAATGTCCGGTGGACGGCACCATAGTGCAGGGCTACTATGACAACTGCCCCACCTGCGGTCGCAGTTGGATGAACATGCCTTACAGGACATGTTCGGCATGTGGTGGCAGCGGAAAGGTAACCTGCACGAATTGCGGGGGTACCGGGAGGGCAAGATGTCCTACCTGCGGCGGCACGATGAGGGTGCCTTGTTCGTCCTGTGGAGGAACTGGAAAGATTTCCTGTTCCACCTGTGGCGGAGACGGACTGGTTCCCATAAAATACGGCGAAGTAAAGCTTTTCCAGGAAGAAAAGTGAAAGGGCCGGCTCTCCTCGCGAGCTGCAGGTGGAGGCGTTCCGTGAGGGAAGGGATTGGAATTGGGAGATAAGGCCCTGGAGCTTCTGAACGTCACCAAGGTCTACCGCATGGGAGACTCCGTGGTGCATGCCCTGAAGGGCGTGAGCCTGGAGATCTTCGCAGGAGAAATGGTCTCCATAATGGGCCCTTCCGGATGCGGAAAGTCGACCCTGCTGCATATCGCAGGTTGCCTGGATAAGCCTACCAGCGGCATAGTGCGCATAGGCGGGAAGGACGTCATGTCTCTGGATGACGGCCAGTTGGCCCGCATACGCAACCGGCATATCGGGTTCGTCTTCCAGTCCTTCAACCTCTTGCCGCACGAAAGCGCTCTTAATAACGTGATAGTTCCCATCCAGTACTCGGGGTTGTCCAGGAAACAGGGGTTGGAAGCGGCAAAGAAGGCCCTCAGGGCGGTGGGGCTGGGCGACAGGATGCACCATCGCCCCAACGAGCTCTCGGGTGGGCAGAGGCAGAGGGTGGCCATAGCCCGGGCCATCGTCAATGAGCCCACCATTATCTTGGCGGATGAGCCTACGGGAGCTCTCGACTGGCAATCCGGACGTGAAGTCATGGGGATATTACAGGAGTTGAACCGCCAGGGCAGGACCATAGTGGTCGTTACGCATGACAGGGATATAGCGCGTTATGCCCAACGGATTGTGGAGCTGAAGGACGGTAAAGTGGTGGCGGATCGCAAGATAGACTCGGTCATCGTGCCCGCCCACGAGCTGGAAAGAGCGCAGAGGGATGCCCAGGTAAAGCCCGGGCTGCAGATATGCGTCAAGTGCAACTTCGCCAATCGTCCCCAGGCGAAGTTCTGCTCCAACTGCGGATTTTCGCTGCACGTCACTCCCAGGCAGAGCAGCACCATAATGAGGCGCATGCTGGGACTGATGATAACATGCCCCCATTGCCGGACGGACAACCGGCCTTTCGCCAAATATTGCATTAACTGCGGGGAGCCGATGGAGAACGCGCTTAAGGCCGGTTAGGGCCTTGAGCGGCTTGCTTATCGTAGGACGTCGGAGCAGGGGTCGATATGAACACGAAGGAAATAGTTCGCACGGCTTTCAGGTCGCTGAGGATTAATCCGCTGAGGGCCTTCCTGTCCGTGTTGGGTATCACTTTCGGTATCGCCTGCGTGATCGCCCTGACAGCCGTGGGGGAGGGAGTGAAGAGGGAGGTGGTGACCAAGGTTCAGGGCTTGGGATCTCATCTACTCATAGTGAGGAGCGGTGAACCGGAGAGCGAAGCCCAGGAGGTTTCGCTTTCCCAAAGACCTCTCGCCTCCAGTACGCTTACCAAAAGCGACCTGGAGGCGGTCAAGGATACGGAGGGTGTAGAGGGCGCATATCCGCTTATTCAAACGGCGAACAAGATCAAGGCGGGGAAGAACGGCGGGGAAAGCGTTTCCATAAACGCTTATGTAAAGGGGACGAACGAGGATTACCTGGAGTTGAACGGTTTGAAGGTGGCCCATGGAAGATTTCTCTCCGACAAGGACGAGGGACGAAAGGGAGAGGGCAAGGCCTGCGTTTGCGTGCTCGGTACCATGGTGGCCGAGAAGCTGTTCGGTACCGCGGGAGAAGATGTGCTGAAAAAGAGCGTAAGCATCGTATACTTCAGCGAAACCACGAAATCGGAGGAGGAAGAGGCCTTCACAGTGGTGGGGGTAATGGAGGAAAGAAAGAGGACCGTGGTGGGCGACCCCAATCTCGAGGTCTACATTACCATAGGCGACGCGCAGAGGATGGCGGGCGCTTCCGAGGACAAGATATCCGAGATACACGCAAAAGCCGCCTCGGAGGGGGGTCTTGAAGGCGTTAAGGCGAGGGTGGAGGAAGCCATCCTCGAGAATCACGATGGGAAGAGGGATTTCAACGTCAGGACCCTGGAGGATGTCCTGGATACCTACAGCTATATCTTCAACGTGCTTACGGCCCTGGTGGTAGGGGTGGTCCTCATATCCCTGGTGCAGGGAGGTGTAGGTGTCGCCAACATCATGTACGTCTCAGTGAAGGAAAGGACCAAGGAGATAGGGGTCAGGCTAGCCCAGGGCGCCTCGAAGAAGATGATCATCCTCCAGTTTCTTTTCGAGTCGGTGCTCTTGAGTTTGCTGGGCGCTTTACTGGGTATACCCTTGGGTCTCATCATCTCCGTCCTTGTCAACCTCAGTATCCTGCCGGCCAAGCCCACGTTATGGGCCGTAGCCGTCGCTTTCCTGGCTTCCTTCGTGGTCGGGGTTGTGGCCGGCGTCTTCCCGGCGCGACAAGCGACCAGGGTGGAGATAACCGAAGCCCTGAGGGCTGAGTTTTAGGAGGGCGTGGATATGAAGGTATGTCCGAGTTGCGGCAACAAGAACCTCGATCAGGCCAAATTCTGTGATGGTTGTGGAGCGTCGCTGGAAAGCGTCTCTCCGGGCGCGGGTCCCTCCTCTTTTTCGGATGCGGGTAAATCTCCCTGGATGATAAGCACGGGTGAGCCACGGCAACCCATGGGAGATCTAGCATATGGCGGGAGGGCTGCACTCAGGTCGGAGGTGACCGGAGAGACATACTTCCTGGAGCCGGGGAAGGAAGTGGTCATCGGTCGTGGCGACGCGGCGAGAGGGCTTAAGCCCGACATCATGCTCACCGACAGCGCTGCCCTGTCCCAGGGCGTATCCAGGCTTCACGCCAAGGTAGTGTACCAGGCGGGAACCTATTATCTCGTGGACCTCAACAGCACCAATTCCACCTACATCAACGGAAACAGGCTGGTACCCCAGCAGTTCTACAGCCTGCGCGATGGCGACCTGGTCGAACTTGGCAAGTACAGGCTCTTCTTCACCCTCACGTAGAGGCGCGTGGATATGAATCGCCAGTGACGGTAGGGCCTATGTGGGGCATGGGGAAAGAGAGGAAAAGAAGTGGAGCGGGACGGAAGCGAAAAGGGGTAGACATGGTGCCCATGATCGTGCCCGGTTCGGTGCCGGGGATGAGAGACCTGGAGAGATAAGCGCAATGGCTGAAGCCAAGTGCCCGAAATGCGGTGCGAGAGTTGATGAGGGTTCGCCCTTTTGCCTGAACTGCGGTGCCACCCTTCGAGGTCTGCGCATCGTGGATATGCGACCCACTATAGAGCCGGGTTCGCGGGTCATGAGGGCGACCGGTTCGGGGGAAAGGCCGGAGGTCCATCGAACGAGGACTTCCTACCGCAGCGGGATCCTGGAGGCCAAGTCGGCGCTGGAAAGAAATAGAGGTATCCCGCCCACGCGGGCCTGGGAGCCCCCACCAGAGGATACGGCATCTCGGACCGCAAAGCGGGACCGTACCGTGTGGATGGTGGCCGCCATTGCCGTTCTGTTGCTGGTGTTGTTGATAATCCTGGTGGTTTTGATCGTCTCCTACATCTGAGCGTGGAGATGGAAGAGAATCTCTACGGTACGCCGTTTCTCGAAGTCGTCGGTGGGCCGCTGGCCGGGCGGACCTTTCCCCTCCTGGGCACCGAGGTCACCATAGGCCGTGGACCGGAAAACGACGTCGTGATCGCGGACGACATGGTCTCGCTTCGTCACGCGAGAATAACCCTGCGGCCGGAGGCCATAATGATCGACGACCTGGGCAGCACGAACGGGACCATCGTCAATGGCATCCGGGTGGACAGTCACATATTGAGAACCGGGGATCGCATTCTCTTGGGGTCGACGGAACTGGAGTTCAACTCCGGGGGGCACCCCACTTATCCGATGCCGATGGAGAAAGGCGGGAGGAAAAGCCTCCCCATCCTTTTGGGGATAATCGCCTCGGTGATCCTGATAATCATAGGTCTCCTGGTCGCGTTTTTGATACTAAAGGGAAAAGAGGAGGCACGTGACGACGTTCCTCCGGAGGTGGAATTGATGAAGCCGGCGGATTCGGCGAAGTTCGAACTGCCCTTCGCTCCGGGATCCAAGGTGGAAATAGAGGTCCTCATTGACGCTAGCGATGACCGTGAGCTCAACAAGGTGGACCTCTTGGTGGACGGCGAGAAGGTTGCCACCTTCAGAGCGGAAGAAGGGCCACCGTTTAAGTACACGCTAACGGTTTCGGAGCCCAGGACCTATTCTTTGAAGGCCAGGGCCTTTGACGCGGCGGGCAATGAAAGTGCCTCGACGGCGATAACCGTAGAAGTCTGGACGGACACGGCCAGGAAATCCCAGATGGAGACCTACGTTTACCAGGTGGACAACCTGATCATGAAATACCGGCAAATCCGCCAGAACTTCGACAGCGCCTATAGGCGGGGACTTTCCATGAGCCCCTTCGACCCGGAATGGTATAGCCTCGCGGAGACTTTCTACGTAGCCCGCGAGGGCTTTTCAAATTTGAGAGGTGAATTGGCCACCTACTCCGTACCCCCGGAGTTCAGGGCGGCGCACATAAACCTTACGGATATGCTCACGGCGGCCATTCAGACTTGCAACTACGCCGCCGAGTGGGCGGTCTCCAACGGGGTTAACGAGGTCGCGCGCCGAAATGTCGTAAATTCTGACAGCCAGTGCAAGGCCTATGGAAACAATTTCAAGATTAGCTATGATCAGGCAAGAATGCAGTACCTTGGGTTGGGACCTTCCATCTCTCCTCACTGAGAATAAGCGGGGTGGTGAAAAATGCCACATGGCGACCGCTACACCCTCATCCGCAAGATAGGCCAAGGGGCCATGGGGGAGGTCTACCTGGCGGAGGACAACCTCCTCAAAAGGAAGGTGGCCCTGAAGTTCCCCTCCCTCCCCGAGGGCCTGG
>Ga0078972_1001455_pt1 | contig 88353 bp, 80 predicted proteins | sample YelNatPaOPGAMG01_FD_67568 | JGI IMG/M metagenome (GOLD analysis project Ga0078972, IMG submission 67568) | Hot spring thermophilic microbial communities from Obsidian Pool, Yellowstone National Park, USA - OP-RAMG-01 (SPADES assembly) (version 2) | ecosystem: Environmental > Aquatic > Thermal... | reverse complement strand
GTCGTAGGATCGCCGCCACGCCTTGAAGCGCTCTTCGCCGAAAGCTGCCTTGGCCTCGACCTTGTCCATGCCGGTGAGTGAGCCGTAATGGCGTTCGTTGAGACGCCAGTGCCTGCGAACACGTACCCAGCTCTGGCCCATCCGTTCGGCCGCTATCTCGGCGGTGCTGATCGCCCGGGTGAGCACCGAGGTGAACACCTCGTCCACTTCGATGCCTTCGTCGGCTAGGAGCGAGCCGGCGGAGCGGGCTTCGTCCCTGCCCTGCTCCGACAAAGGCACGTCCCACCATCCGGTGAAACGGTTCTCCAGGTTCCATTGGCTCTGCCCGTGCCTTAACAAAACGAGTCTTCCCATGCCGGCGAGCGTAGCTGCGTCCGGCCGCTCAGTGAGCTACCGCAGCTAACGCCTTCCCAGCTGGGGCGGACACGAAGTCACGCGAGCGGATCAGCGCCAGCGCCAGCCCAGCCGAAGCGAAGCTGATGATCGCTGCTATGAGGGCGATCTCGTTGAGAGAAGCAGTGAAACTGGAGCGAACTACCGTGCCGAGGAGCACTCTTTGCGACACTGGGACCGAAGCGAACAGGGCCGGCACGTTCCCCGACTCCAAGCCGCTGGCGATGGCGGCAGCGTGGGCACCCAGGGGTGTTCCCCTGGTGAGCGTCGCTACCGAGCTCACCAGGTGGTTGGCGAAGAGAGTCCCGAGCAGCGCTATGCCGGTTGCGATCCCCACCTGCCGGAAAGTCGAGTTGATCCCCGACGCCATACCTGAGCGCTGCGGCGTGACCACCCCGACGGCGGTCGACGCCAACGGCGGGTTTATGAAGCCCACTCCGACCCCTGCTATGGCCAGGCCCGGGACCAGGTGTGTCCAGCTCGACGTGGCGTCGAGGCCGCGCATAGCGAGAAGGCCTATACCGGTTAGCGCCAGGCCCGGGCCGATCAGAAGCCGTACCGGGACCTTGGAGGACAACCTGCCTGCGATGCCGCTCACCGCGAGGATCCCGCCGGAGAGGACTAGGAGACGCAGCCCGGTCTGCAGAGCGCTGTAGCCGAGGACGTCTTGGAGGTAGAGGACCAGGTAGAGAAGGATCGAGAACGTACCGGCGGAGACACCGAACGCCGCTATCGAACCGCCGGAGAAAGTCGGCAGTTTGAAAAGCGACAGGTCGAACATGGGTTCGGCAATTTTCCACTCGACGGCGATGAACACGGCGAGCAAAAGCCCGGCTGCCACGAACGAGCCGACCACTGTCGTCGCTCCGAAGCTGGATTCGCCCGACTCGATCAGGCCGTAGACGAGACTCGCCAAAGCCAAGCTGAACGAAACGAAGCCCGCCCAGTCCGGCCTGCGGGCGTGGTCGTTGCGTGATTCGACGACCTTGGAGACGCTCAGGGCAACAGCGCCCAGCCCGAAGGGAACGTTCACGAAAAAGATGTAACGCCAGGAGAGGCCGGTGACAAGGGCGCCGCCGACGATCGGGCCGATCGCGACTGCCAGACCGGTGATAGCCCCCCACACCGAGAAGGCGACGCCGCGCTCCTTGCCGGTGAAAGCGTTGGCCAGAAGCGCCAGTGAAACGGAGAACATGACTGCTCCGCCCACGCCTTGCAGACCCCTGGAGAGCTCGAGCATCAGCGGGTTCTGCGCGGCGCCGCACAGCGCTGAAGCAGAGGTGAAGACGACCAGTCCGCCGACCCACAGCCGGCGCCTTCCGAACATGTCCGCGAGGGACCCAGCGGTCAGAAGCAGAGCCGCCAGGGTCAAAGCGTAAGCGTCGACGACCCACTGCAGATCTGCGAAGCTCGACTTGAGGGAATCTTGGATTGCCGGCAGGGCGACGTTGACGATCGTTATGTCCAGCAGAAGCATGAAGGTCCCTATACACACCGCTGTCAGGGTCCACCACTTCGTGTCCCTGGGCTCGCCCGCCCGTGCTGGGGACGCCTGCTGTGTCGGTTTTGCCATTCCCCAAGCTTACGAAGGCGACCGGGATAGTCGACGTGCAAAACCGTCAAGATTCTTTAGTCGAATCGACTCAAGTTAGCTATACTGGGTGTTAGACATCTACTACAACATCGGAGGCAAGCCATGCCCAAGGCCGTCGGAATCGACCTCGGCACCACCAACTCAGTCGTCAGTGTCCTCGAAGCTGGCGAACCGGTTGTTATTCCCAACGCTGAAGGAGCTCGGACCACCCCTTCAGTAGTCGGATTCTCCAAGTCCGGTGAGGTGCTCGTAGGTGAAGTCGCGAAGCGCCAGGCCATAACCAACCCGGATCGGACGATCCGCTCGGTTAAGCGCCACATGGGTGACAACTCCTGGAAGATAGCGATCGACTCGAAGAACTACAACGCCCAGGAGATCTCGGCGAGGATCCTGCAGAAACTGAAGAGGGACGCAGAGAGCTACCTTGGCGATACTGTCAACCAGGCTGTTATCACGGTCCCTGCCTACTTCGACGACGCTCAGCGCACCGCGACCAAAGAAGCTGGCCAGATCGCCGGCTTGGAGGTGCTCCGGATCATCAACGAGCCGACGGCTGCGGCGTTGGCCTACGGGCTTGACAAGGACTCGGATCAGACCGTTCTTGTCTTCGACCTGGGTGGAGGCACTTTCGACGTGTCTGTCTTGGAGATCTCCGAAGGTATCTTCCAAGTGAAGTCGACCAGCGGCAACACCCACCTCGGTGGAGACGACTGGGACCAGAGGGTCATCGACTGGCTTGTCAAGTCCTTCAAGGACACCGAAGGGGTCGACCTGTCCAACGACAAGATGGCGATACAGCGCCTCAAGGAGGCGGCGGAGAAGGCGAAGATCGAACTGTCGGCTGTGCAGGAGACGACGATCAACCTTCCGTTCATAACCGCTACCGACACCGGGCCCAAGCACTTGGACCTCAAGTTGACGCGGTCGAAGTTCCAGGAGCTGACCGCCGACTTGGTGGAAGCCTGCCGCGGACCTTTCGAGCAGGCGATCACCGACGGCGGCCTGACCAAGGACAAGATCGACCACGTCGTGCTCGTCGGGGGCTCCACCCGGATGCCCGCCATCCAAGAGCTCGTCCAGTCCATGACGGGCAGCGAGCCCCACAAGGGAGTAAACCCAGACGAGGTTGTCGCTGTCGGCGCCGCAATCCAGGCTGGCGTTCTCAAAGGCGAGGTGAAGGACGTCCTACTCCTCGACGTGACTCCTTTGTCGCTCGGTATCGAGACCAAGGGTGGCGTGATGACCAAGCTGATCGAGCGCAACACTACGATCCCCACAAAACGCTCGGAGGTGTTCACCACGGCCGAGGACGGGCAGCCTTCCGTGGAGATTCACGTCCTGCAGGGTGAGCGGGAGATGGCGATGTACAACAAGACCCTTGGCAAGTTCCAGCTTGTCGACTTGCCGCCCGCGCCCCGGGGTATCCCCCAGATCGAGGTCACCTTCGACATCGACGCGAACGGCATCGTCCACGTCTCCGCGAAGGACCGCGCCACCGGCAAGGAGCAGTCGATGACCATCACCGGCCAGTCGTCACTGGCCAGGGACGACATCGATCGCATGGTCAAAGACGCCGAAGCTCACGCCGCTGACGATAAGCGCCGCCGCGAGGAGGCAGAGATCCGCAACCAAGCGGACAGCCTCGTCTACCAGACCGAGAAGATGCTCAAAGATCAGGCGGCCTCTTTTAGTGGCGACCAGAAGTCCACGGTGGAAGCCGACTTGAGCTCGCTCAAGACAGCTCTGTCAGGCACCGACCTCGAGGTGATCAAGGCGGCTACCGAGAAGCTGGCTGTCGGAGTCCAAGAGCTGGGCAAACAGCTCTACGAGCAGGCTGCGGCGTCGAACGCTACCGCCGACTCCTCGGGATCCGGTTCGACAAGCGCGGGTGCTGGTGCCACTTCGAGCTCAGACGACGAAGTCGTCGACGCAGAGATAGTCGACGAGGGTCACGCCTCATGAGCGAACAGGAGCGTCCAGAGCACGCGACGGGTCGGGATTCGGGCGAAAACCGCCCGCCCGGCCCTGGCGGTGACGGCGGCCAGCCCGCCCCCGACCCAGAAGCCGTCGAGGACGAGCTAGCCGTCGCCGAGGCAGAGGTCGAACAGGCAGGCGAGGTCGTAGAAGCGGACATTTTCACGGTGGTCGCTGAGCGCGACGAGTACCGCGACACGCTGATACGCCTCCAAGCGGACTTCGAGAACTACAAAAAGCGTGTCGCCAAGCAGTCCGACGATCTACGCGAACGCGCAGCCGAGACCCTGGTGGAGAAACTCCTGCCGGTGTTGGACACCGCCGAGCTTGCGATAGCTCACGGGGGAGGCGCAGACATCGCCCAGTTGTGCGCCGCACTTTTCGCAGCCTTGGAGAAGGAAGGGTTGGAGCGTATCGACAAGCCGGGAGAGCCTTTCGACCCGAATTGCCATGACGCCGTTGCCCACGAACCCGGTGAGGGCGCCCAAGAAGTAGCGGAAGTCATGCGCTCGGGGTACCGCTGGAGAGGAAGGGTTCTACGTCCCGCAATGGTGAAAGTGAGGGGGTGACGCGCGTTGGCACCCCAGCGTGAGTGGTTCGACAAGGACTACTACAAGGTGTTGGGGGTAGCCGACAACGCCGCTCCCAAGGACATATCCAAGGCTTACCGCAAGCTCGCCAAGCAGTATCACCCTGACGCCAATCCGGGCTCGGAAGAGCGTTTCAAGGAGATCTCGGCTGCCTACGACGTCCTCGGGGACGAAGCGAAACGCAAGGAGTACGACGAGGTCCGCCGCCTCGGGGCGGCCGGCAACCCCTTCGCAGGTATGGGAGGGGCCGGGCGGCCGGGCGGCGGTTTTACCGGCAACTTCAAAGTCGACGACCTCGGTGACCTGCTCGGCAATATCTTCGGCAGGACCGGCCGTGCTGGAGGGCGAACCGGCACGGGAGGACCAGGAAGCTCCTCCCGGAGCGCCAACGTGCAACACGGATCGGACCTGGAGACGAGCCTGCACCTCAGCTTCCTCGAAGCTGTCAACGGCCTGACCACGACCGTCAACGTCACCTCCGAGGTTGCCTGCCACACCTGCTTGGGGAGTGGGGCTGCCCCGGGCACCACCCCGACGGTCTGTCAGGTCTGCGGAGGAAGAGGAGTCGTCCAGGACAATCAGGGCCTCTTCTCGTTCAGCCAGCCCTGCCAGGCGTGCGCTGGGACCGGCTTTAAGGTTGAGCTGCCCTGCCCTACGTGTCACGGCACCGGAGTGGAGTACGCGGCCCGGCAGGTGAAGGTCCGCATCCCCCCTGGAGTCGAGGACGGCCAGCGGATCAGAGTCAAAGGCCGTGGTGGAGCGGGGAGGGGTGGCGCTCCCCCCGGGAACCTCTACGTGGTAGTCCACGTAGAGCCCCACCCGTTGTTCGCCCGTCGGGGGAGGGACCTGACCATAACCGTGCCTGTCACCTTCGCCGAGGCCGCCTTGGGGGCCACGGTGAGCGTCCCCACGCTCGACAAGCCTGTGACCCTGAAGATACCGGCGGGAACGCCATCGGGACGGACGTTTAGAGTGAGAGGCAAGGGCGTTCCGCCTTCGTCGGCTTCGCACCCAGCCGGTGACCTGCTCGTCACCGTCGAGGTGTCCGTTCCCCAGCATCTGAGCGACGCGCAGCGAAAGGCGCTCGGGGCGCTCGGCGAGACGATGGACGGCGAACGGCTGCGAGCCGGAGCGTTCCCTGAGCAAGGCAAGGCCAAGCGATGAGCTCTTCCGAACGTTCCGCTCGTGCGGTGTATGTGATCTCGGTCGCCGCTCAGCTCGCCGGGATGCACCCCCAGACGTTACGGGTCTACGAACGCAAAGGCCTCGTGGACCCAGCGAGGACCGAAGGGGGTAGCCGCCGCTACAGCGAGGCGGACATAGCCCAGCTGCAGAGGATCCAGGATCTGACCAGCGCCGGTGTCAACATCGAAGGGGTGCGCCGGATCATCAGCTTGGAATCCGAGGTCGACCTGCTGCGCTCGCAGCTTGCCGACGCGAAGACGGAGTTGGAATCACTGCGCCGTGAGGCCTCCCACGAGCTGGAAATGGCACGCCGTCAGGCTGTCGAGGAAGTCCAGCGCACGCACCGCCAGTACCGACGGGAACTCGTGCCGGTCCGTAACCTTCCAGACCTTTATAACCGCTCGCCCAATAGGAGGAATTATGGCGCTTGACCCGAACCGTTGGACACAGAAAACTCAGGAGGCGTTGCGTTCCGCTGCTCAGCTCGCCGCGCAGCGCAACAACGCCGAGGTAACCCCCGAGCACATCCTGGCGGCGATGCTAAGCCAAGAGGGGACTGTCACGCTGCCGGTTCTCGAACGCGTCGGCGTGGCTCCTCTCAGCCTGCGCAACCGCAACGACGAGGCGCTTGCGAAGCTGCCCCGCTCCTACGGAGGCGGCGGCGGGTCGGCAAGGGAGCCGGGCCTCGGGCGCTCCGCTGCCTCGGTGTTCGACAAAGCCGACGCGGAGCGCGCAGAGCTGGGCGACGAGTACCTGTCGGTCGAGCACTTGCTTCTCGCAATGGCCGACTTGGTCGGGGTGTCCCGGGACGACATCCTCGGGGCGCTGCGAAACGTTCGAGGATCGCACAGGGTCACGTCCCAGAACCCCGAGGAGTCCTACCAAGCGCTCGAGAAGTACGGGCGGGACCTGACAGCCGACGCGCGCTCGGGGCGCCTCGACCCGGTGATCGGTAGGGACGAGGAGATACGCAGAGTCATCCAGGTACTGTCGAGGCGCACGAAGAACAACCCGGTCCTAATTGGCGAGCCCGGCGTCGGCAAGACGGCGATTGTGGAAGGACTCGCAAACCGGATAGTCGACGACGACGTACCCGACAGCCTCAAGCACAAGCGGCTGATCGCGCTCGACCTTTCCTCCATGGTGGCGGGATCGAAGTACCGCGGTGAGTTTGAGGAACGCCTCAAGGCGGTCCTCAAGGAGATAACCGACTCCGAAGGAGAGGTGGTCACCTTCGTCGACGAGTTACACACCATCGTCGGGGCGGGAGCCGCCGAAGGGTCGATGGACGCCGGCAACATGATCAAGCCGATGCTCGCACGCGGCGAGCTTCGCCTCATCGGGGCTACGACGCTCGACGAGTACCGCAAGTACATCGAGAAGGACGCCGCCTTGGAGCGGCGCTTCCAGCCGGTAATGGTCGGGGAGCCGACCGTCGAGGACACCATAGCGATCCTGCGCGGCTTGAAAGAGCGCTACCAAAACCATCACGGAGTCAGGATCGCCGACTCGGCGCTCGTCGCGGCGGCGGTGCTATCCAATCGCTACATCACTGCGAGGTTCCTTCCCGACAAGGCCATCGACCTGATCGACGAGGCGGCAAGCCGCCTTCGTATCGAGAAGGAATCCAAGCCCACCGAGATCGACGTCGTCGAGCGGCGTATCGCCCAGCTGCAGATCGAGAAGTTGGCGCTGGAGAAGGAGACCGACGAGGCATCGAAAGAGCGGCTGAGCCGTCTCGACGAGGAGCTTGCCAACTTGGCTGAGCGCGCCAACGCTCTCAACGCCCAGTGGCAGCTCGAAAAGCAGACCGCCGACGTCATCGCTGCCATCCAGCAGCAACTCGAAGACGCCAAAGCCGACGCCGACCGCTGCACACGCGACGGGGATCTTGCCAAAGCGGCGGAGATCCAATACGGGCGGATACCCGGGCTGCGCCGGCGCCTCGACGAGGAGGTTGCACGCCAATCCTCTCAGCAGGGCGCCCAGAAGATGCTCAAGCAGGAAGTCGACGAGCAAGACGTAGCCCTGGTCGTGTCCAAGTGGACCGGGGTCCCCGTGTCGAGGATGCTCGAAGGGGAGGTGGCAAAGTTAGTGAGGATGGAGGAGCTGATCCACCGTCGCGTCGTCGGCCAGGACGAGGCCGTCGCCGCCGTGGCGAACGCCATCCGCCGATCTAGAAGTGGCTTGTCCGACCCGAACCGGCCTATAGGCAGTTTCCTTTTCCTGGGCCCGACCGGGGTCGGCAAGACGGAACTGGCGCGGGCCCTGGCGGAGTTCGTCTTCGACGACGAGCGGGCTATGGTCCGCATAGACATGTCGGAGTACATGGAGAAGCACTCGGTGGCCAGGCTCGTCGGGGCGCCGCCGGGATACGTGGGCTACGACGAAGGGGGCCAGCTGACCGAAGCAGTCCGGCGGCGTCCTTACAGCGTGGTCCTGCTCGACGAGATCGAGAAGGCCCATCCCGACGTGTTCAACATCTTGCTGCAGGTGCTAGACGACGGACGCCTGACCGACGGCCAGGGCCGGACCGTCGACTTCACCAACACCGTCGTCATCATGACCTCGAACCACCGGGGAGACCTGGCGGGTGTTTTCAAGCCGGAGTTCATCAATCGCATCGACGAGATCGTCCGGTTCTCTGAGCTCACCGAACGGGATTTGGAGGCCGTGGTCGACATCCAACTTAGAGGGTTGGAGCGTCGACTTGGCGAGCGCCGCCTGAGCCTGGTGGTGACAGAGCAGGCTAAGGCTTGGCTGGCGAAGACCGGCTACGACCCGGCTTTCGGGGCGAGACCGCTGAAGCGGTTGATACAGCGGGAGATAGCCGATCCGCTCGCCCTCGCCCTGCTGGAAGGTCGCTTCTCTGACGGCGACACCGTAACGGTTGACAGCCCCACCGGCGAAGGTGGCGGTCTGGTTCTCGCCTGAGCGGGCCTGACTGCTCAGTCCGGCCGGGGGACTCCTCGGTTGGCCCAAGTTTTACTTTACTAGCGACCAGGTTTCGTTACCTTGTAGTGGTTCGTGTCGCCGGTCGGCGTGCTACTACCAGGAGAGGGTTCTTGAGTCAGATAGACCGTGGGCGGGGTTCGATTCGCAGTTCGACACAATCGGCTTCGCCCGAGGGGACGAACCGAAGCGGTCGCCGTGTCGGGTGGGCAGCTAGAACCGTCGGTGTCCTCGGCGTGTTGTGGCTCATATTCGGATTGGCGGGAGGTTCGTTCCAAGGCAAGCTCGCGTCGGTGCAGAAGAACTCCAACACGGCTTTTCTGCCCGCGTCCGCCCAGTCTACGAAAGTCAACAACCTGGCCCAAAAGTTCCAGTCGATTCAGGCGGTTCCCGGTTTCGTCGTCTACCAACGTCGAGGTGGTCTAAGCGCAGCTGACCGCTCGGCTATCGAGGCTGAAGTCGCCCGTTTCAAGGCGCTTCCCGGCGTCGACGCTGCGCAGGTAGGCTCTGCCCAGTTTGCGTCGGACGGTGCTACTGCGAGCGTTTCCGTGCCGCTCGTAGGCCAGAACGGCTCGGTCGCGGTGAGCGGAACGACCCTAGCTTCGGTGGAGAAGCGTGTGCTTGCCTTGGCACGTGGCGGAGTGCCTCAGGGGGTAGTCGTCCACAGCGCAGGACCCGGCGGCCTGCTGGTCGCGCTGATAGACTCCTTCAGCGGTATCGACGGCTCTCTGCTTGCTGCGGCCGGCCTGGTCGTAGTTGTCATCCTGTTAGTTGTCTACCGAAGTCCGGTACTGTGGTTCTTCCCGCTGTTCAGCGCTGTCCTGGCACTAGGAGCGGCGAGCCTGGTCGTCTACGAGCTCGCCTATCACAACATGATCACGCTTAACGGTGAGAGCCAGGGGATTCTCTCGGTCCTCGTGCTCGGTGCGGGAACCGACTATGCGCTGCTCATAGTCAGCCGCTACCGGGAGGAGCTCCACAACTACGAGAGCAGGCTGGAAGCCATGACCAAGGCCTGGAAACGCGCTTCGCCGCCGATAGCGGCCTCAGCGACGACGGTCATCCTCGGCTTGCTGTGCCTCGAGTTCGGCGAGCTGAACTCCGATCGCAGCCTAGGACCTGTCTGCGCTATCGGCATCGCTTGCACGCTGGCGGTCATGCTCACCTTCCTGCCACTGGCGCTCACGGTAGTTCCCCGAGGCGTGTTCTGGCCGAGAGTGCCCCGCTTCGACCGCGAAGGTGACCCGGTTACCCACGGAGCCTGGAGCCGGTTCGCGAAGTCCGTGGTCGCTCATGACCGCCCGACATGGATCGCCACGGCCGTCGTGCTCGCAGGCTTGGCCATCGCGGTCGTGTCGCTAAACCCTGGCACGCTATCCACGTCACAGACGTTCACCAACGCGCCGGATGCTGTGGTCGGCCAGCAGATCTACGACGCTCACTTTCCCCAAGGTGCTGGCGCTCCGGTGCAGATCGTCGCTGACACGGCCACCGTGCCGGCGGTGATCTCAGCTGTCTCGCGAATCCAGGGGGTGTCCACAAGCCCCGGGTCGGTGTGCGTCGAAGCTGACTACGCCCGCCTGGCAGCAGCTTCTTCCGGCGCTTCGGCGCAGGGCTCCCCCACGGCTGGCGCTTCGGTGTCGAAAGCGGCGCCAGCCGGCTTCGCAAGCTGCGCGCCGCCCAGCCTGCAGGTCTCGCCGGTGGACGGAAAACTGCTCATAGACGCTACGCTGAAATCGGTTTACACCTCCCCCGACGCTACCGCCACGATGCTGCGGATCCGATCTGCGGTCGCTGCCATCCCCGGGGCGCACGCACTGGTGGGAGGCGAGACGGCTGTGAACTACGACACCGCGCAGGCGGTGCACCACGACAGGAACCTGATAATCCCAGTCGTGCTGTTGGTGATCCTCGCTGTGTTGATGGCTCTTCTGCGGTCGATCCTCGGACCGGTGCTGCTCGTTGCGACCGTTATCTTGTCGTACCTGGCGACCCTTGGCGTCTCTGCTTTGGTGTTCTCGCACCTGTTTGGGTTCGCCCACGCTGATCAGTCGCTGCCGCTGTTTGCCTTCGTGTTCCTGGTAGCTCTGGGCGTCGACTACAACATCTTCCTAGTCACCCGTATCCGCGAGGAAGCCGCCGTCTACGGTACGAGGCAAGGCGTCACCCGGGGCTTGGCAGTCACCGGTGGGGTCATCACGTCCGCCGGGGTGGTCCTAGCCGCCACCTTCGCAGTGCTCGGCGTGCTCCCGCTGGTGTTCCTCGCCGAGCTGGGCTTCTCCGTCGCTTTCGGTGTCTTGCTCGACACGATCGTGGTGAGGTCTGTTCTCGTCCCCGCCCTGGCCCACGACATCGGACGGCAGTTCTGGTGGCCGTCGAAACTGGCGAAAGGCTTGGAGTAGACCGAGACGGGTCGGGTGCCGGGACCGGGCGCTGCGACTATGCTGTTTAGGTGAGCGCCACCGTCGTAGTCGGAACCCAGTGGGGAGACGAGGGCAAGGGTAAGCTGACGGACCTCCTGGCGGCCAATATGGACTTGGTGGTTCGCTACCAGGGAGGCCACAACGCTGGTCACACGATAGTCGTCGAGGGGCGGCGTTTCGCCCTGCAGCTGCTTCCCAGTGGCATCCTCTACGACCACGTGGTGCCCGTCATAGGCAACGGTGTAGTCGTAGACCCGTCAGTGCTGCTCTCGGAGATCGACCAGCTCTCATCCTCGGGTGTAGACTGTTCCCGGCTGGTAGTCTCTGGCAGCGCCCATCTGATCATGCCCTACCACCAAGAGCTTGACGCGCTGACCGAGCGGCACCTCGGGCGCAACAAGCTCGGCACTACCAAGCGGGGTATCGGTCCTGCTTACGCCGACAAGGCGGCGCGGGTCGGAATCCGCGTCCAGGATTTGCTGGACCCGAAGATCTTCCGTCAGAAGCTCGACGTGGTGCTCAAAGAGAAGAACCTGATCCTCGCCAAGGTCTACAACCGTCTAGCCCTGTCGTCGTCGGATATATGCGACCGCTACCTTGGGGAGTACGCCCCTCGTCTAGCCCCGATGATCGGGGATTCCGTCGGGGTGATCCACGACGCTCTTGCGGGCGGGCGCAGAGTGCTCCTCGAAGGGGCGCAGGCTACCTTCTTGGATCTAGACCACGGCACCTACCCGTTCGTCACCTCCTCGAATCCCGTGGCGGGCGGGGCGTGCGTCGGGGCGGGTATCGGCCCGCGTGACATCACCAGCGTCCTCGGCATTGCCAAGGCGTATTTGACGAGGGCCGGATCGGGCCCGTTCCCGACCGAACTAACAGACGAGGTCGGGGACCTTCTAGTCGAGCGCGGCGGCGAGTTCGGCACCAACACCGGTAGGCGCCGGCGGACCGGCTGGTTCGACGCGGTGATGGTACGCCACGCTGCCCGCCTCAACTCGCTGAGCGAGATCGCCCTGACGAAACTAGACGTGCTGGACACCCTGTCGCAGATCAACGTGTGCGTCGCCTACCGCTGCGCCGGGAAGCTTTACGAGCACATGCCCTACCACCAAAGCGAACTCCACGAGGCGATCCCCGTCTACGAAGTGCTGCCAGGCTGGCAGGCGGATACCACCGGCGTAACGAAGATCTCCGACCTGCCACCGGCGGCCCGCGCGTACGTGGAGTTCCTCTCCGCGCGCTGCGGAGTCCCCGTCACCCGCGTCGGGGTGGGTCCCGGGCGAAAGCAGTTCGTCGAGATCCCCCGGGAAGACTGAATGCCCACCGCGTCTACCCCCACGGTATGCGTCGTGGGTTCCGGCGGGCGGGAGCACGCTCTCGCTGTCGCAGCGTCGCGAAACGCACATGTGGTGGTGTGCCCGGGAAATCCCGGGATGCAGACACTCGGGGTTACCTGCGTAGAGGCCCCTCCCGAGACGCTGGACGCGGACCTGTTCGTGATCGGCCCGGAAGCGCCGCTCGTAGAAGGCCTCGCCGACCGGTTACGGGGGCGGGGCTGCGCCGTGTTTGGACCGGGCGCCGACGGGGCGAGACTTGAGGGCTCCAAGGCCTGGATGAAGCTGGTCCTAGCCGAGGCTGGCGTGCCGACCGCGAACTACGCAGCGTTCGACTCGCCCGGTCCCGCCGTGGAATTCCTGCGTTCCCTGCCCGGCCCTTGGGTGGTCAAGACCGACGGGTTGGCCGCCGGGAAAGGGGTTCTCGTAACCAGCGATCTGAACCAGGCGGAACAAGACGTGGTAGCGAAACTGTCGGGAGCGTCGTTTGGCGAGGCCGGACGGCGGGTCGTCATCGAGGAAGCCCTGATCGGTCCCGAGCTGTCGGTCATGGCAATCTGCGACGGCACGACAGCTGTAGCTCTCGCCCCGGCCCGGGACCACAAGCGGGCATTCGACGGGGACCTCGGCCCCAACACGGGTGGGATGGGAGCCTTCTCGCCGGTGCCGGACGCCACCAGCGCGCTCGTCGAAGAAGTCATGAACACGGCCGTAGGACCCACCCTCGAAGCTCTAGCTTCCCGGGGTGTCGACTACCGGGGGGTTCTCTACGCCGGGCTGATACTGACCTCCGAGGGCCCCAAGGTGCTCGAGTTCAACGTACGTTTCGGCGACCCCGAGACCCAGGCCGTGCTGACCCGCTTTGAGGGGGACTTCACCGGCCTTCTGGTTGCCGCCGCGGCCGGGCGTCTCGGCGACGTCGAAGCTCCGCGCTTTGCCCCGGACGCATCCGTGTGTGTCGTCATGGCCGCCCCCGGTTACCCTGAGGCGCCAAGGCTCGGCGGATTGATCAGCGGTCTCGGGACGCACCTGCCCGCCGGAGCGGAAGTCTTCTGCGGCGGCGTGGCGTCCGCGTCGCAAAGCCAGGGAAGTGGCCGTGGCGACGGCGATCCGACGGGGACTGCTCCTCTGGTGACAGCAGGCGGGCGGGTGATGGCTGTGACAGGAACCGGGCCCTCGCTGAGCGAAGCCAGGGCAGTAGCATACGAAGCTGTGGCGGGTATCGCCTGGCCGGGAGCCTGGTGGCGAAAAGACATCGCCGTGGACCGAACGGAGCCGGTGGAAGGCGCCAGTGCTTGGAGTGTGCAATGACAGGCGGGGCTGCCAACCCGCCCAGCGAGATCGGCCTCGCCCGCGCTGCGTCGGGCAAGGTGCGAGACGTGTACGAGATCGACGCCGAGCACTTGCTGCTTGTGGCATCCGACCGCGTGTCAGCCTTCGACGTGGTCATGGCGGAGCCGATACCTGACAAGGGGAGGGTTCTTACGGCACTGACCTGTTTCTGGTTGGATCGCCTCCGAGACGTCGCTCCTAACCATCTGGTGTCCGTCGATGTGCCGGACGTGGTGGAATCGCACGCTCGGCGTGCTTTAGGTGGCCGTGTGATGGTAGTGCGCAAGGCCGAGATGCTCCCCGTCGAGTGCATCGTGCGCGGGTATCTCGCCGGTTCGGCATGGGCGGAGTACGCAGAGACGTCCACGGTGCACCAGGTCGCCCTCCCAGCGGGTCTGCAGCGTTCGTCGCCGCTTCCCGAGGCGATCTTCACGCCTTCCACCAAGGCGGACGCAGGCCACGACGTGAACATATCCTTCCAGGAAGCCGCCCGGATCCTAGGGAACCAGATAGCCTCCCAAGCCCGGGAGATCTGCCTGGCCGCTTACGAAAGAGCCGTGAGGCTCGGAGCCGAGAAGGGAATCATCGTCGCAGACACCAAGTTCGAGTTGGGCTTCATAGACGGCAAGCTCTCGATATGCGACGAGGTGATCACCCCGGACTCGTCCAGGTTCTGGCCGGCGGACCGATGGTCCCCCGGCACGGCTCCTCCGTCGTTCGACAAGCAGCCTTTACGAGACTGGCTGGAAGCGACCGGGTGGGACAAGAAGCCGCCACCGCCCCGGCTGCCACACCACGTCGTTGCCGCCACCCGGGCTCGTTACGTCGAAGCCTACGAGCGTCTGAGCGGCCTGTCTTTCGACGACTGGCCCGGGGTGCGGCAAAACCACAGCGAACAGGGGAGCCCGTCGTGATATTCGAAGTCCTAGTAGAAGTACGTCTCCGTCGCGGCATAGCCGACCCCCAGGGAGCGACGATAGAAAAGGCGCTCGGAATGCTCGGCTTCGCTGACGTCAGTAATGTGCGGGCCGGGAAGTCCTACCGCTTCGGGGTGCAAGCCGCCGGTGCCGAAGAGGCCCGCCTGGCCGCCGAGGATCTCTGCAGGCGCCTCTTGACGAACCCGGTCATCGAGGAGTCGGTTATCACTGTCGAAACGCCAGCGCCCCACCCGGACCGGTCTGCAGGGGATCCGACGGTCGCAGGGGCCGGGCTGGACAGCCGATCGTGAGCGTCGTCGTAGGGGTGGTGGTGTTCCCCGGATCGAACTGCGAGCACGATGCGGCCGAAGCCTTGGAGGCTGCCGGCGCCACCCCGAGGTTGGTTTGGCACACTGAGACGTCACTTCGAGGTGTCGACGCTGTGATCCTGCCCGGCGGGTTCGCTCACGGCGACTACCTTCGGCCCGGGGCCCTCGCCAGGTTCTCGCCGATCATGAACGCCGTGGGCTCCTTCGCAGCTTCAGGCGGTCCTGTCGTGGGAATATGCAACGGTTTCCAGGTCCTCACCGAGGCTCGGCTGCTGCCCGGCGCCTTGCAGAAGAACAGCGGCCTGACTTTCGTCTGCAGAGATGCCGAGATACAGATCGAAAGCGACCGCTGCGTCCTGAGCGGCGGTATCGCGGTCGGGACTCGACTGCGGATACCGATAAACCATTTCGAGGGTAACTACATTTGCGACGAACACACCCTCGCTGAGCTCGAGTCTGAAGGCAGGATCGTCGCACGCTATGTGGTCAATCCCAACGGTTCTGTTGCGTCAATCGCTGGCATAGCCAATGCCTCGGGGAACGTGGTTGGGCTAATGCCGCACCCGGAGCGAGCGGTCAACCCCCTTACCGGGTCGACCGACGGCCTAACGATGCTCAGAGCGCTCGTGCGTTCCTGTGCGGCTCGCGTAGGTTAGTGCAGTAGAACCTAACCGCGAGTGCGGGGAATACCAGCCCTTTTGAGCACTGTCGCATCGACTCCGGCGTCGCGCCACGCCGCGTAGGTGATACCCTTACGCTGGCTGTAACCGGCGGCTGTTCGGACGAAATCCTCCTCAAGTTCGCTGAGGTCGACGGCCTCCTGCCTGCTTGCCAGTTCTTCTTGCAGGTTCAGCCGCTCTTGGGCTAGGTGCACCCTGGTCAGCGGATCAGCCGCGGTGAGCTCGGCCTCGATGCGCTCTAGGCGAGCCTCGATTCCTTCGACGGTACGCCTGCGGCCGCGGCGAGGTTTGTGCGCTTCCAAGGCTTCGAGATAAAGCCTGATTGCGCGGCTTTCGTCACGGCCTATCGCAAGAGCCTGCTTGTGCTCTGCCGACATCTCAGACTTGGATTTCTTCGGGGTTTTGGAGGGGGCTTTAGGAGGCATGTTTAACAGTATTCCACAAGAGCGTCACGACCCGTTGGATCCTTTATAGCTCGCAGCAAATAGTCGGAAACGCGTATTTAGGCGGTGTATCGGGCGGTGGGTCCCATCCGGCAAGTGACCTAAGTCAAGGTCTGAGTTGTCCCTCGCCGCTGCCGCAGCCGGGTAGTGTTGAGCCCGATGGACAGCCTTATTCATCGATCCCTCGGACTGACCGATGAGGAGGCACAGTCGATCGACACCATACTGGGCCGTCCTGCCAACCACCTCGAGCTCGCGATGTACGCGGTCATGTGGAGTGAGCACTGCTCTTACAAGTCGAGCCGTGTGCATCTCAGGCGCTTGCCGACGAGCGGGGACCGGGTGCTGGTCGGTCCGGGTGAGAACGCCGGGGTGATCGACGCCGGCGGTGGCATCGCAGTCGCGATCCGTATCGAAAGTCACAACCACCCGTCGGCTATTGAGCCATACCAAGGCGCCGCGACAGGCGTCGGGGGTATCCTCAGAGACATTTTTACCATGGGCGCAAGGCCGATCGCTCTCATGGACCCGCTGCGTTTCGGTCCTCGCAGCGACCCCAAGTCGCGGTGGATAGCCGCCGGTGTAGTGTCGGGCATCTCGGGATACGGGAACTCTGTCGGAGTTCCCACGGTGGGCGGGGAGATAGTCTTCGACGAGTCTTTCGCAGGCAATCCCCTGGTCAACGTCTTGTGCCTAGGGGTGCTGCCGACAGAACGTCTCGTGCTCGGGAAGGCTTCGGGACCGGGCAACGTCGCGATGCTGCTCGGAAGCTCGACCGGCCGGGACGGGATCGGAGGTGTCAGCGTTTTGGCGTCGGCGGGTTTCACCGACGACACCGAACTGGAAGCATCCAAGCGGCCCAACGTGCAGGTGGGCGATCCCTACGAGGAGAAACGCCTAATAGAGGCGTGCCTTGCTCTGCTCGACGAGTCGTTGGTGCTGGGAATCCAAGACCTTGGAGGCGCGGGGCTAACGTGCGCTACCAGCGAGACGGCGTCGCGTGGCGGGGTGGGAATGGATGTGGACGTCACGGCGGTCCCCGCGAGGGAGCCCGCCATGACGGCCTGGGAGATCATGACCAGCGAAAGCCAGGAGCGGATGCTCGCCATTGTCACCCCCGACAACGTCGAGCGGGTGCTCGATGTGTGTGGGCGCTGGGAGGTGAACGCCGCAGTAGTCGGGAGGGTGACTGACACCGGCCGCCTTCGCATCCTCGACGGGTGGGACGGACCCGTGCTCGCTGACGTTCCCGCCGCCAGCCTCCACGAGGACGCTCCGCTTTACCATCGGGAGATGTCCCCGCCCAAGACCCCCAGGGAGGGGGCGGCGTCGCCTCAGCTTCGCTGCGACGATCCAGGGTCGGACCTGGTCCGCATGCTTGAGGATCCGTCGTGGATCTACCGCCAGTACGACCACCAGCTCTTCTTGAATACCGTGGTCGCTCCCGGAGCGGACGCCGCTCTCCTGCGCCTCGCCGCTCCCGGTGTGCCACGGCCCGCACCGGGTGTTCCCTACGGCGGCGTGGCTGTCTCCACGGACGGGAACTCCCGCTGGTGCGCTGTCGACCCGAGACGAGGAGCGGCGCTTCTCGTCGCTGAATCCGCTCTCAACGTAGCTTGCGTCGGGGCGGACGCCGTCGCGGTGGTCAACTGCCTCAACTTCGGCAACCCGGAGCATCCCGAGGTGATGTGGCAGCTGTCGGAGGCCGTGGACGGGATGGCGGAAGCCTGCCGGGAGCTCTCGGTTCCCGTTGTCGGAGGAAACGTGAGCCTCTACAACGAAAGCGGCGGGGTCGACATCGACCCTACTCCTGTGGTGGCTGTTCTCGGCCTGGTGGAGCGCTTGGAGAAGCGTCCACCTGTCGCCGTTTTGACCCCCGGGGACCTGATCGTGCTCCTTCGCCCAGACCCGGTGGAGGTGTCCCTGGCGGGTTCGAAGTGGGCGGTGGAGATCCACGGACATCGAGGCCGGGGGGAGATCCTGCCCGCCTTGGACTTCGGAGCTCACCGCCGCCTCCTTCGCCTAGTAGCGGACCTGGTGGGAGAAGGTGTCCCGAGCGGAGTACACGACGTCTCCGAGGGCGGTCTCGCAGTGGCCTTGGCGGAGATGGCTGTCGCTTCGGGCTGCGGGTTCGTGGTGTCGCTTGGCGAAGCGCCATCTGCCACGGAGCTTTTCGGGGAGGGTCCGTCGAGGGTCTTGATGTGCCTGCCCGACGCCCTCGGGGACGAGGTTCGCTCAAAAGCCGAAGCAGTCGGCCTTGTCGCCGTGGAGCTGGGACGGGCGGGCGGCGGACGACTGGTCGTCGAAGGTGCTCTCGACGTCGCTCTCAGCGAGGTCACGGCCTCTTGGAGCGCGGCGTTGGCGTCGTCGCTCGCGCCCGGGGGTTTCGACGGGCACTAGACCGGCGCCTGTCGGTTCCGTGTGAGAGAATGAAGCACGTGCCTTCGAACCGGATTGAGGACCGCCAAGTCCAGTCCGAACCCGAACATGTTCCGCCCGGACCCGACGACGTCGACGGCGGCTCGCCTCGCGAAGCCTGCGGGGTCTTCGGCGTGTGTTCGCCGGGGACCGAGGTCGCTCACATGGCTTTCGATGGCCTCTACGCCCTTCAGCACCGCGGTCAGGAGTCCGCCGGGATGGCTGTCAGTGACGGGAAAGGTCTCGTCGTTGTCAAGGACATGGGCCTCGTGGCCAACGTTTTCAACGAGTACAAGCTCGCCGGTCTGCAAGGAAGCCTTGGCATAGGCCACACTCGGTACTCGACGACCGGCTCCTCGTCGTGGCGCAACGCGCAACCTGTGTACCGGGTCACCGCCCAGAGCCCGATCCGCCAAACGCCGATAGAGTTCGCTCTGGGCCACAACGGTAACCTCACCAACACCGAGGCGCTCGCCGAATCCGCTGGCATGCTGGCGGGAACCGTTACCAGTGACTCCGACGTGATCGCCGAGTTGCTCGTCCGCCACCTCGACTCGTATCCCTCCGACGGCCTGCTCGACGCCCTCTGCGAAGTATTACCCCGCCTCGAGGGGGCCTTCTCGCTTGTCCTCTGCGACGCCAGGCGCCTTTACGCTGTGAGGGACCCGCACGGCTTTAGGCCTCTGGGCCTTGGCCGGCTGCCGAGCGGTTGGGTGGTCGCCTCGGAGACCCCCGCCTTGGACATCGTAGGGGCGCACTTCGTGCGGGAGCTCGACCCTGGGGAGCTGCTCGTCGTCGAATCCGACCGTCACGACAGCTTTCGGCCGTGGCCGGCGTCGGCGGTGGACCCCCGGCTGTGCCTGTTCGAGTTCGTCTACCTTGCCCGCCCCGACAGCCGACTCTACGGCCAGGAACTCCACGGGGCCCGACTGCGCATGGGCGAACTGCTCGCGCTCCAGGCTCCCGCCGTGGCCGACATGGTGATGGGAGTTCCCGATTCCGGACTGCCCGCCGCGGAAGGTTTCGCCCGGGCCAGCGGCATCCGCTACGGTCACGGGCTCGTCAAGAACCGCTACATCGGCCGTACTTTCATCGTCCCCGACCAAGCGCAGCGCGCACAGGGGGTGCGGCGCAAGCTGAACCCCCTGCGCAGCGCCATCGCAGGGCAGCGTCTTGTCGTCGTTGACGACTCAATCGTGAGAGGCACGACCACCCGGGCTATGGTCAAGATGTTGCGCGAGGCCGGGGCCGCAGAGGTGCACCTGCGGATATCCTCCCCGCCTTACCGCTGGCCGTGTTTCTACGGGCTAGACACCGGGACGCGCTCCGAGTTGATCGCCGCTAACCTGAGCGTGACGGAGATCGAACAGTACCTGGGGGCTGACAGCCTCGCCTACCTCAGCCTTGAGGGTCTCGAGGCGGCTACCGGTGCTGTGGGTGCAGGCTTCTGCGACGCCTGCCTCACCGGTCGCTACCCGACCTCGGTGCCGGTCGAGTTCAAAGCTGGCGTCGGCGCAGAGATGGAGCACCTGGTTGTCTGACCGGACGGGGGAGCGCCGAGAAAGTCTCACATACGCAGCCGCTGGAGTGGACATAGACGCGGCTGAAGCCGCCGTGGACGCGATCCGTGATCTGGTCGACTCGACAGCGGGTGTTCCGGGTGCGATCGGCGCGATCGGCGGTTTCGGCGGCCTCTTCGAGCTGCCCAGCGGATACCGGAACCCGGTCCTGGTTTCGAGCACCGATGGGGTTGGGACCAAGATGGCGGTCGCCGTCGCGACAGGCCGTTTCGAGACGGTCGGCGTCGACTTGGTGGCGATGTGCGTCGACGACCTGGTCTGTTGCGGGGCCACGCCGCTGTTCTTCTTGGACTACCAGCTAGTCGGCCGGATAGACCCCGACCAGGTAAAGGCTGTCATGGTCGGTATAGCCGACGGATGCCGCCAAGCTGGAGTGGCGATCGTCGGCGGTGAGATGGCTGAGCACCCCGGGCTGCTCGCCGCGGGGGAGATCGACGTCGCTGGCTTTGCCGTGGGGATCGTCGAACGCGACTCGCTCATCGACGGCCCGGCCAGGACGAAGCCGGGTGACGTCCTGGTCGGGCTCGCATCTCCGGGGTTGCGCTCCAACGGCTACTCGCTAGCGCGGGCGGCGCTGCTCGAGATGGCCGGCCGAAGTCTCGACGGTCCCGCATGGGAGGGCGCCGGGGACCATAGCCTCGCCGACGAGCTCCTGCGACCGTCGGTCATATACGCCCCGACCGTCCTCGAAGTGCTCGCGTCGGGTGTCGAAGTCCACGCCGTGGCCCATGTCACCGGGGGTGGCCTGCCCGGAAACCTGCCGAGGGTGATGTCGCCCGACGTGGACGCTGTCGTCGAGCGGTCCTCGTGGCCCACCCCGAGGATCTTCACCGAGATACAGACCGCCGGTGCTGTAAGCGACGAGGAGATGGCGCGGGTTTTCAATCTCGGCCTGGGAATGGTGATCGCAGTAGCGGAAGATCAGGCGCGGCACGTGACGGAGCTCACCGGCGCAGCAGGGGTCGAGTCCTACGTGGTCGGGCACCTGGTGCCCGGTTCTCGCCGGGTGTTTCTCACCTAGGACCAGCTTCGACCCTACGGTGAGCTGTACCAGACGCCCCGTCGGGCGCGAGTGGCTTAATAGCCCCCTATGCAACTATACTCACTATGTAATACAAGATGTGCTTCTGATACTTAGACGTCTAAAACGGACACAGTAAACGAGGTTGACTGGCTATGGCAGATGACACGAGTCCCGACGCCCTTCTCACGCCGGCTGAGGTTGCCGCGTTGTTTCGCGTCAATCCCAAGACGGTCACGCGCTGGGCGAGAGCCGGCAAGATCACTGCCATACGAACACTGGGCGGTCACCGGCGGTTCCGGGCGTCGGAGATCAGACGGTGCATAGAGGCGATGGAGTCGGAGAGCCCCGCCTGAGCCCTGACCACAGCATCGACCGGACCACAGCATCGATGGGGCTAACAGCGTGCTAACAGGCGGATTGGACTTCCCGCGCGGTTTCGTCGCTCAGACGGCCCGTCTCGGACTTCGCGACCTGGGAGACGACTTCGCCGTCGTCGTCTCGGAGGTTCCTGCGTCGAGCGCCGGAATGTTCACGCAGAGCTTGTTCGCTGGTCCGAGCGTGACGCTCAGCCGTCCGCGCGCTGCTTCCGGCCGGGCCCGGGCAGTCGCTGTCGTAGCCAAGAACGCGAACGTCGCCAACGGGGAAGCCGGCGTAAGAGACGCCGCGGAACTCTCCGAGCTCGTAGGCGCCGGCACGGGGGTGGACCCCGAGCAGATCGTGATAGCGAGTACCGGGGTTATCGGACGTCCCTATCCGATGGAGATGATACGGTCTGGCCTGGCAGGACTTCGAAGTTCCGCCTACGACAGCGGGCCGTTGGACGTCGCCAGGGCGATCATGACCACCGACACTGTCCCCAAGGTGTCCTCCCTGTCAGCGGGCCAGGTCCGCGTCCTCGGCGTCGCTAAAGGCGTCGGGATGATCGAGCCGGATATGGCGACCATGCTCGCCTTCGTGTTCACAGACGCCCTGGTGGAGCCGGACCTACTAGGCCGGCTCTGGCGGCGGGCGGTCGACGAGACGTTCAACTGTCTGAGTGTCGACACCGACACCAGCACGTCCGACACGGCTGTCGTGTTGGCCAACGGCCTCGGTGGGGCAGTAGCCGAGGCGGAGCTCGCCGTAGCGCTGTGCGAGGTCTGCCGTGATTTGACCCTGCAGCTGGCGAGGGACGGGGAGGGAGCAACCAAGCTCATAACGGTGACCGTGACCGGAGCGCTCGACGGCCGCCAGGCTCGCAGGGTGGCGAAGGCTGTGGTCAACTCGCCGCTGGTCAAGACAGCGGTGCACGGCGCCGACCCTAACTGGGGCCGGGTGGCGATGGCCGTCGGTAAATGCCACGACGAGGAGGGCATCGACGCCGATCGGGTGGAGATCCGTTTCGGGGAGGTCGAGGCTTACCCCGCACGCCCCGGCTCGGAGGGCCTGGCGGCGCTCGCTTCGGCGATGAGATCGGACCATGTCGGCATCGCCGTCGAGCTGGGAGCCGGCGTCTCCACCGCTACCGTCTACGGCTGCGACCTGAGCGCCGAGTACGTTCGCATCAACGCCGACTACACCACCTGAGCTCTACCCTAGGAGCCCGCCGACCAGCGAAGGCAGCTTCGACAGGTTGAGCTCGGTCGCTTTCGACGGCGCGGTGATCGTCGTCGAGGTGATGGTCATGCGCAGCGGAACGGGGAAAGACGGCTTGTTGGTCGCGAAGAACTGGTCCAAGTCGACGTCGGCCTCCACGAGCTTACCCGCCGAGGTGTAGGCGTCGATAGTCACCACGAGGTTCGCCGGGATCGACGCGAGGCTCTTGGAGAGACTCCCGAGCTTGTTGCCGACCGAGGGAACCACGCCCGAAGCGCCGTTTAGGGCTGTGTCTATCGAGCTCGCCATCGCCCTCGCCTTCACGGCGACTGCGTACTCCTGGCGGCTGCCGGTCGAGCCGATGCTGGTGACCGTGGAGTTCGCCTTGATCGCGGCGAGGACGGAGGTGCGCAGGTTGACGAGATCAGAGATAGATTTAGCCGGGCCGGCCGACGAACTCGACGTACCGAGGCTTTTCAGGTCGGCGATCAGCGGGCTGAGAGCGGACTTCGACACTTCCACCCATCCTCCCGACGACAGGGTAGCCAGGCCAGGAAGGTCGGCGTTCAGCTTGTTTAGGTCAGAGTTGAGCGACGCGGCTGAAGAAGCGGGCTCGCCGAGGTCTGCTCCCAGCGCGGACGGCTGTAGGTGCAGGTAGAGGGCCTGGCCGACGTAGCGGACTTCAAGCGGTGTGGTCGAACCGAACGAAATACCGAAGTCGTAGGAGTTGGCGGAGTCGCTGGCGGCGGTCTTGGAGTCGAGAGGCTCACCGTTGCCTGACTGCTCGGCGAAGAACACCGATCCGGTGCTGAGAGCCTTGCCCATCGCCGCCGCTGACGAAGTGTTGCCAGCCTTGCCGGCGAGGTCGGACGCCTGGGTGGCCGTGACGGCTATCGAGAAGCGAGCCTCGACGCTCGACTGTTTTCCCAGCGCCCCGATCGACGCGGCTAGAGCCGACGCCGCCGACCCTGTCGAAGCTGCCGTCTTGGTCGAAGCCGACGTCTTGGTGGACGAGCCACAAGCGGATATGACGAGACCGAGAGTCGCGACGCCGAGCGCACCGGTACCTAGTCGGGTCGCAACGGGGTGGCGCTTGTGGTGATCGTTTCGCATCGGGACTCCTCGCAATTTTCTTAGAGCTGTTCGCCGGCTGGTCGGGCGGTGACTCGCAGTCGTGTCTCAGCTTACGTCCTGTCGGCCTCGAATATCAGTCGATCCGCCAGACGCGACTGACCTACACGGAGCTCGTTACCGGTCGGGCTGTTGCGGCGTGCACATGCACTGCGCCAAGACCGCTTCGGGTGCCAACACCTCTAGAATGACCTCGATGCCATTATCAGACAACCCTCGAGCTTTGCGCCGCGCGCTACTTTTGGAGAACATCCACCCCGGGGCGGCGGACCGGCTCGGAGAGGCCGGTTTTGCAGTGGAGACCGAAAAAGGGGCTCTCGACGAGGCTGAGCTGATCGAGCGGATGCGAGGGGTAAGCCTCGTCGGGATACGCTCCCGCACGCACCTGACGGCCAAGGTCCTCGAGGAGGCAGACCAACTTGTCGCCGTCGGAGCGTTCTGCATCGGAACGAACCAGATCGACCTGGCAGCTGCGACCAAAAAGGGGGTCACGGTCTTCAACGCGCCGTTCTCCAACACCCGCTCGGTCGTGGAGTTGGTGATAGCCGAGATCATCGCACTGACCCGCCGTCTTACCGACAAGAACGCGGACATGCACGCCGGGGTGTGGTCCAAGTCGGCTGCTGGGGCCCACGAAGTCCGAGGTAGACGGCTGGGCATCGTCGGTTACGGCAACATAGGCTCCCAGCTTTCGGTGCTCGCCGAGAGCCTCGGGCTCTCCGTCGGCTTCTTCGACGTCGCGGACCGCCTCGCCTTGGGGAACGCCCAGCGTTTCGCAACCCTGGAGGACCTGCTCGCCTGGGCTGACGTGATCACCCTCCACGTCGACGGCCGACCTGACAACCGGGACATGTTCGGCGAGGACGAGTTCGCGGCCATGAGATCCGGTTCGCTCTTCTTGAACCTGAGCAGGGGATTCCTGGTGGACCACGGCGCCCTGCGACGACACATAGAGTCCGGCCGGATCGCCGGTGCGGCGGTGGACGTGTTCTACGAGGAGCCCGCAGGCAACGAGCGGACGTTCACATCCCGGCTTCAGGGACTCCCGAACGTGATCCTGACACCCCATATCGGCGGTAGCACAGAAGAGGCGCAGGTCGACATCGGCCAGTTCGTCTCCAAGAAGCTCGTCGACTTCGTGAGTCACGGGTCGACTGCCCTGTCGGTCAACATGCCCCACGTCGACCTGCCCGTCCGAGCCGGCTCCCACGGCCTCGCTATCGTGCATCGCAACACGCCGGGCGTGCTCGCCGCGTTCAACGCTTTGTTCGCCGACCACGGGGTCAACATCGAAGGCCAGGCTCTGGGGACCCGAGGGGAGGTCGGCTATGTGATAACCGACAGCGCAACCGAGTGCACCCAAGAGATGCTCTCCCAGCTTCGGGCGATGCCTGAGACGATACGGGTACTCGTCCTCGCCTGAGCTTTCCGCCGGCCGGCGGGAGGTCACCTCTTACGTTCGGCCAGGGCCTCGGCGACCGTCTTTACCATCGAACCGAGACGCCAGGCTGAAGGCACAACCGGGGTCGGAAACCCTTGGGCCACCGCGGCCTCGGCGCAGACTGGTCCGATGCAGCCGACGACGACGGCGCGCTCCCGCAACGCGGCGATGAGGCTGGAGGCCGACGCTACCCGATCCGCTACTTGGAGCAAGCCCCCCACCTGCGGCCGCGCGGTGAACGTCAGCGCGTCAATAGAACCTTCGATGCAGCGCTCTACCAGCGACTGCGCTGGCCCAGCGTCTACTGGGGCTCCCCAACGGTAGACCTGCAGTGTGACGACTGTCGCTCCGGCGGCTCGGAGCCGCTCGACGAGCTGCTCCGAGTCCTCCCCGTGAAGCTGGAACGAGATCCGGGCGCCGTCGACATCGCTCTCCACAAGGTGGTCGATCAGCTCGTCGAGGCGTTCCGTCGGGCTTTTCCACCACGTCTTGAGCCCGTAGGACGACAGGGCCCCCGCCGCTTTGGGTCCTCTAGCCGCGATACGCGACGATCCAAGAGCCGCAACCAGCTGCTCATGGACCCCCCAGCCTCGGGCCGCTTCGAGCCACGCCCTGACCCCGACCCCGGTATCGGCGATCAAGAAGTCCGGCGGCTCTTCGAGGCATTCTAGGGTCTTCTCGCGCACTTCCGGGGAGTCGGCCGTCATGGACGTCGAGATGGTCGGACCGAGAACGACCTGCGCCCCCAGGCGTCGGAACATGACCTGCTGGTCGCCGGCCCGACGGTCGGCGGTCACGCCGACAGTGATCCCTTCGAGGGTTCCCGCTGCTGGTTGCATGGAGCATTCTTAGCTCAGCTGTCGCGAGGTGCCCGACGGTATGCGGGCGCTAACTCGCCGGCGGTTGGCTAAGTCGGAGCGGACGGGGCACCCAGGACCGTTTGGTCTTCTCCACGTTCGGATATCCTCATCGAGCCGGACATAAAGCCGGCCAAGCTGAACCAGTCCGGCTAAAGGCTAGGTTAAGGCGATGGCCCAACACCCGGTGTCTAGCGGCCGCAGGCTGACCCCTTTGCGTCCAGAACAACTCGACGTTGAGCAGCGTCGAGTCTACGAGGCGATCACAGCCGGTCCGCGAGCAACCGGGCCGCGCTACTTCTCTCTGACCGACGACGCCGGCCGCCTACAGGGCCCCTTCGACGCGATGCTGCGCTCGGCACCCGTCGGCTTTGCGCTTCAACAGCTCGGATCTGAACTGCGCTACGGAACCGAGCTGCCGGCAAGGTTGCGGGAGATCGTCATCTTGGCAGTAGCCGCGGCCGAGGACAGCGCCTTCGAGCGTTACGCCCATGAAGCCGTCGGTAGGGGGGTCGGACTCAGCGACCGAGAACTCGACGCTATTCGCGAAGGTGTCGAACTGGCGCCGGGTGATCCGGTCGAGGCCGTCGCCCTGCGCGCGGCGCGCATGTTGGCCTCTGCGGGCGATCTCGACGACGAAACCTTTACGAGTCTTATTGGGGCGATCGGTGAGCGCCAGAGCTTCGAGCTCACCACCCTCGTCGGCTACTACAAGCTTCTAGCCCTTCAGCTTCGCGTGTTTCGGATCCCCCTGCCCGAAGGCCTCTGACGACAGCACCCCACACTACGTGAATGTATTATGGCCAGACCATAAGTAGATTTCGTGAGCGGAGGGTAAATGTCTGAGAAAGTGCTGGCGGCGGTTCGCACCGCCCCTGGGACCACCTCTCTGAGAGAGTTCCCCATGCCGGACATACCGGCCGACGGAGCCCTGATGAAAGTGGAGGTCGCCGGGATATGCGGCACTGACGTCAAGATGTACTCCAAGCCGCCTTTCGCCGACCCGGTGATAATGGGACACGAGAACATCGGGGTTATCGTGCGCGCCGGTGAGCAGTTCGTGGCACGCCAGGGTTTCGCAGAAGGGGATCGGGTCTTCGTCGAGCACTACGTTCCTTGCCGGCGATGCGAGTGGTGCAACTTGGGTCAGTACCGCCACTGCGAGGCGACCGACTGGCGTACCAATCCCGACGCCCGCCGCTACGGCTACACGTCGGCCGAGAACCCCTACAACCTCTGGGGTGGATTCGCCCAGTACATGTACATTCCGTGGAACGCTGTGGTGCACAAGGTGCCTGACGGAGTGTCGGCGGAACTAGCCGGGATAGTGACACCCATGTCGAACGGCATCGAGTGGGCGCTGTTCGACGCCGGCGTCGGCTACGACTCGACGGTCCTGATACAAGGTCCCGGCCAGCAGGGACTCTCCCAGGTGGTCGCGTGCAAGCAGGCGGGCGCGTCGATGATCATCGTCACCGGGACCAGCCGTGACGGCGCCCGTTTAGAGCTCGCCCGCACTCTGGGCGCCGACCACGTGATCAACGTCTCCGACCGGGACCCCCGAGATGCCGTCAGGGAGCTCACCGCCGGCAAGGGAGTCGACGTGGTCCTCGACTGCACCGCCGGCGCGGGCACGGCTCCCGTGTTGGTGGGCATCGACGCTCTCAAGAGACGGGCCGGGACTATGGTCCTACAGGGCGAGATGGCTGCCTTCCCAGACTTTCCGATCAAGACCGTCACCGAGAAGGCAATCACGATCAAAAGCGCACGCGGTCACAGCTGGAAGGCGTGCGAACTGGCTCTTGCCCAGCTGGCGTCGAAGAGATTTCCGCTGGATCTTCTCACCACTCACACTTTCGGTCTCGAAGACGTCGACAGGGCGATCAGGGCGGTGGGCGGTTCGGCGGAGGAAGGGGTCGTGCACGTCTCCCTTCTTCCGTGGGGCGCCAAGTGAGCGCCCCTGCGGGGGCGTCCCCAGCTAGAGTGCCCGGGCCTGAACTCGCTGGGCCTGAACTCTCTGGGCGGGGCGCTCCCACAGGAACCGTCGTAACCGGCGTAAAGACCCTGCCCCAGGAGATCATCGACGGGCTCGGATCAGCCGGAGTAGCCACCGTGCACGAAGCCCAGGGCCGAACCGGCCTTCTCGACCCCCGGCTCAGGCCGATCTTCCCCGGTGCAAGGATGGCCGGTAGCGCTCTCACGGTGAGCGTGCCGCCAGGTGACAACTGGATGATCCACGTAGCCGTGGAACAGGTCAGGCCCGGCGACGTGGTGGTGGTGTCGCCGACCTCGCCTTGTAGCGACGGCTACTTCGGCGAGCTTTTGGCGACGGCGCTCGGAGCGAGAGGCGCCCGCGGCCTCGTCATAGACGCCGGCTGCCGGGATGTCGCTGCGCTGAGCGAGATGGGCTTCCTGGTGTGGTCCCGATGGATAAGCGCCCAAGGGACGGTCAAGGAGACTCTCGGAACCGTCAACGTTCCAATCGTTTGTGCGGGACAGGTAGTGCATCCCGGCGACGTCGTAGTCGCCGACGACGACGGGGTCGTGGTCGTCGAACGGTCGCGGGCCGGCGAAGTCCTAGACGCCAGCAGGGAACGCGAGAGGCGCGAGGAGGTCAGCCGGCAGCGCTACAAGAAAGGCGAGCTCAGCCTCGACGTGTCCTCGATGCGCGAGCGTCTGGCTGCCAAAGGATTGCGCTACGTGGAGGAAGGCGACTTGCGGTGATCATCGACTGTCACGGGCACTACACGACCGAACCACCGCAGCTCGGCCGTTTCCGCGCGGCGCAACTCGAACAGGTCGCCGATCCCAGCCTCGCTGCCGCCGTGCTCGAGGCGATCAGCGCCGACGAGATCCGCGAGAGCGTAGAGGCCAACCAGCTTCGCCTCATGGGCGAGCGAGGTATCGACATGGTTGTGTTCTCGCCCAGGGCTTCGGCTATGGGACATCACGTGACCGACCAGGCGGTCGCTGTCGGATGGGCTAAAGCCAGCAACGACCTCGTCGCGAGAGTCTGCGCGCTCTACCCGGAGCGTTTCGCCCCGGTCTGCCAGCTGCCCCAAACGCCCGGCGGAGATCTCACGGCCTCGGTCGTCGAGCTCAGGCGCTGCGTCGAGGACCTCGGGTTCGTGGGAGCGAACCTGAACCCGGACCCTTCCGGTGGCTTTTGGAACTCCAAACCGCTCACCGACTCCTACTGGTTCGAACTCTACGACGCCCTGGTCGACCTTGACGTTCCCGCCATGATCCACGTGTCGGGCAGCTGCAACGAGAACTTCCACGCCCTCGGCGCGCACTACCTCAATGCTGACACCACTGCGTTCATGCAGCTGCTCGAAGGGGACCTCTTCTCTCGGTATCCGACGCTGCACTTCGTTATCCCCCACGGCGGGGGGGCCGTGCCCTACCACTGGGGCCGCTACAAGGGCTTGGCTGCTCGAATGGGACGGCCGCAGATCGAGGGCCATCTCATGGGCAACGTGTTCTTCGATACCTGCGTTTACCACCAGCCCGGCATCGACCTGCTCTGCAAAGTCGTGGACCGGCATAACCTGCTCTTCGGCTCGGAGATGCTCGGCGCTGTACGCGGCGACAACCCCGAGACCGGGTCAGGATGGGACGACACGCGACGCTACGTCGAAAATGCCGAACTCTCCCCCGACGACAAGGCGGCCATCTACGAGACCAACACGCGGAGGGTGTACCCGCGCCTCGACGCGATCCTTCGCTCGCAGGGGCGCTAGCCTCGCCGGGTCCGGCTCAGAGCTGGGAGTGCTCCCAGTCGCCGGAGGTCTCGGAGAGGAAACTGGCCAGACGATCCGCAACCCCCTCTTCGCTCTGGTCACTCACTTCTACGTTCCAGTATTGACACATTGGCAAACACTCTGCCAAGTAACGTGCTGCGGAGGTGGCGTGCGAGTCGTCGTTGCCGGGTATGACCAGCGCTGGGATGTCCAATCCCAAAAGGTCCTCCGGGTCAACACCGGGGACGGTGTCTCGATCGAACATGAGCCGAGCCGTACCGGCGACGAGGGTCTTGTAGCGCTCCAGGTTCGACGCGGCGTAGACGGCTGCGAAGGCGGGGTCCGACGCGAGGAGCGGACCCCAAGGGCCAACCCTCGGCTCGGCGCTGAAGGATCCGCCGGTCTGCCTGGCCAGCCCGACGACGGCTTGCAGTCCTTCGCCTGAGGCGAAGGCGAGGTGAGCGGCCATGCGTGCGTGCTGAGCAAGGCGGTATTTCACTCCGCCGGCCGGCGAGAACAAGATCATCGAGGTGACCATCGCAGGACGTGACACTGCCATGGCAAGGGCGACTGAGCAGCCAGCGCAGCCGCCCATGACCGCCGCTCGGCCGATGCCGAGGTGGTCGAGAAGGGCGGTGCCCTGGGCTGCGTAAGCGTCCCAGCTGAGCCTCTCCAGACGACCCCCGGAGCGACCGGCTTCTCTACGGTCGAACAGGACGCACGTGTTGGTGTCACTCAGATGCCGGACCATCTGCAGGTCCTTATATCGACCAAAGGAATGCCAGTTGTCGAGCTGTGCGTTAAAACCACCGGGCGACAGCATGAGAATAGGAGGCCCGGAACCGACCGTCTCGTACCACGTCGCGATGCCGTCGAGCTCGACGTAGGTCACGAGCGACCACCGTCGGAGCCTGAGGCAGAAGAGTGGCGCCTCTCGAGCTCCCATGGTAGATTCGTCATACCAAAGACTTTAGCTGAGGTTTGCGAACCGAGGAGGATGGCATGACCAAAAAGGGACGGGTATTCCTGCGGGGTATCACCTCGGAGAACTACGGGCTGAAAGAGTTCCGCTCCCAGCAGCTCGCCGCTCCCCGGGTCCGCAACGACAGCGTCGTCGTCGACGACGCGAAGGTCGGCCACTCCGGTGACTCGGATCAGTCCAAGACCTGGTGGCGCCTCGGCCCCGGTGACGAGCCGTTCCTCACCCAGACCGTCCAAGTCCATTTCGTGGCTCTGCCGCCTAAGAGCTCAAACCACGGCCACGGTCATCAGAACGAAGCGGCCTTCTATATCCTCGAAGGCGCCGGCTACGAGATCCACGACGACAAGCGCTACGACTGGGCGAAAGATGACCTGGTCCTCGTCCACACCGACTCGGTGCACCGTCATTTCAACCCCTACGACGAGCCGGCGCTCGCCCTGGTGGTCAAGGCCAAAGCCGCGTGGATGTACCTGGGTCTTATCCAGCAGGGTCGCAGCGGACCCGTCGAGGACGAGTCGCGCTACTCCGAGCGTATCGACTGGTCAGAGATCTGGACTCCGGGCGTGTTGGACCGCAGAAAAGTCATCAAGCCTTCGCAGACCACGTGGCAGGAAACGCCGCTGGGCAAGGTCCGTGTTATGACGGCACCTGATGTGACCGATGCGCGCACGTTCTCGATGGACGTCTTCGAGCTCGAAGTGCCCGCCGGTGGACACTCTGGACGGCGCTGGCAGATGGCGGACGAAGTCCTCTACGTGCTCGAAGGGTCCGGTTACAGCCTCCATTGGGAGGTGGAAGCCGAGATAGCGGAGAAGTACTACGCGCGTATCGCAGTGGAGCCGACACGGCACGAGTTCAAGGCTGGCGACACGGTCTACGTGCCCCAGAACACTGTTGCGCAGCACTTCGCCGCCCCGGGTGCGAAAGTGCGGTTGCTCTCTGCTCAGAACCGGATCTTCAAGCTTCTCGGATACGACCGAGTTGCCTACCTCGACGACGTGTCGACGTCTATGGCTGCCGCTAGCACTGGGGCGGTCTGATCCTTTCTGTGACGCTAGCCCCACGCTGGTACCGGTCAACGACAACCAAAAGGAGACACCGATGAGCACGCAGGGCGAGCAAGCGACAAGACAGTGGCAGGACCGACAATTCGCCGAAGGATGGGTAGCAGCCGACCGTTTCGAGGACCTGCTGAGTCTTCCGAGACGCGTTGCCGCCGCTCTGATCGCCCAGGAGCGGCCAGAGACGTCGGTCGTACTTGACGTGGCGAGCGGGCCGGGAGCCTTCCTGACGGCGGTGCTTGACGAGATCCCCGGGGCGAGCGGCATATGGTCGGACGCTTCAGCGGCGATGGCCGACGAAGCGCGGTCGCGCCTCGCTCGCTTCGGGAATCGGGTCGAATTCCGAGAAGTGGACATGACTGCTCTAGGGTCGGCCGGGCTGCCGTCTGGCCTGGACGCGATAGTCACTTCCCGAGCGGCGCATCACCTCGACCGGTCCGAGCTCGGCCGTTTCTACACGCAGTGCGCTGAGCTTCTTGCTCCGGGCGGATGGCTGGTCAACCTCGACCATATAGGGCCGTCGGAGGTTTGGGACCGACGCCTACGGGCGTTGAGGCCCCGCTTCGTGCCAGGAGGAGGCGACGGCCCCAAACACCACCACAACTACCCGCTGACTAGCGTCGCCGACCATCTGGAGGCCTACGCCGAAGCAGGGATAGACGACGTCGAAGTGGTGTGGAGGGGCTTTTATAGCTGCCTTTTCATGGGACGCAAGGCCGGATAGGCGCTCTTCAGCCGGCGACGCAGGCTAGCAACGCCCTGCGGGTCCACACGGCGATCATCGCACGCTTGTAGGAAGCCGAGCCGAGCCGATCGTCGATCGGCTCGGCATCAGCGGCTGCTTGGCGAGCTACCTCGCTTAGCCTGGCAGCGATGTCGGCGTCGCCGGCTGGGACACCCGCTAAAAGCCCGGCTGCGTCGACCGTGAGAGCCGTGGATGCCACCCCGGCCAGCGCGACCTTAGCGTCCGTGATAGTGCCATTGGAGTCGCAGCGCACGGAGGCCGCCACGCCGACCGTCGGGTAGTCTGCGACGCTTTGGGGTGTGAAGCGGGAGTAGTGCGCCCTCTGCCCAGGCGGCAAGGGGATCACCACCCCGGTGATCAGCTCGTCGGGAGCTACGCAAGTCTCCATGAAGCCGGTCGCCAATGTCGCCGCTGGAATGCTTCTTTCTCCGCCAGGACCTGAAAGCCAAACCGAAGTGCCGAGAGATATAAGCACCGGGGGCAGGTCTTGGCGGGGATCGCCGTGCGCCAGAGCCCCGCCGACGGTAGCGACAGAGCGGACCCTGGGGTTCCCGACGACACCCGCAGCGTACGCCAGTGACGGAAGGGCCGCTACGAGCTCGACGTTACGGGCGATCTCGGCGAGCGTCACGGCCGCCCCGAGACGGACCGCGCTGCGAGACGCGTCGAAGTGGACGGCCCGCAGCTCAGGGATACGCGCCACGTGGACCAGCTTGGACGGTTCTATCAGCCTCTGGCCGATCAGCAATGCGACCGAGGTGCCTCCCGCTAAAACCGTCGCTTGACCCGACGCCATCTCCTCGAGGGCCCCCGAGAGGCTCGTCGGAGACACGAACACGGCACGGTCAGCGCTCAAGGTAGCTCCTTAGCGCCGCAACGATCGTCTCGTAGCCGGTGCAACGACAAAGGTTGCCTTCCAACCAGTAGCGGATCTCCGAGTCGACGTCCGCGCTTGCGCCGATCCCTGCCAGCTTCGCAGCGGCCGCAGCCATGACGTGACCTGGAGTGCAGATCCCGCACTGCATAGCTTCGCAATCGACGAAGGCCTCTACAAGCGTGGGCTCGGACTGCGCCACTCCTTCCACGGTTAGGACGGATACCCCGTCGAGAGTACCTATAAGCGTCAGGCAGGCGCTGATAGGTCGACCGTCACCGAGCACGGTGCAGGCACCGCAAACTCCTATGCCACACCCTTCTTTGGTGCCAGTCAGGCCCAGGGATCGAAGCCAATCCAAAAGGGTGGCGGTCGGATCCTCGTCTAAGTCGACCGGCGAGCCGTTGAGCGTTAACTCCAAACGCATTATCGGGCGACCTTCCCAGATTCGGACGCTTGTAGAGCGTGCCAGACTTTCTCGGCGCTGACTGGAAGGTCTCGGACCCTCACCCCGACCGCGTTAGCGACTGCGTTCGCGACGGCCGCTGGCACCGCCACGTTCGTAAGCTCCCCGACCGACTTGACGTTGGCGTCGCCGATGCCCAGACCTCCTTCGAGCAGGATCGTGGTCAGGCGAGGAACGTCAGCGGCGCAGGGTAGTTTCAGCTCTCCGAGGTTCGCGGCCCAGACGAGGCCATCCTGTTCGAGCGAGTCTTCCATGACCGCCGAACCGAAGCCCATCACCGCGCCGCCGTCTATCTGAAGCTGGTGGGCTACGGGGTTCACCACCCGCGCCACGTCTACGGCGCTTAGAAGTTCCAACACCTTCACCTGCCCGGTATCGGGGTCCACCGCTACTCGCGCTATCTGTGCGGCGTAGGACAGGACTGGCGGATAGGAAGCCTTGCTTTCCACCTCGACCGCTCCGTCGTGCTCGCTTGCCGCCCAGCGCCGAGCCAGCTCTTCGACAGCTACCGCCATGCCTACCGTCACCCTGCTCCCGCCGACCCCGGGATCTCCAGGAAGCTGAGACGTGGCGACCTGTCGGACCTCGACGAGGTCTGCGGAAACTCCCAATGCCCTGGCGAGCAACTCCCGTACGACCATGTGGTTACCGGTGCCCGTTTCAGGGATCGGCACCTCGACCACGAAACTTCCGTCCGACGCGGGTATCAGGCGGAGGCTCGTCGACGCCGCAGAGGTCGGCCGGCAGTACACGGCGATCCCCGTCCCCGAGGACCAGCCGGCCGGGACCGGAACCGACGCCGACGTCACTAGGGCCGCTAGGGCCGCTTCCAGTGTCTGCGCCCCGCGCGCCTGTTCCCAACTGTGACCGTAGGCGTCTCGGTCTCCGTCGCCGAGGAGGTTGGCGGCCCGCAACGCCGCCGGGTCGATACCAGCGCGCGCGGCGAGCTCGTCGAGGGCGCTCTCGACCGCGAAGACGCTCGCGGTAGCGCCCGGGGCGCGCATGTGGCCCTTGGGCACGGTGTTCGTGTAGACGACACGGCTGCGCGTCGACCATGCCGGAAGTTTGTAGCCTAGGGCTGCTTCCACGGCTCCGTGCAGGTTCACGGTCACTCCGGGCTTGTGGGATGCGTAGGCACCACCTGCGAACACTGCGTCGAAGGACATAGCCGTCAGGCGGCCGTCGGGGTCACAGCCAATCCTGACCGTCACCCGCGCTGGATGGCGAGCGTCAGTGGCGGTGAGGTCCTCCGCCGAGCGCAGCACCAGACGTACGGGCCGGCGGAACCGACGAGCGAGCGCCACGCACAGAGGCGCGTCCCCGGGGGCTCCTTTACCGCCGAAATCGCCTCCGAGAGGAGTCGGCTCCACCTCGAGCTCCCCGGGGCTCAGGCCGAGGCAAGTCGAGACCTGTTCGCGAAGACGGTAAGGGGATTTCGTTGTGCCTCTTAGGCGTATGCTTCCGTCGCTCTGGGGAACAGCCAGCCACGCCTGAGGCTCCAAGTAGCCCTGCTTGGTCGACGGGATAGTGTAAGTGGCTTCCACGCTAAAGGCGCTTTCGGCAAGCCGCTTTGCCGTCGCATCCGGGTCTCCGGCCTCGACGAGCGACTGAAGGTTTGGGTGCATCACCTCGGTCACGACAGCCCCCGGATAACTCCAGGGCGCCTCATGCACGCGCGGGGCGGCTTCGTCCAGCGCATCTACAGGGTCGAACACGGCGGGAAGCTCGGTGATGTCTACTTCCACCAAGCTGGCGGCGGTTTCCGCAGCGGCGCGGGTATCGGCAACGACCACGGCCACCCTTTCGCCCGCGTAGCGTACGACGCCGCGTGCGATCAGAGGCATGTCACGCACTCGGCGCCCACAGAGAACTCCGGGAAGGTCGTCGGCCAGCAGCACTCCGACTACTCCTGGGACGGCCTCGGCAGCGGACCGATCGACTGAAGCTATCTTCCCGGAGGGGACGTCCGATCTGACCACCGCGACGTGGAGGGCACCGCTGTGGTCGAAGTCGGCCGTATACAGGGTCGCCCCGGTCGCCTTGGCTCGGGCGTCGCCGCGAGAAGCCGGCCGCTCAGCAGTCGCTTGGCTCATGTCGCTGCACCTTCCTCCGGCCCTTGTGTGCTCGACGCGTCGTGGGGGCCGATCCGTTCCTGCGAGAAGATCATACCCACACGCTAGAGGTCTGATTATATAAGTGTTATACCGTATAGAGTCTGAGGTCGATTCGCCCGGGAAGCCTCGGGCGGGCGGCGCCCTAAGAACCGAGCAAACAGGAAGCGAGCAGGGAGAGCTGATGGCTACCAAAACCACTACCCAGGTGACTCACTACCACGTGCAGAAGAAGCGCCGCGCCGACTTCCTTGAAGAGTGGCGCGGTTACCGCAACACGGTCGTGGCGCTCGGCGACGTGGCGATGGTGGAAACCCCGAGACGGATGCGCCAGGGGGTCTACGTCGGCGTTGACGGTGACCGTCCGACGCGCACGATGGACGCGCTAGCTCACGAGATAGACCCTGGGGTGGTGTCGAGCACCCACCGGCATTCATGGGACGCGATGATGCTCGTAGTCGCCGGGTGGGGCTGGACCGAGATCGACGGGGAGAGGGTCCAATGGGGTCCGGGGGACTCTGTCCACCTGCCGTCGTGGGCGTGGCACCGTCACGGCAACGACGCTAAGGAGACCGCCCGCTTCGTTACGTTCTCCTCCGAGCCTATGGTCAACAGCCTCGGGATGGCTGCGGTCGAGGAAGGCGGCGACGCTGCCCCGGCGGATCTGGCCCCAAGGCCGCCTTACGCTCCTCCCGTCGAAGGCGACGACCCGTACTCGCGCCGGGTGCGTCGTCTCGCGCGAGAGCAGCAGGCCCGGCGATCCGGCCGTCTGCACACCAGCTGGGATGACCTAGAACTGCTCAACACGCCGCGTGGTACCAGGACGACGTTCCTACTCGACCGCGCGATCGGGTACCAGGCGTCGGGCATCACGATGGCGATGTTCGAGATCGCCCCGGGTCGGGGTCAGTCGATGCACCGCCACCCTGGCGAGGCGTGGCTTTACGTCCTCGAAGGGCGAGGTCACAGCTACCTCGGGGCTGAGCCCGAAGGCGGCGAGAACCACCCCTGGTCCAAAGGCGACATTATCGTCGTCGACCACTACCTGTGGCACCAGCATTTCAACGACGATCCCGACCACACCGCGAAAGTAGTCCGTATCCACATGTTCGACAGCGTGCTCGAGACCATGCGCGTCCTCTGCGACCCCTTAGTACTTTTCGAGGAGCCACCAGACCATATTCGTGACGCCCAGGCAGGAGACCCCTCTACCGTGGACTGGCCGGAGGTCACCAGGCCGACCTGGCCGTGAGCGCACCAGCTCTGCCCCAAGGAGTTAGGGGCGTCCACGCGCTGCCCGCCGACCATCACGAAGGTCCTTGGGATGCAATCATCACGCCGCCCGGTGTAAAGGAGCGCATACTCGGGACCGTCCTGCTGCGGTTGCTCCACGGCCCTCGTCTCGCGACGCTCGCAGGTCCACTCCACGGCCTTGTGGTGCTGGCCGGACCGCCCGGCACCGGCAAGACGACGCTGGCGCAAGGGGTGGCGCAAGCAGCGGCTCTCGCTGTCGCTTCCCGAGGGGCTACTACCCTCGTCGAGATTGACCCCCACGCCTTCCCGAGTGACATGCTAGGTGAGAGCCAGCGCAACATCTCACGACTGATGGGCGAAACAGTCCCAGAGCTTGCAGCTCGGCGCCCGCACACCGTCGTCGTAATAGACGAGGTCGAAAGCTTCGCAGTGCGAAGATCGTCGGCTTCGTTCGAAACCAACCCCGTGGACGTGCACCGGGCTACAGACGCAGTGCTTGCGGGAATGGATGCTGCTGCCGCAAGTCACCCCCGTCTCGTCTTCGTCGTCACGACGAACTTTGTGGACGCTCTCGACGAGGCGTTCATCTCGAGGGCCGACCTTCTAGTCGAGCTCAGCCTGCCGGACGAGGAGACGCGTGCTCGTATCATCGCGGATTCGCTGGCCGAGCTCGCGCTCCACTGGCCCAGCCTGGCCGGCCTAGCCCAAAACGAGGAGGTTCACCGCGGTCTCGCCAAACGCACCGAAGGATGGGACGGCCGAAGGCTGCGTAAGCTTGCCCTCGGGGCGATCGCCCGCAACCCAGCAATCGCCGCTGACCCCTCCGGCCTGGCTGCCGGCGCCCTCGAAGCCGAGGTCGACAGCTATACACTCTGGCGATTCTCGCCGGCTCCGAGACCTTGCGCTCAGGAGAAAGAATGACAGGACCGCTACTGGAGCTCGCCGGAGCGTTGACTTCGGGGCCAATGACCGACGCGGTGTTCGCAGGGGATGCGAAGGCGCAGGGGATGTCGGTGGTATGGAGCCGGCTGCATCCGTCGGAGATGTTCTGGCGTCAACTGCGCTTCTCGGAGTTCGACGTGTCGGAGATGTCGATGTCGTCGCTTCTAATAAGTGTCGATCGGGGAGACGACAGCTGGGTGGGTATCCCGGTGTTCACCACCCGGGAGTTCTTCCACACCTGGACCCTGGTGCGCTCCGACGCCGGGGTGGAAAGTCCGTCCGATCTCGCCGGCAAACGGGTTGGCGTGCCCGAATACCAACAGACCGCCGCTGTTTGGGCTCGGGGAGCTCTCCAGCACGAGTTCGGGGTGTCACCGACAGACGTCGAGTGGTTCATGGAGCGTCCACCCGGTCGTAGCCACGGGGGGGCGACCGGCTTCGTTCCCCCCGACGGGGTTAGGCTCAGCTACCTCGGAGTTGAGACTGACATCGGCACGGCGATGCTGTCAGGTGAGTTGGACGCGACGCTCCTATATTTGCGGGAGCCCAACCTCGTCGACCGCTCCCGAGTGGACCTAGAAGCCGATGCTAGGGTCCGTCCATTGTTCACCGACAGGCTCGGCGAAGGCCGTCGATACTACCGTGCGACAGGACTTCTGCCGGTCAATCACACCGTCGTGGTGCGACGCGAGCTTGCTGAAAGGCACCCCTGGGTCGTTCTCAACCTCTACGACATGTTCGTCGACGCAAAGCGGAGTTTCGTCGAACGGGTCCGCTCGTGCGTGGAGCCGTGGAGCCGGCTGGGACTGCTCGGTGGGGCCGAGGAGGCCATGCGGGTCGATCCGCGCCCCTACGGGATCCTCGACCAAGCCGACACGCTCGCAACCCTCGCCCGTTACTCCTACGAGCAGGGTCTCACGTCCCGGGAGATTCCAGTCGGGGAGGTTTTCGCCGCCTGCACCCTCGAGCTGTGAGAAAGCCCTTGGACCTTCCCGGTCACGTGAGGTCGGTGCCCGCCCCCTCGCAAGCCTGGTTGCAACAGAGATGGTCTGATGGTATGATGTTTGTCGGTTGCCGTTACTTGTGTCCGAAAAATCGAGGGGAATGCGTCAGGGTGGGAGAGACAGAACGCGAACCGGGCTATTTCACCATGCCTGAACTCGCTGAACTGGGGGCGCTGGCAGCTTCGAAGCCATGGTGGGGACTGACCCGGTGGGTCGGGGACTGACATGGGAGGCAACCTTGTCAGCGGTCTGAGCCATCTTCTCAGCCTCCAAGCAGCCGGATTGCTCTTCGTGGGGCTTTTGGTGGGGATGTTCATGGGAGTTCTCCCCGGTCTGGGAGTCTCGTTGGCGCTCAGCTTGATGCTTCCGTTCCTTTATCACCTGGGGGTAGTCCCGGCAGTCGCGCTTATGCTGGGAACTCTTGCTGGGTCCTACTACGCAGCCTCGATTCCGGCGATACTGCTAAACACCCCGGGGGCACCCGAGTCCTTTCCTACCACCTTGGACGGCTTCCCAATGGCCCAGAAGGGCCAAGCCGGACGCGCATTGGCGATTTCCGCCACCTCGACGCTTACGGGAGGCCTGATCGGCTGCGTAATCCTCGTAGCCCTGCTGCAGGTCGCAGGCCAACTGATCAACGTGTTCCATCCCCCCGAGTTCGCAGCGATAATCATCTTGGCTTTGGTGCTCATAGGCGGCTCGGGGGAGTCCCGCCGGGTGAGCAAGATAGTGCTCTCGGGAGTTCTCGGATTCATGCTCTCTTTCATCGGGAGCGACCCGATAACGGGAGTGGAGCGCTTCACTTTCTCCAACACTGACCTCTTCAGCGGGATAAGCGTCGTCCCGTTCGCCCTAGGGGTGTTCGCCATGACGCAGATGGCAGTGATGTACGGCCGCAAGACGGCCGTAGCCGCCGAGGGATCCCTAGGAGGCACTCGGGAGTTCCGCCGGCAGGTGCCAGGCGGGGTCAGGGAAACCTTGCACAACCACTGGTTCGACGTGCTCCGCTCGGCGGTGGTCGCGTCGCTTCTAGGCCTCGTACCGGGTATTGGCGGCTTCGCGTCGAACTTCATCTCGTACAGCATCGGACGCCAAACGTCGAAATACCGTCGAGATTTCGGCAAAGGTAGTCCCGCTGGGATCGCATCGGCAGAGGCGTCGTCTTTGTCCAAGGAGGTCGGATCACTGATCCCAGCCGTTGCGCTCGGCATCCCGTCCGGTCTGGGGATGGTGATCTTCATAGCCGGTCTGAGCATCCTCGGGCTTCAGCCCGGACCGACTCTGATTAAGACCAACCCTTCGCTGCCCTACACGATGATGTGGGTCATGGCGATAGGAGGGCTCGTATCGTGCGCTGTTGGGTTGATGCTGACGCCGTGGCTGAGCCGGGTTACCTCTATTCGCGGACCGGTGCTGCTCCCAATCATCAGCGCCCTCGCTGTGATCGGCAGCTTCGCTTCTGTGACGAACTTCCTCGGTGTGGTAGAAGTCGCACTATTCGCAGTGGTAGGCCTTGTGATGCGAAAGCTAAACTACTCCCTGGCGGCTATCACCATCGGGCTGGTGTTGGGGAACACCTTCGCGGACAACGTGCACCTGACCATGTCGATATATGGCTGGTCGTTTTTCGCCAAGAGTCCCCTTGCCGACGTGTTCCTCCTGATCGCTGCTGTCATGCTTGTCCTACTAGTGCGCCGGGGACGTAACGACTCGAGCCCGAGTTTGCGGGGCGCCGTGGTAGCCTTCGCTAAGGACGGTTCCACTAGGGACCATCCAGTGCTCGAGCCTGCGACCAGCGCCGTAATAGCGGGAGTTTGCATCGCCTACACGGTCACGGCCCTGGGCTATCCAAGCCAGGCCGGCCGGCTCCCAGCCATCATCTCCTCGATAGGAGCAGCTACGGCCCTTTACCGCCTGGGACGCTGGGGGCTGGCGCTCGCGTCCTTGCGCCGCATGAGAGGAGAGTTGGCATCTCTGAAATCTGGCATCAGGGCAGCCAGCGCCAACGACACAAGTTACAGTGCTGACAGCACTGTAACTTGTGTCGGCCCAGACGACTCAGGGGCGAGAACCGAGCCGCCGCAGTTATCGAAGCGCTTAGTCAACCTTCGCGAAGGCGCTGCTCTGTTATGGATTTTCGTGCTGGTGCTGGCTGCGTACCTCTTAGGATTCGAGCTAGGTCTGTGTATCGGCGTCGCAGGCTACTGCCTCACGTCGGCAGGATGTCAGACTGTGAAGTCCAGGTTTGTGCTGGCAGTTCCCGTAAGCGCACTTACCTTCGGGATCGCATATCTGTTCGTGACGCTGTTCCACCTGACCTTCGCAGGTCGGATCGTCAACGTCTGAAAAGGTGGGGCGTCTCAGCTTTCCTGTGCCCAGGGGTGTACTTCCACCGCCAAACAACGCGACTCCAGCAAGTTCCCCAATCATCCAAAACAATTAGCTACGCCAAACAGTCACGACAAGGAGACAATAATCATGAACACAGCCATCCCTTCCCACGAAAAGCCAGCTACCAGCGGAGGTCGCAGGTTGAAGCGAGTCGCAGCTCTCGGCCTGGGTGCTGTCGCAGCGCTCGGAACCTTGTCAGCCTGCGGGTCGACCAAGTCGTCCACGTCGAGTGCGACCACCACGTCAGGCTCGTCAAGTGCTACTACGACTGGGGGCGCAGCTGCAGCGAGCTACTTCAAGGGCAAGACGATCACCTTGATATCACCGGACTCGCCAGGTGGCGGCTATGACCTTTACGCCCGGCTGTTCGCCCCCTACCTGGCGAGTGCTCTTGGCGCGACGGTCAACGTGGAGAACGTCAACGGTGGCGGTACTCTTGTGGGAACTAATCAGATGGCTGCGTCCGCTCCAAATGGGCTGACGTTAGGACTGGTCAACATCGGTGGGGACATTGCGAGCAGTGTGGAGAAGCAGCCGGGCATCAACTTCGACCTGTCGAAGCTCAGCTGGATCGGCCAGCCCGGCCAGGTGCCGAACGTGCTCGTGACCCAACCCGGTTCGGGCATCACGAGCTTCTCGGCGCTGCTTCACGCCTCGTCACCGGTGCCGGTACTCGACGTTCGTAGCGGTGTCGGCGACCTGCTCAACCGTGTGGTGCTGGGAGCCTTCCACATTCCGACGAACCTCCTGACGGGCTTCAACGAGGTAGCAGCCCTCAAGCAGGGCTTCCTCGCCAAGGACGGCAAGCTCATCTTCGAGTCCGTTCCTTCGATGGCTTCGCTGATCACCGCAGGCGAGGCAGTACCCCTCCTCGTCACCAACTCGAGCGCCGAGTACTCCAAGCTACTCGGGAACACGCCGAGCCTGTCAGGCGAACTGTCGAGTGTTACTCTTTCGAGCTCGGACTCTGCTGCGGTGAAAGAGGCCCTGCTGCTCAGCGACCTCTCCGACGACTTCGCGGGTCCCCCAGGGATACCGGCAGCTGAGCTCACAGTGCTGCGCAACGCGTTTTCCCAAGCAGCAGGTTCATCGGCGCTGCAAGCGCAGGCTAAAAAGCAGTCACTGGCAATCGGGCCCACCGCCGGGGCTACGCTGGCAAGCGAGGTCGGCACAGCTGTGACCCAAGGGCCGGCCATCAGCCCTTACGTGTCGGCCAAGGGCTGAGAGGGCGGACGCAGTGCTGGTTCTGAGCAACGCTGACGTCGCGAGCGTTTTGACTATGGCGGAGGGTATCTCCGCCCTGCGAACCGCCTACTCCGACTTGGCCGTAGGGGACGCCACCTACATTCCCAGGATCGACATGTACGCGCCGACCGGACGGGGAGACGACTACTACCAGTGGGGTTCGATGGCAGGAGCGTCGCGCTCGTTTGGGGTGGCGGCCGTGAGGATCAAGTCGGACATCGTGTCATGGCCCCAAGGCCGCACCCAGGACAAGTACTGCGTCCAGCCGGGTCTCTACTCGGGCATCATTCTTCTCTACAGTATCGTTAACGGCGAGCCCCTCGCTCTCATCCAGGACGGCGTATTGCAGCACGTCCGGGTCGGAGCCGCCGCCGGTATAGGCGTCGACGCCCTCGCGCAGCCCGAAGCGGGTTCGCTCGGCCTGATCGGATCAGGGGGCATGGCTAGGACCTACCTAGAGGCCATTGCGCAGGTGCGCCGGCTCCAGTCGGTGCGCGTCTACAGCACGACCAAAGCCAACCGGGAGCGTTTCGCGAGAGGAGCGGCGGCGGACCTTGGCCTTGAGGTGCAAGCCGTAGACAGCGCCGAGGAGGCGGTCCGAGGCGCTACGATAGTAGCGACCGCCACAGATTCCATGGGGTCGACCTTTGACGCCGAGTGGGTTTCGAAGGGCGCTCACGTCACTTGCGTGACCCGCCGGGAGCTGTCCGACGAGCTGATCGAAATGGCTCGCGGGCGGACATTCCAGCTGGGAGTTCACACGGTCCCGTTCGGGTCCGACGTCCCCGGAATGCAATGGAAGGCTGGGGGGATCGCCTCTTACGTGGCTGGGACGCCCGACGAACAGGCCCGGATACCGACGAGCCGGAGAAGCCAGACGGGAGCATTCCCGACGCTGACAGACCTGCAGACGGGCAAGGTCCAGGGCCGGGTCGACGCCTCTGACATAACCATGTTCATCACCACCGGGACGCAAGGACTGCAGTTCGCTGCCGTCGGAGGCCGGGTGCTGCAACTCGCAAAGCAGAAAGGCCTGGGTGCCGCGCTGCCCACCGAGTGGCTGCTTCAAGACATCCGGGACTGAGCCTCGCGAGTTGTCGACGGGTACGGCGATACCGCCAGGGCACCCGGCTAAGGTGACAGCGGATGCGAAGCGAGCAGGCCACGGCGCCTCCGGGCGGGGATAGGCGGCTGTCGTGAACGAACCCTCCCAGAGCGACCAGGCGTTCGGCCTGCGGTCCTTGGTGGCGTCGCTGTACGCACCTGGGGCTATTTACGCCGTTGGGCAGGGAGCCATCATCCCGGTGATAGCTCTCATGGCCCGCCACGTCGGCGCCTCAGTTCCCGTCGCTGGGGCTATGGTCGGCCTGAGAGGCTTCGGGACCATGCTCGGAGATGTGCCCGCTGGCGCGCTCGTGGCCCGGATAGGCGACCGTCGGGCAGTTCTCGCAGCGACGGTCGTGCAGGTGGCCTCCTCCGTGGTAGCTGCGACGGCGACCAGCACAGTCGTCCTCGCACTCGCAGTGGCAGTTTCAGGATTCGGCTGGGCGATGTGGGGTGTCGCCCGACTGTCGTACGCTACCGGCGTCCTGCCAGCCGGACGGCGAGGGCAGGGCATCGCAACACTCGGCGGGGCGAGCCGGATCGGGACGTTCGCCGGCCCTTTCGTCGGTGCTGGCGTTATAAGCGTGCTCGGAGTGTCCGGGGCCTTCTGGGTCGCGGCGCTGGCGTCCGCCGGAGGGTGCGCGTTGATGCTGTCCGCCACCCGCCTCCCCAACGCCGTGACCGCCCCGCCCGACCACAAGGCCGCCAACTTGCGTGCCACGGCCCGGACGCACTCCAAGGCATTGCTCGGACCCGGCGCCGGGGCTTTGCTCATCGGAGCGTTGAGAGCCAGCCGGCAAGCCCTATTGCCGCTGTGGGCCGCCCACGTGGGGATCGATGCGACGGGAGTGAGCATCATTTTCGGAGTCTCGTCGGGACTAGACATGCTCCTGTTCGCTCCGGCGGGGTGGGCGTCAGACCGCTGGGGGCGAAAGAAGATCGCCGTGGTGTGCCTTGCGATCCTCGCCGCAGGCCAACTGGCGGTACCAGCTACGCACAGCTTCGATACCCTCCTCGCCGTCGGTCTGCTCCTCGGCTTCGGGAACGGCGTGGGCAGCGGGATCGTCATGACCATGGGAGCTGATCTCGCACCCCGCCACAGTCGGGCGGCATTCCTCGGACTGTGGCGCTTCATAGCCGACACCGGTGGAGCGCTAGGGCCTTTCATGCTCTCAGGGCTGATCGCTGCGAGCTCCATCGGTCCGGCTGCTATCGCCGTCGGAGCCGTCGGGCTCGCAGCAGCTGCCGTGATGGGACTGCGCATGCCCGACCTGGCAACCCTAAGGTCTGCAGACTGACCGTTGCGGCCAGCCCCGCTTAGGATTACGATGTTAAGAGAAATCTGCGCTCCACTGCGAAGCGCAACGTCCAAAAGGGGGACGCGAATATGACAATGACCGACGATCGCATCGACAGCGTTGAGATGACCGATCTCGCGGGCTTGGGGCGTACCGACATAGACGACGTCTTGGACTACGTCCACGTTCCTACTGCGAAACTACCCGGCTACCTCGACCTGTATGACCGTTATTTGCGCCAGAGATGGAACGTGAACGACTTGGACTTCACCCAGGACCGGGCTGACTGGGTCGACAAGATGAACGACGACTCCCGCAACTCGTTCCTGTCGATAGCGTCAGGGTTCCACCACGGCGAACGCCAGGTCGAGGCCGAGCTTGCCCCGTTGTTCTTCGGGATACCCGAAGACTACAAGGTCTTCCTGACCAGCCACCTAGAAGACGAAGCCCGCCACACGGTGTTCTTCGACCGTTTCTACCGTGACGTGGTCGGCTTGGAAGGCGACGGGATAATGGATGTGCTCGACGGCTCGTGGGGCTATATCCAAGAAACGTTCGTCGGGCCTTTCGGCCTCCTCGCCTACCTGACAGACGACCTGCGGCGCGACCCTTATAACAAGCACCTGCAGATGAAGTACGCGACCACCTATATGATTTGGATAGAAGGGGTCCTCGCTCTGTCAGTCATGAAGATCACCCTTAACTACGCGCGGGACTTCAAGGTGCTCCCCGCCTACTACACCGGGTTCACCGCTACCTGCAGGGACGAAGCCCGCCACGTACAGGGCGGCATGCGGTTCGTCCGTCAACTCCTCGACGAGGATCCCTCCTACGTGACCGACATCCACGACACTCTCCGCACACTTTTGACCATGGGAGCAGCCCGCAGCGGCTACGTCTACTACGAACCGCTCGGATGGTCAGAGGATAGAGTCCAAGCGCTTTTCATGGACCAACTCCACAAGAAGCTAGCGATGGTCGGCGTGTCGCTGCCAGCCGACCTCGAAGAGATGCTCAGCATGGTCCGGCCCACGCTGGCGGGAGGCTGACATGGCTGGTTTTATGAGCACACAGTGGGCGCAGCAGGTCAAGGCCCAAGCCAACGCTTGGCCCGACCCAGAGCGCAGATCCTCCAAGCTCGTGGACTTCTGGGATTGGATCGACATGGTCAAGCCGTCGGTGACGGGCAGGCTGGCGCTGTCGGTGCGGGACATGCCTAAAGGGGCGGAGAGTGACACACTATGCCTCGACTTCGAAGCCGGCGTGGTCATCGACGCGTCGGTATGCCGGCGGGCACAGGCCGAAGCTGGAGCAGCGTTCCTCCTGGCCGGCTCCTACGAGGACTGGATGTCCATGCTCGGCGGCTACGACGTCGGCAAGATGGTCATGTACCGCAAGCTGATGCTGGAGAAAGGTGACACCCTCGCCTTCTTCACCCCTGCGTTCTTTTGGACCGAGCTCCTCGCTGCGATCCAGTCGGTGCCAGCGGAAACTTTCGAAGCAGTGCCGGCCTGACCGCCGGCCGGTCTCCGCTAGATCCGGCGATCCGGCTCTAGTCGAATTCGGCGCGCTTCAGCGACGGCCGCCAGCGTTTCGACAACTTTACGGCTTAGACTTTCCGGGTGGGCCTCTAGCCGAAGTCCGCGAGGCCCAGAAAGCAAGTGAGGTGTCGTTGTTGTCCGCCCGCCGCGAATTCAAGCGTTTCAGCATCGCAAGTTGCCTTCTCGTTGCGGTAGCGGTCGTCGCGGTCTTCGCTTTCGGCGGGCGGGTGAGTTCCGGCAGCCTGTCACCGCAGGTGGCGAGGCCCGTCAAGCTCGCTGGCCGAAGGTTGGTGCCCGGAAGAGCGAACTCAACCTCGGGCTCAGTGAAGCCCGCCGGACGCCATGCGCGCATCCCTGCAGGGCTGATCTCCTCGGTTCCCGGTGCATCGCAACTTCTGAGCGCAGCACCGCGCGAGCCGAACGGCTGGGTGACCGCGCTGCACACGGTCGTCGTGGCCGGCATCTCCCGCTCCTATCTGAGCGTTCAACCCGCCCGTCTGAACGCTGCGGTTCCGGTCGTGGTCCTTCTGCACGGGCGGTTCATGACAGCGGACCAGATTCTCGGCTACACCCGCCTCGCGTTCTCATCGGGTCCAGCTGTTATCATCGCGCCTCAAGGCTACGAGCGTTCGTGGAACGCAGACGGCTGCTGCGGACCGGCTTGGCGGAGGGGTCTGAACGACGTGGCCTTCGTGCGCGCCGCGCTCGACCAGACGTTCGCCTCAACCCCTATGGCGGACCGCTCCAAGGTATACGCGGCGGGTTTCAGCAATGGCGGGCGGCTCGCCTACCTTCTCGCGTGCGACATGCCCGGAGTTTTAAGCGGTTTCGCGGCGGTCGAAGCGGTGCCGGTGATCCCGTGCCCTTCGATGCACCCTCTGGACGTCACAATCGTCGTCCAGCAGAACGACCCTCTCCTTACCGTTAGCCCGAACGGGGTCCCCAAGCGCATTTACGCCAAGACCGAGCCGACCGTGCCGGTCGAGCTGTCACGTCTGCGTGCCCTCGACGGGTGCGCTAGTCGAGGACAAGCTACCGACGTCGGGGTGGCAGTGGTCACCACCTGGTCGTGCGCCTCGTCGAGCACCTTGCGATACGTCTGGTACCCGGGTGGCGGCCACAGCTGGAGGGCCCCCACGCCGACGACGCCGGGAGCCACCGAGGCGGTAGCGTCGATGCTCGCCCCTCGGGTTGTGAGACAATAGAGCGGTGAGCGGCGACCCTCTAGACCTCCAGCTCGCTACGACGGCCATACTGGCGGATGCCCACGACGTGAAAGCCCTCTTGGAGATGTTGGCGCGCCAGCTCAGCTCCACACTTGGCGAAAAGGTCACCGTCGAGAGGGACGGCGGGCTTCTGCGCCGCGCGAAGGAGATCAAATCCCTACGGGTCTTCCTTGGATCCAAGACCTTCAGCGCCGAGATCTCCAAAGGCAGCCTTGTCACCAGCGTCGGTTACGAGTCGGCGGGGATCAGGATCAAGACCGAGAAGACCGACATGAGCACGTGGCTGGGTAGGCTTCTAGGGGAGTTGCAGGAAGCTGCGAACACCAACCAGGCCTCGCGGATGGCTCTCGAAGCTATCGTCAACGGGGGGCAACCGACCGGAGGAACAATTTGAGCGACGCAAACCTACCCGCTGATCTTCCCCGGGACGCCGGTAAGCGCTTGGCGGAGCTCAAGAAGCTGTTCACCTCCGACCTTTCGGTCAACGAGTTCCTCTTGATCAAGCAGGCTGGTTTCCACCCGCTCGGGCTTGTCATGGGCTCCTCGATCTACCACACCGGGATACAGACTCGTAAGTGGAGCAAATCGCAAGAGTTGACCAAACTGACTGAGGCGATGTACAACGCCCGGGAGCTGGCGATGACCCGCATGGAGGAAGAGGCCGAGCAGCTCGACGCCGATGGTGTGGTGGGGGTACGCCTCGACGTGAACTACTACGAGTGGGGTAACGACGCGGCCGAGTTCATTGCGGTGGGCACCGCTGTAAAAGCCGAGAGCGGCGTGTCGCATCGTAACAAGCTGGGGAAGCCTTTCACTTCGGACCTTTCCGGTCAGGACTTTTGGACTTTGATGCAGACCGGCCACATTCCGCAGGGTCTGGTGATGGGAACCTGCGTATACCACATCGCCCACCGCGGTCTCGCTCAGACCCTCGGGTCGGTAGGTCAGAACGTGGAGCTGCCGAACTTCACTCAGGCACTCTACGAGGCGCGGGAGCTTGCGATGACCCGGATGCAGGAGGAAGCGGAGCGTCTCGGCTCTACCGGCATCGTCGGGGTGAGGCTCGAGGAGAAAAGCCACCAGTGGGGGAGTCACACCATCGAGTTTCTGTCTATCGGCACCGCAGTCGGAGACACCGGCGCAGCGGCCACTCTGCCCCAGCCGATCACGGTCATCTCGTTGGACAACTGATGGTCGACCCGGGTGGCATCCCCGAGGCGGAGGGCGCTGTAAGCCCGGACGGCTACCAAGGTGACGTGCCGCCCGAAGCTGCCGGGCGTCTGTCCAGCCCGGCTTGGTCCTCCGGGCTGAGCGTGAACGACTTCGCTGCCTGCGCTCAGATGGGGATCCGGCCGGTCGCTCTCGTGCAGGGCTTCTGCGTGATGGGATGGTCCTGGTACGGGATGGGTTCGCCCTATCTCTACCGGCCGGCCTACGGAGGGGCGATGGGTGGCATGGGTGGTTTTAGGGGTGGCATACCGGGAACGGTAGGCGGGGGTTTCGGTGCTCCGTTCTCAGGCGGCTATCAAGCCGGGAGCTACGGCGGACAGGCGGCTGGCGGCTCCTACGGCCGAAGCAGGTGGGGTAGCACGATCACCTCCTACAGCTGTCCCCACTACTACACCGGGATGGACCACCGGAACTTCGGTGAGAACTTCGAGCAGCGCTGGGTGTCCGACGCGTGGCAGCACGGTTTCAGCACGGCTTTCTCCCGGATGATGGAGGAGGCGGCCGCCGCGGGCGCCCACGGGGTCATAGCAGTGGTCGACACGGTATCCCACCTCATCGACGCGTCTATAAGGGAGTTTCACGTCTATGGGACTGCGGTCGTCGTCGAAGGAGCGCCGCGCCCGCCTGCCATCTGGTCGACGTACCTCGCCGGCCAGAGGCTCGCGAAGCTCATCGAAGCTGGTTTCATGCCGGCCTCGGTCGTCGCGTCGATGGCCTCGGTCCGGGTTTGGGCTGTGTGCGTGACCCAGGCTTTGATGGCCGGCGGGTATCAGACCGGCGGTTTTAGCGCACTGAGCGGCGAGATCACCCAAGTTTCCGACGCGCAGATGCAGGCTCGACGACTGGTGCGCGATCACGTGAAGTCTTCCCTTGGAGGCGACACTCTCCACGGTGCGGCTCTCGGGGTATCGTGGTCCGACGTCGGCGAAGGTGACTATCAGGTCGACGCAGTCCTGCGAGGAACCCGGGTCCGAAGGGTCCGCGAAGCTGACCCGTTGCCGGCCCCTACGCTGACGTTGCGCCTGTCATGACCTCGGCCAGAGACGGTGACGCCACGGCAGGCAACCTTCGCGACACGCTTCTGTCGCTGGCTGCGAGCGGGTACGCCGGTCGCTCGGTGGCCCGGAAAGGTTCGACGTCGGACCTGAGCATCGACGAGGCCCTCGTCTTACACTCGGTCGGGTGGGAGCCCGTGGAGCTGGTGTGCGGGGCGGCGGCGTTCTCGATACCCGCCGGGATTTGGACATGGAGCCAGGGGGAAGTCGTGGCAGCTTCGGCGGCTTACGCTGGGGCTATGGCACGAGCGGCGGCTGCAATCCAGGCAGAGTGCAGGGCTGCTGGCGGCCACGGCGTCGTCGGCGTCAGAGTCGACGTGGCGGTCGAACGGCACCTCGTCAACGCGGTGTTGGTCGGTTCGGCGGTGGCTCCGGGCAGCGGGGCTCGCCCTCCGGCAATGCCGTTCCTGTCGGACCTCTCCGGCCGGGACTTCACGCTGCTGCGCTTGGGCGGATGGGACCCCGTCGGGTTGGCTTTCGGAGCCTCCTTCGTCAACGCGCCGAGGCGCAGCGCCTCGGCGGCTCTGCGCCAGAGTTCCCAGAACGTCGAGCTGACCAACTACACAGAAGCGCTCTACGCGGCTCGGGAATCGGCCATGGAACGCATGCAGGCGATGGCCAGCCAACTCACCGGCCAGGGCGTCGTGGGAGTCCAGGTGTCGGAGGGCGCCGTACCCTTCGCCCGACACGCGCTCCGTTTCGCTGCTTGGGGAACTGTCGTGAAGTCTTCGGAGCGACCCGACGAGCTCGGGCCAGTTTCAGTCGTCGTCCCCCTCGACGACGCGAAGCTCGCTTTCGATGCCGCTTCCCTTAGGGGTGGTTGAGGGCGCCCTAACGATAAGTTTCTCGAGCTGATTCGGTTGAACCGGGTCACTGGTGGGTACTCACAAACAGGTGAAAGCCGAAGTGTCGCGCGACCTTTATTGGGGCTCCGAGCGCGAGAGTGGAAGTAGTGGAGTTGCTCGCTCGCCGACCTGAGCGCTGGGTTCCAAGAGGACAGCTCCGTTCGGTTCGGACAAGATATTCATACAGGAAGTGATTCTTCATGCAGCTAGCGGGGACTTTCGATCCCGAGGATTTTGTCGACATCCTCGACCTCCTGGCACGGCGGCGCTGCCGCGGAAGGCTCGCAGTGCGCGCCGGGGGTCTGCACGGCTCGGTGCGCCTTCTCGATGGCGACGCCGTGGCAGCCGAGGCATCAGGAAGCATCGTCGTGGCCTCCAAGTCCAAGTGGCCGGTGACCCTGGAGTACATATGTTTCGAGGCTCTCAGGTCCTCGTTCGGAACCTTCGATCTGCAGCCTGACGAGGACGCGACTTTCGTCCCAGGCCCTCGGGTCGCGCTCAAAGACGGACTCGAAGGTGGAAAGAAGCGCGTGGAGTTGTGGAGACAAGTGGAGAAGGTGGTTCACACTTTCGATGCAGTGCCGCGCCTCGCCGAAGCACTATCCGCCGACATCACGGTCGACCGTGACAGCTGGACAGTGCTCGTAGCCCTCGACGGCCGCCGTAGCATCGCAGCGCTCGCCAAGAGACTTAACCGGGATGTCCTCGAGCTGTGCCAGGTGCTCGAGCCGCTCGTCAAGGACGGCGCTGTGCTCCTGGACCAACCTGAGGCCGGATCGCGCTCCCTGCCGAAGGTCCGCCTGGATCGCAGCCAGATGGACGGTGTTGCCCAAGGGATCGTAGGAGTCTTCGAAGAGGCGTTCGGCGACGAGGCGCGGACCGCTCAGCTGGACGCCCCGGTCATTGAGGTAATGGGCTCGTCGTCGCCGGGGACGGCCGCAGGGAGCTCCTTCCCGGCGGGGGTCACGCAGGGTATCGAAGGTGCGGTCCAAGTCCTCGAACCCACAGCCTTGGAGGGAGGCGTACAGGTCATCGGTGTTCTCGGTGTAGAGACCGCCCAACGCTTGCCGACGGGACCCGCAACTCCCTCCGGTTCGGCGGACGAACCAGAGCAGGGCCACCGCGCCAGGCTCCTGGGTGGTCGCCGCCTGGGCATGAGGGGCCGCAGCCAGACTCCCTCAGCGGACGACCACGGCGACCGCGGACTCTGATCGCTGCCGGCCGTAGCAGGAAGGCCACCGACGCAAAGTGACCTTGATAATCGCCTTCGGGCTTGTAGCTCTCGCAGGCCTGATCGGTGCCTGGCTGTTGGGCTCGCGCGGTCGCGACGACCGTTCTATGAAGACTCATAAGGAGACCGTGGGTACTATTGAGCGGATCGTTGGTAGGTCCGTGGTCGACGCCGGTGACGCCGCTAACCACGTCCGCCTGCTCGGAGACGAGTCGAGGCACTCCAGCGACGATCAAGTCGGCGGGAAACGCGATGCCGAGGGGAAACCGGTCGAAGTTCACCAGGCGGTTAAAACCCGACACTCCGTGGTCATCCCCGGGCTAGGGACGGTGCCGCCTGTGACGGTGCCGCCGGTGACGGTGCCGCCGGTGACGGTGCCGCCAGCGGAGGCCTTGGAGCGGTTCGACGTCGGCTCGCCGCCCACCCAGCGGGCTGTGCACGCCCGCTCCCAGGGGCGACTGAGGGGGTTGATACCGGCGGCAGCCGGCGCCGTCGTGGTCATATCCGCCATAGTCGTCGGCGCAACCATCGTGTCACCTTCCTCGAAGCCCGGCGGAACCCCCGCAGTGTCGTCGACCGGCCCAGCTCCGACGGCCGCCGTCGGGGTAGCGCCGCTTACGTCTGTGCCCAGTACTGCCACGCCAGCACCGACGACCACCGTCGTCGGTGCAGCGACTCAGACCGCTGCGGGCTACCAATATCAGGTGGCCGGCAAGGCGGTATCGGCAGTGCTGTCTGTGTCAGGCTCGTGCTGGCTGGAAGTTCGGGACGGCTCTGCGAACGGTCCGGCCGTGTTCGAAGCCACGCTGACCCCGGGATCCACCAAAACTTTCAGCGCCTCGGGAGGCTTGTGGCTGCGTCTCGGTGCTCCTCGTTCGGTGCAACTTAGCTTGCAAGGCCATAACGTAGCCCTCCCTGGCGTCGGCGGACCCTATGACATCACAGTGGTCACGTCGACAGCCGGCTGAGAGCATTCCGACTAGGGTCCTTTTTCGCGTGTTTGGGGGCTGTTTGCGTGAATTCAGGGTGATCCTGATTTCGACCGAAGCAAAACGGTGTGGACCCCAGACTCGGTGCGGGAATGCTCGTCGACGCCAGCGGCGACCCGGCCAGCACGGCACTGACCTCAAGTTGGATCCAAGACGCGCTGAGGGAACTTGTGGAAGCAGAACCCGGGGCAACAGTAACGGCGTTGAGCGGTGACGTTCCGCCCAGGACGGTGAAGCTGCCGGCCGGGCTCATCGACGACGCAAGGCTGTGCCCGACCCGCGAGTTCCCCCTCATAGGGCTGATAGCCCCCTCCCATCAAGGTCCCGTGATAAGAGCGTGGTGGCGGGCCCGCACCATTGGAATCGCAAGCGCGAGGGTTAGGATGCTGTCGGGGGACGAGATCAAAGTTGTGCACATGTTCGACCTTAGGGAACCCTACGGGGTGGTCGCGGCAGCCCTCTCCCCCGAGCGCACCAGCAGCTTCGAGGACTCGAAAGATGCGTCGTCGGGAGTGCCGGACGGGCAGCGGGTGGCGCGCGTCGGTCGGCTCGTCCGGGACGCCTCGTCCGTGATCCTCGACGTCGACCAGGGAACGGAGGCACTCCTGGGTTGGGGAAGAGATGAGCTCAGAGGAACCCGGACCCTCGACTACGTGCACCCAGACGACCGCGACTCAGCCATTTCCGGGTGGATGCAGATGCTTGCCCAGGCCGGAGTCCACCGGCCGTGCCGCTACCGCTACCGGCGCCGGGACGGAGGGTGGCTGTGCTTAGAGGTGACCAACGACAACCGTCTAGCCGATCCAATGCACGGCGACGTGTTCAGCTACATAGTCGACGTGACCGAGGAGGAACGGGCGGTGCGTGACTTCCAAGCTCGCCAGCAGCTCCTAGAGCAGGTGACCGAGTCGCTACCGGTAGGGGTGTTCCACGTCGATCTGGACGGGTTGGTCATCTACTCGAACACGCAGATGGTAGAGATGACAGGAATGAGACCCGGTGGCCGGCTACAGGAATGGAGGTCATCGGAATCGTCCACCCACCACAGGGAACTGCTCAAGGCGTTAGCCTCGGCTGCTAGTGGTCAGGAAGCAAACGCTGTCATAGAAGTATCCGCTGGGCGCTCTGCGCAGACGTTCTACTCGCTGCGCGCGCGACCCCTCCGGGACAGGAGCGGTGAAGTTAGCGGTGTCACGGGCTCGCTCGCCGACGTGAGCGCCGACGTGCGCCGTCTGCGTCAGCTGGAGGTTCGTGCTGCAACCGACTCGCTGACCGGATGCCTGAACAGGAGGAGCGTGCTCGACCAAGTCCAAGCTGCACTCGACGCCCTCAACGCAAGCAACCGGAGCCCCGGCGTCGCGGTGATGTTCGTGGACATCGACCAGATGAAGAAGATAAACGACGAACTCGGTCATCCTACGGGCGACGCAGTACTGGTCGAGGTGGCGAAGCGTCTAAGAGAATGCCTGCGTAGCTGCGACTCGGTTGGCCGGTTCGGCGGCGACGAGTTCCTCGTCGTGACACCTGGGCTCGGGAGCAACTCTTACGCTCTGCTTTTGGCGAATCACGTGGCGTTGCGCATCTCGGGGAGCTACGACCTCGGGGCGGCGGTCGTGCCGATACGGGCGAGCGTCGGCGTCGCTTGGACCTCCGAACCAGGCGGTGATGCCGACGAGCTCGTAGGTATGGCAGATCGAGCCATGTACACCTCGAAGCGCGACGGGCTCGGTGAACCTGTCCTAGCTAGCTAGGCGCGTCTAGGCATGCCCGGTTGACCGGCGCGCAGGCACGAACCTGAGCTTGCGCCGGGTGCGTCGCGTCTGCGATCGGAGCCACTCCTCGGCTTCATCGCCTAGGGTCGGCGGAGGTTGGCTGGAGACGGGAGGTTCCCCGCTTAGGCGGTGGAAGACCATGAGCAATACTGGGACGCACACAAGACCAGCAGCGAGATAGGCGATCCCCACACGGCTTATCATAGGGCCAGCGTCGTCTTATGCCACGTCCGGCCGTGAGCCAGGCCACGGGCGGAGCATAGGGTGTCGTTGCGTCGGGGGAGTGCAGGAGCTATCCGGCGTCCGCTGGCGGCACGAGGAACCTTCCGACGAGCGGCAACTCCCAGAACGACTCCGCACGGGCTATGGCAACCGCCACGTCGATAAGATGCTCCGGGGCGTCGTAGACGGCGTAGCGGGCGAGCCAATCGGGGTCGAACTTGGCGTTGAACTTCCACAGGGACTCGATCTGCATCTGACCGCCCAGGCGTTTTAGTGCTCGGGCCTTGAGGTTCACGAGCGGTCCCTGCCCTGCCTCGCCGGCGAGCACGGCCCTCATGGTCGCGAAGTTGAGGCCCAGCCCCCTCATCGAGCGAGCCTTGAGCTCGCGTATCGTCTCCACCACGGCGAAGTCGATTAGGCCGTTCGGATGATCCCCGTCGTCTCGTCGCATCAGGTCCAAAGAGAAACCCTCGATTCCAGGGGCAGGGACGAACTGGCAGAAAGCCACCGGCCGCGTCGGTCCCGACTCGCCGGCGGGGGCGTGAACGACTGTCATCAGCAGTCCACGATCGTGGGAGTCGAACACTCGGCCGAGGGTCATCGAGAAGCCACGTTCGACGTCCCCCCTGCGGGACTTGGTCATCACCACCGACAGACTTTTCCGGAGCTCGTCTCCAATCTCGCGAGGGTCGTGGAAAGTGGCCGTGTAGCCGTACTTGGCCACCCGGTTGACGGCCTGCCTCAGGCTCTTGTGCCGGCCGCCTTCGAGGCTGAAACGCTCCAAGTCGACCACCGCCTCGTCTCCGACGTAGATGTCGCGCATGCCAGTCGAACGGTAGATGGGAAGCCAATCGGCGCCGGCACCCAACCCCCCGAGAGCCCATCCGCGGATGTCTACATAGCGGCGGAACCGGTGCCATGCCTCCTCCCGCTCGGCCGCCGGGCCGATCGGGTCTGGAGAAACTAGGCACACGGATCCGTAGACGGCATGAGCCACCAGGGTGTCGCCCCACAAGAAGAAACTCTTGTCGGGTCTTAGCGCGAAGTAGTCGAGCGTGCCCGACCCGTGGCGTTCGACGACGTCGCGGGCAAGTGAAAGCCCTTCGGGACCGGAGACGACCGTCCCGTCCGCGGTGGCTCCGACTCTCGCTGACGATCTTACGAGGTCAGCGGGCAATCCGGTAGCCGTGCCAGCGGACGGCGGAACGCTGGAGCCGGTGACGTCGTGAGGAAGGCCGGCGGTGAGCCCTCTGCGAGCTACTACGGGGCGGAAGACGACGACCAAAGCGGCTACCAGCAGGCCGACCGAAGCTGTGAGCATCGCCGGCGAGAGGAACGTATCGATCCGCGGGGGCAGCGTCACGGTCGAACTTCCGACCATCCGGGCCAGAGCCGCTTCGAACGCGTGGGGCCATGAGACCTTCGGGTTCAGAGCATTTCGTGCGTGGTCGAGGGTCGTGGAAAGCTCCACAGCCAGCGTCCCTGCAGCCACGACGAGCGTGGCAGCGACAGCCACGGTAGCCATCCCGCGTCCGGCTGCAAGAACGTCGGATTGGGCGCGAAACGACTCCCTGTAGACGTACAGCAGCGCAGCCGAGACGAGAGCTACGGTGACCTCGCCGACGTCTATACCTTTGATCAGGTGAAGGATCGCCACGCCGACCAGCAGCAGCTCGCAAACGACCCAGGCTCTACGCTGACCTCGCCGGACGCTCCTGGCGATCACGATCAGACCCACTCCAAAAAAGGCTGCCCCGGCTGCGGCCACCTCGGGGACGATCAGCGGGAAGAGGTTACGGATGAAGGTGAGCCTGTCGGCAGCGGGGTCGGACATCGCCGAGAGCAGGGAACCGAAGCCGACCGCCATGAGCAGTAGCGCCGCGAGCCTACGTACCCGCCGGTCACGCCGTTCGGCGGAACGCCTAGGTGGCCACGACTCGCCTTGCGGGAACCGGGCCACCAAGGCCGGGAAGCGTCCAAGAGACGTGGGCCTCTCGGCGCGTTTGGCGACGATCCTTTCTAGAAGAGTCGACCCGGGCAGGTCAACGCACGAGTGCGACAGGCTGATCGACGGGCCGGTCGCGTCACTGCGCAACTCCAACCACGATGCCACCGACCTTGATAGGAATGGTGCCGGCAGCCCTATCCCGGGCAGCCGGCTGGGGAACCCCGAGACGACCTCGGCGAAGGCTCCTGCGTTGGCGTAGAAGCCGCTTCCGAGGTTGGTGAGTTCCGCCCGACACGTGTGGCCGGTTATGAGACCCCAGTAGCCGTCGCCTATGAGGCAACGCGCCGCTGAGCGAGCACGGGCGTTAGGGTCGGTCACGGCGGCATCCTCGACGGCGAGAGCACCCAAAGCCCGGTTGGTCGTCCTGATAGCGGCCGTGGCCATCCCGAAGAGCAGGATCAACTCCACTGCGACGGCTACTGCGAAAAGGCCGAAGCGGGTGTCCAACCCACCGTGGCGGGCGGAGCTCAGCACGGCTGCCGGGACGCGGAGAGCGAGTGCGGCCACGAAAGCCGCGACTATCAGCCAACTGGCGTGTACGAGGCGCCTGTAGACCAGCCGCGAGACTACGAACCTAGACAGCGAGCCGACCTCGTCGAGTCGCTCGAGTCCGCTCAGCCACCCCGAAGCGTCCCTACGGGCCAGGAGATGACGGCGTCCCGAGGCGGTCCGCGATCGCAGTGCTGGGACCACCAGCGCGCGAACGTGGCTCGCATAGGGCGAGTCGAGGCTGTTACGCGGGTCCGAAGGGGCGCTCAGCGGGTCGAAGGTTCGACCCGACTCCACCCGAACTGTCCGGACCTCGTCACTGCCGCGCACGTGCAAGTCCGCGGCGAGTGAGGCTTCAGCGTGCAGAGCCGAAAGCACGACCTGCCGGTAGCCGGCGTCAGCTGCCAGTGGGGAGTCGCGGTCCCCGGCGAGGACAACGACCCTTCTCGACTCGCCAGCTGAGAAGGAGCTGATGGCATCTCGAAGCGCCGGGTGCGCGTCCAGAGCTGCGGACGGGTCCCCTGGCGAGTCGAGCAGGTTGCCTGCTATCACCAGTGCCCCCGGGGAGGTCTCGCCTGCGATTTTTCGTGCCAGCATGGCTGTGCGCTCCCCGTCTTTCGGAGTCGGGTTGCATGACAGGTGAACATCGGCGACAACCAGAGCTTGCGCCCCTGCGGGAAGGTCAATGTCGACTAGGTCGGGTATCTCGTCCGCTAAGGCCAACGCGAGCGGAAATGCTACTACCGTCGTGGCGTGTCCGAGCTTCACCTGACCGACAGAGGCGGCCCCAACCGGAACTGGACCTGGAGCCACTCCGGCGTGATCCCCGGAGCAGCTGTCATATTCGACATGGACGGGGTGCTGTCCGACGCCGCCAGCCGTCAGCACTACCTCGAAGGAGGACGGCGGGACTGGGAGGCTTTCTTCGACTCGTGCGGGGACGATCCCCTGATAGGCGAGGTAGCTCGGCTTCTGGAGCTGCTGGACCCCACGCTGATGATAGTTCTCCTTACGGCCAGGCCGTCGCGGGTGTCCCCTCAGACCCTGGCATGGTTGTCGCGCTACAGGCTGAGATGGGACCTGCTGGTCATGCGCGACCGCGGGGACTACGACGCAGCGCCCGAGTTCAAGCGCCGATCAGTTCGGGCGCTTCGCGACTTCGGGATCGTCCCCGTGCTGGCCTTCGAGGACGACAGGCGCAACGTGGAGATGTTCCACGGTGAGGGGATTCCGGCGGTCTACATCCATTCCGGCTACTACGACTGAAATCTTCGCGTCTTTTAACCTTCATAGGCCACCATGGTCTTCGTGTACAGAAACGCTGTGAAGACCACGGTAATACTGACCTTGCTGGCAGTGCTGTGCGTTGGGGTAGGGAGCTTCTTCGGTTCGGCCGGAGTAGTCATCGGGCTGGTAATCGGACTGGCTTTCACCGGGGGCTCGTACTGGTTCTCCGACTCGATCGCCATAAGGGCCTCCCGGGCGGTTCCCGTCTCCGAAGCGGAGATGCCGCAGTACTACGCAGTCGTGCGGGACCTCTGCAGCCGCGCGAATATGCCTATGCCACGCCTGTACGTGACCCCGGACCGCCAGCCGAACGCCTTCGCTACAGGACGCAACCCTGACCACGCGGCGGTCGCGGTCACCGCTGGAATCCTCGAGATATGCACGTGGGAGGAGATGAGGGGAGTGCTCGCCCACGAACTGTCCCATGTCGGCAACAGGGACATCCTGATATCGTCGGTGGCTGCGACGATAGCGATGGCGATCACTCTTCTCGCGCGCATGGCAGCCTGGGGCGGATTGTTCTTCGGGGGGTTCGGCAACCGCCGGGACGAAGGGGAGAACATCTTGGAGTTGCTGGCGATGCTTATACTCGCTCCTCTCGCGGCGACCCTCCTGCAGCTGGCCTTGTCTCGGAGCAGGGAGTTCGAAGCTGACCGCTCCGGAGCAAAGCTGATCGGCGACGGAGAACCCCTTGCGCGTGCCCTCGCCAAGCTCGACGCTGCCAGCCGCCAGATCCCGATGCCTTACGTGCGCCGGGAGATGGCCGGCATGTACATAGTCAACCCTCTCGCCGGGATGAACGTTTCGATGAAGAGGCTCTTCTCCGATCATCCACCTACCGAGGAACGCATCGCACGTCTTAGGTCGCGGACCTGGACCAAGTAGTCTCGCGACGGGTCAATCGCGGAAGTTCTCGAACTGCAGCGGTACCGGAAAGTCCTGCTCTTTGAGCCCGGCGATCACAGCCTGAAGGTCGTCACGCTTTTTCGCAGTCACCCGTACCTGCTCGCCTTGAGTGCTCGAGGACACCCCTTTCGGTCCTCTGTCTTTGATCCACCGGTTGATCGCCTTGGCGTTGTCCGCGGAAAGGCCCGACTTGATCAGCACCGTCTGGCGCGCCGTCCCCTTGGAAGCTTCTTCGACTTTCTGAGCGTCGAGGCACTTCAGCGACACCTGGCGCTTGACGAGCTTCTCCTCGACGACTTGCAGCACCGCTCTTAGACGGTCCTCCGTCGCCGAGTGGAGCCGAAGCTCCATGCCTGACAACTCCACGGATGAGTCGGTACCTTTGAAGTCGAAGCGGGTTGACAGTTCGCGCTGCGCCTGATCTACGGCGTTGCGAACTTCCTGCATGTCGACCTCGGACACTATGTCGAAGGTGGGCATGTTCATACGCTAACCGATTGCTCCCTTATAGTCCTAACGTGGATCTTCTTCCTTGGCTCGACGGCCGTCACGCGACTCCTGAAGCGTCGAGGCCGGCGCTGACGGTTGCTGGCCGGTCATTGCGCGCAGAGGAACTGACGGCGGCTGCGGGTGCCGTGGCAGCCCGGGTCGAGGGCGCACCGGCTGTCGGCGTGCGCGCAGACGCGTCGCTTGAGACCGTGGTAGCGGTGCTCGGAGCGTTAATGGCCGGAGTACCGCTGGTGCCCTTGGCCCCCGACGCCGGCCCCTTGGAAGCGGACCATATAAAAGCCGACAGTTCGATAGATATGGTTCTCAACACAGCGCGGTGGCCCGTCGACGTTGCAGCAAGGAGAGATTTCACGCCACGCCACGCACTGGAATCTTCGCGGACGGCGATGGTGCTTTACACAAGCGGGACTACCGGTCTGCCCAAGGGCGTCGCTCTCAGCGCCTCTGCGATCGCAACGGACCTGGATCTTCTTGCCGAGGCGTGGCACTGGACGCCCGACGATGTTCTAGCTCACGGTTTGCCGCTGTTCCACGTGCACGGTCTCGTCCTCGGGGTGATCGGGCCTTTGAGAGTTGGCAGCCCCCTGGTTCACACTGGCCGTGCCAACCCCGATGGTTATGCGGCGGCCGTGCAAGAGCGGGGCGCGACCATGCTCTTCGGAGTTCCGACGGTCTGGTCCCGCGTGGCTGCGTCTGCGTCGGTAGCGCAAAGCCTCAGCGCAGCACGCCTTTTGGTGTCAGGCAGCGCCGGTCTGCCCGCAGCGGTCTTCGAGAAGTTGCGGGCGGCCTGTGGGCAAGGCCCGCTGGAACGCTACGGCATGACCGAGACGCTCATCACAGTCAGCGGTCGCTGCGGAGAACCGCGACTGCCGGGTTGGGTCGGGCGCTGTCTCCCTGGGGTTAGCAGCCGTGTGGTGGACGACGACGGAGTCGAGATGCCCCGTGACGGGGAGAGCGTTGGGGAACTCGAAGTGATCACCCCGACCATCATGGACCGTTACTTGAACCTACCCGAGGCCACCGCCGAGTGCTTCACCGACGATGGCTGGTTTAGGACCGGGGACGTGGCAAGCATCGACGGGGACGGGAGGCACCGCATAGTAGGCCGCCGGTCCGTGGACCTGATCAAGTCGGGTGGGTACAGGATCGGCGCGGGGGAAGTCGAGTCCGCTCTGCTCGCCCATCCTGGCGTCCAAGAGGCTGCCGTCGTTGGAGAAGCCGACCCGGATCTGGGTCAAGTGGTAGTCGCGTACGTGGTCGCAGACAAAGCGGTGAGCTCGGCCGAGCTGTCGGACTTCGTTGCCGGACTGCTGTCAGTGCACAAGCGACCCCGCCGGGTGGAGATGAGAGACGAACTTCCCCGCAACGCCATGGGCAAAGTCCAAAAGGCCCGTCTCGGCACGCGCTGACACGCTGTTGTCGGCGTTACCGCAGCTTGAGTAGCGCCGATCGCCGTCAGCTGAGCCGAGCGAAGGTCGGAGTACGTTTCTGCATGAAGGAGCTGACCCCTTCCTTGAAATCAGCTCGGGTGAAGCTTTCGCTCATCAGCCTGAGAGCATCGCTTTCCGCATCAGCCAACGACGTCGTCAGCTGGCTGTAAACCTGTCGTTTCATCACAGCGATCGACGTAGGCGAGCACTTGGATGCCAGCTGTTTGACGTACTCCACGGCGTAAGCGAGCACCTGATCTGCGGGCAGAGCCTTTTGCACCAAACCCATCGAAGCGGCCTCTGCGCCGGAAACCCGCCGTGAGGAGAAAAGAAGGTCCATGGCGTCGCCCGCTGCGATCTGACGGGTCAGAAGCCACGATAGCCCCCACTCGGCCACCAGCCCGCGTTGGGCGAAGGCGGTAAGCAGCGGAGCGTCCTCTGCCATGAAGCGGATGTCGCAGGACAGGGCTATCGGTACGGCCATGCCGGCGATCGGGCCGTTGATAGCGGCGATAACAGGCTTGCGCAGACCCATGAGCCATGTGTATGTTCCGCTGAAGTCGTCGGGCAGATCATCGAAGAAGGCCGCTGGAACGTCCACGTCGGAGTCGTCAGTGTCGATCCTGCCTCCGTCGCTGAGCGTCGCCAGGTTGCGCATGTCGGCGCCGGCGCAGAAAGCTCTGCCTGCGCCGGTCACGACGATACCGACAACCGCCGGGTCGTGCTCGGCCTGGTAGACGGCGTGGCGGAACTCTGCCGCCATGCGCTGCGTCCATGCGTTTAGGGACTCTGGGCGGTTGAGTGTGACTGTCGCCACTGGATCGTGGACTTCGTAGATGATTTCCCTGTACATACCTCTATCATGACCTTCTGGAGGCAGGCGCGCCACGCCGTCGACTCGGAGTCGTCTCCTCGGGCTGGCGGCGCTGGTAGAGATAGGCTATGATGGGCAAAGTTAGGGTCGGTGCCCGAGTGGCCAAAGGGAGCAGACTGTAAATCTGCCGGCGTAGCCTACGGTGGTTCGAATCCGCCCCGGCCCACAGCAAAGCCCCAGAAGGAAGTCCCTCCGGGGCTTTGGTACTGGGGCTTTGGCCTTTCGTAATGTCGGCCACTTAGCTGTACCGCTCGGCCGAAAGTGATGCCGGGCGGATCTGGTAGCTAGTTAGCTGGCTGCTTGCGAGTCCGGCTTACCGCCTTGCCAGTTGCCTTCGGTGCGCTCTTGGCTGGAACGCTCGACGGTGACTTGGCTGTTGCCTTAGGAGCTGGCTTGGTGGCTGATTTGACCGGACCCTTGCGTGACGCCTTGGCCGCGACGCTCGCCTTCGATGCGGCACGCGGCTTGGGGGGCTCGGCGGCGGTCTCGACAACGGCCTCGGGGGCTTCAGCAGGCACGGTGGACGTCTTTGCAAGCCGGCTGGCTCGCCCGTCCGAAAGGGTGTAGTCCTCGACGACTATGTCCTCACCGAGGAGGCTCTTGAGTGAGCGCAGGGTGGCACCCTTGGCGCGTGGTTCGTCGAATATCTTTGATCCAAGTAGCTCGGTGCCGCTCGTGCCGACGAGCGAAATACGGCTGCCGCCTTTGCTGGCGGTCACGACAAGTTTGGCTGCCAAGGTGACTCCTGTGTAGTCCGGGGAAGTTGCCCCTTGATGATATCACCAAATAGCCACAAGAGGAGCTCATTTACGCTTTCGCGCCATCATGGGGGCTATGAATCGTGTAAGACGACGTACAAGCGATTGACTGGGAGCGTATCGACAGTCGATTGGTATCCTGAGATGACTTATGACGAGGCTTCTTCGTGGCCCCTTTGAGGCCACTGGAAGCGCCTCCAATGAGGTAAACACAAAGAGGCCTCAGCTTATTGACATCAGCATCTTCTCAACGGTCTCTAACGGATACCCATCCGCCGCAGCCTTCTCGGGGTCGGAGAGGCAGTAGGCCAAGCCGGCAGCGACGAGCTTCAGGGCAGCTCGGTCTACTGCCTTGGAGATTGCTGCCAGTTGGGTTACCACGTCCTTGCACTCGCGTCCTTCGCCGAGCATCCTCTCGACTCCTTGGACCTGTCCACCGATCCGCCGCAGTCGCTTACGAACGTCGTCTAGAACTTCCTCGGGTATATCCACCACTCAACTATACCCCACCCGGTATCAGTTTTTGCTGCTATGATACCCCCCAGGGTACTAAGACCCAGGTCTTGCGGAAGTCGATGACGGACGGCGCCGGCAAGGCGGAGCCACCTAACTTCAGGAGAAGATGCATGCTGACTGATATGCCCCACGGTCCGAACGCCTCTGTGGGCGACAAGAAACGCACTACTGCCCATGGGGCCTCTAGTGGTGACGCTGGTGGGGGATCGCAGCGGGCGGGAATAATGGCGAGGCTCGGAGCTTGGACTGGAGGTCATCTGAGGGCTGTTCTGGCCGTCTGGCTAGTCGTGCTTATCGGGTTCGGCTTTTTTGCGCCATCGGTGGAGTCCTCTCTGGCGGGCGCCGGCTGGCAGGATTCGACGAGCCAGTCAGTCGCGGCCCGAAACGTCATCGACAAGTATTTCAGCGGCTTGGGAGCAACCGCTCTGCAGGTTGTAGTTGTGGATCACAACGCTCCGATAGCGTCCGACGTCGCTGGACAGACGGCGGTCGCACGCGCGGAAGCCCTCCTGCGTTCCAACCGGGATGTGTCCACCGTTGTCGGGCCCTCTGCCGGGTTGTCGCTTTCTGCGGACGGGCGAACCGGAATAATCACTGCGGGAGCCGCTGCCGGGCCGAACACGATGGTCAAGGCGGCCGAGGCTCTCGCAGGGCCGATCGGACGCCTCGGGTCCAGTCGTGTTAGCGTCACCTTGACCGGGGACAGCGCACTGTGGGCCAACTTCAACTCCGCCAACCATTCAGCGATGATGCGTTCGGAGATGCTCTCGTGGCCTGTCACGCTGGCGATTCTCGCAATAGCCTTCGGTAGCATCGTCGCTGCCGGACTTCCATTGATGCTCACCATGGCGGGGCTCCTGGTCGCAGCTGGTGCCTTGGTCTTGGCCAACCACGTTGCCCCCGTGTCCATCTGGGCCTTGAACTTTGCTTTGATGTTCGCGCTCGCGCTTGGTATCGACTATGCACTTTTCCTGGTGGTCCGCTTCAGGGCTGCTCTACACCGTCGAGGTGCGATGCCAGGTGACAGGGCCACTTCTATCGCTGCAGTGGCAGAGACCATGGCTACAGCCGGGAAGGCGGTGGCCTTCTCCGCACTCACCGTCCTTGGATCTCTCGCGGCGATACTGATCGTTCCCAGTCCAGCGTTCCGCTCAATGGCCCTCGGGATCATGCTCTCGGTTCTAGCGGTCCTCGCTGCGACGCTTACGCTCCTGCCCGCGGTACTCGGAGCGCTGGGTACCAAGATCAACTCCGGCAGGCTGCGGATGCGGCGGGCTCGTAGCACTAAAGGCGAGGAGATCTCCACTACGGCCGTCCACCCGCACGGGCACAACTTCGAGCTCAAGCTCCACGGATGGGGCCGGGTCCTGTGGGCGCACCCGTGGCGGGCCGCGGCTGCAGGCCTGGTAGTTCTGATCGCTGCTGCTGTCCCCGTGATAGGACTCAGAACGTCGATGCCGTCCATAACCATCATCCCGTCCTCGGCGAACGCCCGGGTCGGATACAACCAGGTTGTTGCGGCGTTTGGGCCGGGCGCACCGGGAACGCTTCAAGTGGTCGTCCCGTCGGCGTCTAACAGGGCAGCAGTCAGTACTCTAGAGCACCTTCACGGCGTAGCTGGTGTAGTAGCGGGTCCTACCTCGCACGGATACACGCTTGACAACGTGGTCCCTTCCAGCGGTCCGTCTTCACCCGAGACGGGTGTCACCATCACCTCAATAAGGCGAGCCCTGCCTGCCGGCACTCTGGTAGGCGGAGCTGCAGCGGAGAACTTCGACCTCCAGCACGCCCTGTCGAGCAGAACTCCGCTGGTTCTATCGATCCTCGCTGTAATGGGATTCCTCCTTCTGCTAATCGCACTCGGGGCGCCACTGGTAGCGGCGGCAGGCGTGGCGGTGACAGCACTGTCGGTCGCTGGGGCGTTCGGCGTGGCCCGTCTCATTTTCCAGGATGGCTACCTCTCGGGTCTCCTAGGGTTCACGCCACAAGGGTTCGTCGACGCCTGGGGTCCCCTGTTTTTCGGGGCTATGGTCTTCGGTGTCTCCATGGACTACACGCTTTTCCTTTTGTCGGCGGCCAAGGAGCGCTACGAAACCCACGCCGACCCCGAACGCGCAATGGTTGGAGCGGTAGGGACTTCAGGGCGTGTGGTAGTTTCCGCCGGGGCCGTGATGATCGCGGTTTTCCTGACGTTCGCTCTGTCGGGGCCTCTCGCCCCGAAGGAGATGGGAGTGATACTCGCTACTGCTGTCGCGCTTGACGCTTTGGTCGTGAGGATGGTGCTCCTGCCTGTAGTCTTGCGTCTGGGTGGCCACAAGGCGTGGCATCGACCAGGGTGGCTTGCTCGTATCGTGCCTCAAGTGAAGTTTTCTCACTGAGAACTTTGGCACTGCGGGCGCGAAGCGTCGAAGCTTCCATGCCGGCCCGCCCCGGAGGTAAACAGGCTGGCTCCCTGCTGTGCCCCCGCTGCCAGCGACTGCCTCCCCAGTGTGAGTTCGAACGCCATGGCGTCGGCCTCGGAGTGACCATGTTGGTAGTGCACAGAGCGGAGATCGTTTCGTAGGCAGGTTTGAGGGAACCCGCTTAGCTGGCGTGCCAGGTCCTGGGCTGCTTGCAGGGTCGTTCCAGACGGAACGACCCTGTTGGCCAAGCCGATCTGGGCGGCCTCGGCGGCGTCGACGGGTCTGCCGGTGAGGATCATGTCTGTAGCTCGGCTGGTGCCTATCAGCCTCGGCAGTCGCACGGTCCCACCGTCGATCAGAGGAACGCCCCAGCGTCGGCAGAACACGCCGAAGACGGCATCTTCGGATACGACGCGAAGGTCGCACCAGATGGCGAGCTCGAGACCTCCAGCGACCGCGTAGCCTTCGACGGCGGCTATCACAGGCTTGGAGAGACTCATCCTGGTCGGTCCCATCGGAGCGTGACCCGAAGTCGTCACCCGGTTAGCCCGCTCGGTGCCGATTGCCTTCAAGTCCGCCCCAGCACAAAACGAGCCCCCCTCTCCGTAGAGGACCGCTACTGACGCGTCGTCGTCTCCCTCGAATGCTTCGAAGGCCGCAGCAAGCTCATCCGACATCACCCCGTCGACTGCGTTGCGCCTTTCGGGTCGGGACATCACGACGGTTAGGACCGGTCCATCTCGCACAAGCCGGATCGAGCGGTACTCGGCGACGGACTGGCGGTCGGAATCGGATACGTCGTGGGTCACTTCTGCCTCCTTGCGACGACGATACCCTGCGAATCGGCTCCCTCTTTGTATGCGTGGCGACTGGGACTATCCGCCAGATTGTGGCGCCGGGTCGAAGGGCGCTCCGGGGAAGTTGTGCACATGTCCAAAAGTACGTACAATGATTGGGGTGCGAGGAAACTCACGTTGGTCTCTTAGCCATTGCACCAGTTGCTGCTTGTCCACGCCAACCTCGATGAGTCCTGTTGGGGGCTGGCCAAGGCGTCACACCGGGTTTTTAAAGAAAGAAGAGAGTTTATGAGAGTGTTCCCGATTCGGCCGCCGAGTCGCCTATGGACCGATGCGAATTCCGGCGTGGTTCTTGAGCACCGTCGCCGTGGCCCGCTGCGATGGGCGTTGGGGCAGTGACGCCTCTGGTATTCGTGCTGTCGTTGACTCTCGTGGCCGTCGCGGCAGGAGTGCTCGGGTCGCTCATCGGACTCGGGGGAGGGGTGGTGATCGTCCCGGCGCTGACTATCCTCTACGGGGTCAACATACGTTTGGCGATCGGGGCGAGCATCGTTTCGGTGATCGCCACTTCGAGCGGTGCAGCCGCCGCGTATGTGAGAGAGAAGATGACCAACCTCCGGGCGGGTATGTTCCTCGAGATAGCCACTACCACGGGGGCTGTAAGTGGTGCCTACCTGACGACCCTGCTGCCCGCCCGCTTCTTGTTCGCCTTCTTCGGCATCGTGCTCGGTTATTCGGCCTTCGCCACGTTTCGCAAACGCCACGCCGCCCAGCCGCTGACCGTCTCCAACGACCGGATAGCGAACTATTTCAACCTGCACGGCTCCTACTTCGACGCAGCAGAAGACAAAGAAATCTCATACAAAGTGGTGGGGACCAAACTGGGACTGTTCTTGATGTACGTAGCCGGCCTCGTAAGCGCCCTTTTGGGTATCGGGTCGGGAGCTTTGAAAGTACCTGCCATGGACAGCGCGATGCACCTTCCAATCAAGGTGTCGTCTGCCACAAGCAACTTCATGATCGGAGTGACGGCTGCCGCTAGCGCCGGCGTCTACTTCGTCCGAGGTCAGATCGATCCGATCATCGCAGCACCCGTAGCAGCCGGAGTGCTGGTGGGAGCGATGTTCGGAGCGAAAGTCCTCGGTCGGATCACCAGCAAGACAGTCCGCCTCGTCTTTGTGGTGGTACTGGTCGTCATCTCCCTGGAAATGCTCCAGAAAGGACTCTTCCCGTGACAGATCCCTTCGAGAACCCTGCGTCTTCCCCAGAGGGCGGCTCAGGGCTGGCAGATTCTGCTTCTACCGCCACAGACAACCTCGGCGTCTCCGGCCACGGCCATCGCAAGCTCACCCCCGAAGAGGCGGCAGCGATGGAGGAGAAAATCAGGAAGGTCGAGATAGCCATAAGCCTCGTGCTGCGCATCGGTGTCACCCTGAGCGTCGTGGTGATCGCTGTCGGTCTGGGGATCATGTTCGCCCATCACAGCGAGTACACGTCGTTCACCGGCAGCTTCTCCTACAAGCAGCTGACTTCGAGCACTTCGCAGTTCCCGCATTCCTTCTCCGCTCTTGGACATTCGGTGGCCTCCGGACAGGGACGTGGGATAGTGGTCATCGGCGTCATGATCCTGATAGCGACGCCTATTCTCAGGGTGGCTGTAGGGGTGCTCTCGTTCCTTTACGAGCATGACGTCCCGATGGCCTTGGTAACCTTGTACGTTCTGATAGTGCTCATCGGGTCGTTCTTCTTGGCCGGTGCGTAGATCGTGATGGTGACCGTCGACCGCTCCAGCCCGCTTCCTTTGTGGGCCCAGATCGCCGACGACTTGAGGACCCGCCTGCTGGCAGGGGACTTCGAGGAGCATTTTCCGACCGACGACGAACTCACCCGCTCGTACGGGGTGAGTCGTCACACGGCCCGGGAGGCGGTACGAAAGTTGTCCGAGGAGGGCCTGTTGCGTCGCCAACGTGGTCGCGGGACCCGACTCGCCAGGCCTGTCCTGGAGCAGCCCCTGCACTCCATGTACAGCCTTGCGTCGTCTATCAGCGCGCAAGGTCTCGAGGAGCGAAGCGAAGTGATCAGCGCCGAGGTCGCGACCTGCCCGTCTGAAGGAGCGACGCTTCTCCGCCTCTCAGACGCGAATCGTGCGATCTATGTCGAGCGGCTCCGCTTCGCAGGGGACGAACCCATAGCTTGGGACCGTTCTTGGCTTCCAGTAGAGATTGCGGGGGGTCTCTTGGACGTAGACCTAACTTCAGGAAGCATTTACGACGTTTTGTTGGAGCGCTGCTCGACGAGGGTAACCGGCGGCTGGGAACGTGTCAGTCCCGTCCTTGCCCGCCCCCGCGAGCGCCAGCTTCTCAGGCTGCCAGAAGGGGTTGCCTTGTTCTCCATCGAGCGTCTTGCCATGGCGGGCGATACTCCGGTCGAGTGGCGCAGAACCTTGATTCGAGGAGACCGTTACTGCCTCCTGGCGAGCTGGCCGGCTGGGACCTCTGCCAGCGCTTGAGCGGTTCTTCTTGACACAGATCCCAGCCCGGGACATAATGTTCGTACATTTATCGGTTCGCCGATAGCCGTGTAACAGGGGAGGAACACTATGCCAGACATCACCCGACACCGAATTCTCGTAGTCGGCGGAGGCACCGCTGGGATCAGCGTCGCCGCCCGGCTCGCTAACGCCGGGGAGCGAGACGTAGCGGTGATCGAACCGTCCGAAGTGCACTACTACCAGCCGCTGTGGACTCTCGTCGGAGCCGGGTGCGCGAAGGTCGAACAGACTGTACGACCTGAGCTTTCGGTGATGCCGAAAGGGGTCACCTGGATCAAGGACAGAGCGGTCGAAGTAGAACCAGAATCCAACGTCGTAGGACTCGAGTCGGGGCGTAGCGTCGGATACGACTTCTTGGTGGTATGCCCCGGGATCGCACTCGATTGGGACCGGTTGCCCGGAGCGGCGGAAACTTTGGGTGCCAACGGCGTGTCGAGCAACTACCAGGTGGATCTCGCCCCCAAGACGTGGGAGATGATCAAAGGGATGCGACGCGGGACGGCCGTGTTCACCATGCCTTCGGGGCCTATCAAGTGTGCAGGTGCGCCGCAGAAGATCGCTTACCTCGCCTGCGACTGGTGGCGCAAACAGGGGGTACTGTCGGACATCAAGGTGGTGCTTTTGCTCCCCACGCCGGCGATGTTCGGGGTGCCGGAATTCTCCCGGGTTCTAGACGGCGTAGCCGCCAGATACGGAATCGACGTGCGGCTCTGCCATGAGGCCGTGGAGGTCCATCCAGAGGCCAAAGAGATCGTCGTTGCGGACCGCTCGGAAGGGTCGGACCACAAGTTCACGCTCGGTTACGACTTTGCACATCTCGTGCCACCCCAAAGCGCCCCCGCATGGATCAAGCGAGGTCCCCTCGCGGACGCAGCCAACCCGGCCGGTTACGTGGAGATCGACAAGAACACGATGCGCCATATGCGCTACCCGAACGTGTTCAGCCTCGGAGATGCAGGGTCATCGCCGAACTCCAAGACCGGAGCGGCGGTGCGCAAACAGGCTCCCGTGGTCGTGGACAACCTCCGGGCGGTCATGGCCGGCAAGGACCCCAAGGCCAGCTACGACGGTTACGCTTCGTGTCCTCTCACGACCTCCCGCAACAAGATGCTCCTCGCCGAGTTCGACTACACGATGAAACCCCACCCGACGATCCCGTTGATCAACACCAAAAAAGAACGCTACGACATGTGGCTGCTCAAGCGTTATGGGCTTCCTTTCCTATACTGGAACCTGATGATCAAAGGAAAGGTCTGATATGACTGCGGAGATGCCATGTGCCGTGCAGTGAAATGCCGAACCTGCGGTAAGACGACCTGGGCAGGCTGCGGCGCGCACGTCGAGCAGGTCCTCGGATCAGTGCCCCACGACCAACGCTGCCAAGGCCACGACAAGACGGACGCAACGGACGGACGCTGGCTGAAGGGTCTGTTGAGGCGAAGCTGACCGGCGCGACCCGAGTTTCACCGGCGCATCTCATGCCTCTCACCCGTCTGAATCGCCGGAGTGGCGAACCGTTATGGGTCCAGATACTCGCCGATCTCGAGGCCCGCTTGGACGCGGGTGAATTCGAGGAGCGCTTCCCCAGCGACGTCGAGCTCACGAGCCGATACAACGTGAGCCGCCAAACCGTTCGGGAGGCGGTCCGCCGGCTTCAGCAGGAAGGTCGTCTCGAACGCAGCCGTGGTCGGGGGACTTTCGTGCGTCCGCGTTCGCTCGAGCAGACGCTCGGAACGATCTATAGCCTCTACCGGTCGGCAGAGGAGCAGGGGTTCGTCCAAGAAAGCGTGGTCCGTTTCTTGGAGGAGAGGACCGACCCTACGGCAGCAGCAGCTCTCGGCTGCGAAGCTGACGAACCTCTCGTGTACCTGGAGCGTCTCAGGCTGATCGACGGGAGCCCCGTCGTACTCGACTGCTCCTGGCTGCCCAAGAGGATCGCAGCCCCCGTATTCGAAGCCGACTTTCACCGGACCGCCCTTTACATAGAGCTCGAGACCCGTTGTGGCATAAAACCCGATTCGGGATGGGAGCACGTGGCTCCCGTGATGCCGACAGCAGCACAGCGTGAACTACTCGGTATCCGGCCCCGAGTCCCTGCCTACGGCATAGAACGCCTCGCATGCCAGGGGGATGTCAGAGTCGAGTGGCGCCACGGGGTGATACGCGCCGACCGCTTCGCGTTCGTGACCAGATGGTCCGGTGGGCGGGTAGCGGCGTCCTTCGAGGCCCCGGCGCGCTGGGATGTCGATCCAGCCGCCGCTGGGCAGGTTTCCGTGGCTGGCCGCGAGCTGTCAGGCGCCTGAGGCTCCGGCTGACCGTTCGGACAGCAACCGGCTGTAGGAAACGAACTTCTCCCCGCTCCGGCTCGTCACATCTTCCCCTGCTATCCAGCCGAGAGCTTCGTAGAAGCGACGAGCCGCCATGTCAGGTGGTGTCACCAAAACTAGCTTGTCTAGGCCCGCCGAGCGAGCCAGTTCGACCGTCCGGTCGACAAGCGCCCGGCCCGCCCCGAAGCGTTGCAGCGCGGGGTCGACCATCAGGTGGGTAATCTCCCCGACCTTCCAGGACTTTGTCGTGGAGTCCGAGCCGGCTGTCGCGGCGTCACGGCTGTCTTCATTCTCCTGGCGCTCCACCGTGAACCGTGCCTCCAGGTGACGCAGCAAAGCGCGTGCGTAGCGGCCGGATCGTGTGACGACGAGCTGGTAGGCGAGCCGGGGTCTAGTCGCTGCCGACGCAACCATCCTCACCGCCAGCAACGGCCCCGACTGTGCGAGCATCGCCTTGTAGTGCGAACCGGGGTCTAGAGATCCTAACATAACGCCCACCAGGCGCCCTTGGTGGTCCCTGGCTGCCAGCGCGAGACCGAACGGGCTGCGAACCCAGGCGCGATGGTAGGCGGCGAGGAAGCCGGGCCCGAAGCGCGCAAGGAACTCCATACCCAAGGTGGCATGGTGGATGAGTGCGGACCGTTCGCATTCAGAGACCTCTAGAGGTCCTACCTGCAGCTGATACGGGGCCTTGTCGGCGCCCGATCCGTCGGTCAACCGGACGCTCAGGCCGTCGTTGCGTTCGTCCGCAGACGACCGGCGACGAACGCTGCCTCTGCGACTACCCGTCCTGAGTCGAACACCTCGAAGCCGGCCCCTGCGAGCATCGACTCCCACGAAGACATGGGCTCGGGGCACTCCTGGCGGGCAACGAGCATCTTCCATGCGTTCTTTGCTATCCGCCACCAGCCGGCTGGGCCACGCTTTGCTATCGATTTCACCTTGCTGGCGATGATCTGGCGCCCCTGGGAGTCACCCGTCAAGGCGAACATCATGTCCCCGACCACAATTCGCCCGCCCGGACGCAGCCACCTGGCGCAGCGGCCGAGGAGCTCGACTTTCTCAGGGTGGCGCAAGTGGTGCAGAGCGTAGTTCGACACGATCACGTCGACACTTGCGTCGGGCAGCCTGAGTGCCTGCAGGGTGCTCAGCTGAGTGTTCACGTTGCTCAGACCCTGGTCGGCGGCCCGGTCCTGAAGGATCCGCAGCATGTCGTGGCTGAAGTCCACGGCGAGAACCGAGCGGGCTTCAGGGGCAAGTTTCAGTGCTATCTGGCCGCTGCCAGCTCCGAGGTCGACGACGTCCAGGCCGGCTACCGGGGCCGCCTTGTCGCACACTGCAGCGGTGACTTTCTCCAGGCCCGGCATCGCAGAATGGTCCCAGCTTTCCGCCCGACGGTTCCAAGTCCGGCTTTGGAACCCGGTCCGCCGGTCAGGGGCCGGTACCGATCGAAGATCTTTCACGTCTCTAAACTACTTGGTCGGCTGCTGCGGTTGGCTTAGCCTCCGCTGAAAGAGCGGCCGAAGCCGCTACAGCCATGTCTCTACGAGCCGGGTGGTGCCCCAGGGCAGCTACCCACCAGCGGCACGATAGCGGCTCCGCTCACCAAAGACGCGACCGACCCCTGCGAGCTTGCGAGAGCGTCGAGCTGAGAGGAGGTCACCGCGGTCCCGTCGAGATACTTCTCCAGGAATGCAACCGTGACAGATCGGGTGACGAGCAGCTCTGGGCCAACCGGGGCGCTGTAAGCAGAAAGGTGGGTGGCTGACGGGATCGCAAGATAGAACCGGGGCTGCGGCGCCTCGTCGTAGATCTGCTCGCTGCAAGCGGGCAGGTTCACCGTGTCAGCGCCCCCTTGAACCACGAGGATCGGCGGCGAGCCGCGCGAGAAGTAGCTGTCACCGTAAAGGGTCTCCTCAGCCCCGGAGAGGATGACCGCCGCCTTTATTCGAGTGTCCATACAGCAGGCAGCTGCCGCCGAAGCGACGCTGACGTCCCCCCCGTCGGATTGCCCGGCGACGGCCACCTCGGCCGGGTTGACCAGACTGGCGATGGACGCCGGAACGTAGGGTGAACCGTCCACGAAGTCGGTGATGACCTGGGAAAGCTCGGAGGGGTGATTCACCATGTTGTACTCGACTAGAGGAGAGCTCGGCAGAGTGTCGGGGTAGCTGACCTCTGCGACGACGAACCCGGAGGCCGCCCAGGTGCTGATCAGCGGAAGGTACACGCTCGGGTCGATGTCGAAACCGGGAGAAAAAACCACCAGGCCGAAGCGTTTCGTGCCCGTGGCCGCTTGGGGGTAAAGCACGGTCGTAGGTAGCGCCACCGGCGCGCCGCTCAAGTCGTGACCTTGGATGGAAAGGTCCGTTGTCGCCACCGCGTACGTCGTAGGAGAAGGCTTCGTGGTAGGAGGCGAAGTCGTCGGGATCACGGAGGTCGTCGCGCCGAAACTGGTCGCGACGCTCGAAGGGGAAGCGCCCGTGCTGGTGCTCGCTGGGGTGGTGCTCGCTGGGGTGGTGCCGACCGCTGGGGACTTCTCGGTGCGAGCGTTCGTTGCCGCCGGCGAAGAATGGTACTGATCCAGCAGCACCAGCCCTGCGAGGGCACACGCCGTGACGGCTAGTAGCAGCCTGACCCGGTTCTCACGTGAGGACCGCATCTGTACAATCTAACGGGGTTCCACCCCAGCCCGACGAGCTGTAGCTGGCGCACGTCACTCGGCAGGTTTGCGGGCGCGGACTCCGGCCGAGCGCACTGCTGGCGGGGTGTCTAGCCTCGCCGTCATGGACCGCTCGAAGCGGTTAGGTGCCCGTTGAGGGCGACGACGACCGGAGCCCGAGATGACGCTAGCCCGCAGTGTGGCCGACGTGCTGAGCGACCACGTGACCTTGGAGGTCGAGTCCATCGACCGGATGTACCTGAACCTCTATGTCCCCAAACTCCAGTACGAGATGGGCGTGGTGGGGTTCTTCCGGGGTCACCGGGGGGCGACCTTCGCATCCTCAGCCCTCATGGACCCGATCACCAAGGACTTCGTGGCCGGCATTCACCGGTTCGTGCAGCACGAGGGCGTCGACCTGGTCACCTTCGAGAAGGGTCAGCGCAAAGACGACATCGCCCACGAGTACCTGTCCCGGTTCGAGGGCGAGGAGGGCGTGCTCTTCGTGGGCAAGGCCCAGGAGAAGACGACCACCTTCCGCACCGAGAAGCGGACGAACCCCGAGACCGGTCGGACCTACCCGTGGATCGTGCGGGCTACGGCCCTCGTCAACCAGTACTACTTCTACTGCCTTGATGCCGACTTCGGCCCGTTCTTCATCAAGTTCTCCTCGTACTTCCCCTACAACGGCAAGCTCTGCGTGAACGGGAACGAGTGGGCGAAGTGCCAGGCGGCACGGTCCGGCATCGACTTCGAGCCGCTCGACAACGGCTTCGCCTCCTGTGAGGACCCAAGGCACCTCCAGCGGATCTGCGACCGGCTCAGCGCGAAGAAGATCGACGCTCTCGCCCGCAAGTGGTTCGCCCGCCTGCCCCATCCCTTCACCGGCAAGGACCGTCGGGCCGGCTACCGCTACGACATCTCCATTCTCCAGGCCGAGCTCTCCCTCACCCAGGTGCTCGACCGCCCACTCACCGGAAGGGTGTTCTTCGAGGAGGTCATCCGTGACAACTTGGACATCGGCCGTCCCGATCAGGTCTCCTTGATCTTCGAACGGAGAGTGAATCGGCGCACTCCTGGGAGATTCCGCACCCGGGTCATCACCGAGGGGGTCACCCCTTCTCTCCACGTCGACTACAAGCACACCAAGATCAAGCAGTACCACAAGGAGGGTCAGGCCCTCCGGACCGAGACCACCATCAACGACACCCGTGACTTCGGTGTCGGCAGACGGCTCCACAATCTTCCCGCACTCCGGGAGATCGGCTTTTCGGCCAACCGGCGTCTCCTCGACGTCCAACGAACGAGCTCGGACTGCCACATCGGAGAAGAGGCATTCGCCCGGGTCTGTGCACCGGTGATGGTCGACGGTCAGCGTGGTCCTGCCCTGCGCTTCGGCGATCCCCGTGTCCAGGCCCTGCTGAGTGTCCTGGTCGTATTCCGTCTTCTGCCCCGCGGGTTCTCCAACCGAGACTTGCGATCACACCTCGCGCCACTGCTGGACATCGATCCCAGCACCATGACCGCGGGCAGGATGACCTATGACCTGCGACGACTCCGCCTCCACGGGATCATCGAACGCATCCCCCACACCAACCGCTACCAGGTCACTCCGTTCGGGTTGAAGACAGCCATCTTCTTCACCCGCACCCACAACCGGCTATTGCGAACCGGACTGTCCGAGATCTGCGACCCGACGCCGATCGACACCCGGCTACGTCGACACTTTGACCGACTGGAGCACGCGATCACCGAGCTCGTGGAAGAAGTTGGTCTCGCCGCGTAAAACTTGACTCAAGTGTGCCGGCTTCGCCGGCCAAAGCTTCCTAGCTTCGCAGCCTCTACCAGGGCCGCTTCACTCAAAGGGCGATGGAAGAAGAACCCCTGAAGGATCTGAACTCCATGCTCGCGGAGACGGTCGGCGCAAGCCTGGTCTTCGACCCCTTCGGCCACCACTGCGAAGCCGAGCCTGTGAGCCAGGTCAGCGATGCTGCGCACAATAGCGTCGTCGGCCCTGGACGTGCCGCTACGGCCGACGAAAGACTGGTCGATCTTGATCTCGTCGAGAGGCAAGGTTGGCAGTACCGACATGGACGTGTACCCGGTACCGAAGTCGTCGAGAGATATCTTGACCCCTTCCCGGCGGAGAGGGCTGAGCAGCGCAGCGGCCCGGGAGATGCTCGCGGGTTCGGCGGTCTCGGTGATCTCGACTGTGAGCACGCTCGGAGGTAGCTTTCGAGCGTGCAACTCGGAGAGTATCCATTTGGCGAGATCGCCTCGGCTGAGCAGTGTGGCCGACAAATTAACAGCTACTGGCACGAAGATGCCCTGCTTACGCCACCTAACCTGGGCGTCTAGAGCCTCGGCTAGCGCCCATTCGGTGAGGCGACAGACCAGGCCGGTTCTCTCGGCTAGAGGTATGAACCTGGCTGGTGAGACGGGACCGTGCTTGGCGCCGGCCCAGCGCATGAGGGCTTCTACAGCCAAGATCTCGCCAGTTTCGCTTGAAACCTGAGGTTGGTAGGCGAGGGAAAGCTCACCCTTGTTGATCGCGACGCGAAGCTCGGCTAGCAGCTGCAGGTCCACCGCAGTCATCGCTCCCTCGTCGCCGTCCCAGATGTGGACCGGCTGGTTCTCTGTCATAGCCCTCTTGGCGCTGAGCGAGGCCTTGCGGATGAGGGTTGCCAGGTCGTCCCCGTCCCAAGGGGAGAATGCCACGCCGGTGTGGGAGCGGATAGCCAGCTCTATACCGCCAACAAGATAGCGGCTGGCGCTCAAGGCCTTGCTGAGGACGTCGACGAGGATACTGGCCTTCTGCGTGGCGGTGTCGAGGGAGGGGCCACGGTGACCGATCGGCGGTCCTACGACCTCCACGACGACGATCTCGTCGCCGTCCACCCTCCCGATCATTGCATCCGGCGGGAGCACTTGTCCGATGTTCTCAACGATCCGCTGGAGGAGCTCGCTCCCCACTGCGTAGCCCAAGGCTCCCCGGGCGTCGCCTAGACCGGCAAGGTTGGTGACCGCCACAACCAACGGGCGGGGCGGACCCGCTCCCAGGCGCTTGGCGAGACCGTACCCGTTCGGCAGCCCCGTATCCGTGTCTACGGTGTCCCTTCGACGGGCTGCTGTCGCAGCGAAGGCAAGCGCAGAGGCTGCTCCAGCATAGGCGATAAGTGCCGAGGCGATGACAGCTATCTCTGATATCGCATTTCGGTCGCTTCCGAGCGCGATCCACAACGCTACGCCGAGGGTGGCGGTGTCGACGAGCAGTCGTTTCCATGACGAGAACAGGGCGTCGAAGATCGCGAGGCCCGCCCAGGATATGAGAAAGCAGATTGCCCCCCTGGATTGGTGAGCGCCCCACACAGCGAACACCGCGGAGACCGTGATCCACCCTGCCAGCAACGTGGATGCTTTCTGACCGACAGTTCGCGCTCTCATCAGCGAGATGAGAGTCAAGCCTGAAACCCCGGTGACCACTGCGACTATCCAGCGGTGGGAGAATGGATACCCGGCCGCTAGGGCTGCCGGGGGGAGAACGACGGCAGTGAACACGAGGACGACCCGGATCACTGAAAGCGGGCTGAGCAGCTCGATCGGAGCGCCGAGAGCGAACCACGAACGCGTCTTGGGAAACCACGTGTTGCGGACCTTCACTGATTTGCGCAGAGGGCGGCTGCTGACCGACTGGCCACGCTTTTCGCCCGGCCAGGGTTTCCCGCCTGGCGCTTGGTCTGTCCTTGACACTGAACAACAGTCGGCAGAACGCAGCCTCGACTTGAAAAAGCCGCCCGCTCGACCCACCGGGGTGCTGCTCAGCGACGGAGGAAACGGAAAAAGCCTCCCTTAGCGAAAGCGCTCGAACCAGCGTCTGGTCAAGTTCATCCCCCCGAGCCCGGGAAGCCGGTCGATCCTTCGGTCGATCCTGCGAATCGCTTTGATCCCCTGTAAGTCACTAAAGAGGTACCTCACGAGGAAGTCCGTTTCACCTGGAGGCATTACCTTCGAGCCGACGGGGGACCACAGCCAGCGAAGGGCGGCCCTGGTGAGCCGGCGGGCCGGGGCGCTGCCGGCTAGGCGCACGTCGGCTTGGGAGGCGTAAAAGTCCATGTGCCGTCCCTCTTGGACCATGATTCGCTTCAACAGTGCCGACAGCAGCGGGTTCGCGGCTTTCGCTCCGAGGAGGGCGTAGCCGCCTTGGGTAGTCATCTCGTTGATAGCTCCCCACGCCATCTGAAGGGCCAGCAGGTTCTCGCCGGCCAGCATGGATCCACCCATCATCACGAGGGGCCTGAGCCTGTCTGTCGCTCCCAAGCTCTGTCGCATCGCGTGGACTCGGAGTTCTCCGGAGCTTTCCCCGTGTGCGCCGAGCACCGCGGCGATCGCCTCACCGTGCCATAGCTCCTCGAAGGCCCAGATGGACAGGAAGGAAGTCAGGTCAGGGTCGGCGTGCGCGGGGCTGACTAGGAGGTCCCGCAGGTAACACGCCGTGTGGAATTCGACGTCGTGCATGTAACGCAGGCATCGAAGCACACCCTGTTCGAGGGGCCTGTCCTCGAAGCCACCCAGGTCGAGATCGTCCCAGCGGAGTCGGTCAGCGAGGCGCTTGCTGTCTTGGATAGCGAACCTCATGCGACGTATTCGAAGGAGGCAAGCGCAACGGATGGCGAGCCGTCGTTAAGGGGCGCTGGCAGCGTCGCACCCAGGAGTAGCGGTGACGCTGACGAGGGGCGGCACCTGGGGCAGTGAGGGCAGTTGGAGCGTTGCAGGGTTGATAGCATCCGCGAACGCTGTCTGACCGGCTGGGTTGGGATGGAGGTTATCGCCTGAGTCGTAGGGGGGGAACATGGCCGCCGGGTCGCACTGGCCGTTGTAGACGTCGGCCATGACAGGGGCCATGTTGAGGACACCGTCGAAAGCCCCTGAAGTTCGGATCCAGTTGTCGACGCTGACCAGGTTCTCCTGGTCGGTGGGACTCCAATACTCGTCTTTGTCCGTGCTGCGCGGCAACAGGGTGACACCGACGATCCTTATCCCGGCCTTGTGGGCCTCTGCGATGGCCTGCTGGTAGCCGGCTATCAACTCGGACGCGCTTGATCCGAACCACAAGTCGTTCGTCCCGAGGAACAGGACCACTTCGCCGACACCGGGCTGGTCGAGCGCGTCGGATGCCAGACGGGTGAGCCCGGCCAGCCCTCCGCTCTTGGTTTGGTCAGTGGGAACGGTCTGGCTCGGGGGTAGAAGGGCGTTGGCGGTGATCCCCTCGTTGATGACGGCGCGCTGTTCGTCGGCGGGGAGCGAGTCGATGCGCTGCTGAAGGACGTGAGTCCACCTCAACGTGCTGTTATAGCCGTCGGTGATCGAGTCGCCCACGACGACGATGCTCGGCTGACCGACCGTCTCTAGCACGTCGACAGCGTCGACGAACCTGGTCTGGGTGCTTTGGTATCCGATCCCAAGAAGGTTCGCGTCGGCGGTCACGTTACCTCGCCCGTTCGCGGTGAAGTAGCCGCGAATAGGGCTGGTCGTGCAGCACCAATGCAGGCTGACGACGGTGGTGCTCTGCACCCAGATGCTGATCGCCAAGGTTTCGTTGTCGGTCACGGCCATCTGGACTGGGTCGGTATAGACGGCCTGGCCAGGGGGTATGGTCACGCCGGGAGCGCCGTTGAAGGTCACCGTGTGGCTGCTGCCTGGAACGGTGGCGGAGCCCCCGGCGGACTGTGCCAGGGTCGCTGCGCCGATCACCAACGGCTGGGTGCCCCAGAGGTTAGAAACCCTGAATTTGACGGCCTGCCCACCCAGGGCGACCGTCGCTAGGTCTCGGACCGTGGCGTTGGATGCGACACCGTAACCCCAGGCCATCGGGGAGCCCCATGCTACCCGCCACACCGGTTGGGGGGCCGGGACGGTCGTAGTGGTCGCGGCGGTGGTGGTCGAACTGGCGGTCGACGGAGACGACGTCGGGTCGGGTCGGACGGTAGCAGTCTGGGATTGTTTGTTAGCCGCCGTGGTTCCGCTTGACAGCAAAGTAGCAGCTACGATCACCGCTGCGGCTAAAACGGCGAGAAGTCCGATAAGCGGCCAGTTGCGCGACCGTCTCGAAGAGAAGATACGCCGTCGCCGGCCACCCCCAAGCGGCCCCCCTCCGCCTAGTGGATAGTGGGTCACCTTCGCTCGACCTTCGTCGCTTTGCGCGCTCGCGCTGAGCCGGCTGGCTTAGGAGCGTAGGTCGAAGGATCCAAGATCGCCAGAAGCGCCTGTCGCGGAGGCCAAAGTCACCGCCAAGATCCTATCGAAGTTTCGGCCGTGCGAAAGTCGCGCTTCACATGCCGTGAGGGGTCGAAAGGGGTACGATGGAGGCATGGCTACGCTGGAGAGAGCGACTTTCTCGAGTTTCGAGGAGTCCACGCAGGAAGACTGGGCCAAGATAGCGCCTAGGTTGGACATCACGCAGAGTCTGGTTCCTGAGCGGGTGATCCGCCTCCTACGCGAGCTGCAGAGCGATCACGGCGGTTTCCCTGTGGATCGCCTGGAGCATTCGCTTCAGACGGCGACCCGGGCTGAGAGGGATGGCCGGGACGACGAGTACGTCCTGTGCGCGCTGCTGCACGACATTGGGGATACTCTCTCACCTTTCAACCACCCGTCTATTGCGGCGGACATCCTCAAGCCGTTCGTTTCGGAGGCCAACCACTGGATGGTCGCGCACCACGGCATCTTCCAGGGCTACTACTTCTGGCATCACATCGGATTGGACCGCAACTCGCGTGAGCAGTTCCGGGGAAATGAGTTCTTCGACTACACCGCCGAGTTCTGCGCCAAGTACGACCAGGTTGCATTCGACGTCGACTACCCCAGCGAGCCCCTCGAGCACTTCGAGCCGCTCGTCCGCCAAGCCCTCGTTACGTCCGTCCCGGCGGCCTGAACCTGGCGCCCACACGGTCGGGAAGGCCGAACGAAGCCTCGGCGCCGGCCGCTTAGCCTTTGCGGATTGACCGCCAAAGGCTCCATGGGAAGATGACAACGACGGCCGATGGAACGATCCACCAGGCGCTTACGCTCGTGCGGGCGACGGCGTAGGTGACGGCTAGCGCTACCGCCACACCAACTGCGACAGTCCAGTCGTCTCCGACAATGAAGTCGTACCAGAACGCAAAAAAGTTCTTGAAGTATTTCACGCGGGGGTTGTCACTTCTCTAGTGGTAGAGGCTCGATCCTCTGAAACGGCCTTGGAGCTAGCGCACAATTTCGAAACGGCGACCAGGGCCAGTCCGAACGCGGCGACGCTCGGGACCAAGACCAGCAGGGCAGCGTCGGATCCGGGCCAGTGCGCCCCCGCACCTTCAGCCCCCCAGAAAGTCCCGAACGAGATGAGCATTACTCCTACCACGAACTTCATCGTGTTCTCCGGCACTCGTGCGAGGGGGGCACGTACCGCTACTCCGACGGCCACTACCGCTACTACAGCGGCGACAGCGGCGACAGCGGCGAGCGGCACGTCGTGCTGGTTCGAGCCGAAAGTCAACGCGATGAAGGCCACTTCGAGACCTTCGAGGACGACCCCCTTGAAGGACAAAGTGAACGCGTACCAGTCTGCTACGAGGCCGATCTTCCTTGTCTGCGCGGCCCTTGCGGCCGCAAGTTGCTCGCGGAAGATCTTGTCCTCGTCGTGGAGAGCTTTGTGGCCGCTCGCTCGAAGCACCGCCTTACGCAGCCACTGAAGGCCGAAGACGAGCAGCAACGCGCCGACGAACAGCCTCAGATCCCGCAGCGGTACGGCTGTCAGGGCCGGTCCGAGAGCAGCGACGATTCCGGCGAGGAGCGCCAGACCTGCGCCTACCCCGACGAGCGCCGAGCGCCAGTCGCGGGCTGTTCCGGCAGCGAGGACGATAGTCGTAGCCTCTACGGCTTCGACTGCACAGGCCAGAAAGACTGCGAGGAACAGTGCTCCAGCGTTCATGTCGCAGATCCCATTTCCACGCTCATTTTACAGGCTCGCTCGACGTGTCGGCTGCGACGTTGCGAAGACGAGGCATCCGTCAGCGGAAAGTACAATCTGGGCCCTGGATTCGAACCTCAACCGCTGCGAGTTGGGGATCCCGCTCAGGCGGCGCCCGCCAGCGAGCTCTATAACATGGTCGTATCCCCAACCGCGAAAGGCGCTGTCAAGGGCAACAGCGTCTAAAGTAGCGCTCGGAGGGTTACGAGTCCGCCCGGAGCCGTTCGACGCTGACAGCCCGGGAGCAGGCGACAGCGCACGAGACATGAAGCGGCCGCCCAGCTCCCGGCCGTCAGAGCCCCCGAAGTGCGCAGCCGTAGGGCGGATCAGGACGCGTACCGGTGTGCCAGTCTCGGGTGCTTCGCCGAGCATCGGTCTGCCATAGATCTCATGTCCCGATACGTCGACTGTCAGGTGCGTGCCGTCGAAGTCGGCCGCTATGCCTTCGAGCTCGCCGGCGAGGCCTGTGAAGCGGGCCACGAACTCGCTGGCGGGGTCGCGGTAGACGGTCTCGGGGGCGGCGAGCTGGACGAGCCTGCCCTGGTCGAGCACGCCGACCACGTCGGCGAGGGCGAACGCCTCCGCCTGATCGTGGGTGATGTAGACGGCGGCCGCTCCAAGACGGCGCACCATCGCTCCGATGTCGACCCGCAGATGCTCTCTGCGGTCGGCGTCGAGGTTGGACAGCGGCTCGTCGAAGAGGAGAAGGCTGGGTTCGGCGACCAAGGCGCGGGCCAGGGCGACGCGCTGTTGCTCTCCCCCCGACAGCTGCCCGGGGTAGCGGCCCTCCAAGCCGGCCAGCCCGACCTGTGCCAGTGCCAGGACGGAACGGGCGCGTCGCTCCTGGAGATTCAGCCCACGACGGCGCAGTGCGAACGAGACGTTCTGCTCTGCGGTCATGTGCGGCCACAACGCGTAGTCCTGGAAGACCATCGCCAGATCGCGCTTCTCGGGGGGAAGATGCGTGCCTGGGCCGTCCATCTCGACCCCGCCGATTCGAATTCGACCAGCGCTCGGCCGTTCGATCCCGGCTATGCAACGCAAAAGGGTGGTCTTGCCACTTCCTGACGGGCCGAGAAGCACCACGAACTGACCTGGCGCCACCTCGAGGCCGACGTTGTCGACGGCCACTTTAGACCCGAACGCCTTGGTGAGGTCGGCTACATCGACGGCCGGAAAGGTGCTCTGAGGACGACCCTGAACCGGATCGGCTGGCTGTGTTGCCCTCGAGTTCATCACGATACGGCCACGAGGTCTGTCTGGATGGTGCTCTCGCTTCCAGGTGCCGCCGTGGTCGGGGTGGCAGCGCTGGCGGCCGGCGCTTCAGCTGGGGCAGGCCGCTGCCAGTTACGCCATCCCGGGGGCGCGAGAAGCCTGAAGAGCCCTAGGCAGACGCCGACAACGCCGAGCGTGAACGCCACCGCTACCACAGACAGGGCCGTTCCTTGACCGATGTTCGCCTTCCCGAGGACCGACAGGATCGCCACTGACACAGGAACGACGCCTGGGGGTGCTAGCAGCTCGGATATCGGCAGTTCCAGGAACAGCCCGGAGAACGCTAGGAGGGCCGCCCAAAGGAGCGGTCGCGCCAGGAGCGGGAGGACGCCGCTCCTCCACGAACGCGCCCAGCCCGCCCCGTGCACCCGGGCGGCGTGCAGAAGCGAGTCGTGGATCTGCGAGAAAGGCCCGAGCATAATCCGTGTTGACTGGGGCACGGCGTTGGCCACGTAGGCCATCCCCAATAGCGGAACGGTGCCGTAGAGGTCGATCCCCGCGTGAGCGAGGAACGGTAGGTTGTAGGCGAAAATGTAGCCTGCGGCGAATACCACCCCGGGAAGAGCGACAGCGACGAGCAACGCCATGTCGAGGATCTTCCCTCCGACCCCACGGCGCGACGACGCCATCGTGCGAGCAAGCACCGCCCCGAGCGTCACAGTCGCAAGTCCGCAGACCAGGCCGATCTCCGCCGAGAAGCGGATCGGTCCGCTCAGACCCGAAACCCCGAGAAGACCTTTGTAGTTAGACAGTGTCAGCGAGCTCAGATGCAGACCTTTGAAAGGCACAAGTAGAGAAGATGACACCACACCCAGCAGTGGAACGCCGAGTGAAGCTCCGAAGACGACGGCCGCAAACCCTACAGCCACGCTGTTTCCTGCCCGGCCGAGCGTCCTGGGAGCCCCGGCCCGGGACCGGCCGGACACGACCACGAAACTACGGGATCGCATCAGGCCGTTTTGGAGTACCAACGCCAGCGCGACGGTGCCTATGAGAGACCACCCGACCACCGCCGCCACTCCGAAGTTGGCCGGGAAGGTAGAGATCGACTCGTAGAGAGTGTAGGTAGCGACAGGAAAATGGGCCGACGCGGCGATCGTCGTTGCGACGCCGAAGTCGCCCACCGATTCGGCGAAGACGATCACGAACCCGGACATGATCGCAGGCAGGAGCAGGGGGGTTATCACGCGTATCGCGTCGAGCTTCCCGCCGCCGTGCACGCGCACTGAGTGCTCGATGTCCCCCCCGAGGGCTCCCATCGAGGGCGCTAGCGCGAAGTAAGCGAAAGGCATACCTTTAAAGCCCAGGACGAAAGCGACTCCGACCGGGCCGAGCACTGTAGTTTGGACTGTGTGGTTCCATAATCCCATGGAGCTGAGCAGTCCGGACTTCAGCACGATCTCCTCCCAGCCGACTGCGACGAGATAAGAAGGAACGAGCAGGACTGCCCACAGGGCCAGGACGAATAGGCGCCGTCCGGGGGCAGTGGTCTTTTCGGATATGAAGGCCAGGACGGCTGCGCAAACGACCGCCAACAGTCCGGCTCCCAAGGACACGGCGACACTGTCGAGTAGCGCCCGGCCGAGGCCGTCGCTGAGAGCGCTCGACACGTTGGACCATGTAAGCCACGACGTTCCCTGGTCGAAGAGGCGTGGTGCCACCGCCTGAATCAAGAAGCAGGCGGGGGGTACGACCAGCAGGACCGTGACGACCGCCGCCATACCCAAACGGGCCAGGCCGGCCGGCGAGCGCCGGACGGCCTGGTGTAACGACAATGCAAGGCCGGATCCCATTCGGAGCCGGCCTTGCGGAGCGCTGCGCGTCAACCGTTCACCACGTGCGCAGTGAACCACTGGTTGACAGTGCCCTCTTGGGGTCCCCACACGTAGGGATTGATGAACTGGATCGGGATGGACGACAGCGCAGGAACCAGCGAGTGCTGGCTGGTCCCGTTGACGATGGGGAAGAAGAGAGAGTCGCCGTGCGGGTCGCCACTCAGCATGACTTTTTGACCCGCTGGGGAGTAGACGAAGTCCGCGAACTGCTTGGCTTCGGCTTGCTCGGCGCTAGACACCTTGTCGTCGATGCCGATCACGCCTGGTAGCGCAGTCACCATCGACGGGTAGGCAACTTTGATCTGTGGGTACTTGTACTCGAAGCCTATTCCCGCGGAGTTCTGCACGATCGCCGCGTTGATCTGGCCTTGGAGCAAAGCGGTGAGAGTGACCTTGTTCGTGGCGTACACGTGAAGACCGTTAGCTGCCAGCTGGGAAAAGTACTTCTCGCCTTGGGTGACGCCGCCGAGCTGGTTCATTATCCCAGCGACGAAGCTGTATGTCGGACCAGAGATGGCCGGGTTGTTCATACCGACTTTGCCCTTCCATGCAGGGCCGGTGAGGGCCGCCCACGACGTGGGCGGGGTTGACACGACGGCACTGTTGTAGACGAGCGCTCCGGCTACCGTGATGCCAGTCGGGATGTAACTCTTGTCGGCCGGGACCTCCTTTTGGCCGAGAGCGTTGAGCGTCCCGGTGTCGGGCTCGAAACCTTTCAGCAGCATGCCCTGCTTGTCCAGCGCGGCGTAGGCGCCGTCACCGTCGGACCAAAAGACCCCCCACTGCGGGTTGGAGCCCTCAGCTTGGATCTTGGTAAGGAGTGTCCCAGTGCTGTGATCCTCCAGCTTTGTGGGTATTCCTGTCGCCGCCTGGAATGCTTTGACCTCCGCCTGGTCGTATCCCTCGGCCGCGTAGACGACGAGTGGAACCTTCGACGTGGAAGCGGCAGCTGTCGCAGCGGCGGTTGTCGAAGAGCTTGGCGCGACCGTAGTCGGCGATGCCGACTTGGTCGTCGAAGAGCTGGAGCATGCTGTCAGTGCCACTCCCAGCGCCAGAGCGCTACCGGCGATCTTGATGGCAGTAGATGGCGCAAAAGATTCAACCTTGACTTTTCTCATAGCCCGAAAGTAATCCCACGAGGTGAACATCTCGTTGCCTCCTGGTATAGTCAGGGTGAACCTTTGGCTAACTCTTGTGAAACTGCGCGCGGACCCGGCGGATCTGCACGGACGGTCCCCGGTGGACCGCACGACGAGGTGGCCCCAGCGACGGCTATGTAACCTTGAGGAACGCTCCCGGAAGGCCCGGGTTGGCGCGAAGGCCGCACAAGGAGGTAAGAGTGGGCATCTTGGATCGTTTCCGCTTGGACGGAAAGGTGGCTATCGTCACCGGAGCATCATCTGGCCTCGGGGTGGCTTTCGCCCAGCACTTGGCCGAAGCCGGAGCCGACATAGCTTTGGGCGCCAGGCGGGTTGAGCGGCTCGGCGACACCGCCCGGCTAGTAGAAAAGGCCGGCCGACGGGTGGTCGCCGTAGCGACGGATGTTACCTCGCCAGAGGACTGCCAGCGCCTCGTCGAAGCCGCCGTCCTCGAGCTCGGTAAGGTCGACGTTTTGGTGAACAACGCCGGGGTGGGTACCGCCTACCCCGCCACGCGCGAGAGGCCCGAGCAGTTCCGCGAGGTCATCGACGTCAACTTGAACGGTGCCTACTGGATGGCGCAGGCCTGCGGGAGGATCATGAAGCCTGGTTCGAGCATCATCAACATCGGCAGCGTCCTCGGCTTTACCACCGCAGGTCTGCCTCAGGCGGCTTACTCGGCGAGCAAGGCGGGTCTCGTGGGTCTCACCCGAGATCTGGCGCAGCAATGGACCGGTCGTAAAGGCATCCGGGTCAACCTCTTAGCACCGGGGTTCTTCGTCTCGGAGATGACCGAACAGTATCCCGAAGGCTACCTCGATTCGCAGATGCCCCGCGTCTTGGTGGGACGACCCGGAGACCCCGCAGAGCTTTCGGCGGCAGTGGTGTTCCTCGCTAGCGACGCAGCCGGGTACGTGACCGGCTCGACGCTTGCGGTTGACGGAGGGCTTCTCACCAGCTGAGCGGAGTCGGTGATCGCACTAGGCTGTACGCATGGCGACCGAGTGTTCGATTGGCGAACGAAGTGCGTGCCTGTTCGGGTTGGTGGCTCGGAGCTCGCCAGTCCTCTGCCAGGAAAG